>Ga0210057_1004061_pt1 | contig 19734 bp, 17 predicted proteins | sample CryGeyCG2114_010_2_FD_183968 | JGI IMG/M metagenome (GOLD analysis project Ga0210057, IMG submission 183968) | Groundwater microbial communities from aquifer - Crystal Geyser CG10_big_fil_rev_8/21/14_0.10 (SPAdes) (version 2) | ecosystem: Environmental > Aquatic > Deep subsurface > Groundwater ...
GAAAAAATTGGGACAATTGATCTTCTGAAAAATAAAACAACCGCCGCCATTTCTATTCCTACTTCTACCTCTTCCACTACTAACCAACAGGCCAACTGGCAAGTATATGATAATACAAAATATGGTTATAAAATTAAATATCCAGCCAATTGGTATTTCCATCAAACTGGTTTCAATCCTCCACCGCCAACTGGTATCTTTTTGGCTAACAAACCAGAAGGGACAGTACCAGAGGGAAGAACAGCCATCCCTTATACTTCTTTTACGGTTTTTGTTGATCAATCGATGGGCAGGACACTGGATAATTATGAAGAAATCGCCTCCTTAGAGGCGCAGGGCGATATAAAATCACAAACAACCGTTGCAGGGCAGTCAGCTGTTAGATTAGAATCTTCCGACACAACTGGCTTTACAGTTTCTATCTATGTCAAAAAAGGTGATTATATTTATCGACTGGGCTGGCAGATGCCACCAGATGATACTTCCCAAAAATCCATTTGTGAACAAATTTTACAAACTTTTATCTTTACGAGTTGAGATTAATTAAGAAAGGAAGTGAATTATGAAAGAAAAAGGAATTGTACTATTGGCAGTTTTAATTATTATTTTAATTGCGGTAATTGGTGGTGGTTTTGCTTATTTGGAATCTACTGGTTCAATTGATGTGATAAAATCAAAATCAACATCTACAACTATTATTGCTACAACAACAAAAATCACTACCTCCACTACAGTTCAAACAGGCACCACAACAACGGCTGTTGGTGGAACCAGTCAGACAACTAGTAGCGAAGGAGTACAAATTAAAATTACCGCGCCAGTTGCCAATCAATTGGTCTCAAGCCCCCTCTCCGTAAAAGGCACAGCTTTAAATTTGTTTGAAAATACTTGTGTCGCCAGATTGAAAGATGGAAATGGGACAGTCTTAGCTACCAAAGCGATTACCACCAACGCCCCAGATATGGGCCAGTGGGGCACTATTGATATAACTTTAACCTTTTCCACTCCAACAACCCCTACTGGCACACTAGAGGTTTTCGAAGAATCCCCTGCTACTGGTAACGAAGTGGGTAAAGTAATAGTTAAAATTAAATTTCAGTAATTGGTTGCTCTTGTTTTTTAGGCCAAAAATATACCAGCACTAAAAGACCAATATAGACCAAACTGGCTATGACCAACCATAGCCAATATGATTTAAGCAGTGTCAAAGTAGAAGTTACCACTTCATTAGATGGTAAGGTCAACATGCCATTCTTAATCATAGGCATAGACAACAAAATAATATTTTTTGCCAGCTAAGAGATCTCTTACTCGCTGGAAATTATTATTGGTATCAATAGTATAAGGATAATTGCCTGAGGTCTCGCCATATTTGAGAAAATATCCAGAAAAATCAGTACCAGTGACTTTATCCCAACCTAAATCAGCATAGGTATAGCCAACTCCTAACAATTTTAAGCGCCAAATTCTTAAATTTAATGGTTTAGGCAATAATGACTGTCCAACAGTAGCTGGCTGTTGACTGGCGGCCAAAGAGGTCGTTTGTGTTTTCTTGCCACCTTTGCCTGTGGTTGAAGTTGTGCCACCGATGGTGGCTGTTGTTGAGGCAATTGAAGAGGTAGCGGTTGTGACAGACGGATTATAACCATAAGTTCTAAAATGAAAATCAAAATCTTCTTCCGAAAAGCCCATCATAATAGCATGGCCTCGAGTATATGTACCAGCGCTGCCTGTTTCTCCTCCTTTCCACTGAATTATATCTGGCCCTGTACCGCCACTTTCATTGGCGTAAAGTCGATATTCTGCATCAGGAGTCGTATCAATTGGAGTGCTAAGAGGAAAATTCATCCAACCATTATTGGCAAGAGCACTTTTTGGGGCCAAAACATTATTGGAACTATCAGTAATAGTTAAAGTAATTTGCCGGTCTGCTTTGATAACTTCTATCTCTACGCGAGTTAATTTTTGTAAAGTTGGCCGAAAGGTCTGACCATATTGTAAAGTAGCAGTTGGAATTGGTTCACTATGAAGATAAGTTGGTGGATCATAATGTTGATCTAAAACTTCGCTTTGGGCTTTGGCAGATGGAATTAGAGGTTTGTGATAAACAGTTGCTTGAGTTTGGGAAAATTTAAAAGAAGATCAAATTTTTGTAAAGGTTGCTTGACTATCTGCGGCCAAGAGGGAGGAAGAAATCAAAGTTATTTGATAAAGACGGTTAAAATGAGGCAGGAAAATTATGCTTTGCAATTGTCCTTTGGGATCATTTTTTGTCAGTTGCAAACCTTTTTGATCAGAAACAATTACTTCTTTTTTTTCAAATTGTCCCTTGATTAAATTTTGTACCTCTTCAATCTCTAGAAGATTGCCAGTGACAGTTTTAGCCAGAACCCCAATATTGATTTTTACAGCATTGGGATTTTGTTCTCCTTCTTTAGCCGAGGAAAACATTATACCGGTTGGTGGACCTGGCTGATAGCCGGTTGTATGAAGATACCAACTATCAGGATAACGCAGTTTGTAATCATAATGAATATTTTGATAACCCTGCCAATTGCCAAAGGGATCAACTTGAGGAGTTTTGGCCGGTTTGTAAATATAAAAATAATAAAGTAATCCACCCACGATGATAAATAAAAGCAGCATGATAATTGCTGCAATCAAAGTCCGTTTGCCACGAGACATTTCTCCTCCTTTATATCTTAATAATATCATATTTATCCACAAAATTATGAAAACCCAAAAAGTAATTAAAACGATTAATCAATATCTTGTTATAATAAAGTAGTAATAATAGTCATTTTATTTGTCATCAGAAAGGAGGTGGAATTATGGAAGAACAACAACCAAAATCATATCTGGGAATATTGATAGTTATCTTGGTTTTGGTTATTATCGGCGGTGGGGTTTGGTGGTATTTATCTAATCGTGCTGCTACGACAACCCAAACAACTGAGGCAACTGCTTTAATTACCACAACAACTTCCAAAGTAACAGGCACAACTTCTGCAAGTTCGACTACAACTACAGCCAAAACGACATCTACTACAACCACAGCTATAACAACCACTACTACTTCAACCCTTTAGAAAGAAATTAAATGGCTAAACCAACTACATATGCAACACCAATTTGTTTAGTTTTAACATTGCTGGCAATTATTGGGATCGTTTTGGGATTGTGGAAACACAGTCCTCTCATTACCACATTATTGCTTTTACCTACTGTCGGCTATGAAGCCTATAGAACGCAGGAGGGCGCTTCAACAAAATGGACTTCCTGGTTTCTGCTTTTTGTTCTAATCGCCGAGGTCATTTTTATTATTTTCCATCTTAATTATGATTTAGCCAAATTTTTTGGCAAAGAAGAACAATATTTAGCTGGTTATTGGATGCCTTTGGGAGATATTAAAGTTGTCACACCGGCCCTGATGGCTATTTTATCGATTATTCTCTTTTTCAGAACTTATGGTCCTTATACAAAATGGCTATCTGTAATTATTTTTATTACCTCATTTGCTCTTGTCTATATCCTAAGTCCTCAACTTTTCCAAAATTTCTTACGCTTTGGTATTGACCAAGGTTTGTATCATCTCTATTAATTTGATAATCTAAACACATGGCTCTAGAACCTTGCCCGACAATTTTTCACTTGGCCAATCCCTCTTCTTTGAATTTTTCTGTCATAACGTTAGCGGCATTGGTTGATTCAATCAATCCCTGTGCGATTGCAGTTTTACTAATTCTTTTGGAAACTTTACTGTTGACCAATCAGCGAAAAAAAGCCCTCAAAATTGGTCTTATTTTTATACTTGGTCTTTATATTACTTATTTTATTTTTGGAATCGGCCTTTTTTCGGCATTATCGCTGGAAAAAATCCAACAATTTGCACCATATTTGCATAAAATTATTGGTGGTTTAGCTATACTTATTGGACTTTTTAATATTAAAGATTTCTTTTTTTATGGCAAAGGTTTTGTCATGGAAATTCCTCGGGCTTGGCGGCCGCAGTTAGGAGTAATTTTACGCACAGTAACTAGTCCAATCGGAGCACTCTTGGTTGGCGCTATAGTCACTTTATTTGAACTGCCTTGTACTGGTGGACCATATATTTTTGCTCTAGGCTATCTTTCATCAATAACAACATGTCTGAAAGCAATACCAATAATTCTTTATTATAATTTAATCTTTGTCTTGCCTCTTTTGATTTTAACAGGACTATTAGTTTTAGGTTTTGCCAATATTGAGTCAGCTCACAGATGGCGCGAAAAGAATGTTCGCTTATTACATTTAATTGCTGGAATTATAATGTTAGGACTAGGTATCTGGGTAATATTAAGCTAGATTACTTCAAGTAATCATGGAGTTTATGAGCACTTTCATGTTTTTTAAGTCTTTGCAGGGCCTTGGCTTCGATTTGACGAATTCGCTCACGTGTTACTCCAAATTCCCGGCCAACTTCTTCCAAGGTATGAGTTCTGCCATCTTCTAAGCCAAAACGCATGCGAATAATTTTTTGCTCTCTGGGATTTAAATAACCCAAAAATTCTTGGACATGATCTTTCATTAATTCATAAATTGCTGCTTCTTCTGGTGATAGAGATACTTTATCTTCAATAAAATCACCCAGTTGAGAATCTTCCTCCTCCCCAACTGGTGACTCAAGCGAAACAGTTTCTTGAGAAATTTTTAAAATATGTTCAACTTTTTCTTTGGGTAGGTCCATTTCTGAGGCAATCTCTTCGGGCAAAGGTTCTCTCCCCAACTCCTGGACTAACTGGCGTTGGACGCGCATTAATTTATTAATCGTTTCTACCATATGAACTGGGATTCTAATTGTACGTGCCTGATCAGCAATAGCTCTGGTAATTGCCTGTCTAATCCACCATGTAGCATAAGTAGAAAATTTGAAACCTTTTCTATAATCAAATTTTTCCACTGCCCGTAAAAGTCCAATATTGCCTTCTTGAATTAAATCAAGAAGGGAGAGCCCTCGGCCAATATATTTTTTAGCAATGGAAACAACAAGGCGAAGATTAGCCTCGGCCAATTTTCTCTTTGCTACCTGATCGCCACCTTGGGATCGCTTGGCCAGTTTTATTTCCTCTGGTGTTTTCAAAAGAGGCACCCGGCCAATTTCCCGTAAATACATCCGAACAGAATCGTCAGAAATTTCTGACAAATCAATTAGATCTGGCTCTTGATTGCCCTCGAGTGCTTGTTTCAAAATTGGAGTAGGATCGCGTATTTCAATGCCTTGTTTAAAAAAACGATAAAAAAGAGCATCAGCCAAGGAAGAATTAGTTTCAGGATTAGGCATGACTTGCAAAATTTCCTGATAAGTCACAAAACCATCTCGTTGGCCCTTGGCAATCAAATTCTCCAACTGATCGGTTAAAATGAGAGTTTCTTTTTCTGGCAATGGTTTAATCTTTTTCATCTTTTTCTCCGTGTCATTTCTCTTGTTTAAAGGCCTCTGATAATTGCTCTATTAATTTTTTCATCTCTCTAATCTCCCCTTTCTCTTCGGCCTGAGCAATTTTATAGGCAAAATCTTGTTTGATTTTTTCGCGTTTTATATTTTCCAACCGATTAATAATTTCATTAATTTCTTTTTGTAATTCTTCTTTGGAAGAATCTTTAACTTTAGCTTCTGCTTCTAATAACCAAAAATTAACCTTTGTTTTGAGGTTAGATGGCAAGTTACTTAAGACCTTTTGCTTAAAATCACGCTGTGTATTTTTATTATACATTTTTTGACCGGTTTTGTAAACTTGCCAAACATCCTCTTCAGTAAAAATTTCAGATAATGTTTCCTTTGGCCAGAGGTCTGGAGAAAGTAATAATAAAGCTAATAAATATTTTTGGACAGATATTTGACTTTTAGAAGGCAGTGTGGTTTTAGTTTGTTTGGCTGAAGATTCTTTGACTTTTCCTAATGCTTCTTCAATTGTCCGTTCGGAGACTGCTAAATTTTTGGCCAATTTTTGAATATAATGATCCCGTTCAATTGGATCGGGCAGGCGTTTTATGACGGGCAAAAGTTGTTTGGCAATTGTTTTTTTAGAAAGAGAATCTAAGCCTAAACCTATTTGTTTATATGGGGCAAAGGCCTTTTGAAAATACCAATCAACAACATGTATCCCGCTTTTAGCAACTTCTTGCCAGAGTTTTGGCGACTGGCTGGCGATTTCTCCGGGATCTTTAAAAGAGGCTGGCAATACAATCATCTTAACGTTTAATCCATATTCAAGAGCTAAATCTGCTGCCCTTTGAGCTGCCCGCTGGCCGGCATCATCACTATCAAAGGCCAAGGAAATATTTTGGGTATAGCGAGAAAGAATTCTTAAATGATCTTCTGTTAGAGCAGTGCCAGAAGTGGCAACAGCATTTTCAACACTAGCTTGATGAGATGAAACGACATCCATTTGGCCCTCAACCAAAACAGCAAAATCTTGGCCTTTAATCTCACTTTTTGCTTTTTCTAACCCATATAAAATATTGCCTTTATGAAAAATAATTGTCTCTGGAGTATTTAAGTATTTTGGTTCTTGATCGGCTCTTGTTGCCCGACCAGAAAAACCTAAAACATTGTCCATAACATCCAAAATTGGAAACATAATTCTTTGGGTAAATCTTGTTGGATTGCCGGTTTGTTGGATTTCTTTGTCAGTAAAACCTTTTTGTTGGAGAATCTTTTCTAATCCTTGACCTGATGGAGCAAAGCCCAAGATAAATTTTTTAATTGTTTGGCTGGTTAATTTGCGCTCCTTCAAGTAAGATAGGGCCCCTTTGCCGGCGGGATGATCAAGTAAAATTTTTCTGAAAACCCGCGCTGTCAAAAGATTCAATTGATATAGCCGGCTTTTTTCATCCTTTTCCTGTTGATATTCCAAAGCATTTTTTGCCCGCAGAAGTGGCACGCCAGTTTTTTGAGCTAAAAGTTCTAAGGCCTCGCGAAAATTTAAACCCTCCATCTCCATAGCGAAAGTAAATACATCACCTCCCCGATTACATCCAAAACATTTATAAATGCCCTTGTCGCGAGAAACCATAAAAGAGGGGGTTTTTTCTTTGTGGAAAGGACAAAGGGAGCGCCAATTTTGGCCGGCCTTTTTCAAAGTTAGATATTGGGAAATAAAATCAACAATATCCAGCCGATTTTTAATTTCCTCAACTTCGTCAGACATTCTTTCTCCACTTAAAAGTTAGAAACTCTCCATTCATTTGTAGTCCGACTCTCGCCCCGCTACCCGACGCACCGCCATAAGAGGACGAAGTCCCTTTGACGGTAAGGAGTGGTGTGGGGATTTCTTCTACTTCGTCCATAGTAGTTACACTATATCAAAATTGACTTTAAAAACAAAAGATTAAAAATGAGATCAATTATAAAAATATTTTAGAGAAATTATTTCCGAGCATAATATCCTGTTCTTTAAAACAGGGAGGTAAGATTCTTTCAGCGAGGAAAGAGATACCGTCCCGCTAAGCGGGACGGAGTGTCATTTTTTCTTGCGCATTATTTCCAGTTCGAGCAGGATATAGCCAAGCTGGGCGATAAGGATGCCACCCATCAGTTTAGCTGCTGGAAAGTAGAAAGATGATTCTTGGGTATAGCAGTTAATCAACCATGCTAAACCGCCATAAACGGCAATAAAAATACCTACCAAAATTGATAGATAGGCAATGGCTAAATAGGATCGACCCTCAGGTTTGTCAAAAAACATTTTGCCCTCCGCCACACTTTAATAGATTATTAGATGATTAGATAAATGGATAAATAGGGGTCTCCCAATCATCCAGTCATCTATTCATCCAGCCATCCAATTTCCAAAGAGATTGAACGCTGTGGGGCTTTTTATATTATAACATATAATTTCAAATTTTTGTGGTGGCAAATTATTCTAAATTACTTTTTCCAATATTACACCTTGAACAAAGCGTTTCTAAATTTTCAAGAACCGTTTCGCCACCATTTGCCCAAGCGGTTTTATGGTCAACATGGAGAATAATTGTCGGGTCTGTCGCTGGCGACCTCCCGCATTTTTTGCATTTGAAATTATCGTGTCTCATTACAATGAAACGTAATCTCCAGTTTATATTTCTTGGGGTTTTGTGTTTCGTTGAAGGCTCAATCTCCAAATTTCGGATTCCCTTTTCGGATGAAATATTTTCTTCATTGTTGATATAAACAATAAATTTTTCTAATGCTTTCCGCCACCCTTTAAATCTTCTCTCATAAGTACAAGTGTGGTATTTCGATAAAGGCTTGATCATCTCGTTGTAACTGGGTTGCCTTCCCAATTTAGTCCAAACATTTTCAAGGTTTGCAAAAAGTTCTTCGTCGGTAATTACTGAGCCAATATTTGAGGATAATTTTAAATTTGCTGCTCCCAGTACCTCTCTCCATGAATTAAATTTGTTGTAAACAGTTTTCACGGAGTATTTACCATGTGCCATGTATTCTTTTTGAGTGACGGATTTTTTACCGAGTTCACTAGCAACTTTCTGAAAATCCTCGATAATTTCTTTTAGAGAAACAGATTTAATATATGGTTTAAGTTCAAATTTCATAATTATTTCATTAAATAATCAATTGAAACGCCAAATGCTTTGATGATTTTAGAGCCAAATACCAACTGGCCCTTCGATTCACTTTGTTCGCTCAGGGTAAACGGAGAGGGCGAGATTCGAACTCGCGGTCGCCTTGCGGCGACATACGCTTTCCAGGCGTACCAGTTAAACCGCTCCTGCACCTCTCCAAAACACTCTTATTGTATCTAATTTTAACCATAAAAAAAAGACCTCCCCGGGCGAGGAGGTGGGCGCGTCACCTAAGTGATGCCCTGTGGGGGTGGGACTCCTGATGCCCGGGAAGGCCTTGACTCGTTGCTGCCTTACGGCAGCAAATCGCGAAGGTTAGGGAAGGTGGCAGGATGGGAACGTAGGTTCCGCCATGTACCGGTGCGCAGGCCCTTGATAGCTTCCTCGAACTTCTCCCAAGCGAAGAGGAGGCAGAGGATTGCCCCGGCGATGATAAATATCCCGCCGGCAGCCCACACATCGTAGCCCTTGGAAACCGCTCCCAGGACTCGGCCGAAGATGAAGATGAGAGGGGCAATTAGCAGAAGGCCGATGCCTTCTGCCACCCGCAGCCAGAAGATCCGGCGGCGGGTAGAAGCACGGGCGTACAATGGAGATGGGTATTGCGCTCTAGCCATGAGGAATCACCTCTTCATATTGGCCGTCCTCGGTGAGGACCAGCCGGAGGTCTCCCCGGACCCGCACCTCTGCTGGCAGAATATGCCTCCAATTCTCCCCTGCATCCCTAGCAAGGGCGTTGACGGCCCGTAGGCCGCCACTCTGATACCTCACTTCCAACATCTGAGTTGGTGCATCTTGACCGGCAGTACCCGACACTCCAAACCACCCCTTTCATAGTTTTCAGGTTCAGGATAAATATATTATAGCACAGATAAGAGGAAAAGTCAAGGGTAATCCCGCCACGGCGGGATAGCGTATGGCTAATAGCAAATGGCTTATGGCAAATAGGAACTACCATCAGCTATAAGCAATATGCCATAAGCTGTGAGCCTGCGGCTCACTCTGTTGGTTCGTTGTCTTGTTCTTCTATGACTTTTTTCAAAAGTAATTTTTTCTCAACCGAAGCAATCAATCGGCGGGTAGCAATCACCGCATCGGGATTAACAGAAACAGAAGTGATGCCATTTTCCACCAGCATTTCGGTAAATTCTGGATAAACTGAAGGCGCCTGGCCGCAAACTGAACAAGTCACCCCTTGTTCCCGGCAAATTCTAATCACTTTTTCAATTGATTGAACAACTGCTGGATTGCGTTCATCAAACTCCTCTGCCAAAATCGGATTGTCGCGGTCAGAACCCAAAATAAGTTGAGTCAAGTCATTGGAGCCGATAGAAACTCCATCAATACCAACTGCTAAAAATTCCTCCAAAAGGATAACATTGGAGGGAATTTCCACCATCATCCAGAGTTTGAAGTCATGTCCTCGATGCAGGCCAGCTTTTTTAACCATTGCGCTGACTTGCTCGAGCTCCCCAACTGTCCGCACATAGGGAATCATCAGGTGGAGATTGTAGAAGTCGTGGTAGTCACGGACTTTCCTTATGGCTTCAAGCTCCATTTGAAAGACCTCTGGCTCTTTGATATAACGAAAAGCGCCCCGAAAGCCCAACATGGGATTTTCTTCCTGCTTTTCAAACTTTTCCCCGCCTTTGAGGTTTTTATATTCATTGGTTTTAAAATCAGTTGCCCGATAGATTATAGGCCGAGGATGAAAAGCTTGGCAGAAAATTTTGAGTCCTTGCGCTAATTTTTCAATAAATTCTTTTTCTCGTTTGTCTTTGACAAAAGACAAAGGATGCTCGCCAATTTGGGCAATCATAAATTCTGCCCGCAAAAGACCAACGCCATCAACCGGCAATTTGGCAATTTGGGCTGCCATATCTGGCTCGCCTAAATTGACATAAACTTTAGTGGCAGTTACAGGCACCTCCTCTTTAACTGCTAGTGATTGAGTGATTTGGCCTGCGGCCGTGACTGATTGTGATTTATTGTCAACCACCTTGCCCTTATAAACAACCCCGGCCGCACCATCAACCGTAATAATTTGGCCAGTTTTTAATTTGGTTGTTGCCTGACCTGTGCCAGCAACGCAGGGAATACCTAATTCCCGCGAGACAATAGCAGCATGGGAAGTCGAGCCACCCGTGTCTGTCACGATTGCTACTGCCCGGCGCATGGCTGGCACATAAGAAGGATTGGTCATCTCTGCAACTAAAACATCACCCTTAATAACTTCATCTATTTTACTTGGGTCGGCAATAATTTTCACTGGGCCCGAGGCACTACCAACTGAGGCGGCAATCCCCCGCAGAATCACCTCGGCCTTTTCTGTGGGCATTTCCTCGGTTTTGAATTTTGAGATTTGTCCGCCAGCTGGCGGATTAACTTTTGTCGTTGTGACTGGTCGACTCTGAACAAAATAAAGCTCTCTCGCCTCAATGGCCCATTCAGCATCTTGAGGAAATTTATAATGAGTCTCAATTGCCCGACCCATCTTAGCAATTTCGGCAATTTCCTCATCTGTACATTTTTGGGCTTCTTGTTTTTCTTTTGCCAGAGTTACATGTTTATCTTCTTGGCCCACTCGTGTAATCATCCAGGTCTGTTTGCCGATTTCCTTTTTAAAGATTTTTAAGGTTTTTTTATCAACAATATAGCGATCGGGCATGATTGAACCGGAAACAATTGCCTCACCCAATCCCCAACCAGCCTCAATGACAATTTTGCTTTCATCATTTTTGACTGGTTCAATGCTGAATAAAATGCCGGATTTTTCCGATTGAACCATCCTCTGAATTGGCACGGCCAAGCCAATTTTTAAGTGATCATATTTGTGAAGAGCTCGATAATAAATGGCCCGCGGCTCAAATAAAGAAGCAAAACAGCGCACCACGGCTCGCAATAAATTCTCTTCGCCGTGGACATTGAGAAAGGTCTTCTGTTGTCCCGCAAAGGAAGCATCTGGTAAATCCTCGGCAGTGGCAGAAGAGCGAACCGCCACATAAACTGCCTTAGCATCAGTTTTATAAAGAGCTCTATAGCGTTTGATAATTTCATTTTGTAAATTTTTGGGCAGGCGGCCCTTTAAAATTTCTTTTTGAATTAAAAGGGCTCGGCTGTGGAGAGTACGGCTGTCTTCCGGATCAAGACCAACTAAAAGTTTTTTTATCTTGTGGTCAAGTTTATTGTCTTTTAAAAAAGAAAAATAGGCGTCTGATGTAATAATAAAACCTGGCGGGACTGGAAAGCCAGCTTGGGACAGTTCCCCAAGATTGGCTCCCTTACCGCCGACAAGAGCTGTATCATCTTTAGAGACTTGAGTGAAATCTACAACGAGTGGAGTATTTGGCTTCATGCCCCTCCAATTTAAGTAAATCCTAATGACAAAATCTCTCCGAGCCGGAGGCCCAATGTCAAATCAATGCTTAAATGATTAAATGCTTAAAATTATTTACTATTTGGATTTGGGATTTCATTTGACATTTGAGCTTTAGATTTTGGGTTTGTTCTTAAATTATAACATTTCCTTGAGCACTTGGGAAATTATATCGGATGAAAACCCCCGCCGGCCCAAAAAGCCAGCTAACCGGCGATATTGAACACCCCTTGCCAGCCCCCTGTATAACTTCAGCCGCCGGCTGACCAAATCTTGAGCCATCGCTAATTCTTGAGATTTGTCTAAATTGCCAATACTGCTTTCGGCTAAATCTTTTTGAATGCCTCTTTTGATTAGTTCTAATTTTAGCCGATATCTCCCCATTGGCCGGCAGCGCAGAAGATAATCACTATAATTTTGGGCAAAGCGCTTATCATCTAAAAGTCGCTCCTTTTTAAGGATTTTAATGGTATCTGTAATTTCGCGCTCTTGATAACCCTTTAATTTCAAACGCTGCTCAAGCTCTTTGATAGTTCTAAATCTGATCTTTAAAAGCCGGAGTGCGTAGGTAAGGGCTTTTGACTTCATGAGGCTTTTTCTTTAACAGCTGCCTTGATAATTTCCTCTTCTAATTTTTGATAGAGTTTTTTATTATCTTTGAGGGCCTGGCGGCTAGCCTCTTTGCCTTGGGCTATTTTTTCATTCCCCTTTAAAATCCATGCACCTGATTTTTGCAAAATGCCATAGCGCAATCCTAAATCTATCAATTCCCCTTCTTTGGAAATTCCTTCACTATATAAAATATCAAATTCGGCAATTTTAAAAGGCGGAGCAACTTTATTTTTTACAACTTTCACCTTAACATGATTGCCAATAACTTGTTCCCCACTTTTCAAGCTCTCCACTCTTCTTATATCAAGCCGAATTGATGAATAGAATTTGAGCGCTAAACCACCGGTAGTAGTTTCAGGATTGCCAAACATCACCCCAATTTTCATCCGAAGCTGATTGATAAAAATAACGATGGTTTTGGAATGGGAAATTGCCGCGGTCAGTTTTCTAAGGGCCTGCGACATCAAACGCGCTTGCATACCCATGGATGCGTCACCCATTTCTCCTTCAATTTCACTCTGGGGAACTAAAGCAGCCACGGAGTCAATTGCCACCACATCCAAGGCATTAGAGCGCACGAGGGTTTCTACAATTTCCAGCGCTTGTTCGCCAGTATCGGGCTGGGAAATAAGTAAATTCTCCAGTTTTATGCCAATTATTTTGGCATATTCAGGATCAAAGGCATGCTCAGCGTCAACAAAGGCACACATGCCGCCTTGGCTTTGGGCATTGGCAATGATATGAAGGGCTAAAGTTGTCTTACCAGAGGCTTCAGGACCAAAAATTTCCACAACTCGGCCTCTCGGAAGACCACCAACCCCTAAAGCCAAATCCAAAGAAAGCGAGCCAGTTGGGATGGCCTGGACTTTGAGATGCTCCATCTCCCCCATTTTCATAATCGACCCTTCACCAAATTGTTTTTTAATAGTACCAATTGCTGCCTCTAGGGCATGCTGGCGACCAGAACTTGCCGGTTTGTTCACTCTTTCTCCTTGTCCGCCCCTCTCGCTAACCTAATATCAATATTTATTATCCCTACTTTCTGATTAACAGCAAATGGCTTGGTTGTAAAGGTCCCGTATCCTGCCTTATTGGCCATAAGGTAGTAGACACCGACTGGCACCATAAATTGGAAGCGGCCCATTTTATCAGTTACTTTTGTGGCAGAAAGTGTGCCCTTTTCACTGTTAAACATTCTGACTGTTACCAAATCTATTGGCTGATTATTGCCTCTATCATAAACCCGGCCAAAAGGCCGCTGGGAGCTGTAGCGCAGGAGAATCTTTAGACCAATCATTAAAATATAGAGGACAACTACTAAGAAGTTAAATGGTGATGGCAGGATCCAGGCGGCAAATAAAGCCAGTGCGCTACCAACAATCAAAAGTGGTGTATCAATCTTATCCATAACATATTGGATGTTATGCCAGAGGCGCAATCTCATAGAGCGCAATTTACCCAAAGGTTTTTCAATTGCTTCAAGATAGATATCCAAAGCGACAGTTGGCTGATTTTCCTTGATTTCAAAGACGCCGCCCTGATAAACTCCCTCGCCTGGCACCAAGTTGGGCCGAAATACATAGCCGGGCTTGTCAACTGTCACGTAGTAACGCCCTGGCTTAACCATAAAGCCAAAGCGTCCCTCTTTATCCGTCACCTGCATCTCTTTGAGTTTATTAAACTCAGCCTCGTAAATGCGAACGATTGCCCCAACAATTGGTTTTTTATCGGAAGCATCTAAAACTCTGCCCCATGGAGGTCGCTTCTTGCGAAATCTGGATAAAATCAGCGCCCAAAGTCGCATAAAGAGGAAGGGTAAATCAGTAAAGGCAATCGGTAGGGCCAGGGCCAAAGCAATAATTGAAGCAACGGCTGTACCAACAGCAGCTGGAGCAACGATATTCCGAGTCAAATCTTTTATTACATAATTTTGGGGAATATTAACGATTTGTTTGGCGATTTTTATCGGTAAAAATGGCGATTTCACTTTAAGCCAGTATTTTTGTGTATCTTCTCCACCCTTACCGTCGGAAACTTTGATAATGATATACCAATCACCAATCTGATCCAATGTCGGAATAAATTTAATTAAACCAGTTTGTGGATCAATAATCATACCATCAGGCGAGACTAAAAGTTGGTAGGTTAAGGTATCTCCATCGGCATCAGTGGCAGTCACTTGGTAGGTATATTGTTCGGTTGCTACCGCAGTAAGTGGCGGGGTTGAAGTAATAAAGGGTGGATGATTGCCATAAGGTGATGGGCATGATTTAACAGTTATTTGGCTGGTGTCGGAAACAGACGCATTAGAGGGATCAGTGGCAGAGAAAGTAACATTTTCCTTACCGGCCCAGGTTTTATCTTTACTGGAAAACTCCACATAATTGCCATCTAGGATTGCCACATTGAGATGAGTATTGGCAATAGTAGTAAAGGAGAAAGTCAAAGGATCATGATCAGGATCAACAAAATAATAAGGTAAGTTTCTGACAAAATAGGCGCTGTCTTGTTGGCAGAAAGAGACATCCTCCAGAGGATGGGAAATAACTGGGGCGTGGTTGCCACCAGCCGTGGTAACTGTTGAGGTAGCGGAAGAGGTGGAAGCAGTAGTTGTGGTGGTGGTTGGGGTGGTGGTTGGGGTGGCTGAAGTAGCGGCAGAACCGGCAGGAGAGAGGGCGGTTTCGGTCCCATCACCATTGATACCTTTAACTTTATAGGCATAGGTCGTTGAAGCAGTTAAACCAGTATTGACTATCCCACCTGCCTCGCCCCATTGGGTATAAGTTTGCCAAACCTCAGTTGCCCCTAAAGTTCCATCAGCTTTAAGCCATTTATTTAATGTTTCATTGTAAATGGCAAACTGGGTAGCGGATGGGTTAGAGTTAACATCAACAATAATTGTCAAGGAAATATCAGAAGTAGTATTGACAGTTGGGGCACCGGGAACCTTGGCAAGGGTATATTTGGCTGATTCGGCTGTTTCTGGGGTTTCGTCAGTGTCACCATTTCTGGCTTTAGCGGTGTATTTATATTGGACATTGGGTGATAAACCATTATCAGTAAAGGAATTGATATTGGTCCAATCTGCTGAATCAGAACCGCCAGGATTACTAGAAGTTTCATCAAACCACAAACCAGAAGAACCGGCTGTAAGGTTAGATAAAGTCCCGGTGGCGGAAATAATTAAAGAATCAGTATTAATCGTATCAAAACTGATGCCAGTTGGTGTCTGAATAGAAGTATAGGCATTAGCAGTGGCATCGGAGGTTTCTGTTCCATTGCCGTTTTTGGCCTTGACGGTGACAGTGTATGGGGTATTGGCAGAGGCGCCAGCAGAAGCCCAACTGGTGGCATCGGCTACCCAGCCAGAATTACCAGTGGCATCTGTTGCATAAAATTCTGTTCCAGCCGGGTTAGAATTGGTCTGCCAAGTCCAGGTGACGGTAGAGATAGTATTGCCAGAGTGAGAAACATTAATTGGTGGATTAGCTAAGGAATATTTTGAGAAAGTAGCGGTATAACTTGTCTCAGCAGAATTGCCATTTCTGGCTTTAACTTGATAGGTACACTGCACATTAGGACCCAAACCATCATCAGTAAAAGAGTTGGTCTGCGTCCAGCCAGTGGAATCAGAACAACCAACATTGCCGGAGGTTTCATTAAACCACAAACCCGAGGTGCCGGCGGTCAGATTGGATAAGCTGCCAGTAGCCGAGAGCACCAAAGAACTGGTGGTAATCGTGTCAAAACTGATGCCCGTTGGTGTTTCAATAAGGGTGTATAAAGGAGAGGTAGAGGTGGCATAGGAAGAATCGCCATAGCCATTATAAGCTCTTACCCTAAAACAATAGGCAGTATTGACCGACAAACCCGTAGCCGGATAGGTTGTCACCCCTGCCCCTACTGTATCAATCTGGGCGTAAGAACCAGAGCCGCAGTCAGTTGTTTGAGCTCGTTCAATCTTGAAGCCAGTTTCATCAGAGGAATTATCATTCCAGCCAACCGTCATACCGGAAGTGGAAGGATTGGTTAAGGTGACATTAGAAGGAGCGGTGGGTGGGTTACCAAGGGTGAAAGTGGCATTGGAATAATCATAAGGTCCCCAAAATTTAGTGGTGTCATTATAGGCCCGAACTCTGGCCAAATATTTGGTCCCCGCGCTTTCCCCGGTTGTGTCCCAAGAGGCCGAAACAGCATCAGTGGCAGTTAAGCCGGAGATAATTTTGTAATCCGTATAAAGCTGATAATTGTCAACATAGAAATCCCCGGCAGTAACATTGGCCGAGCGAAAATCGATCATATTGAGGGAGGTGCCTGCATTGATAAAGGGAATATTGCTGGCTTTCAAAGAGCCATCAATATAGATGTCATGAACTTGCCGTTGGGTATCCGCCACTATCATCATATGGTACCAAGTGTTGGCAGAATAAGTTTGTATATTTATTGAGGTACCACTGTAGTTATAGGTAATATAACCACTGGTGGCTAAGTTGACCTGTGTCTTGGCAGTGCCACCTCCTATCAAATAATTTATAAACACAACATTAGTCTGAGCTGCCCGCCAATCCCACTCCGCCACTATCACACCAGTTTGAGCACTACTAAGGGTTTTGTAGGCTCGGAGTGTTCCCGAAGTGGTGTTTTTGCTGACTTTCATAGAATTGGGCGAGGAAACATACTGGACGTTGGAAACAGTAATTGTGCCATAGGTCGGGTCGCCAGAAAGCGTCCAGTTGGCGGGCGGGTTGCCATTGGTTTCAGTGTCAAAATTATCAGAAAATTCAGTATTAAAAGGAATAAGTTGATAATCCTCAAAGCGGACATCAATAGTTTGAGCTGCAGCGCTGACATAAGCAGTCAAACGGGCTCTACTATTTGTGCCCATATTTTCGCCGGAGGCACCGATAAAAATTTCTTCACCTGAGGAGGTAATAATATAACCATACTGCTTCCCAGCTGCCCGGTTGATAACTATTTTCAAAGTTATAAAACTTGATCCTTCATTGCCCAGGGCGCCTGTGGTGCCAGCTGATAACCATTCACCATTATAATGGGAAAAATCCCAGCCATTGGCGGAATAGGTTAATCTCACCCCCGATAGATCAGATGCTTTGTGGACCTGAAGTCCATACCAGGCACCAGAAGGAGGAGCTGTTGGCGCTTTCATTTTGACTTGATAGACAAGATCAGCCCCGGCGGTGGTATTGTCGGACGAGCGCAGGGTGGCGGTTTTTAAGGCAGTGGAAGTGCCAGAAATTTTTAATTCATTACCTGTTTCGGCAATAGTTAGGCCACTGCCGTCATCTTTAGTCCATAAAGTCCCGTTAATAGAGTTATCATTGAAATTGTCATATTGATCCAAAAGCCGCTGGCCGACCTCGTATTTCCGGCCAGCTTCACTGGTGTTCCAAGTGACTGATTGCGTTGTGCCGATTCCCCAAGTTTCTCCGCCGTCCGGCGAGGTCACAACAGGCGCAGTAGGAGCAACACTGGCTCCGGTATTTTTGTAAAAAACTTGCATAGTGGATCCCTCACCAGTGCCATAAAAAATTAAAGGCATCAAAGTGGCAGAGGAGCCACTTTGCATAACTTGGGCCTCTCCATCATTAGCAGAAGCCACAAAAGTGGCGCTACTGTCCCAAGAGGAACTGCCAACGGTATATTTCTTGAAGAGAAGGGAATTATTGGTGTTATCACGCCAAAATGCCCAAACATCAGTCCCGTCAGTTGTTAAGCTGCCATTGGATGCCCCGGGGTCAGGAGCGGCGTGCCAGGAGCCATCATAATAACCGAAATCGCTACCAGACCAAGCATAAACTGTTCCGCCTGATGTAACTACCATTGCCGGAGCAGCACAACCGGCAAAAACCGTATTGGCTATCGCCGTATCAGCTCCCCAGGCACTGCCATTCCAAGTATTGTAATGGCACAAGCCATCGCGGTCCTCTCCTGCATCCCAAATTATAAAAGGGTAACCGCCTCTTAAGTCAATTGTTGAACTAATCGGTGTTTCAAAGGCCGCCCCATTAAAAGTGCCGGGTGTGGTTAGGGTCCAGGATGAGCCAGAGTTATCAGAATAGGAGGCCCGGATAGCGGATAGGTTTTCCTTATAGGCAACCCAAATCCTCCCTCCGGATTCAACAGTTACAACTGGCCTGTCTTTACCAGTATCAAGTAAGCTAACTGTATAAATAGTCCCGGTTGTCCAACTCCCTGCTGAATAGGTGAGTTTGACAAAAGATGGCGTTGTTATCCTGGTATCGGCAGTCCAAGCCACATAAATATTGTCAGAGCCATCAATTTTGACCGAAAAATCGGATCCAGCCACGTCCGCGGATCCGGCGGTGGTAGTAATAGAAGTAGCACTGCTCCATGTCCAACCGCTATCAGTTGATTTTTTGTAGCGGATAGAATTGTCGCTATCTTCCCAGTAAAAAGCCACTAGCGTCCCTGAACTGGCCTTAACAATTACTCTTTGGCTGGCAATCTCACTAGGTGATACTCCTGTAGTAGTGGCAACAGTAACCACATAGGAGGCAGTCACTTTTTTGGGGAAGCTAACAAGAGATGAAACAACTGTAGAGATGCCAATTAAAAAAGCCACAACCAACATCCCCCAATGGACTTTGGAGGCATAACTTTTGGTATGCCAATTATAGTACCAGCGGAAACCCATCCGCATGCGGTCATGCAAAGGCAACATAAACGGAAAAGTTGTCCGCGTTGACCGCTGGATGGCCAGAATTTGTTGGTCTAACTGCACCTTATCCATCCCCTCCTGCTCTTTCCCCCCGACCCCCCATCCATAGGGACTTCCGTCCCTCTGGTCTCCTCTTGCCTCGCTTCGCTCGGCAAATAGGTAGGTCACCCTCAACGGGGGAAAACTCGCATTATATTGCTGTCTTCCAATTATATCTAACTTCTACTATTCAAATAATCCGCCCAACGAGGTTAGTCGGTCTTTCTTATGAGCGGAGCGAATAACAAGGTTTTCCTTATATTAATAATAACATGTCCTGACTAAAAAAATAAATTTCCACAGCCAAAAAATTAATAATTAGCAATAACTTTAAGGGTTTTTGAGGTCTGACGATTGGCTTTGGAGAGAGCTTTAATCTCGAGAGTATTAGTTCCTTTTTCTA
>Ga0210057_1004063_pt1 | contig 19728 bp, 13 predicted proteins | sample CryGeyCG2114_010_2_FD_183968 | JGI IMG/M metagenome (GOLD analysis project Ga0210057, IMG submission 183968) | Groundwater microbial communities from aquifer - Crystal Geyser CG10_big_fil_rev_8/21/14_0.10 (SPAdes) (version 2) | ecosystem: Environmental > Aquatic > Deep subsurface > Groundwater ...
TTTTTGCCCCCTTAATAATGCGCCCTTCGGCATAATCAATCAGATCTTTATAATTAACAATAGTCTCATATTCATTTTCTTCCTTGTTGATATAAACAATATTAGCCTTCTTATCTTTGGCCTTAATCTCATCCATTAGCTGCAATAAAATATAACTCTTGCCCACCCGACGTTGACCAACAAGAACTTTAATTAAATCAGAGCCGATAAAAGGTCTAATTTTATTTAAATAATACGGGCGTTTTTGATATGTTTTATTCATACTTAAAATTAATGGCTATTTTCTAATATGTTTTAAGTATACTTAAAAGTCTTCAAAAAGTAAAGAGGGCCTAAATTAGAGACTTTTTAACTGCTCCGGGGTTAAATGTTCTTTGTAGGTCTTTTTTGATGTTCTATTCGAACTGAAATGAATAAAAATGCCAATAAATTTGTAAATCAAAATCTAACCAAACACTATTTAATAGAATTAATCACTTTCTCAATCATCGGTCGGGCAATCGGAGCGATTTTAATCCCAGCTAAATCATCAATCGCTACGAATTCAGCCCCCAAAGAGTCTTGCCCGTCAGAATCGCTCTTAACTGTTCCTGGCTTAACTGAAACCGTATAATACAAACCTAGATGATGTAATTTTCTCGGTTCATTTGATTCATTGAGATAATCGCAAAAGTATTCATTGTAACCAACAAAAGAATCGCCGATAAAGCTATAAGGATCAATATATAATAATTTATCAAATTTAAAGCTTTTGATTGTTTTATCAAATTTTTCTCTAAACAAACCTATGCTATCCAACTCTTCCCAGCTTGATTTAATAGAGGTTTTATTAAAAATATTTTTTAAAATATTCCTTTGCTCCAAACGTAACTCCTCTCCTTTAAAATGGAAAGAAAAATCTTTAGTACCCTTCTTTTTAATTTTTTCTTCCATCGAAAAAACTGGAAAAGGAAAGCCAAGATTAAACTTGATGACTCCATGTTTATAGCTTTTACTGACCGAGACATAAAAATTCTCATTAAACTCACGAAAACTGAAATCATTATTATCATGATTAGCCATCTCATCCCTAACAAAAGACTCAATAATATTTTTATTTTTTTTAATTAAATTAATTAAAATAAGCCTATATTTTTTATTTAAAAAAATATTTTTAGTCATAATTAATTAGTCAATAAATCATTTATTATATTGATGATACTTTTTTTCTTATCACCAATAGAAGAAGATTTGACTTTATAAAAATTGTGATGAGATCTCCAGTTTTCTAAATTATTATTTGATATTTTCAAAGCCAGCGATATATCTTTTTTATCCAAATTTCTAATTTCAATACTTTTATTCTTATCTATTTTTACTAACGTTTCTAACCAAATAACAGCATCATACCTTTTATATATCTTTTCAAGAGAAGTATTATTAAACTGCAAAAAATTCTTTGTGACGCCAGAATAATAAGCAGCGCCATCTAAAAGCCCCCTGTCACAGACAACCAGATTAACAGCCTTCTTCCTGGCTACCTTTAAATAAATAGATTCGAGCTGTGTTTGCACCATAAAAAAAGTTTATTTAAATCTTTTTTTAAAAATTTATTAAAAAATAATTCATCTTTTAAAACACTTTTTTCAAAATTAGTCGCTATTTCCGGAATAATTTCTACCTTGTCACCAAAATATTTCTTGAGATAAAGCAAAATTGAACTCTTCCCGGCCATTGGGCCGCCCGTTAAAACAATTTTTAATATTTTTTTATTTTTCATAATAGCTATGTTTTAGTCTTCCAAAATCTTTCGTGATAACCAGCCTCTGAAGAAACACTAAGAGAATATTTTTTTATGTCATTAATAACGCCCAAGGAATTGTCACCAACTCTTAAGCCAACTTTATATTTAGAGACTAAAGATAATTTATCATCTATATTTATTTTTATAGTTTTATAAACTTGGTAATCATTTCTGATATCATCTGCAACCAATGAGTTATTTGCATAGGGTAAGTCCTCATAATAAAAAGTCTTTGGATAAGCCAAATCTCTTGCGATCTTATTAACCAGATAATGATCAAAGTGAAAACCTATCGCTAAAGGAAAATAAGCATCACATGGCCCTTGATTAATGGTGGTAATAATTTTATCTTTTAAATTATTATACAAATTATTTTCTAAATTAATTTTTTTGGTATTTACCGCAAAGACATCTTGCCAGGAAAGACAAACAGGCTGCCCTAAATCATTCTGACGAAAAATATTATCTAAAAAACCCAGATTAACAAATTCGATTTTATTGCTCGTTAATAATTCACGATTTTCCATCTCCCTATCTTCAACCCAGGACGGGCAAATAATTTTTGAGGCAAATAATGATAAGTTATTGTAGTCTGGGACTCCCGAAAAAATAGTTACTACCAAAACTCGATACTCTTTTTTTAACAAATTTAAGATTAAACCAGCGCTAGAAAAAATAGCATCGTCAAAATGCGGTGAAAAAAAAATTATTTTATTCGTTTTATTCATAAAAGATTTTTCTAACCGCGGCTAAAAAATTATGATTTTTATCTGACATTTTTGATAATAAATGTTTTCTAGCACCAATAATAATTTTTTTGTAAGTTTCTTCTGGTATTTCATCTATAATTTTAATTATATTTTTTATTTCCTTAAGCGTTTTATCACCAATTGGCAATGATAATTTTAAATAGCCCGGAATGAGAATCAACTCTTCATAACTAAAGCCATTAGGCACAATGGGGATGGTGCCAGCAAATATTGATTCCAGGGCACAGAAACCAAATAAATCAGCTCTGGATGGAACTAATAGCGCCTTGAAACCACTTAATTTTTTTCTAAATACTTTATTTTCTAAGCCTATTATTGAGTCTATCTTTAAACCGCTCTTAATTAATTTCCAAACAATATCAGCCCCTTTCTCAAAACTTTCTCGTGAAGCAAACAAATAGCCTCTTTTTTCGGAAAATCTGCCTTTTTTATTAAAATTATCCTCTAAATCATAGTAATTATAAAAGCATTTATGCTTTAAACTTGGATATTTTTTTAAAAATATTTTTAAAGCATATTTTGATGGTAAAAATATATTATCCATTAAAGAATAATGTCCCTCCTCAAACTTTAACAACTCATTCTGATATCCTAAAATAGTTTGTCTGTCAAGATCATAGTCCTGAAAAAAACCTCCATTTACAAAACAACTAACTTTTTTGTTATCACCGGCAATATAACGAATCGCCTTCATATTAACAAAGGATGAGTCAATTATAACAATCCTATCAGCTAAAATATTTTTATGAGAGAATTCAATAATTTTTTCAACGACTTTAAGTTTTGGATACAAAAAAGAAAAAGGCTCATTTTTTTGAACCTTTTTCTTTTTGCCGATACATTCACCGATTATTAAATTGAATTTTATTTTTTTTCTATCTGCTTCTTTCTTTAGACTAGAAAAAATGAGACTAGTCCAATCGCTTTGACTAAACCAAGGAATTATAATAGTTAAATCTGTCTTCAGCATAGATTAAAAATTAGCGTTTTTAGGAGTTCTGGGAAAGGGAATAACATCGCGAATATTAGCCATGCCAGTTAAATACATAACTGCACGCTCAAACCCCAAGCCAAAACCAGCATGTTTGACCGAGCCGTACTTGCGTAAATCGAGATACCACCAATAATCTTTAACGTTTAATCCAAGTTCTTTTATACGTGATTCTAATAAATCATATCGTTCCTCACGTTGACTGCCACCAATAATTTCACCAATTCCAGGAACCAACAAATCAGCAGCCGCAACCGTTTTTCCATCATCATTTTGACGCATATAAAAAGCCTTAATCTCTTTTGGATAATCAGTTAAAAATACCGGTTTATTGTAGATCTTCTCAGTGATATAACGTTCATGTTCGGTTTGCAAGTCGATCCCCCAGGAGACTGGATAATCAAATTCTTGACCGCTTTTAATTAACAAATCAATAGCCTCGGTATAAGTGACCCGAGCAAAGTCAGCACTGGCAACAGCCTTAAGTCTATCGATCAAACCTGGCTCAATAAATTTATTAAAGAAATCCATCTCTTCAGGAAGCTCGGTAAGAATATAATTTATTAAATATTTTAGCATCTTTTCTGCCAGATCCATATCATCTTCCAGGTTAGCAAAAGCCATTTCTGGCTCAACCATCCAAAATTCACAAACATGGCGAGTTGTGTTTGAATTTTCAGCCCTAAAAACTGGACCAAAAGTATAAACGGCATTTAAACCATTAATCAAAGTCTCAGCTTCTAGCTGGCCACTAACAGTTAAACCGGTTTTTTTACCAAAAAAATCTTTAGAATAATCAACCTTTCCATCATTATTTTTTGGAATCTCTTTTTCCAGATCAAACATGGTCAGGCCAAATACCTCACCAGCTCCCTCGGCATCACTAGAAGAAATGACTGGAGTATGAACAAAATTAAAACCTTCTTCTTGAAAAAATTTATGAATTGCAAAACTCAAAACAGAGCGAAGACGATAAACAGCCGAAAAAGTGTTGGAGCGTCCGCGCAAATGAGCAATCTCGCGTAAGAATTCAAAGCCATGCTTCTTCTTTTGTAGTGGATAATCTTCTGCGGCTTGATTAATAATGTTTACGCTAGTCGCTTTAATCTCAAAGGTTTGTCCAGCGGCTGGAGATTCAACCATAATTCCCTCAACCTCAACTGAGGAGCCAATTGATAATTTTTCTACTTCGGCGAAGTTAGATAAATTATTGTCAAAAACCACCTGAACACCCTTAAAAAAGGTACCATCATTAAGTTCCATGAAGCCAAACTCCTTAGAACATCGAACAGTTCTTACCCAAGCATTAATTACAATATTATTATTTAAATATGTTGCAGTTTCTCGATGTAATTTTCTAATGGCAGTTCTTAACATAGTTTTATATTTAAATTAATTAAGATAAATTAATCACCTATTAATTTTTAACCCCGGGTTACTTCAAAACTTTAAAATCACCCCAGCCAAGACATCTACTGACCACCTCAAATTTCTAGTTAACTTTATCATACATGTCCATCATAAACCAAGTCAAAGCTCATTTCCCTGGATAATTTTAGCCCTATACAAACAAAAATCTTTCTCAGACAGAAAGATCGGAAAAATTAAAATATCGGCCACCCACCAGTATTTTTAACCAAACTCCACTCAAAATCTGAATAATACAGGGCATTATTCTTATTATAATAGATTACTAAATTTTTGTAAAACCAACAATTACTTTATTTTTTAATAAAGTTCATTATAATTATATAATCTCATAATTACATCAAAAAGTCAAAAAGTGTCAAAATTCGATAATTATCAGTCTCTTTTTACATTAGCCAATCAATTTAAACAGATTTAAGCAATATAAAACCCGATACTTGTGTATCGGGTTTTCAATAAATTCATTTAGTAACTACTACTTTTTCGTAGTATTTACCTCCTTTATTGGTACATACCATTACTAGGTAAGTACCTGGTTTTAGAGTACTAACATCAATATTCCTATTAAATTCGTTGCCCTCGAATTTATAGGTTTCTTTAACTTGCTGCCCAAGCAAGTTAAATAACTGGATATTAGCATTAACATTTTCATCGAACTTTAAATCAATATTAAATTGGTTTGAAGTAGGATTGGGGTATACGTTAAATTTACTAGGTGCTACAGGTTCTTCTGGTGAAATTCCAACCGAAAAGTCGGAAAAATAGAATATACCACCTTGTCCTGCAAAGAATACTTTCGACCCGCTGTTCTGCGGTGCAAACACCACATTACTAGGAGGTAAGTTTCTTAACACAGTCCAATTGACTCCATCATACTTTACTACACCAGAATCGCCACCGCAGATTACTCCGCTGTTGGCGTCAAATTCGTAGTTTCCCAATGAACCACCAGGATAAATTTCTGTTATTACCCCTGTAGACTTTGTGAAACTATACGTGCCTTTAAGACAGAAAAGATAAAAAAGATTATCATCAAAGGTTGAAACCCTGGCCCACCTCCGACCGCTAGGATCGTTGACAATTTCGGTAAAAACACTTCCATTGTAATTAAGTATTCTGGAAGTATAAGGCGCATAAATATCCTTACCAACAAAATACATATTACTAGGACTATTCCCAAATATTTGAACGAAGGCAAAATTGGGATATGAGTTGGAAACTATTGCCCAACTAGATCCATTCCAACGAGCAATAATACCATCAGTTCCGCCAACCCAAACATCGTTGGGAGCAAGAACTTTTACACATTTTAGATCAACAGCAGTCCCTACATTGTAAACCGTAGTACTGGTACTGTTTATTTTAACGGCAGTACCGGCAGTTCCAGCTGCCCAAACTTCTGAAATTGAGCATCCAGAGACGCCCTTCAGAGTAGCAGTTGAAGTATTAGGAATTATAACAGCATTATAGCCGTTATATTTTGAGATTATACCATTATCCCCTACTGCATAAACATTGTTGGCGTCAAAACCCCAGACACCAAAAAAATTAGCAGTTGTTCCAGTTGGGATAATAGTGGCCGAAATTTCGGTAGAAAAGGCAACGGGGCAAGACAATAAAATCATCACAAAAACGATGATTTTTGAGAATAATTGTTTTGTTTTCATGATTTTTCCTCCTTGTTTTAAATTATTGTTAAAGACCTATTTTATTTTTACTATTATTACTACTATTACTATATTATACTGTATTTATATTAAATCATAAAGCTATATTTTTGTCAATTAGTCAAGGCAGCCTTCACAGGCCTCCTCATTATAGTCATATAAAGGGTTAAAATTTTCCAAGCAGCACCTATCTGGATATACGCAATTGCCAGAAAGCCCCTGACAGGAGTAGAACCCCCAATTATCAGCCACCTTGATTCTGATATGGTAATCAGTTCCAGCATTAGAAGGATTATAGTAATGCACAAAGGGGAAATCACTGCTGGAATCCAATGACTGACGAATATCTCTAAAGCCATCGTCAAAATCAACTACCAATTGATAGATTGGGGCCTGCTCAGCATCGATGGAGGTACCAACATGCAAAGTATAATAACCAGCACTAGTGATGTGATAAGCACCAGAAGCATCGGGGGTAATAACTTGCTTTTCGGGATCCATCATTTTAACATTATTAATCTTCGGCAAGATAGCGCACCAATTAGCGTCAGGGTGTCCAGTTTCATAACGGGTGGCACAAGTTGGAATAGCAGCACTAGGATTAGGATTTTTGAAATTAGGGCCAGAATAGTCATAAGAACTAGATCCCCAAGTAAACTTCAAGAAAATATTTTTAAGCACTCTAGCCGGATCATTATTAGTACTATCCAATCCCAGATTTTTAATTCCAGCCACATTAGCAGTGGTAACACTAAAGCTGTTAAAGCTATTATCATTAGCAACGATGGCCCGGCAAGTAGAAATTTTACTGCTACTGCCATCCATAAAATATTCTCTAGTATTATTGTCACAACCATAAGGCACGCCAGCAGAACCAGCTCCCAAGTTAGCCGGGACGGGAGCGAGGGCTGGACCATAAGGATCGTTAGCTCCTCGAGTATTATTATAATTCTTGAAAGGGCCAGAACCAAAGGCTTGATTATTGTTGGCTGGTTCCCAGAAAGAAACTGTACCAGAGGAGGCGATATTTTTTAATCTGCCCACCCAAGGAACTCCAGTAGTATTTAGAAATTCAATACATTTTGGCTGATACTCGCTGACGTCCATTAAACAGCCATTACCATGACGATTAAAGGTACCAAAGTATTCACCCCCGGCAGCACTACAGGCCGTAGAATCAGTAATATCCAGATTAACGATTTTGAGGACTTCTCCTTGTACTAAAGAGCCATCATATTCATACCAACCTTCTTGATATCGTTTAGTAGCTGAACCAGATTCGTTTCCGTAACATTTATCCTCTATGGTTTTAGTAGGTCCAACTTGCGACAACGGGATAGCGGTTGGAGCGCAGATATTCTTATGCCAATGTGTTCTTCTGACACCACAGGTACCGGAACTTTGACAGTCACAAAAGACACCTTTGCGCTCATATCCAGCAGAACAATCGCCGCCAAAGCCATTCTGAATATAGCACTCATTATTACCACCACATTCGCCATTAATGTGATATGGACCCTTTAAATCATACCCAGTTCTAAGCTCTACAAAAATAAAGTTAGCACTAACCCTCGCGCAATAAGATGGTGTGGGGCCTGACGGACTATAGCCATTGAAACCGGAATTAGCCCCGGAAGAAGCTTGTGAGCTTCTGACATTATCAATTGGATACCACATCAGACAGACGTCTGGATTCTTAGGGTCATGCTCTAAACAATAACCATAGATACCATCGCTAATAACATTGGCGTTGGAACTTTTACAAGACAAACTATCTTGTTTAGGATACAAACGACATTCTTTAGCAACATAAGTATCATTAGCCACCTTAAGTACTGGCTCGATACTAATATCATCGAAATAAATTGGAGCGTCATCTGCGGCTAAATCATGAACCCCCGAATAGAGATAGATAACAACAGAGTCAGAGTCATCAATAGGCGAGAATTCCAGAACCTTTCTTTGCCAACCAGAACCAGTACTGGTATAGGAACCAGGCCGCTCAGTTCCATTGAAATGCAACTTCAAAGTTCCACCTTTACCACCAGAATCATCAATGTTGATCAAGAAGTTAATATAATATTTAGTGCCTTTCTTAAAGGGATAAGGAGCTGTGATGTAAGCCACATTATCAGGATAGGCATTGGTAACCTTCAAAACACCGATACCCTCAGCTGGATAAGAAATATTACTTTTTGAACCCAACTTCTCTGAACTGGTGACAATTGAATAGCTACCGCTGATAGAGGCCAAGTCATCATTAAACTCCCAGCTCAGACGAGTATCTTCACCAGTCTCACTCATGCCTGACAGATAATAGTTATTCATCTTGGAGTAACCGGAAATATTGCGATCATTACCACTGTTGAAAGTATGATTAATTTCAGACTTGGTTACAAAGCTTTGACAACGACCATAATCGCTCAAGTTGTCACACTCTCCCAAGAGATTACAAGTCTCTTCTCCTGTTACCGGATCAATCGAGCCGCTGACGCAAGCGAGCCAACTAGAACAAATCCGATTAGGTTTAACCTTAATCAAAACGTTAGAATCAGCTTCGGATAAGTTGGCCGGAGTCACCGGAGAACCAGAGTTATAGGAACCACCATAAGCACTCCAGCTCATAGCGCTTAAGCCGCCAGCGCCACTTTGCTTTCTCTCGTTGAAGAGAATACAACCGGTATCAAAACCAACCGCGCCTTTACAAGCCGTCTTGTCAACATCAGTTAATAATTTATAATCCAAAACTGTACCGCGGATATTAATAGTCTTGTTAGTCTCGGCCCCATAGACAGTACAGCTAACATTATTTAAGGAATTGAACAAAATATTTTTGTTAGTCACTGTCTTGTCGATGGTGATAACATCAGTAGTGGCGGCAAAACTATTATCCGCCGTCAAAACTCGGACGGAAGCTGGACACACTAAAACTGTATTATAGGAAGCAGCCATATCGGTAGCCGAAAAGCTATACAGCTTATTCTTCAACAGAGAGATGCTCTGTTTTTGATAATTGGGATAAGCGGAGGGTAGGGTGGAAGTAGCCCAAACATCACCCGGAATACGATCTTTGTTAATATCTTCCCAGGTCGGATTAACCACGATGTTAGGCGAGAATTCGCTCACTGGATCAATATATTCGGTGCAACCAGAGGCCTTAGTTTCGCAGACGCCGATAGTATCCTGCGGTTGATAAACTAAATTACCGCCGCCGAGTCCAATAGTTTTAAGGGAATCAACGGTACAAAGATAATTATTCTGATCTAAAATACAATGACCAGTGCTGCAATCAGTATCAGCGCTACAAAGTTTATTCTGAGCCTCAGTAATATTATTATGAATGTCGACATTGATTTTGCCATTACCATCAAAATCACAGCGCTTAATCGCTCGTTTATACCACTTCTTAGCTAAATTCAAACCGGAGACGCCCACTGGTTGCCGCCATTCGCAGACATTATCACCTGGGTCTTTAAAATAACTGGATTGACCATCAAGATATTTCCAAACATCACAACCAACTTCCGCGCCACCACATAAAGTGCTCTCGTATTTGTCGGGATTATTATTAACATAAGTATCGGTATATAAATTTTGGACGCTGACATCTTGATTGGTAGCTGATTGAGCTCCCAGACGAGTACAACCCTTATTCTCAGCGCCGCATTGCTTAGTATCATCATAAACCACATAAGCCATTTGATCGGCAGACACCTCGACGCAATCAGCTCCATCGCCGCTATCACAATGATTATTAGGGGTACCACTCTCTCGGAAAGCCTGCACTCCCGGATCCGCCGAATTATTAGTCAAAAACATTAGTTCACAACCCGCCGAGGAATCCGTGCAGAGATGGCTAAAGTTACGCAAGTACGACACTTGTTTAGTGCGATTAGTATAGGCTGAACAACCTAAATTATAATTAACACCTTGATATTGATCTAAGACATCATAATAACAAGAGTTAGGAGTGAGCCAAGAATCTTTAATTAAATAGAAACGATCAGTGACTTCGGTTAAAACAACATTATCCAGCAAGAAACTACCATCAGCTGAGAATATCAAAGCTTCTTTTTCGGCAACAGCATGGTCCAGCGAAGTCAAGTTGAGAGAATACATTCTCCATTCATTGCCGCCGGAGATAACCACGCCACTATTATTTTGCGAGTTAACATTAAAGGCCGAATTGGCATAACCACTACTCAAATAAGCATTAACAAAAACATCATTATTGGTCTTGGCTAAAAATCTCAAAACATAAGCTGAGTTTTGTTTAACACTAGTGCCAACCGTAATGCCGACGCCCCGGGCATAGTTAGCCTGCTGGGCAGCATTAACATCCGGCACTACTTTAGACCAAAGATTTCGAGCCACCGCTAGAAGATTAAAACCTTGTCCACCGCGAGAAGTGTTATTTGGATCAAAATTAGAAGCACTATCAGCACAATTACCACCAACAAAGTTATAAGACAAAGAGTGACCATTCTTGTTGATAGAATCAGTGCTCAAAGAGCTGTTATCATTACAATTACCCACCCAAGCCTGATTATTTTCAAAATCATAAGCATCAACTATTTTTAGGTTGTTGCCATAATTACCATTATATTCGCGACAGCCATTTTCAGAGGCCGCACAACTCTTGCCCTCGCCGGGAATAGCTTGATAAACACAAGCGTTTTGATTGGTGTCCCAAACTCCGCCATTCTTACAAACATAGCAGAGACTATTAGCCTCATCCCAGTAAGTATTAGCACTATCACAATTGGCTGGGTCAGTAATACTTTCATCTATAGGAGACTCACTAATCCGATAAGGATGACAATCTTCCGAACAGGTAATGGTGTTGGAATAAAGGGCATAGAAAATAACACCATCCTTGTTGTATAGTTGGCGACAATCAGCATTATAAGTAGAATCTGATGGGCTCGCATTATAAATTGCCTCATCGCAAACCAAGGCCCCATCCACTAATTGATTATGGCCAGCATCAAAGCTGCCCTCAGTTAGAACTGGTTGGTCACCAACTGCCTTCAACTTATAAGGCTGTAATTGATAACCGGAACCAGCACTACCCCAACTATAGAAGACGCCACAAATATTATTATTTGGCTTAATACATTGGCGCAGGAAGCTATAATATTCCTTACCTTCTCCGCCCTGAGACACAGCATCTAAATTAGTGAATTCGGTACAACCCACTACGTCAGCACTGCAAGAACCGGCCGTTTTAGGAATAAAATTAGCCGCTAAAGAGTTCTGGAAAGAAGTAGCTTTTTGAATATAAGAATCATAACCATCACACTCCGCAAAACAAGCATCAAATGGCGTTGCCTTAGCGGGCAGAATAAATTCATCGCGCACTGAAGTATATAAGTCACAGTCAACTTCAGAAGCATTACAACGTCTAGTGTAGTTATAACATTTAGCTGGAGCTCCGGGCTTCAAACGATAGTCAGGAGAGTCTGGGTTAGTACTAATATAACAAGCTGAAGCTAAATAGCTTGGGATTAATTTTTGATAGGTTAAACCATTCTGGTAATAATCACTGTAAGCGGTACCTAATTTAGCGAGCTCCAATTTGGCTCGGTCGATCTGGCAAGAACTATTATCACCGCCAGAATTACCAACTGAGATATAAACATGATTGTCGCTCAAGCCTAAAGGAAAACCATAGGTTAAACTATAATAATTCCAATCAGAACCAGAATTTAAATTAATAGTTTTGTCGTCAACTCCCACTCCACCCAAAACCGCCTGGTCGGAAACGTCACAATTTTTGGCGTAGAAAGAAAAAGTGTAAGTCCGACCAGAAATATTATAATCATTAGGACCCACAGCCACATTCTTCTTGATAGCACCGTTGAGGATTAGAGAATTATAACTAAAATAACCATCCGCAGTAGTAGTAGCACTGTTGGGGGAAGACAGATTGTTAATATCCGTATTAATATTCCAAGAGCCCACCTCCAAACTTTGTTCAAAATCAGAATTAAGCAAAAAATTATGACCAGCATCCATATTAATTCTAATCAGCTCATTACAGCCTTCCTGGCTACTATCGCAGAGCGCTGCTTTTTTAGAAAAATAAATCGATTTTAAATTATTCCAAGCAATTTTATCCGTAGAAGTGGTATAAGCCCCAGACATAGCATAAGGTCGGCAACCGACGTTATCAGCGTTACAAGTACTATAATCAATAGTATTTTCCAGATAAGCCACGCCGGCCCCATTAGATTTTACAAAAGTCTGACAAGTATTATAAATGGCGTCGCAAGAGTCGGAAGCAAAATCCCAAGTTCTCTTCTCTTCCGTACAATAACCATAGGCTTCGCAAGTGCCATCCGCTTTTTCCTTAATACAACTTTGTTCATCGGCACAATAATTATCAGCTCGAGTTAAAATAACTTCACTCGGAATATTTTCACTAGCCGAAATAATTGTTTTATCTAAAATCTGATTGCCATATCCTTCCCGTTTACAATAATTGAGTGGTGCTTTCAAAACCCAATTAGGATCAATTAAGCCCTGGCACCAGGTCGAAGACACAAAGCCCTGACTAAATTCGTTATAACTATCATTCGGATCAAAACAAGACACTAAATCCATTAAAGTAGCTTTAGAGTTATTCTCTTCGGTCTTAATCAAGGCGGTCTCCCAACCGACAGGAATAATGCGGAACTTTCTCAGAACTAATAGAGAGCGCAAAGAATAACCTTGATTAAAATCTACCTCGCGAGTCAGCTTCCAATTTTTATTTAAGAAGCCTTCTTTAATAGCTTCAATTACTGTCTTATGTTCACTGATAGCCGAACTAAATTGACCATCTAAAATACAATTAGTTGGACCTGGTTTAGTCGAATCAGGACAAACTGATAATTCACTTAAAATATCATAGTCGCCCCGAGATTCAAAAGTCGGCTTGATCATTTTCGCTAAATTAGCTGTAACAGCTGAGGATCCATGATAAACACTGGGATCACAATTAGGATCATTTAGACAATCATACTTTGTCTCTCTAACCCCCCCATTAGCGAAAGAATCAGCAATTTCTTTATCTGTTTTACCTTTATAAAGACCCAAAGTTAAGGCCTCCACCACATTACCTTGAGATAAATTACGTAAAGCTTTATTAAAAGCGGTCACAGCTAAAGTATTTAAAAAAACTTTAGAGGCATCAGTAATCGGATGCGGGCCAATTGAAACCTTCTGACTATCAGCTGTTGCCTGGAGAGCAGCTGTCATTTGTGCTTTGGCAGTCCCTGGCGGCTCGGTAGTCTGACCACCGATATTTTCTCTGGGCAACCAGCCTTCAATACTTAAATCTAGTTTCTTTTGTTCCTTGGTATCTAAAACTTTTTTATCTAATCCCGACATCACATCTAAGGCAACGGAGAGATCGCTACCGCCAACGCTAAACATGCCGGCCATATTCTTTAAAAAATCTGGACTATTAATATCTTTAATCTTCGCGTCCACACTTGTTTTCCAGGAATTAACCATGGTGCTGGCCTTACAGGTTGAATCTTTAATCTTAGCATCATTAGCCCCATCTACTAAACCTAAACCAATTAAAATTTTAGCATTTAAATTCGGCTGACAAAAATTAACATTTAAATTGCTGGCAAAGGCATCAATATAATCACCAGCAGCACTATCTGCAATACTTAGCAAATATTTGCTAGGAGTTTCTGTAACGTATAATGGTTTTTGCCCCTCACCCCCGGAACCAATCCAAGAGGCCGTGTCATAGGCAACTCGCTTTAAAGAATTGGTAATGGCAGTTTGCACCATAGTTGAACCAACCCTAGACAAGGCAGCATCTAATTTCCTCGTCACACCACTAATAACCTTCATTACTACTGTCACGGGACCACCAATCAAATCAGTAGCGGCTTGCGCAAAAACTGGTTTAAGCGGCAGTGCCGAAAAAGCAAAAATAAACAATAACGTCAAGAGAGTGCCTTTAAGAAAAAGGGGCTTAGCTGATTTTTTCATGTTATTTAAAAATTATATTTATTTAAAAATTGTCTTTTATTGAGCGCCAGCTTGAGCCTGATTTTGGAGCGATTCTTGGTAACTAGCTATTAAATCATCGTCGCTAATCTTATCCAAATTGGCTTGATCCATACCATTATCTAAAAGTAATTTCCGTAATACTGCGGGGTCACTTTTACCACTCAGCATATCTCGAGCGGTCTGCTCTTCTGCTGTTAGCCCGGAGACCGTGGAACTGCTGAAATCATCTGGAGTAGAAATAGCAGAACTGATATCAACACTAATTGGAGCACAATTATAACCGGCGGGGCAATTAGGGTCAGTATTATGCAAAAGTTCTTCCTTGTCATTGAAGCCATCACTATCGCTATCCTCTAAATAAGGCGAAGTTTTATAAACATTAATTTCATCATAATCATTTAATCCGTCGCCATCACTATCTAATTTAGTCAGATCGGTTGTAGTGCTCACTATATTGATGGAACTAATTGTTTGATTACTGACTAATTTTTTACTGTAATCAAAAGGAGAATAAAGATTGTAGCGAAAACGAAAAATAGCAAAAACCAAAACCAGAACTGTAAAAGTTCCGAGAGAAATTAAAGAGATTTTTTGTTGTTTATCCAGAACCCTCGGAACTGGTTTTTGTTCCAAGTTAGAAGCCTCGCTATCAGTGAGCGAAAATTTATTTTGGGCGTAATTCATATGTCATTATTATAACACAAAATCAGAAAATTTAGCAAACAAAATCAGCCAATCAGAGAGGCTCAACTCTTGCGCTCGAGCTTTAGGATTATATCCGCTTTCTACCAAGATTTTTTCGACCTCTGTCGGACTCAAATGAAAACCATTACCCAGGTTATTTTTCAACATTTTGCGCTTGGCACTAAAGCCAATTTTGAGTAAGCGAAAAAAAGCCGCCGCATCAACTGCGGGCAACTCATTTTCAGATTTTAGAATGATTTTAATCAAGGCACTATTTACTTCTGGCTGTGGCCAAAAAGCGGCCGCCGGAACAACGGCAATAATTTCCGCGGTAGCATAGAATTGCACCGATAGGGCCAAAAGGCTCATGTGCGGGACTAAAGCTACAATTCTCTCAGCTACTTCTTTCTGCAACATGAGTACTAGGGACTGCGGTTTATTTTTAGCCGTTAAAAACTTACGCAAAAAAATAGAAGTAATGTTGTAGGGTAAATTAGCGACAATTTTGTAATCCAAATTAGCAAAAAAATTATCTGGCACGGTCAAAATATCAGCATTTAAAACTTCCACGTTGGTTATTTTTTCCGTTAAGAAGCGAGCCTGAAGCAATTCCGCCAATTTCTGGTCGAGCTCTACCGCCCAAACTTTATGGCTAACTTTAGACAATTTTTCTGTCAGAAAACCTAATCCTGGTCCTACTTCCAGCACCGTATCGGTGGGTTTAATTTGAGCAGCGGCAATAGCCAGATCAAAAAATTCTGCTTCAATTAAAAAATTCTGCCCCTTAGAATGGTCTGGGTTAAGACCATAGAGACGAGCGAGTTCGAAAGTTTTTTGGGCTAAATTCATGGAGTGTATTTAATCACAATATTAATTAACTTATCCGGCACAAAGATTTTTTTAACAATTTCTTTTCCTTCTAACCATTTTTTGACTAGTTCATGCTCGAGAGCTAGCGCCAATACTTCGGACTCAGAAATCCCCGTTGGTAGCTCTAAGCTAGCTCGCATCTTGCCATTGACTGAGACCACCATAGTGATTTGAGAGTCCTTCATTAGATTCACGTCTGGAGTTGGATAGGAGCTGCGGAAAATACTATCTGGTTGGCCAATATTAGCCCATAATTCTTCGGCTAAATGTGGGGCAAATGGAGCTAATATTTGCAGTAATAAGGGGTAGTTGGCCTGACTTAATTTACCACCCTGATTATAAATAGCATTAACCAAAATCATCATGGCCGAGACTGCGGTATTAAATTTAAAATCTAAAATATCATCTGCCACTTTCTTAATGGTCTTATGTAAAAGATTAATCACAACGGCGGAGTCAGGTTCGGTGGAAGTGGTGATGTTAATCACTCGATCTAAAAATTTACGCACGCCAATTAAGCCCTTGGTGTTCCAAGCGCTGGAATCGCTAAAAGGACTCATGAACATTTCATAGAGACGCAGAGAATCAGCACCATATTGAGCCACTACTTCATCGGGATTGATAACATTGCCCCAACGTTTCGACATCTTACGACCGTCTTCACCAATAATCAGGCCCACCGCTTTCAGTTTCTTGAAGGGTTCTTCGTAATTAACCACGCCGATGTCAAACAAGAATTTATGCCAAAAACGGGCATAAAACAAATGTCTGGTGGCATGCTCGGCTCCCCCCACATAGAAATCAACGGGAGACCAATATTTCTCTCTTGCCTTATCAACCAGCGCTTTATCATTGTGTGGATCGATGTAGCGCAAATAATACCAAGACGATCCCGCCCATTGGGGCATGGTATTGGTTTCTCGCTGCGCTGGTCCGCCACACTTCGGGCAAGTAGTATTAACCCAATCAGCGATAGTAGCCAGCGGTGATTCACCAGTACCACTTGGTTCATAACTTTTGACGTTCGGCAGAGTCAGTGGTAATTGTTCATAGGGTACCGGCACAGCGCCGCATTTAGCGCAATGAATAATCGGAATTGGTTCGCCCCAATAACGCTGACGAGAAAAAACCCAATCCTGTAATTTATAATTTACTTTTTTATTGCCCTGATTATTTTTTTCTAACCACGCTATCATCTGAGTGCGAGCGGAAGCTGAGTTAAGCCCCGTGAATTCTCCGGAAGCAAGCAATAATCCATCATCGGTATAACAATCTGGGGCTTCAATAGCGGCCGCCGGAGAAATAGATTTTTTAATAGAAATGCCATATTTTTGAGCAAACTCATAGTCCCTTTCATCATGTGCGGGCACCGCCATAACGGCCCCAGTTCCATAGGAATTAAGAACATAATCGGCGATAAAGACGGCTACCTTTTCTCCATTAAAAGGATTGATAGCCTGAACCCCCTCGAGCTTCACGCCAGTTTTGTCTTTATTTAAATCGGTTCGTTCTAAATTAGTTTTATTTTTGACTGCCGCTATATACTCAGCCACTTGAGACCAGTTGGTAATTTGAGATTTTAATTTTTCCACCAATTCATTTTCCGGAGCCAGCACTACATAGGTGCAGCCGAAAATTGTATCGACGCGCGTGGTAAAAACTTTAATTTTCAGTTCACTACTGGCTGCCCCAAAATTAATTTCCGCTCCTTCGCTTTTGCCGATCCAATTTTTTTGCATCTCCTTAATAGATGTCTCCCACTCTGGCAACTTATCCAAATCGGCCAATAGTCTTTCAGCGTAGTCGGTAATTCTAATTACCCATTGGCGCATTGGTTTTTGCTCAATTTCACTACCGCAACGCTCACACTTACCATCTTCCAGATCTTCATTAGCCAGACCAGTTTTGCAAGAGGGACACCAATTAATTGGTTCATAGGACTCAAAAACTAGGCCCGCTTCAAACATCTTCAGGAAGGCCCATTGCGTCCATTTATAATACCGGGGGTCCGTGGTTTTTATCTCCCGCTCCCAATCATAAGTGAAACCCAAAATTTCTAACTGCCGTTTATAATTAGCAATATTGATATCAGTCGCCCCCTGAGGTTGCATTTTATTTTTGATCGCATAATTCTCCGTTGGCAAACCAAAGGCGTCAAAACCCATCGGGTGTAAGACATTGAAGCCCTGCATAATTTTTAGACGCGCTAAAATATCAGTGGCGATATAACCTTTGGGATGACCGACATGTAATCCCACCCCTGAAGGATAAGGGAACATATCCAGGATATAATATTTGGGTTTAGTCTGATCTTCACCCACGCGATAAAGCTGACTCTCCCGCCATTTCTGTTGCCATTTTTTTTCAATTTGCAGATGATCGTACATAGCTTTAATGATTATAATTTAATTAAGTTCTAGTCCTACCGGACAATGATCTGAACCAGTAATTTTATCTAAAATATAAGCTTTTTTCAAGCTTGGCTTAATTTTACTGGAAACCAGGAAATAGTCAATCCGCCAACCAATATTGCGGGCTCGCGCCGTCATGCGGAAACTCCACCAAGAATATTGCACCTTGTCGCCATGCAAAAAACGAAAAGTATCAATCAAGCCAGCTGATAAAAACTCATCAAACCAAAAGCGCTCTTCCTTGGTGTAGCCAGCGTTCCCTTCGTTCTCTTTGGGCCGAGCCAGATCAATAGGCTGATGAGCCACATTGAAGTCACCGGTAATGACCACTGGTTTTTTCTGTTCTAACTTTTGGCAATAACGCAAAATGGCTTCATTAAATTTTTCTTTATAACTCAGACGGCTCAATTCATGGTTGGCATTGGGAAAATAAATATTGAGGAGATAAAATTTATCCAGTTCTAAAATCTGAATCCGACCCTCGTGATCGAATGCATCAATCCCGATACCATTTTTGATAGAAAAATTTTTAATATTTTTTAAGAGAGAATCTTTAATGACTAAAGCCGTGCCACTATAGCCTTCCCGCTTCGCCCCATTGCCAAACAAAGAATAACCCGGTAAAGCTATATTTTCCTGGACCAATTTAGCTACCGAAATTTTAATCTCCTGCAAGCAAACAATATCTGGCTTAGTTTCAGTCAGAAAATCAACCAAAGCACCCTTCTTCATAATAGCCCTTAATCCATTTATATTCCAAGAAATTATTTTCATAGATAAAGTTAGCTTATAATATTCCTTTTACCAAACTTTATAAAGATTACCAATTCGACCTAACTTTATAAAGCTACAAAAACTAATAGACCTTAACCTCCGTTCCAATCTCGGCCCACTCATATATTTTTTTAGCCGGTCCCACGCCCAAACGAATACAGCCATGAGACACCGGCTTGCCTAAACTAGCCGACCCTTCTTTAATACCTCTACCCCATTCCGGCAATTCATGAATTCCTACCCCGGCCGCAGATAATCCCATCCAATAGGGCATCCACAAACCATAAGTTTGGGACTAGGGACGCAGGGCTTTATTCTTAATGATAAAAGAGCC
>Ga0210057_1004064_pt1 | contig 19727 bp, 23 predicted proteins | sample CryGeyCG2114_010_2_FD_183968 | JGI IMG/M metagenome (GOLD analysis project Ga0210057, IMG submission 183968) | Groundwater microbial communities from aquifer - Crystal Geyser CG10_big_fil_rev_8/21/14_0.10 (SPAdes) (version 2) | ecosystem: Environmental > Aquatic > Deep subsurface > Groundwater ...
AATATTGAGAAATTTGAAATGTAAAATCTATGATGATGAAGGAATTGTTAGCGAACTAACAAAACCTCAAAAAGATATTTCAGAAAAATTTAATATCCTAATGCCTAAACGGGTGGGAATTTAGGAAATTCTTTTAACTCAGCTCTTGGCAAAGATTTAGTTGCAACAGGATAAGCCCTTAATTTATCATTATTGGAAGTAGACTCTACAAAATGTAAATTATACCTATTATTTTCTCCACGTAAACTCCCATGAAGATGTACAAAATCAGCAAAACCCTTCTCGAAAGCATATCCTTCAATTGTTCTTTCTTTAACAACTTCATCTTTACTGCATCCAGTTCCAACAATAGCCAGTAAAGAAGCCAGCCCTAAGCTTTTCAACATGTTTTTCATTTTCTCCCACCTCCTTTCATTTTCTCTTCAGCGAGTGGACCATACATATCTCTATACCATCTTTTCTTAACAACAGCTATATCAAGATAATCTGAATTTCCAAAAGAAGGATTTGGCTTTACAAGTGAAATTTCAATACAACCATTTCTAGAATCCAAAATATGCTCTAAAGATTGATCAATAACTTCTTTAGGAGAAAGACAAAAAGCCTTATCTTCTTCAGACATAAAAGGTCGCTCTTCTGAAAGCTGATGACCCTTAACTGTAGCAACATTAATCATTAAAGAACTAACCCTACCGTAATTTGATTGAGCACCATACACTACCCTAAATTCTTTTCTCAACTCATCTTTAGATTTAGTAAATGAATTAAAGAAAGGTAAATCGTAAAGATCCATAACAGCACTAATACTTATAACTTTCAATTTTCTCTTAGACTCTTCCTTTAATAAATCCAATAAAACAGGTAGAGCATTCTTAAAAGTTTTACAATTAATATCATAGATCACATCATTAATTCCATCTCCATTCCTATCAACTATAGGGTGATTCTCATCTTCAAAAAGAAACTTTCCAATTAAATGAATATATGTAATATCATCTGAAAGTTCAATTTTTTCAAAAGACTCTTTAATCTGTTCGGGATTCAAAAAATCAGCAACTAAATGAGTATAATCAAAATCACTCATTTTCCGACTACTTCTAGAAATTCCATAAACTCTCCCATATTTAGAAAGAGACTTAGCAAATTCCTGCCCGATATCTCCGTTTACTCCAGCTATAATGAATGTTTTTCTATTTTCCGTTTTTTCCTGATTATCTGTCATAATAGAGTAGTAATAAAATAATGTTATATCTTCTCCGTTCAATTGGAATTAAACCAAAAGGTTTAAGTATATAATATAACTAAATAGTTCAATGAGTCTAGAAATCAGCTTACCCTTAGGTAAAAAGAATAGTGTGAAAAACTTAGTCTTTACTATATTAACTAAAGAATATCCTCTAAAACTAATAGAATTGACAAACTTCATAAGAAAAAGATACGGTAAAGCAGTTACTTTTCAAGCAGTTAGAAAAGCAGTTCTAGAACTATTAGAAGAAAAAGTAATCTTGAAAGAAAACACTTCATTCTTAATAAATAAATCTTGGATCCATGAAGCAAAACAAACTATTGATGAGTTATATAATACAATTTATGAAGAAAAAGAAAAACCTAAAAATGCAGACTCGGTAGGTAATGAAGTTTCAATATTTACATTCCATTCTCTGAGCTCTGCAATGAAATTCTGGGAAAATTTGATAGATAATTGGTTTAAACACTTCAAAAAAGGAGATTATAATATAAATTGTTATCAATCTTTGCATGTTTGGGAATCTTTATTATATCCTGAAACAGAAAAGAAAATAATGACTCAAATGCATTCTAAAGGAATTAAGTCATATATTCTTTCAACAGGGAAAAATCCATTAGATAAATCTGCTCTAAACTTCTATAAAAAATTAGGATCAATTATTGGAATAAATCCCTCATCGACACTATTTGATAAAGAGTATCTTGTAGGCACTTATGGAGAGCTAGTTGTTCAAACTCGTTATCCAATAGAAATTATCAATGCATTAGATAAATTCTACAAAAAAACAAAAAACCTTGAAAATTTAGACATAAACGAGCTATCCGATATTTTAAACAAGAAAGTTGAAATTAAATTAAGTGTTATAAAAAATTTAAACATGGCAAAACAAATTAATCATTCAATAATTTCTCAAATAGACTAATTCTATTCATCGAGCAAATCCTAATATCCAACTTTAGTTGCACTTTCAAAACGACCATAAGGAGATAAATAAATAAGATTAATAGTTTCAGAATGTTTACCCCAATAATTATTTCTCACATTAATATTGACTCCAAAAACCTCTGAGCTATTAAGATTATCAAAATTCTCTTCATCTCTCTCGAGTAAAAGAATAGGTGAAGATTCATATTCTAAAATTCCCCAATCTCTTAAATCATCAGTCTCGAGAGAATCCCTCTTTCTTTGTTTTTTCTTCATCTCAGAAAGAACAAGAACTGCTATCCCTCTAGATTTCATCTCCATAAGTGAATATTTGATTTCCTGTACTCTATTATACATAGAACTTGAACTTCCAGAGATTGGTTTAAAATTATCTAAATTCTGAAGTTTATCAATAATGACTAAATCGAGTCCTTCACTTTCTTGTAAAACCTCACAATGATGCTGTAAGGTGCCCATACTTAAAAAAGAAGTAATATACTTAAGATTTTCATTATTAGCCAATTTCCCAGCAGCATTAGTCAATTTAGGATAATCCCTTTCACACAAAAAACCCTCAACCATATTATTAAGATTAACTCTAGATTTAGAAAGAAGCATCCTTCTAGTAAGAAATGCATGATCCTCTCCAGGCTTTACGTAAACTACTTTACATCCCTTAAAACCATCATATCCGACAGAAGCATATTCTGCAATATTCAAAGCAAATGCAGACATATTTATCTCAGGTCTTGCGCCCAAAACTACAAGCCCTTGTAAACCTCCTATAGTTTTATCTAAATCTACAAAACCAGTTGGAATTCCAACTATAGCCCCACTTCCATTCTTAGCATTATCATGAACTTTCTCGATATATTTAATAGCACTAATCACTGAATCTTTAGAAGAAACAATAGGAATATCTGGAATCTCTATCTTAAACTTCTCAATAGGAAACTCTCTCCCTGCTTCATTAATTTCATCATCAAGAGACATAAAAAACTCAAATGGACTCCCCTTTTAAATTTAATTATAATCAAAATTTCTCGATCAACTTATTACTAAATCTACCACTATCTGAACAATGATAAACTTTATGAATGATTTGATTAAAATTCTCATAGACTTTCATTCCAAAACTTTCAACCATCTTTTTATTCTCTAAAGATAATGCTAATTGTGGAGCTTTGAAAATTTTGGGTTTAAAACCAAAACAACTCTCAAACTCTCCAATTCCTAAATTTAGATAATCTTCATCAATATCTCCTTCAAACTCTTTATACTGATGCTCAATACCGTGTAATCCTAAAGTCTTATTCAAACTTAAAATATGAGAACACCATTCCAAATTATCAGAAATAGATTTATTCTCAAATTTTGGAATAATCCATAAAACATCACTTTTCATTAATAAAGATTCATCACATTGAATTCCTAGTGTTACATCATCCAATTCGCTATGTGAAAAAACTCTAATTCCCCATAAAACTAAAATTCCAGTTAAAATCCCTATTAAAATCCACAAAACAGACTTAGCCAAATTCATTATGTTATATATTAATTTAAGTTAATAAATAATAGTAATTCCAAAATTTATCTGAAAATTCATTCCAAATATAGTCTATATTCCAAATTAAAGAAAATAAACCCTTGCTCCATGGAAAAAATGCTCCGATAAGTGCAATTATTATCGACACAACATAAATTAAGTAAAATAAATATTTTTCAAATTTGCTTGCTCGTTTCTTCATATCTTCATAATAAAAAGAAACTAAAAAAATAAAAATAGGCATTAAAGGTACAAACCATCGAATTCCAAATGACGCTCCAGAATATTCAGAACTAAATAAAATTGCGAAGATTACACTAAACAATATTACTAAAGCCAAACATAACAAGAGTATTTTATCAAATTTACTCTTCCAAGCTTTCAAAAAGCCAAATATCCCATAAATCAAAATAGGCGTATAAATAAATAATCCTCTTTGTCCAATTAATAAAACAAAGGCATATCTACAAAGGGTCCAAAAACTAGAATGATTATAAAATCCAGTTAAATTATCATCAGAAAAAGCGGAACCATTATAAGAAAATAATTCTGGCTGTAAAGATCCTGGCAAAAACAATCCAGTTAGATTATAATTGAGAACTAAATACAATAATCCTGAAATCAAAACAATAATAAAATAAATTAATTTATCTTTCATCTCTCTTTTGACATAAAAAACAAAATAAAAGCTCATAAAAAATAAAAAGAACACACCTACAAGAAGATCTATAGTAGTAGTTAACCCGATAAAGACTCCTACAAGAACACTATCCCAAATATTCTTTTCTTTTTTAGTAAGTAAATATAAAGAAAAAATAACAAAATGTGCAGCAACAATATGAGCATTATATACAGCTGAAAAGGGAAAAAATAAAGTTCCAAAAGCTAAAAGAAGAGTCATATTAAAGCAGACATTTTCCTTAAATCCTGTTTGATTTAGCAATTTATAAAAAAATACTAAAGATAAAGAAGAAATCAAAGCTATAACTAAAAAAACAAAAACCCATAAAAATAATGAAGGATTATCTAATAAATCTAAATGTAAAATATGATAAATCATCCAATAAATTCCTGAATGTAAAAATGAAAGTGTTGGAGGCTTATCAGAATAATAATGTCCATTAATTAACACCTTATCAAGATTATACCATGGAATATTATCTATCTGAAAAGAATGTTCAGTTACTAAATTATATATTGTACCAATTCTAGAAATTTCATTAGTAGAATTAAACTCCTGAGCTATAAATAAAGAATAAATTATCAAACTAAGAAAAAAAATTACCAGAATATGTGAACTCTTCTTTGATATTTTCATAAAAACTATCAACACTATCCAAATTTAAACCTTTTTATACAGCTTAGAAAAATTTTAATTTTTTTAGATGTCACAAAACCCTTAGGATTTTTAACCTCGGCTTAAACCTCAAAGACTTATGTCTTTGACGGCACTCAGAAATCAAAGATTCCTGATGAGCCGATGCTTGTCATGGTTTTGAGACCGCCGTGAAAATCAGTGCTGACAAAACCATTGAATAAATTCCACGGATTTCAACGAGCATTAATAATTCCTTCAACTAAATTAAAAGAATCGTCATTATAAGGAAAAGCTAAAAATGAAACTACTTGAAAAAATGGAATCTGACTATAATCTCCAAATTCAATAGAATGTGGAAATATAATGCTATGTGGATTTCCATATCTTCTACCGCTATGAAAAGTCCAATCAATATAATCTAAATTTTTAGGTAAATATTTTTCTCCACTTTCTACAACTTCTTTCAAAAATCTTCCAGAAGGATTAAAAGTTTCAATTTTCTTAGGCAAACCATTTTTCATAGTTAATTCAGTTAGATTTGTTAATCCTGGAATTAATCTTTGATCATATCCTGTTAATATTGAAATCATTAATTCTGCACATCCTTGCTTTACTCTAGGAATCCACCTTGCAGGTAAATTTCCTAATTTAAAATCATGACCATTACCAGTCCCATTTCCAGGAACAAATAAAAGATTAGCTAATTTACCACTCCCAACTTTTGCACCTTCAAAAGTAAGTTCTGCTTCTCCCTTACCTAAATATCCTTTATTTAAAGAAACATCAACAATTGACTTAACACTGCCCAATTCAAATCCTTCTCCTAAACCCTTAATTCTATCAGAAAGCTCAATTCCAACTGCCCTATTTATAACCTCCAAATCTAAACACTCATTATTCTTCCCAAAATTATAATCATCCATATAATTTCCATAATTTAACCCTTTTTAAGATTAATTATTCTTCCAGTATATCCATAAATCAATTATCCTTTCCCTAAAGGGTTATCCTGCTACAACAAACCATATAAACATCTCTCGCTCTAGAGAAATATGGAAAAAAAGAAGCACGAAGAATTACTTTTAGAAGCAAAAAACTTCCTTAACGCTCAAAAAAAGGAAATAGGTAGCTCCTTAAGAGAAGGAGAAAGAGTAGTCTATCTAAATTATATGAACCTGCAAGAATATTCTCCGCCTCTATCTGACAATTTAGAAACTTCTCCGGAAGAAACAATTAGTATAATAGAAGAGGCATTTAGTGAAATTTGGCCTGGAAAAGATACTCGTGTAAGACTTACAGATTTGCCACAAAGCCTTAAAACAAAAATAAGAGAAATTAGGGCAAAACATCTAGATCAGTTTATATGGGTCGAAGGAATAGTACGTCAAGCTTCAGATGTAAGGCCTCAAGTAGTCAATGCTAAATTCGAATGTCCTAGTTGTGGAGCAATTCTCTCAGTCCTTCAAATAGACCGAAAATTTAGAGAACCTTCCAGATGCTCTTGTTCATGGAAAGGTACATTTAAATTAATCTCAAAAGAAATGGTTGACACTCAAAGATTAGTTATTGAAGAATCTTCTGATGCCCTTGAAGGCGGAGAACAGCCCAGAAGAATAAATGTATTCCTAAAAGAAGACTTAGTCGATCCTAAAATGGAAGAGCGTACAACTCCTGGAAGTAAACAGAAAATCTTCGGAGTATTAAAAGAAGTTCCAGTCCCATTACAAACTGGAGCAATTTCAACAAGGTTCGACATCGCACTAGAGGCTAACAATGTAATTCCATTAGAAGAATCTTTTGAAGATCTAAATATAAACGAAGAAGAAATAAAAGAGATATTAGAACTATCTGCAAATCCCAGATTATTTGAAAAGCTAACTGAAAGCATCGCTCCAAGTATTTATGGTTTTGAAAAAATCAAAGAAGCTGTATTGCTTCAACTTTTAGGAGGAGTTAAAAAACTAAAATCCGATGGTGGAAGCACAAGAGGAGATATGCATTTGTTACTAGTTGGAGATCCAGGAGTAGCAAAATCCGTATTGCTTAAATTTATCTCAATAATTGCACCTAAAGGAAGATATGTATCAGGAAAATCTGCTTCTTCTGCAGGTATGACTGCTGCAGTTGTAAAAGATGAATTTCTAAAAGGATGGTCTTTAGAAGCGGGAGCAATGGTTCTATCCAATAAAGGAACAGTGTGTATAGATGAAATTGAAAAAATGACTGAACAAGACCGAAGCGCGATGCATGAGGCAATGGAACAGCAGACAGTAACTATCTCTAAAGCAAACATTCATGCAACACTTAGAGCAGAAACAACAGTTTTAGCTGCAGGAAATCCAAAACTAGGAAGATTCGATCCTTACACTCCAATTCCACAGCAAATAGATATTTCCCCCGCATTACTTAGCAGATTCGATATTATATTCGTCATTAGAGATCTTCCTAATAAAATACAAGATGAAGCAATTGCATCTCATGTATTAAGAGAACACTCTGCAAAAGTAGAAAAAGATGTCATAGATCCTAAATTACTAAGAAAGTATATCTCCTATGCAAAACAACAATTTAAACCAAAATTATCTGCTGAAGCAATAGAAGAAATAAAAACATTCTATGTAAAATTAAGAAATCAATCTACTCGCTCAGATTCAGAAATAAAACCTATTCCAATTACTGCTAGACAATTAGAAGGTATAATAAGACTTTCAGAAGCATGTGCAAAAGCTAGACTCAGTCGAGAAGTAATTAGAGAAGATGCCATAAAAGCAATAGACTTGCTAAAAACTTCTCTAACTCAAGTGGGCTATGACGAAGAAACAAAAACATTTGATATAGATAAAATAACCACGGGAATAAGCTCGTCAAAAAGAGGAAAGATAATCACCGTTAAAGAAACTCTTTCAGTTTTAGAATCTAAATTAGGAAAATTAATCCCTATCGAAGAAATAGAAAAAGCTCTGGAAAATAAAATATCTCCTTCGGAATTAGAAGAGGCTCTAGACCAACTAGGCAAATCAGGAGACATATTCAAGCCTAAGAGAGGATTCATCCAAAGGATGTAATCAGGTAGACATAAACTTAAAAATAAAGAAAACGAGATGAAGAAATGCAAGAACAAACATTCAAAAGAAATATAGCGTTCAAACAGAAAATAGGGGATATTCTTGAAGGAAAACCCTTAATTGAAAATGAACGTCTAAAGTTCTTAGAAATACAAAATAAGCAAGTAGTGAGAGTAAATGTTATTGCAAATATTATTGATAAATATTTACAAGACGGAGAGAAAAAATTCGGTTCAGTTACATTAGATGACGGAAGTGGACAAATAAAAGTGAAAACCTTTGGAGATGACATAGAAAAATTCTCTGAATTGAATCAAGGAGACACAGTCGTACTTATAGGCATTATTAGAACTTGGAACGGAGAAATATACCTTACTCCAGACATTATCAAGAAAAAAGAACCTGAATATTTATTGTTAAGGAAATTAGAAACTGAATCAGAAAGTCCAAAAATCATAGATAGATCAAAATTAAATGAGCTTAAGGATAAAATTCTAACAATGATTAAAGAAACAGAAAAAGATGGAGGAATAGAAACTGAAAGGCTAATTTTAGATCTAAAAGAAAGTCCAGATTTAATAAATCAAGAGATTAAGAAACTCCTAGAAGAGGGTGTAGCGTATGAACCTCGCCCTGGAAAAATAAGATATTTAGGTTAAACCTATAGAAACACCTTTAAAAACCCACATTTCTATCCATTAAGATGGAAGATTATGATTCATTATTAGAAGATGCATATAAGAAAGTTAAGGTAGTTGAAAAACACTCTGAAAGATTCGAAGTCCCATTAGTAAAAGGAGCCATATCTGGAAAAAATACGATTATTAACAATATAATTCCAATTGCAGACTATCTTAGAAGACCAGTTGAGCATCTATCAAAATTCCTTCAAAGAGAATTAGCAACATCAGGAAAACTAGAAAATACTAGATTAATCTTAAAAACAAAGCTAAGCTCTGAAAAAGTTAACAAGAAAATACAAGAGTATACTACTGAATTTGTAATATGTAATGAATGTAAAAAACCGGACACTGAGATAGAATCAGAAAAAGGAATTAAATATAAAAAGTGTTTGGCATGTAAAGCGGTATCGCCAATCCGAACAAAACTATAAAATGTTCATAAAAATTCATCGCTCTTATAGAACAGTCGTAGCAATTTGCGACTCTGAAATTCTAGGGAAAAAGTTCGAAGAAAGCGAAAAACAACTAAATTTAACTGAAAATTTCTATAAAGATAAAGAAGTATCTGAGGAAGGAGTAATCAAAACTATACAATTACAAGCGGCAGAAGATGCTACTTTTAATATCGTTGGTAAAAATTCTATAAATGCGGCAATCAAATCAGGATTAATTGACGAGGAAGGCGTAGGATATATTAAGGATATCCCCTATGTATTAGTATTCTAAAATGGAAACGATGTTTTTCGAAAAAACTGCTGAATTAAGAAGACAAAAAGAAGAATTAGAAAAAGAACTTAATGTCAAAATAAAAATTCTAGGCAGAAAGGTAACTTTTGAAGGTTCAGCTATAGAAGAATACGAAGCAGCAATAGTTTTAGATGCAATGTCCTTCGGATTTTCAGCTAAAAGTGCTCTAGAACTAAGAAAAGAATATATGGCGTTCAAAAAAATACATATTCGAGATTTTACAAGAAGAAAAAACCTTAATGATGTTCGTTCAAGAATCATAGGTAAAGAGGGTAAAACCAAAAGAACCCTTGAAGAAATCTCTAATTGTGAAATAATAATCACTGAAAGTGAAGTAGGTATCATCGGAGAAGCAGAATCAATGGATTCAGCAATTCAAGCAATAATCAGCATAGTCCGAGGAACAAAACAATCCAATGCTTATAGATACTTAGAAAGAATAAATCGAACAAAAAAGAAGATTTTATAAAAAAAATAAAAAATACTACAATAAAAAAGAAAAATAAAATATTTGAGTATTATTATAGTCTCTTCTTTTTAGTTGCCTTTTTTTTCTTTTTAGCTGCCATGTTACACCTCTTTATTAAAATACATAGCCAACTTTTATTTATAAAAGTATCGATAATTTTCAAAAAATAAAATTTATCAAAAAAATTTGTAAAAATTCTCCGTCGACAAAAAATTTGACAAAATTTTCAAAAAAGTTTTATTAATTTTTTACATTTTTCATTCAAAAATATAAAATTAAATTTTTATCAAAAAAATTTCAAAAACAAAATAAAAAAACAAAATTTCAAAATAAATATCACAAAACCATTCGGGTTTTAACTCCATTTTAAAACATTGAAAACATTGTTTTCAATAGTCATCAAAAAATTTGTTTTTGAGATATAGAATTTGCTTGCGATTTTGTGATTACCTATGAAAATCTACAACAAAAAACTCCACTCTAAAAATTGGAGATTTTCAACGAGTATTCCTAAAATTTCTAAAAATAGTCACAAAACCATGGAATAAATTCCACGGATTTCAACGAGCGTTAATAAAATTGAAAATATAACTCAAAAAGAGATTAATCTAAGAATTAGACTTTATCACTCTAAATATAAATTGTAAAAGTATAACTGAAAAAATATCTAAAATCCCATACAGCTAATCATCTAAAAACAGAAATACATTTTTTATAGGTCATTTTAATCTATAAGTCTCTTTAAACAACGAAATATCCCTATTTTATGGCTTAAAAGTTCAAATAGGAACTTTTAAATAACAAATTTCTTTGAGAAACTCATGTCCCGGTAGCTCAGCCGGTAGAGCATTCGGCTGTTAACCGAAGGGTCAGAGGTTCGAGTCCTCTCCGGGACGGTTCTTATGTCACAAAACCCTTAGGATTTTTAACCTCGGCTTAAACCTCAAAGAATTATGTCTTTGACGGCACTCAGAAATCAAAGATTCCTGATGAGCCGATGCTTGTCATGGTTTTGAGACTGCCGTGTAAATCAGTGCTGACAAAACCATTGAATAAATTCCACGGATTTCAACGAGCGTTAAATATAAAATAAAGCCCAATTAGCATAACTAAAATAACAAGAACTATTCCAAACCACCTAATCTTTTTCCTCTTTCGTTCTATTCTTTTCCTCTCTTCAGCTTGTTTATAACCTTCTTCAATAGCACTTTTTCTCTCGTCATCTAATTTAACATTATTACCTTTATACTTAAATTGCATAATTCCACCAGTCTGAACATCTTCCACCATACTAAATCTAATAACCAAAACATTATAAATATTCTTAGAATTACACTCTAATGGCAATAAAAAACAAAAAAACAGTATTACTAGGTATGTCTGGAGGAGTTGACTCTAGTGTTTCAGCATACTTGCTAAAAAAACAAGGCTATAAAGTAATAGGTGCGTTTATGAAAAATTATTCTGAGACTAAAAACCCTATAACTTCACAATGCTCATACTTAGACGATAAAAAATCTGCCCAAACTATTGCTTCAATATTAAAAATTCCACTAATTTACATAGATTCAGAAAGAGAATATAAGGAAAAAGTTCTAACTCCTATGTATAAATCCTATTCTAAGAACTTAACACCTAATCCAGATATTTCATGTAATACCATAATAAAATTTCCAATTCTTTGGAAAGCTGCAAAAAAACAAAATGCTGACTTCATATCAACTGGACATTATGCTATAATTAAAAAGACTTCTAAAGGATTCTCATTATTATCTGGAAAAGACAAAAACAAAGATCAATCATACTTCTTATCTGAACTAAATCAATTTGATCTTTCACACACATTATTTCCAATAGGGAACTTAAAAAAAGAAAAAGTTAGAAATCTTGCAAAAAAAATAAAACTTCCTAATTGGAACAAACAAGGAACAAGAGGAATATGCTTCGTAGGTAAAACCAATATGCAAACCTTCCTATCAAAAAAAATCCCTCAAAAACCTGGAAAAGTTATAACTCCTGAAAATATTCTCATCGGAACTCATCCAGGAGCAATGTATTATACAATTGGGCAAAGAATTGGGCAAAGCGTAGGAATTTCATTCTCTCCTAATTGGAAAAATGAAAAAAATGAAAAATTATATATTGCAAACAAAAAAAACAACATTTTAATAGCAGTCCCTGAAAATCACATACTATTAAAAAGAAAAAAGATTAAAATTCTAAAACTACATTTAATTAATCCCGAAGAAAAAATCCCAAATAACCTAAAAGCAAGAATTCGCCATCTAGGGGAACTACATTCAGGCACACTCTCAAAAAATAAAAAAGAGTTCACATTCAAAAAGCCTGTAAAATCTCTTGCCGAAGGACAATATATAGTACTTTACAATAAAGATAATCTTATCGCTTCGGGAGAAATTAGATTTAAATAATCTTACTCGCCAAAAATATCGCTCATCTCTCTAAGATGAATAGGCAACTGCTCAATAATAACTCTCTCTATAAATAATTTAGTGGACAATTGATAATATGGATTTTTCAATTTACCGCTCATTGGTTCTGCTTTAGGTAAATGTTCAGCCACATATCTTGGAATTCCTCCAAGACGAACATAAACTTGATTATAATTTACCAAAACTGGCCTCCTTCTAGAAGAATTTCCAGGATAATATCCTAATTCTTGAGCCTTCTCAATCAACTTCGCTCTTTTAACTTTATCACTTGGTCTGTGAGATTTAACCCATCTACAAAATATCTGTTCAGCAGTTTCATCAACAGTTCTTCCATAAAGTTCAGTCTCATAAAGCAGATAAAGTCTATCAAAAACATCAGATTCTAAATTAACTCTAAATCCCTTAACTCTATTATTTTTATTTCTAGATTTATCCCTATTAGGCATAAAAACGAACATCAACAACCTTTTATATACCTTTTCCCTGAATTCAATATGGATTTTGACAGCGTAATTAAAAAAAGAAGGTCTGTTCACTCATTTAAAAATAAAGAAGTTAGTTGGAGAGATATCTGTAAGGCAATAGAATCAGCAAGAAATATTCCTCTTGCAGGAAATCATAATACTATAAACTACACAATAGTTCGAGAAAGAAAAGCAATTAATGACATTGCCGAATGTGCTGAACAAGATTGGATAAATGATGTTAATATATTAGTAGTTGTATCTTCAGATGAAAAAATATTAGAAAAATTGTATGATGAAAGGGGAAGAATATATTCCAGACAACAAGCTGGAGCCGCAATTCACTCATTCCTATTAAAATTAGTAGATTTAGGATTGTCTGCTTGTTGGGTAGGCTCATTTAATGATAACAGAATGAGAAGAATTTTAGAAATACCTCCACACATACAAGTAGAAGCTATAATTCCTATAGGCTATGAAAAACTAAAAACTCCTGTGAAGAAAAAGAAAGATCTCGAAATAGTAACTTCCTGGGAAAAATGGAATCAAAAAAGAATACATTAATAAATCAAAACCTATAACTATCGTAAGTTAAAAAATAAAAAAATAAAAAAATAAAAAAATTCTCAGTGAAAAATAAGAACTAATTCTTACTAAAAGACTTCTATACCTAAATCAGACATTTCCGATCTAGATGATCCTCTTTCTTCACGCTGAATTTGCTTTCCCCTTATATAAGGCGATTGAACACCAGTCATTATAGTAATGACACGAACTTTGTTAGCAAAATCCCTATTTACACGAGCCCCAATAATAACCTGTGCATCTGGACTTATATTTTCAGTTACAAGTTCACCAACACCTGCGAATTCTTCTAACTTAAAGTCAGGTCCGCAAGTAATATGGATTAACGCTCCAGTCGCACCACTATAATCAACATCTAGTAATGGATGTGTCAATGCTTGTCTGACAGCTTCATCGACTCTAGCAGTTGTATCAGATTCTCCAACTCCTATAACTGCAACATAACCGCTCTTCATAATAGACGAAACGTCAGCATAGTCTAAGTTAATCAGTGATGGCAAGGTAATAGTTTCCACTATGCCTTTAATCATTGTACTCACTAGCTCGTTTGCTACTGCGAAAGCTTGTTCCATTGGTAAGTTACCTGCAATATCAACTAATCTATTATTATCAATAATAATAGCAGTATCAACTACATCTGTAAGTTCTTGTAATCCAAATTCTGCTTTGTCGTGTCTAGCTTTTTCACACTCGAAAGGCATTGTAACAACTGCAATAACTACAGCTCCAGATTCCTTAGCAAGTTGAGCTACAACTGGAGCAGATCCAGTTCCAGTTCCTCCGCCAAGTCCTGTTAATACAAAAACCATATCAGCACCACCTACAGCTTTTTTAAGTTCGGAAAGAGATTCTTTAGCAGCTTCTCTACCTCTTGTAGGGAATCCACCACAACCTAATCCTCTAGTCAATTCTTTACCTATAAGAATTTTCTCATCAGCCTTAGTAATACTCAAGTGTAAAGCGTCAGTATTAATACCGTATATAGTTGCTCCACTTATGCCCTTATTAAAAAGCCAAGTGATTGCATTACATCCAGCACCTCCAGCACCAACAACTTTGATGTTCGCTTTTCCAGCTCTTAATTCATCAAAATTAATACTATGTGTCGAAGCATTCTGTATCGCCTCCTTTGCAAAATCAAGTACCATTTTTCATACCTCCTTTCATCAATTCAAAAACCGAGACAAATTGAGTATTTATATTTGATTGTGCTTAAAAATCATAAAAATTACTAGAATTATCAGAAAAATTATCAATATCTAGTAATTCCAACTCTCTTAATTAATTTTAATACTCTATTTTCTGCATCCTCGATGGACATTTTAGGTAAAGAAAAAGCTGCTGTTGCTCTATGTCCTCCACCATTCATATCTTTTACAAACCAAGAAACATCTACCCTCTTCTTAGAACGAAAACTAACTTTAAAATAATCTTCAAATTCCACAATAGTAAAAACAAAATCAAATTCTGAAATAAATTGCAACTCATTGACTCCTAAAGCGACTTCTGATCCATTCAAACCAAAATTATTAACAATATCTAAAGGAACTAAAGCATAGCCGCACTTAAACTCATTATTTATTTTAATATTAGAAAATAAATATCCTAAAAATTTTTTAAACTTTAAAGGTTGATTATATAAAATGGGACTTAAAACTCTCTCTAAATATTCTCCTCCATTACTGATTAAAAACATGGCATCGCTAATAGCTTTATTAGGATTAGTATCAAAAGTAAAAAATCCACTATCAGTACAAACTCCAATTAATAATCTTGAAGCCAATTCAGCATCAAACTTAACATTTCTATCCACAAAAAAATCTACTAAAAGAGAACATAAAGAAGGCTGCGTCGAATCAACGTAATTAAGACTTCCAAAAAAGTGATTAGTTGGATGATGATCCATATTAATCACGAAAACTTCTGAACTTAGAAAAAGAGACCCCATTTTCTTAACAGAAAAAGATTTCAAAGAACCGTAATCCATCAAAAGAATCAAATCATAATTCTTAGTATCTATATCTGCAAGATCTTCTCCAATTTTAATTTCATTAACAACTGACAAAGAATAAAAATTCTCAGGCAATTGACTAGGACTAATTAAATCCACTTTAGCGCAAAAATCTCTTTCAAGAAAATATTTCATAGCTGCACAACCTCCTAAACTATCGCCATCAGGAGAAGGATGTAAAGACAGCAAAACTCTTTTTGAGCTATTAAGTTTATTAAATATCTCTTCAAAAGAATTATTATCCATTCTTAAATTTTCTCCAAAATCTTCGCTCGAAGATTTTTCTCTTCACACAATTTAACAAACCTTTGAGCATCTTCTAAACTTCCAGCAACTCCTGCACCATAATGCATAGGAATAACTAAATCTGGACTTAAAAATGAAGCAACTTCAACAGCTTCATCAACATCCATTACATAAACTCCTGAAACAGGTAATAAAGCAACAAACTCATTTTCCCTCTTGCCATATCCGGTAAGTCTTTGCATTTCAGGAATCTTATCGCTATCTCCGGTGTGATATATAATTGCTTCTCCAATTTTAAATACAAATCCCAACCATCCTTCCGATTTAGGATGAAAATCTTTTTCAACATTATATGCTGGAAATATCTCAACTTTAAAATCTCCAAAAGAAACTTCATCACCCACTTCAACAATTTGTAATTCTACATCATCTACTTTAGTTATTTTACTTTGAACATCTGGAGAAGTAACAACAATCGTTCCAGGCTTAGATAATTTCATAATATCCTTAATACTACAATGATCTGAATGCCCATGACTAATAAAAATAAAATCTGCCTTTTCCAATCCTTCAGAAACATTATAAGGATCTATAACAATCCTTTTTCCATCATTAGAGACTATTAAAAATCCAGAATGACCTAAAAATTCTAATTTAACATCCTTAATATCCATTTTTATACCTATAATTTAGCCATTATAAGCTTAATGGTTAGATTCAAATTTCTCAGCGATTCCAAACATTTTACTTTCTTTCCCCGAAGCACACATAACTTGCAAACCTACTGGGATGCCCTCAACTTCTCCGGCAGGTACTGAAATAGCACATATTCCAGCTAAATTGGCAGGAATAGTTAAAGCATCAGCAGCATAAATTTCCTCAACACTCATTTTAGCATTTTCCCCTATCTTCCAAGGCAACATTGGAGCAACAGGCAAAACAACACAATCCACTTTCTTAAAAACATCTTCAAATTCGTTTGCAATAATTTCCTTAACTCCCAAAGCTTTTCCATAATATTCTCCTTCAAATTCAGCCTTAGTAATCTCACTACCTCCGATTATTCTTCTCAAAACTTCAGGACCGCAATAATCTTCAATTTTCTTGCCATATTTCCTTCCATCAAATCTTCTAGTAGCAGAAAAAAATTCGGCATAAACTAAAATATAATAAATTTGTACACTTAAATCGATATATTTTATTTCTACTTCTTTATTAGACCAATTATTTTTTTTAACAACTTCATCAACTTTAGAGTCTATTAATCTCTGAATTCTAGAATCTACTCCTTTAATTTTCAAAACACCTACTCTAACTTTTCCAACTTTCTCAACACTAATTTTTCCAAAATCTTTACTAACTGTATCTTTTTCATCTTTACCAGAAATAACTTCTAACACCTTAGAAGCATCTGCAACACTATTAGTAATATGTCCAATCTGATCTAAGCTCATACTTAAATCTATCAAACCATATCTTGAAACTCGTCCATAACTAGGTTTAACTCCAACAACCCCGCAATGACTTGAAGGATTTCTTATACTCCCTCCAGTATCACTTCCCAAAGCAATATCACAAAAACCTGCAGAAACTGCTGCTGCACTGCCACTACTAGAACCTCCAGCAATCCTTCCTTTAGCTCGAGGATTTTCAGTCGGCCCAAAAGCTGAATTTTCTCCAGAAACACCAGAAGCAAATTCATCACAATTTAACATTCCAATTATAACTCCATCTTCAGCTTTAATCTTCTCGATAGCTGTTGCATCATAGCTAGAAACATAATTTTCCAAAACTTTAGAAGCACAATTAGCAATCAATCCCTTAACATTAATATTGCTCTTAATCCCAAAAACATAACCATATAATTTGCCCTTTTTAGCTTTAGCATCAACTTTTTTCGCCTCTTCAAGTACATTTGGATTTAAACTCAAAAATGCATTTATCTTGCCATTTTCTTTCTTTATTTTATCCAAATATTTCTTTACTTTCTCTTCAACGTTCATTTAATATTTCCTCATAATCCAAAATCTTCCACTTAACTTCCTCAACAAACCCACACTTATCAAACATACAACTTCCAGATTTTATACATCTTCTACAATCATCTACAATTCTAAATTTACAATTGGGGAATTTTCCTTTTATTCTCATCCAAATACTTAAAAAATAGAATTATTAAACTTTCCTAAAAAGTATCTTTTTCATAATTTGTAGTAATCTCTTAACCTTTTTTAATATCTCTCAAAGCTACACTCTATCCCATATTAAAATTTTGAATAGTATTTGTATTATGGAGAATTTTGTACAAAAAGTAACTTAACAAAAAGTAACTTAATATCTCTGAAGAAGTTAGTTTCAATTTGAGAGCATTCACAAAAACGAATTGCCTGCATTAGATTCACAACAGATAGTTTTAGGTTTCGCCTTAGAAATTATTTATCCCCATCTATATCTTCCAATAAGTCATCTAATGTTTTATATGGAACATCAAGAAGAGAATATAAGCGTCCCAATAAATCTTCTGTAGGAACATTCTTTCCTCGAACATATAGTGAAACAGCTTGGCTTGTAATTCCCATTTCTTTAGCTAACCAAGATTGATTTTTACCACCTTCTTTTAATTTTGTTTTTATCAACTTACTCAATTCTTGATTTTCAGGTCTTCGCTGTCTCTCTTTAGCTAAATGCTTTTCATACTCTGTTTGAGATTCAAATCCTCTCTTTTTAGCTAAATGAGTGCGATACTCTGTTTGAGATTCAAATCCTCTCTTTTTAGCTAAATGAGTGTGATACTCTGTTAGAGATTCAAATCCTCTCTTTTTAGCTAAATGAGTGTTATACTCTGTTTGAGATTCAAATCCTCTCTTTTTAGCTAAATGAGTGTTATACTCTGTTAGAGATTCAAATCCTCTCTCTTTAGCTAAATGCTTTTCATACTCTGTTTGAGATTCAAATCCTCTCTTTTTAGCTAAATGAGTGTGATACTCTGTTAGAGATTCAAATCCTCTCTTTTTAGCTAAATGCTTTTCATACTCTGTTAGAGATGCAAATCCTCTCTCTTTAGCTCTTGTCAGACCGTATGCAGATGAATAAGAAACCCCTACTTGACTAGCTATTTCATATAAATTCAATCCATCACCATCATCATATAATCTAGTAATTTCTTCTTTTGTTTCTTTAGATAATTTTTTTGACATCTCTATAAGTATTAAATAAAGGTTTATAAACTTTACTTATAGTCACCATTATAAAGTTAATAAACTAAAATAGGCAGATACTCTTAAACTATTATTTGTTTCACATATTATTGATAAAAAATCAGGCTTTCAAACTCTAAAATTTTTCCTTCAGAACTTTATACTAAATTTTGTATCTACTTATTCGTCTGAAGTAGATACGTTTGTATTAATTCAGAAAATAATATTTTTTGGGTGGCAATGTATTAGAGAGACGCGCGCTTTTTTGTTTCTTTTTATAAAAAAGAAGCAAAAAGACTGAAATCCCCATTTTCTTTTTTAGGGAAAAAAGAAAATAGCACTTTTTGATTAGGAAATTATTAAGAAGTCTGAGTTTTATTTTTTAAAGAAGATTTTTAATATCGGTTTTATTAGTTTCCATATGACTTACGCAGTTTATACAACTGAAAGTTTTGACAAAGAAGTTGAAAAGTTATTGATATGTGACCAAGAAATAATTCAAAAAATATTTCTCAAAATTAGAGATAATCCTTATAGAGAAGTTTGAATAATTCAATTTTAACACAGAATTTAACAATAAATTTTTACAATAGAAAAATCTGAGTCAAACTCAGATTTATTTCTCTCAATCAAAATCAAAAGGCAATACTTCTCTTTTCTTCCCTACATCCTCATTAATGTTGCCAATCTGAATAAATTGTAAGCAGCAACTACAAAAAGTTGTTGAACAAACACTCTGGAAATTGTTGTCAATTTTGTTTCACCGCCAT
>Ga0210057_1004065_pt1 | contig 19726 bp, 17 predicted proteins | sample CryGeyCG2114_010_2_FD_183968 | JGI IMG/M metagenome (GOLD analysis project Ga0210057, IMG submission 183968) | Groundwater microbial communities from aquifer - Crystal Geyser CG10_big_fil_rev_8/21/14_0.10 (SPAdes) (version 2) | ecosystem: Environmental > Aquatic > Deep subsurface > Groundwater ...
ATCTTTTTACAGATGCATATTTAAGTGAAGCGTTGGAGCTTATCGAGTATCAGGAGAAAAAGAATATTTTAATGGCGGAAAAGAAAACATTTGAGGAGAAATTATCTGATTTTGAGCGAAAAGGCAATCATTGGCTCGAACTCATGCGAAACTGGATTATTGAAGCCAACCAAGCTGAAAATCTCTCTAAACAAGAAAATCTTTCAGGGATGAAAGATTTTCTTGTGGACATCGGCTCGAACCGCCGCCTCGCGGCGGGAATGCTTTTGGCGGAATTCTCAAAACCCCTTGGAATTTCTTGGCGGAAATGCCAGCCCAAGCCCGCACCTCTGGCGCGGACGCGGTCAATTCTGATGCGAATCAAATTTGGTGGCCTTTTTCGCAGATGTTAGAACGTCTCTGCGGCCGCCTGCGGCTGCCTGATATCGAGCGCGGCGGTGCGGGCGCCGCGCAGTCATTTTGTTTTTTTCGCGCGCGATTTCCGACTTCGCCGGATTAAATCATGTCAAGATATTGACGTAAACTAGTAACACCCTGAAGATGATTTTTAGCATTAGCGATAATTCTTCCTACTCGTTTTTCCTTTACACCCCACTCCCTTGCTAAATCAGCATAAGGTACACCGTCCAAAAAATGTGAAGTAAATATGCCCCGCTCCTTTTCTGACAACCCTTCGATTGCATGATCTAAATCTTGGCGTAATAGAGGTGTCATCAAATCTCGAATAGCAGTTGTTTCGGCACTTTCAACATAAGGTAATTTAGCCATATCATTCTCCTGCTGATGCTAATAATTCTAATTGCTTTACAGAGTCAAACCATCCTACTGTACTGATAATATTATCAACAGTCCCTGTTAATCCTGCAAGAGCTGACTCTAAAACAGGATCCAGCTCATCATGCTCCGCAAAACCGACCCCTATAGATTCTTGATTAATTTCATCAACATAATCTTCGTAGTTTCCATTACGCTCAACTACGACTATCCCAATCTTTCCTTTAGCTGGTCCGATTTTTGCTTTTACAAAATCACCAACATTCAATTCGGTTGGTTTTGGGTTTTGTATCTTTTCAGTTGGGACTGGAAAGATAAGTGATTCGATACTAATTCGTTTGAATGACATGTCTGTGATTATCTCATAGTCTGTCAATTTCGCCAACTAGCTGGAAAGTAGTATACTAATTTTGTTGTCAGTTGTTAGTGGATTGTCTTTTTTTATGGCCTATTCGGACAGATGGGAGACAATCCTAACTGACAACACCGGATAGGCCATCAATTGTGTAATAACACAAAGATCAGGCACCTTAAAATTTTTGCGTTGGCTGGCTGGTCCCAATGGGACAGTTCAATCCGATCCGTAATGACTGCGCGGCGCCCGCACCGCCGCGCTCGATATCAGGCCCCGCCTGGGCGGGACCGCAGAGACGTTCTAACATCTGCGAAATTGTGGATCCAAGAGGACTCGAACCTCTGACATCTTCGATGTAAACGAAGCGCTCTACCAACTGAGCTATGGATCCAACAAAGAGTGTTTGTATTTTATCACTGTTCTATTGTCTTGATTGACCACTCTAATTTTCTTTTATAGTGTTGCTTGGGTGCGCCTGGCAGGAATTGAACCCGCATTAGCAGTTCCGAAGACTGAAGTCCTATCCGTTGAACGACAGGCGCATAGACTTATTATAACTTAGTTCGTTTCTTTTCGAGGATTTTGCGGTAGCTGTTGGCGAAACGATGAGCCTCGTCACGTAATTGCTCGAGGAGTTGAAGGCCAGGATGATCACTTGCCAAACGAATGTTTTTGAACTTGTCATTGACAAAGATAACCAGACGATCTGGATGTTTGGCAAGACCTATGTAGAGTGGAGGATCTGGCTGTTTATCAAAAATGCGTTGCAAGCGACGAAGTTGGGGTACTCCCCCGTCGATCACGAGGAGATCGGGAGTTAGCCAAGATTTATTTTTAAGGCGTCTAGTCAAGACTTCGTCGAGTCGGTCAAAGTCTGAGACTGCACGAGGATTTTTGATTTTGAATCTACGGTACTGACCATTATCAAGTAAGCCATCGGTCATTACGGTCATAGAGACGGTGGAGTCCTGCATAGCCGAATTACTGGCGTCGTAGCATTCGATGCGGTGTAGTTTACAAGGATGATCCTTGTAAAGTGCAAGAATTGTTTCTAGTGAGACGAGTTTTTTTGAAGATTCGTTGTAGGAAAATTGATGATCTGTGAAACTGTGGGTTTTGATAAAGTTAGTGAAACGTTCTATTTTAGTGCGAATGATGAGAGCTGTCTCAAAGTCTTGTTTATTGGAGGACGCTTTCATTTGGGTGAATAAATCTTTAATAACAGGCTCTATGTTTCCTTCAAGTATCTTGATTACCTGACGGATTTGGGAACGGTATTGAAATTTTTCGGCTTTGCTTGAAATGACACTAGGACACGGGTTGCAGAGACCGATACGAGAGTAAAAACAGGGATATTTGCCAATTTTTTTGACTATGCAGAATGGAATGAGGCGACGGATAGCGCGGAGGACTTCTTCGGCTATCTTGCTCGATGGAAAAGGTCCGAAAATGCGTCCCGTCCGCCTCAGCTTTGCTGAAGCTATGATGGGCAGGTCGTGGAAGCGGGCATAGCTAGGGCGGGGGAAGGGGTCAGCGAGGTTGATCACGATGTAGAGATAGCTTTTGTCGTCTTTCCAGATGCGGTTGTGAGGTGGATGATACTTGTGAATGAGCTCTGACTCGAGCATAAGGGCTTTGAACTCGCTGTCGCAAAGAGTGTATTTGATGGTATCCCCTGCCACGATCGCTGCTTCTTTGGCGTCCAACTTGGCGTTTTGAGTGTGACTAGAGAGTCGAGCTTTCAAGTTGATAGCTTTGCCGATGTAGAGCAATTTGCTGTTTTCCCAGTATTGGTACACCCCGCAGGTGCCGGGTGCGTCGTGAAAATTGGTGATTTCTGTCCAGATAAGTGTCATAAAGTGTATTTAAACTACGAAACGCTATAATATTGGTAGTTATGACTACCCTACCAGATTATATAACTAATTATTAACTGGACAAAAGATCAGCGAATTTTTGGAAATTTTACCAGAAATGACGCAAAATTATTATCCTGAAGCATTACCAACAAAGACAGCCACGCTACTGAGGGAATTAAAAGCTCAAAAACCTGAGTTTTTGAATACTTTTTTGACGATGCCGAACTCGAACCTATGCCTAGATTGCACAAAAATATTGAGTGGGAAAAAGTCAAGGTGAGAATGGAAGAGGTAGTGAAAGGGATTAGTTTGGGTAATGAATGTAAATTTAAAAGTATGTACGGGTACTGCGGACAATGAGATTAAATGTTGTGAAGACAAAACTCCTTGCAAGTTTCGTGAGATAAGCTAGTTTTTTTATGGTTAAATAGGGCGTCTTTATTAAAGATATTTTTTGAGGTATTTGGCGGTGTAGGAGTTTTTTACTTTTAAGATATCCTCGGTTGGGCCCTGGAAGACTAGATTGCCACCCTCCGCACCACCTTCTGATCCTAGATCCACTAGATACTGGCAGTTTTTGATTACGTTTAGGTTGTGCTCAATCACGATGACGGTGTTGCCCTTTTGAACGAGTCGTTTGAGCGTGACCATCAGTTTGTTGATGTCGTCAAAATGAAGACCGGTCGTGGGCTCGTCGAGGATGTAGAGTGCGTTGCTACCCTCGCGTTTGCCAAGCTCGTGGGCTAATTTAATTCTTTGAGCTTCACCTCCAGAGAGAGTGGGAGCTGGTTGACCGATCTTTAGGTAACCTAATCCGACGTCAACTAGGAGCTGAAGCTTGCGATAAATTTTGGGATAGTTTTTAAAGAATGCGACTCCATCGAATAAGGTCATATTTAGAATATCAAAAATGGTCATGCCTTTATATTTGATCGAGAGTGTCTCTAGATTGTACCTTTTCCCCTCACAAATATCACAAGTCACGTAGACATCGGGTAAGAACTGCATCTCAATTTTGATCACTCCCCCACCCTGACATTTCTCACACCTACCCCCTTTAATATTGAAACTGAAGCGTCCTTTGTCAAAGCCTTTGAGCCGAGCGTCAGTAGTAGCAGTGAATAGCTCACGAATCTCGTTAAAAAATCCCACGTAAGTCGCAGGGTTAGAGCGAGGTGTGCGGCCAATGGGTGACTGATCGACTAAATAAGTAGACTTTAAATAATGAAAGCCATCCAAACGGTCATACGTACCACTTTCATTAATGAAAGTGCCGTCTATGTAATATTTTAGAGCTGGATATAGGGTCTCCGTGATGAGAGTAGATTTGCCTCCGCCTGATACACCGGTTATACCAATGAGATTGCCGAGTGGGAGCTTAAGAGTAATGTTTTTGAGATTGTGTTCCCTTGCGCCAACTAATTTGAGAACTCCTTGAGTGGTAGTAAGGGGCAATCTCTCTCCTGGAATCTTTTTGACACCAGAGAGATAGTTGCCGGTGATGGAGTGTGGGTCGCGAGATACTTCTTCGACTGTTCCTTGTGCAGTTAGTTTGCCACCGTGGATGCCAGCTGCTGGTCCTAGCTCGATAAGATAATCAGCGCTACGAATAGTTTCTTCGTCATGCTCGACTACAATGAGAGTATTGCCTAGATCTACTAGGTGTTTGAGGGAGGTAATGAGCGCATCGACATCCCGACTATGGAGACCAATGGAGGGTTCGTCAAGTACGTATAAGACTCCAGTGAGCCCTGTGCCGATTTGACTAGCTAATCTGATACGTTGCTGTTCGCCACCTGAGAGAGTTTTGCTTTTTCTGGCAAGATCGAGATAGCCTAGGCCGACGTTTTGAAGGAAGGTGAGACGACTGGTAACTTCTTTGATTATTCCCTGACCTATCTGTAATTCATATGAATTTAGATGACCTGGGAGATCTTGCGAAAAATATTTCTGTAATTCTGAAACCGATTGATTAGTCATCTCATTGATATTGAGGCCGTCAACTGTGATGGCTAAGACTTCGGCTTTGAGTTTGGCACCAAAGCAGGTTCCACAGAGTTCTTCCCGCATATATTGATTGAGATCTGAACGCGACCATTCACTCTGAGTTTCAAAATATTTTTCTTCGAGACGTGCAATGATACCGTTCCAGACCTCGGTGATTTTGGTTGGTCGACCCTGTTTGTTTGTCCCGACTACAATATATTTTTTGCCAGTCCCATAGAGTAAGACCTCCATTTCACGTCCACTGAGATCTCCAAGAGGAGTAGTGAGGCTGACTCCCTCTTCTTCGGCGACTGTTTTGATAAGTCTCTTGTACCAGGTCTCTACCATGAGAAGGCGGTTTAGTGGCAGTACTCCACCCTCGCTATATGACAATCTGGGATTGATGATACGGACAGGATCGATCTTTTGAATACTACCTAGTCCCTTGCATGTCTTACAGGCGCCAAGTGGTGAGTTGAAACTAAACATGCGAGGTTCGATCTCTGATAGTGAGTGACCACAGACGGTGCAAGCATAGTTTTCTGAGTAGAGGTGCTCTGTCTTTGGAGTTTTGAGAATTATGAGACCGACTGATAGTCTTGTGGCTTGCTCGATACTAGAGCTAAGTCTAGTTTTGAGGTTGCTGACAAAGATCTCGTCTTTAATATCTGAGTGCGTGACACTAATCTTGTCGATCACAGCGTGGATAGTGTGAAGATTGGTTTTGATGAGATCAAAATCATCGCTGAGATTAAATTGTTTACTGTCGACTACAACTTCTGTGAAACCCTTGGAACGGAGATTGTCGAAGAGGTCTTTGAACTCGCCCTTTTTGTTGCGAACTACAGGACTAAGGATCGTAAATATCTGTGGCACTTTTTTGATATTTGCAGTTTGACGTTCGATTTCTGCTTGGACTAGTACGATAATCTCGTCGATGGCAAGTTTCTTGATTTCGGTGCCGTCCTGCGGACACTTGGGATGGCCGATCCGGGCATAGAGGAGACGGAGATAGTCGTAGATCTCGGTGGTCGTGCCCACGGTGGATCTAGGGTTGTGGGAGACAGTCTTTTGATCGATGGAGATACTGGGGGACAAGCCGTCGATGCGATCGACGTCTGGTTTGTCCATGAGCCCTAAGAATTGGCGGGCATAGCTAGAGAGCGACTCGACGTAGCGACGCTGACCCTCGGCGTAGATGGTGTCGAAGGCGAGTGAGGACTTGCCTGATCCAGAGACTCCAGTCATCACAACAAACTTGTATTTGGGTATATCTAGGTCGATGTTTTTGAGATTGTGCTGACGAGCACCTCTAATTGATATGTATTGTTGCATATGTTTTTTGTTTATTACCTTCAAGGTGTAACCTTGTAGGTTTAGATATTTTCTCCTTTAAGTTCACGAATTTTATCACGAACCTGGATAGCTGATTCAAATTGCATATTACTGGCCAGTATTTGCATGTCACGCTCAAGTTTTTTGATCCATTTTACACGATCGATTGGTGTAAGTGAGCTGGCATCAATACCCATGAGAATTGGCGTAGATTTGTTTTCTAGTCCCTGCCAAGCTAAGTCATCTCCGTCTTTTTCAACAATCTTTTCCCTAATTGGTTTGATGATAGTTTCGGGATTGATATTGTGTTTTTTGTTATATTCAAGCTGATAAACTCTGCGACGACTAATTTCTTCGATAGCGACTTTCATGGAACCTGTAACCTTGTCAGCGTAGAGGATGACTTCCCCGCGGATATTACGGGCGGCACGACCCATGGTTTGGATGAGTGAGGCCCTGGAGCGAAGAAATCCTTCACGGTCAGCATCGAGGATTGCAACGAGCGTGACCTCTGGCAGATCGAGTCCTTCTCTGAGTAGATTGACCCCAATAAGGGCATCAAACTCGTTTTTACGCAGAGCATCGAGGATATCAGTACGCTCTAGCGTCTTAACATCAGAGTGAAGATATTTGGTTCTGATCCCCTGCTCCGTGAGGTAGCCAGCTAAGTCTTCGGCGGTCTTTTTGGTGAGGGTGGTAACGAGCACTCTTTCATCGATAACCGCGTGTTTTTTAATCTCTTTAATCACGTCCTCGATTTCGTTTTTACTCGATCTGATCTCAATCTCGGGGTCGACAATGCCGGTGGGACGAACCAACTGTTGTACAACCCCCGGGGTTTGATTTAAGCTACTTATAACCCCGGGGGTTGTAAGTGATGACTTTTTGGCTTTTTCTAGCTCCCACTCGTTGGGAGTGGCAGAGACATAGATAGTTTTGGGAACGAGCTTGTAGAACTCATCAAACTTGAGTGGTCTATTGTCTATGGCTGCTTCTAAACGAAATCCGTAGTTGATGAGGGTGCGTTTGCGTGCTTGGTCACCATTGAACATACCTCTGATTTGTGGGACTGTCATATGTGACTCATCGATAATACAGAGCCAGTTGTCACCATATGCATGACGAAAAAAATCTGATAGACAATATGGTCTTTCGCCAGGTACCCGGCCATCAAAATAGCGAGAATAATTCTCGATACCATTGACGCTGCCTAGCTCTTTGAGAGTTTCGAGGTCATAGTTTGTGCGTTGCATGAGACGCTGAGCCTCTATTAGTTTACCAGCATTCTTGAGTGCGTAGTACTCTTTCTCTAGATCTGCCCTGATTGCATCTTCGGCTTTTTGAAATCTCTCTCGATTGACGAGATAAAGCTTGGCGGGGAAGATAACGAGCCCTGTCTTGTCGATTTTCTCGTGGACTGATTTACCTGAGATCGGATCGAAGGCCGTGATGCTAGAGACGGCATCGATTCCAAATTCGATACGGTACCCGACATCTTGGTAAGCGGGATAGATATCTATAGTAGAGCCACGAACACGGAAGCTACCACGTTTGAACTCGTAATCTGAGCGGTCATATTGCATGGCTATAAGCCTCTCGCCTAAGTTGTGCCAGTCAGTTTTAAGCCCAAGATATATAGGTAATTCATATTTGCCGTATTCCTTGGGATCACCAATGTTATAGATACATGAAACAGAGGCTACTACGATGACGTCATTACGAGTCATGATATTGGTAGTAGACTGCAGACGTAATTTGTCGATCCGCTCGTTGACTGTTGCCTCTTTTTCAATATAAGTATCAGAACTTGGCATGTACGCCTCTGGCTGGTAGTAATCATAGTATGAGACAAAGTAGGAGACAGCGTTGTCTGGAAAGAAGTCTCGCATCTCTTGATATAGTTGGCCAGCCAGGGTTTTGTTGTGAGAGATGATCAGTGTGGGTATATTGAGGTCGCGAATCACGTTGGCTATGGTGAAGGTCTTGCCACTACCAGTCACGCCAAGGAGAACCTGGTCACGGACACCCAATTTGATCCCCTTCTCGAGTGAATTGATGGCTTCTGGCTGATCACCAGAAGGTTGGAAATTACTAATTAGCTTAAATTGCATGACCAATCATTATATCAGTCATCCAGGTTTTATTTATCGAGTGTGATTCTAGATTGCTGAATATGATAATAATCTCCTAATTGGTGTTTAATAAAGTTATGATCATTCAGTTTATTTTGCTATGTTTTTTATGCTTAATCCTAATTTATGCTACAAGTTTAATAGTTTCTTCCATAAAGAGGATTGCGAGCGTAGGTAAGCTAGGTGCGTACGGGATTACTGCATTTATCTTGGCAATCTCGACGTCACTACCAGAGCTGGTAGTCAGTATAGTAGCCTCTATAGAGGGAAATACGAGTCTGATACTAGGAAATATTATTGGGAGTAATATTGCAGACTTGAGTCTTGTTATAGGTGGGGCTGCACTTCTTGGTGGATCTCTTAATGTATATGGATCTATTCTGAATAGAGATATCTACTTGACTGGGGCAGCTGGTTTTTTGCCTCTATTTCTTATCGCAGACGGAACATTATCGAGAGCAGATGGGATAGTTTTGCTTGTAATTTATCTTGTTATGGTTGCTACATTTTTACATACTCATCAGCAATCACTGGCAGCTCACGCTATGTCAATCTCTCCATTTCGTAGATTTTTGACAGCTATTACTAGGACTAGTGGTCATGGCGGAGTTGTTAGATTTGTGATAGGTGTTGGTTTGTTGCTGGTTTCTTCTCATTTTATTGTAGGACTTGCGAGAGAATTGGCAATTTCTACGTGTTTTCCCACTTTGTTTATTGGTTTGTTTGTAGTGGCAATTGGAACTTCGTTGCCTGAACTGGCATTTGAACTGCGAGCTGTCAGTGCAGGACAAGCAAAGATGGCGCTTGGAGATTTGCTTGGCTCGGTTGTAGCCAACTCAACCTTCATACTAGGCATCGCTGCTGTTATACGTCCTCTCACTCTTACACATGCTGGACTCCTGCCATATGAAGTTGCGATTGGCGCATTTACACTAATTTATCTACTTTTTATATATTTTGTTAGATCTAAGAAAAAATTGGATAGATGGGAAGGAATTGTTCTGCTTGGAGTATATATAGTTTTTGCTTATATAGAATTTTTAAAAAAGTAATAAGTTTATAATGTATCATAGTTGTATATGATACGCAAAAAGATAGTAGGTACACTCTTGCCCATGACCGCTTTAGTGAGTAAAAGTGCTCCAGAAGGAACCTTTAAAGCAGGAGAAAAATTTGTGGATTGGTTGTCAAAATCGGAACAAAATGCGTGGCGAGTGCTCCCCTTGCACCAAACAGAGCTAGAAAAAGGATCAAAGACCAAGCACGTTCCCTCTCCATACAAAGGATATGGTGTGGGTCTAGATCCCCGATTTTTGAGTAACGAGCCTCTTATTTTAGATGATAAGAAGCTATACGAATTTGTTAATGAGAATAATTATTGGCTAGAAAGTTATACATTATTTTGTGCCCTGCGAGATTATTTTGGGACTGATGCTTGGAGCGAGTGGCCAGAGAAAATTAGAAGTAGAGATGAGGAGACGATGAGTAAGTGGACAGAAAAATTGTCTGTGCAAATTAATAACCATTTGATAGAGCAAGCAAAACTACACTTTGCATATCAAAAGTTACAAAAAAGAGCTGTTGAGAAGAAAATTTCCTTAATTGGTGATATGCCTTTTTACTTGGGACTAAATAGTCCGCTCGTTTGGAGATATCAATATTTATTTGATTTAGACGAAAATGGTCTACCGCTACGGGTTAGTGGGGTGCTTGTGGGTATCAAGTCGTATTTTGGGCGACAAATATGGGGTCATCCACTGTATAAGTGGCAGGATTCTACTCTACTGCCTGAGCTAGAAAAACTTTTTCAAATTAGACTAAAGTATCTAGCTAGTCTATTTAGTTTGATTAGACTTGATCATGCGAAAGGATTTTTTTATTACGGAGCTATTCATTTAAGTAATCAAAGATTAGATAAATATTTAGTAGGTCCTGGAAGTAAATTCTTGGATAAATTGATCAGATTTTCGAAGAAAGAAAAGCTAAAAATTTATGCTGAGGATACTGGAGATATGCTAATAGAGCTCAGACAATACTTGAGACTTCATCGACTCCCAGGAGTGAAGATCTTTAGATTTGCCTACAATGATAAACGGAAAATATTTTCTAATCAATATCTAAAAATAGATAAATATCCAGTAAATACGGTGGCTTATACGACTACTCACGATACCGAGTCACTACTAGGTTACCTAGAGAAACTGACAAATTTAGAGATCAAGACTTTAATGAAAAAAATGAATTTTATAAAATGCTTTAGTCTAACTGAATTTGCAGAGTTTATACGAAATACGGTGATTAATTCTCCTGCAAAAATAGTTCTGATCCCTCTGCAAGACTGGCTACTAACAACTGAGCGGATAAACGTACCAGGAAGCGAAAAAGAGATTGATGACCCGAATTGGCAGTATAGGATGAGCGTTGCGATAGAAGATTTGCCTACAGGTAAAGAATTATTTTTGAGCCAATTCTAGATCTAGATTTTGGATATGTACTTGTGCCCATGCAGAATGCTCTACCTAATCCCGACATGATCAGAGAGTGTATTCGAGCTCTATTTACCGATTATCTCAATGCTTAGTTTTTTTGCTTCGTCTGCGAAATATTGAAAAATACTATCTGAGTCATTTTTGCTTATCAAGATTGGATGTAGCGATTGCTTGAAGTGCAGTAATTTAATTTTGAGTTAAGATTGAAGCCATACAATTTTGGCTAAGTAGTTTTTCTTATCTATATCAATATTAGGTATAGCCCAGTACTTTATGAGTGACTTGAGTGAGAGCTTGCTATTATTGAGCCCAAAATTAATAGCTTGTTCAAGTGAATATAACTCAAATTTATCTCTGTTTTTGGATAATCTTTTTATATCTGTAGACCAGTTGTACATGGTGTAATTATAGCATAGATTGCTATATCAAACTATATCATGGGTAGGATCCGGGAGCGTGTTCGAACCTTGCTGACTGAATACGATTAGAGTGGGTTTTCTTTCTCAAGCTAGATATAAAGGTTATTTTGGTGGATATAGTCGTGGATTTCTGGCAAGAGCCATGTGGCAACTTCTTGACCATTAACTAATCTCTGCTTTACTACACCTGACGCGCCGTTTACGTTTTCAGCTTTAATCATAGTCATTCCTTGTAATGGTCTGGAATTTGACCCAATTCGAGGATGTACTAGCACTCTAAATTGATTTAAGATCTCTTGGTAATTATTCCATAGATGAAAATTATCAAGGCAGTCTTGTCCGACTAGTAGTGCGATTTGAGCACCAGCATAAGATTCGCCAAGCTCGCTAAGTGCTAAATAGGTATACGAAACGTTGGTACTTTGGACTTCTCTTAGCGATAGAGATACTTTGTCTTTTCCCCAACGTCTTTGTAGATCTGAAACCATCATCTGTACCATTTTGATTCTGTGATTGTCCGATACACCATAATTTTTACCATGTGCATGTTTACCTGCTGGTGAAACAATTAAGCTATCTAATAAACCTGATTTCAAGAAATTGTCGGCCATTCGGGTATGTCCTAACGTTGGCATATCGAAAGATCCACCATAATATCCAATTGTTTCATTGAGCTGTTTTGTCATACGCACTATTGTACATATATAGTGCGTATGTGTAAACTATGGGACGAAAATATACTATATCTAAATATGTCTTAATATATCTTTGGGGTCAGGTAGTGGACTCATTCGTCAACAGAGAGCTAGAGATGAACTTCTCCGTCCCTGAATTGGAATCATTCTGCACCAAGTGTGATTTGAGTATCCCTAGTTCTATGTTTGTGGATAGCTAAGCTTCTCCCAAGGGGAAGGATAACTAATAAAGCGAATATACCTAAGTATGAATAGTAAGTACCAACACTACTCATTGCTATTGGAATTATGCTGAGCCACTGGATGATCGCACCAAATGATGACGCCAGCATTCTTTGGATAGAGATCGCTGTGCTACGAACATTTGAGGAGAGATGAGCGTTGATTTCTGTGGACAGAAATAGATCCGTATTCCCCGAATTGAAGGCGATCCCAATAAATATTAGATATGCCCACGGTAGTTTGACTATGCCAGCTGGTATCAAGGAGATTACTAGGAGAGTGGGAATAATTAATAAAAAGTATTTGCTATTGAATACTTTTGTGGTTGCAAGTAACTTGGCGCCTAGCAGAGCTATAGATATTTTAATAATCATAGCAGTCCAGCTTCTAGCTATGTCGCTAAGACCTAGTTCGAGCATGAATGGTTGCATGAAAAATTGCTGACTAGTTTGTGCTATTCCTAGGGTCAAGGCATAGAGAATGGTGAGCTTGGAGACGTAGGAGTTTTTGAATATTTCGTAGAATCCTGATTTGGCTGTATTTATAAATTGTAATAACCTAGATGAGGGGTTGATGGTTCTATTTTCGATAAATATAAACGCAGTAAATACTCCAATTAGTGAAGCAAATCCAGATACAATGTAGGGTAGATTTGACTTTAGTAGATATAAATATCCGCCCGCCACAATAGAGATTGCCGCACTTAATTGAAATATTATCACTGAGCGACTAAGGATCTTTGGATACATACTCGTTTTGCCGTATGTTGCTAAAGTCTCATATAGAACTGGCTTACTTGTACCCATGCAGAATGCTCTCCCCAATCCCCACATAATGGAGTACATCACCATAATTTCTGGTTTTGGGTAGAAAGCGATTAGAAACATAGGTATAGCCATGAATAAGTTACCTAGGGACAAAGCAAAACGCCTGCCCAGTAAATCGGCGAAGGCACCAGTTGGTAATTGTGCGATGACCTCGGTAATCAGAGACAATCCAGAGAAGGAAGCAATCTGGCCAAAGCTTAAGAATTTGGATTGATATACAATCCAGATGGGTAATTGGAAATAAGTGCCAAGAATCAAATTGCTTGTGTAGGTGGCGATGATGTTCCGCTTGATGTGTGAGTTCATATTAAGCAATTATAGTGCTAGAAAGGTCTATTACGGAATTATCTATATAATCGGCTTTTGTGAGTAAACCAATTCATGAGCTTATATGACCTATTTTGATATGCTTGGGGTGGGATAAGGGAGTGTGTTTGAACCCTTTTTGCAGGAGAAGTAGTACTAGTCCAATGACCCTATCCTTGTCTTTGGAGTTACTTTCAGCGATGAGGATTGTGAGAGTAGTCAACGCTTGTGCGGTAAATTTGCTTGTATCAAGTAAATTGTGTTCACGTAGTAGCCAGACAAAGAGAAAAGCTCCAGAACGTTTGTTGCCATCGATAAATGGATGGTTTTTGATCATAAAATATATTAGATGAGCGGCTTTTTCTTCGATGGTGGGGTATAGATCTTCACCTCCAAATGACTGGAGAATATTACCTACTATGCTTGCTATACCTCCTTTTCCTCGTTCTGTGCCAAATAATTCGCTGGCAATTTGATCTTTGATTAGTGATTGTCTAAACTCTGCTAGAGTAGATTTGACTTGTTGGGTGGTAATTGTGACTTCTTTTAGTGTTGCGCCATCTGTGGGCATAGCTGATTTGTCATAAGCATCTAGTGAGAACCAGGTTGAGGCGAATAGTTTGATTAGTTCAAGTGTGTCGTTGCTTGTCACACTATTGTTGACTGGTAATAGTTGCTTCACATCTTGAACTGCTTTTAGGAATTTGTCATAATTTTTACCTATAAGCTTCTTATTGATGGAGTAGCCCGTAAGAATATGTGAACGAAGTGTTTTGGTGGCCCACTGTCTGAAAGTTATCGCTACTTTTGAGTTTGTTCGATAACCTACTCCCAAGATTACGTCTAGTGAGTAGTAAGCTACAGGTTTATCTGAAATTGCATTATGCATTTTTTGCATATTGCTTTTCTTGGCTACCTCTTTATCCTTAAAGATATTGTTGATATGTCTAGAGACAACGGATTGATCTACCTCGAATAGACAGACAATCTGTGCCTGCGTCGCCCAGACTGTTTCATGTGCATAATCGCCCTTGAGCTCAATGGCGCCATCCTTGGCTTGGTAGACTATTACTTGCGATGGATTTCTCATGGATTAACTATATACCATCAAACGTATTTTCGATTGTGAAGTTCGGACTCCGTACATGGGTTGTACTACTTAGATCTAGTCTCTCTTCAGGAAAATATACTTTGGGTGGGATAAGGGAGTGTGTTCGAACCTTGATTGAATCTTATCAGATAGCTTGTTAAATTATATAAACAGAAGAATTAATCCGAGTGTTACACCGATAATCCCAATTAATTTCTTGGGATTAAGTTCATCCTTGAATATGACTGTCGACATTAGTGTTAATAGTGAAATTGATCCAGCATTGGCAGCATTGACGTATCCTACATTTGGAGCTAAGTTGAATCCTACTTGCATGAAGTAGTTAAATCCTGCACTAAATAATCCAATCAGTACTAATGTAGTGAGTTGCTGTTTACTCACCTTGAACATGTTAACTTTTTTAATCTTCATTTCACCAAAGATTAGTGTGGTTACTATCACCATTGAGTAGATAAGTCGGGTAAGGATAGGAACTCCGAGATTTAAAAGGTGTTTTGAGCTTAAGGCGAGTAATCCCCAGCAGAAAAATGCACCGATTGTATAGGGCAACCATTTTTTATCAGATATTTCCTTATTTTTATTTTTATCAATCATTATGACTGCAGAGAAAAGAATAATTAGTGCGATAGCGATGACTGATTTAAAAGTTAGGGGAGCATTAAAGATAAAGATTGAGGCGATTGCAGTAAACACAACATAGGCTTTGGAGATAATAAGACTGTAGCCAGGATTAGGTGCATATTCTATTCCCTTCAAGGAGAAGCGATTCCCAAGATAACTAAAGAATATTCCTTGAATGATGATAATAATGTATTCGAAAGTAGTTAATGTAAAATTTGTACCACTTTTCTTAGCTAAAATTGTATAAACAATGACTGGTATTAGGAACATAGCAAGATTGTTGAGCTGTTGAGGTGTTTTTAGTTCGTTACTTTTCCTTACGCACAAATACAATGCTACTGACGAAATAAACATTAATATGCTAGCACTAATCCAATTCATAGACCCATTTTAACAGAATAGCCTTGATAAGAGTTCTAACTCCGCTCACTGGTTGCACTACTTTGATCTAGTCTAACTTGAGTAAAATTTATTTGGGGTAGACTGAGGGAAAGAGTAAGAAACCTATTTTCGCTCTCTACTGTCTAAATATTGCTTAATATCTTCGTGAGATGATAGCCAAAGTCTCCCTCTTTTGTGTGCTACGATCTTACCTTGCCTGGCGAGTAAGTTGAGATGTTCTTGCGTAAGATTGAACTCTTTAGCAAGCATACTTAAGGTTACGAATTTTTGATCATCAGTTCGGTTTTTCGTAATGGTTTCAAGGTACAAATCTAGCGATCTCTCGACTGCACGAGCAATAAATGTGATAAATGGATCACTATTGCCGGTATCTGCCTGAGCTAGCGTATCATAGTATTTCCGTCGATCATTTTTAAGAATGATCACGAGCGGATACCCTGTTTGGAGCAGGACAATGTTCATCAACAATCGTGCAGTTCTGCCATTACCATCGGCAAATGGGTGAATATTGACAAGCTTGTGGTGCAATATTGCGGCAAGCTCGATAGGATTTAGCTTGAGCTGTTCTTTACGGAACCACTTGATCAAATCTGCCATCTTGCCTGGTACTTCGGTTGCTAGTGGTGGCTGGTGACTAGAGGCGGTAATTGCGACTTCTACATCGCGATATGTGCCCGCAATAGATTTATCGATATTGCCAATCACGAGACTTTGGAGCTCACGGATCAAATGCTCTGAAATGGTGTGTTGTGAGTCGTGCTCGACTTGCTCGAAGATAAACTCAAGTGCTTCGTGATGGTTTTTTGCCTCAAGATGCTCTTTTAGCGATTTTCCTTTGATTGTGATCCCCTCGCTTAGTACAAGATAGGTCTCCTTGAGAGTTAGCGTATTACCCTCGATGGCGTTACTGTTGTAGGTCATTTCGAGCATGAAACGCTCGCGAAGCTTGGTAACAATTGTGGGTGATAACGGGCGCGTGGACTGTAACTGCTTGTGCTTAGCAGATAATCTCTCAATTACTTGTGGTGATAGATACATATGCTTAATATGGTATAGGTCTAATTTACCTACCATACCATATTAGTGGAAATGATGTCAAGTCTTTACTCTGGGATGAATAATAATTGATATGTTGTTCTCTGCTTGAAACACTCACTATATACCATATTAGTGATGTACTTTGATATCTTGGGGTGGTATGAGGGAGTGTGTTCGAAGCTTGTTCTCTAACTATCCTACTACATATTTATACGCCTAGATGTCTTGCGACACTGTCGGTGACACCACTTACGGAATATTCCAACGCCTCAAGTACTCTGTGATAGCCAAACTTGTCTTCGCCTATATTAAGCGCATGCAGTAATAAATTTGTGGTGACGTCCGCCCCCCCCATTTTGATTATTTCTCGCAAAGTGAGCTCAGGGTAATAATTAGTGAGCCACGTTAAACCCTCTGAGTATGTGTTTTGATCTTTTGCCAGATAAGCGTGTACACCTACTTTTGTCATGACGCTGAGTACCGATACCCTATCGATACCCGCGTGTATCGCAAGAGATGTGTTGTGGACGGCATTCTTAAAACAATGATACCCAGATTGAGCACCTGCAAGGTCACCATAGTGGCGCTGTAATTCTCGTAACATCTGGCGATGTTACCTGATTAACTGTGATTTGTAAAGTTATAGGGTATCTCACGTGCCTAACGATGAAGTCGCTTTGACATTGTTCATGTCGCACAATCTATGCTATGTGACATGCCCTACTATGGTGACTCAAGAAAAATTGAATTGTTAGACCTATAACAGATGAAATGATCTAGTTTGTAGTAAATATTTTGTTATGTTTGAGTGACATTAATATAGGTTTAATGCTAGTCTTCTGGATCTGGTTCGACATGTTCTAATGTTGCTTCAACCTGTGCCACAGTTGCAAGATAGAGTTTTAGTACTGATTTAACTGTAGGTAGTTCACCATCTTCTAACTCTACAATTTCTATTACTTCTGGAACTGTAGGTAGTTCACCATCTTCTAACTCTACAATTTCTATTACTTCTGGAACTGTCATATATTCTCCTTCTGTAATTTAACTATCCTCGATATTGTATACCTGTTTCCTATTTTATTACACGTGAATGGTGAGTTAAAGGGAATTTTTAGTTGATTTCCCCCTCAAGACTTCGCCTGAGAAGTTATCTCTTTGAGAAAAGGATTTGCCTCGGTGGATGCGGTGGAGTGTCCGCAAATGTGAGATCGAGCCGTCCAAAGTATTGGTCGTATTGGGCGTTCCCGGGTAGCCTAAATAGGTAAAGAGGAGCATGGACGGGAAAGGCAGATACTCGGACAATATCTTTACTGAGCGACTATGGAGAAAGGAGGAATGGATCTTAATTAGACACGATTACTGTGTTGACAAAGGGGTTCACTTTAGTGTCATCAAGTGCTTGTTTAATTAGCTTCTCTAATTTTGAGTAATCGCCTTCATCAGCAGAATACATGGCTCGAAGGTAGTTCTCTCTATCCTGTTTAGTATTAGCTTTGATTTCGATTGGTGGTAAATCTAATTGAAGAAGGATCGATGTGGTACGAAATCCTAGTCAATCCCCTTTATGCGGGGAACTTTGAGTATCCGGCTGGGAGTGGGGTAATGTATTCATCTAAAGCTGATAAGGCGCTTGAGATCGACGAGCACGAAGCGATCCTTATAAGATTAGGTCTCAAGCTAAAGGCACGACCTAAAAAACACTTTATGCCATATACCGGGATGATGTATTGCGGGGAATGCGGATGTTCGATCACGGCGTCGAAGCACCGGAAGGTCCAGAAGAATGGGACTGTACACCCCTACACTCATTATCACTGTACTAAGAAACACGGTAAGTGCGGACAAAGCGCATTACAGATAGACAAACTAGAGGAGCAGTACAAGACGTTATTGGCTACGATTGAGATACCTGTAGCATTCCATGAATGGGCTATCTCTGAGATTAAGAAGGACCAGGAGCGCTATATTGCAGAGCGTGGGCAAAGTACAGAGGTGGCACGTAAAAGCTATGATGAAATAGTCAAAAAACTTGATAGTCTGATCGAGAAGTATATCGAGGGAAAGGTCCCAGAGGAATATTACAACCGTAAGCTGACTGAATATGAGACAGAAAAGAAGACGTGCAAGACGATGATCGATGGGATAGATAATCGAATAGATGAGCGAATCAAAGAGTTAGATGAAGACCTAGGATTTGCTGTGACGGCGTACAAACGGTTTAGCAAGGGCGATGAGCACGAGCGCAGAGAGATCATGCTCCACCTTGGTTCGAACCTGTCGCTATTTAACGGAGTCCTTGGCGTAGAGTTGAGACGACCGCTAAAACAGGTCAAAACTCTGGCTGAAAAGCTTCAACCAGTTCTTAAAATGTTCGAACCGCTAGATAATCCTGGTGTATCAACCCAATTCAAGGACTATTTGTCGTTCAGTCCAATAATGGGTGGGTGAGCGGGCTCGAACCGCCGACATCCTCCTTCACAGGGAGGCACTCTAACCAACTGAGCTACACCCACCAAGTATTTGCAAGTTATTATAACTTATCCGTAGCAAATTTACGCTCACAACTTGATTATTGCCCCCCTAACACAACACAAATTTGAGTCAGTCGTCATTGTTTCAAGGAGTGTATCTACCACAAGATTACTATAGACCAATTGCATGTAATAAAATACAAATTTGGTATACAATATCGAGGATAGTTAAATTACAGAAGGAGAATATATGACAGTTCCAGAAGTAATAGAAATTGTAGAGTTAAAAGATGGTGAACTACCCACAGTTCAATCAGCACTAGATCTATACAAAAACACCGAAGCACAGGTTGAAGCAACACTAGAACATACTGAGCCAGATCCAGAAGACTAAATAGCTATGACTACTCCTGACTTTGGCAGATTCGAAAAAATGGTAGCTTGGGCACATGACGAGCTAGATCCCTATATTGCAGAGCTGATACCTAACTACACTACTGCCATTATGAGCTTGGTGCTAGACCAGAGCATGAGCACACTACATGGTCGGGATCTTCGAGCCTGGAATGCAAATAGCGACATGGAGCCACTTGGTGAGCCAGAGCTAGATGCCTTTGGTGCACTATGTGCTCAAATCATAGGTCACTTTGACAAAGATCATCTCTTGACACCACCCAAATC
>Ga0210057_1004066_pt1 | contig 19722 bp, 26 predicted proteins | sample CryGeyCG2114_010_2_FD_183968 | JGI IMG/M metagenome (GOLD analysis project Ga0210057, IMG submission 183968) | Groundwater microbial communities from aquifer - Crystal Geyser CG10_big_fil_rev_8/21/14_0.10 (SPAdes) (version 2) | ecosystem: Environmental > Aquatic > Deep subsurface > Groundwater ...
CTTGATTCCAGTGTATCTTGTGTCTTGTGTGAGTGGGTAAAAATTAAATAATATTGCCGGTTCGTCTAATGGTAGGACACATCCCTCTGGAGGATGGTATTGGGGTTCGAGTCCCTGACCGGCAGCACTACGGGACTTTGGGTGCATAAACGTTCAAACTCCTCTTGTTTATCAACATTTTTAAGAGGTTCTAACCTCTTCTTTATTGACTTAAGAGGTTGTGAGACTTTTGTGATAGGAAATAGTGATTTTTCTATGTCTATACTTAACTTTTTGTCTTTCAGTATGAGGTTCGAACCTAAAGTGGAAAGTATTGATCTCCTATCTTCTAAATTACCTTTATTAAATTTTTCTTCAGCATGATCAATAAAAGTAAACATATTTTCAGCTGTTTCTAGCCATTTATCTACCTTATGGCTAGTATCTCCAAATAAACCATCTAGTCTCGCTTTTTCAGATAAAAGTTTACCTTTTTTCTCTTTATATTCTTCCAAACTAATTTCACCACCAGCTCTCATATCAGTTAAACCATCTATCTTGTCTAGACAAGCCTTGTAGGCCTTCTGATGGGACTTTATGATGGCATTACGACCAGTAGATTCTTTCTCATTTTCTTTCCTTAGCCACTTCATAGCAAAACTATGGAATTCTGGTGGTATTTCAAGCCGTCTTATTTCATTGATAATCTGTTTCTTTAATTCTCCCTCCTCTATAGATCCTTGTAAGCAAGATGGATCGACTCTTTTGGTGCAATGATAGTAAATATAACTATGAATATTTCCATTTTTCTGCTTCTTAATTTTCTGTTCAGCTGTTATAGAAGCCCCACACTCTCCACACTTCATTAGTCCAACAAAATCAAATATATGCTTCTTAGGCCTTGGCCTCCCCTTTCTTCCCAAAAGGAACTGAATTTTATCGTGCTCTTCACTACTAATAATTGCGTCATGTGTACCGGTATACCAAATTCCACTTCCTAAAGGATATTCAAATCGACCGCAATAAAAAGTATTAGTAAACATCCTATAGATACTACTTCTACCCAACTTCTTTCCTTTTGGGGTTCTAAAACCCCACTGTTCATTAGCAATTTTTCTAATTTTTAATGGACTGTAACCCCCTGTTAACATGAGATCCATCATTTTTCTTATCAAAGGCAAGCGTTCTGGATCAGATTCAATAGTTTTGTTTCCTTTTTCTGCATATTTATTATTCAAATAACCTAAGGGAGCGTGACTAGGAAATATACCCATCTTCGCTTTTCTCTCTAATCCTCTAGCTACATCTATCCCTTTTTTATCATTTTCCATTTTTGCCTGACTACAAGTTAAAGAGAGCATAAATTTATCCATCGGAGTATTCTTGAAAGATTGACTCGGAGTAATTATTTCAACAAGTTTCTCTCTATCCATTAGATCTATTAAAAGTGCTGTATCTATAGCATTTCTAGATAAACGATCTCCGTGCCAAACTACAATCCCATTTATTTCTCCAGACTCGATTTGGTCAAGCATTTTTCTAAATCCAGGTCTATTGTTAGTGACTTTTGCTGATTTAGATTCACTTAAGATGTTCTCTTTAGAGATCTTTATTCCAAGTTTTTCTGCAAGTTCTATACCTTTGTCTATCTGAGAATCAATAGATAGCACTTGTCTATCTTCAGACTCTGAGGATTTGCGACAATACAGACAATGTCTTATTTTATTTTTTGTAACCATAAATCAATCTATTTGCCAATTCTACACCCCATTAATTGAATTGCTAAATTAACTAGTCCAGTTCCTAGAGACTAGTTAATTCCAACTATTTTCTTTATCATCTCCATTCGAGCCTCAAAGTTCTTATTTGACTGTCTGGAACCAACTTTTTCTGCTAATTTTGCTATATTCCAAAGACACTCACATTCTTTAAGGTATAAAGGAAAATAATAACGTCGGTAACCATTATATCTACCCAAACGTTTATCTGATGTATTGAAGAATGCATCCACTGTTGCTGTATGATTTCCTTTTCCATCAGTCCATTCTTCTCTACTATGGTTTACTTTTATATGTTTATACCCCATAGATTCAATACCATTATAACTACTCCATGAATCAGTAATAATAGTAGAACCTGGTTCTACTATTTCAGTTATCACTTTCCAGAGTGTTTCCTTTGTTTGGTCTTTTATTGGGCATGTGTAAATTTCTTTTGTTTTTCTGTTTAAAATACCAATAACCTTGGTTGCTTCTTGCACTCTACCCATATACCAATGTCCAAATTGTGATTGATCAACTTCTACTTCCCCACTAAAACGTGGTTTATTTTGCAGACAATGTTCCCAAATCTTTTCTCTAAAATGCTTATACCAACTATTGGCAGTATTACGATTTATATCAGTGTTTCTTGCGGCTTCTCTGGCTGTTGATCCGTGTAAAAAGTTTATCAATAGTGAGTTTATTTTCTTTTTAGAAATTCGAGCTTTTCTTTTAATCATATTTAGTGTTTTTTATTAGACTAGAGTTATAAATAGTTCTATAAAGACCCAACAGGTTACTTGCTCTAAGGGACGCTTCTTTATCACTTAATTCAACACCAAAGCGACTTTTGTAGAGTTTCTTGTATTCTTCAATAATTTCTTTGGAAATCATTTTGCTGTACTAGTTTTTACTTGACCTAAGCATTTAAATCTTGCAAATAAAAACTAGGCTAACCTAGTCTCTCTAAATGAATTACTTATGTATAGGATATTAACCGTGCACAGTTAATATCCACTAGAGTCTTTTTTATGTTTTTCTAACCTGATTATTTTAAGAACATATGTATAGTCTAATATTTTCCCAAATTTATCATTAACAAATCGTACGATTTGCCTAGCTGTATGTTTTTTACTTTGTTGATATATAAAATTATGTAGTTTCTTTGATTCAGTATTTTTCTTGCGAACTCGACCTAACTTGATACTAGGATTTCGGTATTTCTTCTGTAATGGCCCAATAACATTTCGATGATTAGTTTTTATAAAATCAAGAATATCCTGCTGACTTGAATATGGATCAATCAAAATAGCCACTGGTTGAAATTTAACTAGTTCTTTTAGTTTTTCAATATTATCCTCATTGGAATAAAGCACGGTAGGGATTAACTCTTCTTTGAGATCGATAATATCATTAGGGCTATAAATCCACTCTGAATTCAGATCATTATGGAGAATAAAATCTCTAAGATACATAGTTAATGGATCTCTTATTTCATACTCTCTGGCCAATAATTCCATATCCTGATGAAATTCTGGTGGCGGTTTATATAATTCAGGTTCCCCATCTTTCGATATGCTGTATTTCTTCCTCAGTTTAGATATTTTCTGGAGAAACTTAGGGTTTTCAGCTAAATCTTGAAGATATAAAATCATTCTCTTGTGTATTTTTGTCCTTCTTTCCTGGTGAGTGAAGTTCAATAAAGAATCTTTTCCATTTTTCATGTTGTTATAGTATGATAAAAAACAACAATTGAATATTGGTTTGGCCTAAACCAGCCTTAAAACTGGCATGGCAGAGAAAGTCGGATTAGGAATAAAGAACCCATCATGTGGTTGCCTAATCCGCCGTATCGGGAAACCGGTATGTGGGGCTTCAGTCCCTGCCCGTGGTGGGCTTTTTGTATGAAAACTAATGTAATAATAGGTATAATTTTATTCTTTGGAGCCCTAAGTATGGTTTGGCTTCAGTGGATTTCCATGACACGGATAATCACCGGAATAATTCTTAGTGCTCCGATAGTGGGATTTTTATATTTCATTACTACTTCTCAATTTGCAGAGAATGCACGCATGGGTTCTCTCTTACGTAAACATGGAAAAGATGTATATGAAACATTGGGTGGGCATTTAGTTATTAAGGATTGTCAAATTACTGATAATCGTAAAACTTGGTAAAATTGTAGTTATTACAGGCTTTGTGCTATATGAAATTTACAAAAAAGATTATGAATTTCTTTACAGATAAAAAGACAAAGACTGGGTCTGCTTTTGCCAGATCTGATTTAAGCTCTTTGGAAAACATTGAGATTAATGACGAATGGAGAAATATAATCGACACCATTGAAAATACTCATGAGAATATTTTTATTACTGGAAAAGCTGGAACCGGTAAATCAACTCTCCTCAGATATTTCACCAAGCATACCCAAAAAAGACCGACCCTTCTTGCCTATACCGGTGCCGCATCAGTAAATATTGGAGGGCAGACAATCCACTCTTTTTTTGGATTTAAACCCGGGATAACTGTTGATCGAATATATAGGTTTGATGAGGAGAATATGCTCTACAAAAATCTAAAGATGATAATTATTGATGAAATTTCAATGGTTAGAGCTGATTTACTTGATTGTATGGATAAATTTCTGCGACTTAATGGGCCAACTTCCAAATTGCCTTTTGGAGGGGTTCAGATGGTCTTTATTGGTGACCTTTACCAGCTCTCTCCTATAGTGAGAGAATCCGAGAGAGAACTTTTTAAAACAGTATACAGGAGCCCATTCTTTTTTGACTCAAAAGTTTTTCATAAAGCTCAGGTAAGAAATTTCCTTCTTAGGAAGGTTTATAGACAATCCGACACCTCTTTTATAGAGACACTTGATGCGATTAGACTTGCCCGAGCAGATGATGGACATTTGGAGGAGATCAATAAAAGATGTTCCGAGATTAATGACCAGGAACACGGATTACATGTTCACCTTGTGACTACAAATCCCATGGCAAGGAATATTAATGGCCGAAAACTTAATCAACTAAAATCTCCTACCCATTCCTTCAAAGGAACTTTTGAAGGAGAATTTAATAGGAATAATTTACCAACAGATGAGGAACTACATTTTAAGGAGGGTGCACTAGTGATGCTTCTTAATAATGATTCTAACAAAAGATGGGTAAACGGAGACATTGCTATTATTGATGAAATTAAAGAAGAGAATGGTTTTAAGCAGATATTTGTAAAGCTTGATCATCGGTCTGTTCAGGATGAAGTCTATCAATACACTTGGGAAGAGATACGGTATTTCTATAATCCAGAGAAAAAATCTATTGATTCAGAATCTATCGGTACATATATCCAATATCCACTAAAACTTGCCTGGGCAGTCACGATTCATAAGGGTCAAGGTAAGACTTTCGACAAAGCTATTGTCGACTTTGGTCGAAGAACCTTTGCTCATGGACAAGCTTATGTAGCTCTAAGCAGATGTAGAGGTATTGAGGGTTTAGTTATGAAGACTCCGTTAGAATATAGACATATTATTGTTGATCAGAGAGTGAATGAGTTTATGGAATCTTTAACTAACCAAAATTCTTTATTTGAACCACACCCATTAAGAAATTTAATTAAAGATGAAGAGACAGATAACTGATCAAAGTATAAGAGTAGTCCAAAACAAGCTTAAAGAGGAAAAAGGCATAAATATTTCATATGAAGAAGCGATGGAGCTAGGCAAGCATTTCGAGGATTACATGAAAGTTCTGCCGGAGCGTCTGAAGCGAGCAAAGAGAAGGAGGAATGTTAAAATTTTGATACTGTTGGTAGTACTAGGTCTGGCTGTAGCTTACGTTCTACACTCTCAATAAAGGTTAGAACTCGCTGAAGCCAAAGTGGATGTATATAAAGGTATGGTCGAGAGGAGAAATGACAAAATCGCTGACCTGGAATATGAAATCTACTCATGGCAAGAAGCTATAGACTTGAGATACGGTGTTCCAGAAAAGTCTCCTGTGATGAGTAATTTTTTATTGGAAAACACTGACTGAAAGTGTTATTGTGGTCTCAATAAATAATTATCTAAGATGTATATTGAACGAGTCAAATTATCTAATTTTCGTTGCTTTGGACCAACACCGGAAACAATAGATCTTAGTCCTGATATCACGGCTTTCGTGGGAACTAATGGTGCTGGAAAAACTGCTGTTATGCAGGGACTATTGAGGCTTTTCGGTGTGACTTATGAGCAGCGTCATATTAGGCGTCAGGATTTTCATATTCGGCAAGATGAAACAGTTCCTCCAGACGAACGGTCGCTTTTCATTGAAGTAATTCTTGCCTTCCCTGAATTAGATGGTGATGATCCCATGGCTAATGTCACAATCCCTGAATTCTTTAAACATATGGTAGCTGACGACAATGGCCACCTTAAATGCAGACTGCATTTAAAGGCTACATGGATAAACGATGGTTCTCTAGAAGGATCTATTGAACAGAAGTTTTGGGCCGTAAAAACCCTTGAGGGCGATTTTGATGAAGAAACAGATTGTCAGGAAGTTAGGGCAAATAACAGAGGACGAATTCAAATAATTTACGTACCAGCTATACGAGATGGTATCTCTCAGATCTCTGCCTTTTTGAGAGGTCGTCTTTGGAAAGCCATCACGTGGTCTGCAGAATTACGCGAAAGGCTTGGCAAAACTGGAGAAGAACTTAATGAAAAATTTCGCGCGGAACCAGGAGTAGATTCTATATCCAGAACAATAAAAGAACGCTGGCAGGAAATTCACTCTGCAGGCACTGATGCTAAACCACTTTTCCGCCCTATTGATCTACAGCTCGAAGAATTTATAAAAAAAGTGGATGTAGTATTTCGACCAGATGAATCAGGTCGGGATCGAAACATGGAAGATTTGAGTGATGGTCAACGTTCACTTTTTCACCTTGCTATGGCTGCAGCCACATTAGACATTGAGGATAAAATTGCATCTGGTGCTGTTAAGGATGGATTTCAAACTGATGACATTGTGCTACCTGCCCTCACTTTAATAGCTATCGAGGAACCTGAAAACAACCTAGCCCCTTTTTATCTATCAAGAATTATTCGACAGATCGAGGATGTTACAAATGGGTCTCGTGCTCAAGCATTAATCGCTAGTCATTCAGCGAGTATTTTGACTCGGATTGATCCTAAAATGGTGCGACATTTCCAACTTATTGAAAAAAAGAGAGAGTCCAGAGTAAAGAAGATTAATTTGCCAGATGACGAGAATGGGGCAGCAAAGTTTGTACGTGAAGCCGTGCGGGCTTATCCAGAGATGTATTTCGCTAAATTTGTAATACTTGGCGAAGGGAGTTCTGAAGAGGTTGTTATTCCACGTTTAGCTGAAGCAATGAATATGAATATAGACCGCTCATTTGTAGCAGTTGTACCATTGGGCGGGCGCCACGTAAATCACTTGTGGCGGTTGCTTTCCGATTTGAATATTCCCTATGCGACACTTTTAGATCTGGATATTGGACGCGCGGGTGGCGGTTGGGACAGGATTAAAACAATATGCTCTGAACTGATAAAGAACGGTGCTAGTCCTGAGGAAGTTTTTGGCGAAGAACTACTTTCAGAAGGACTCGAAGCTAGTCTCAAGTCTTTTGCTGGACGCAAAATTGATGACTCGTTGGATAAGTGGGTTAAGCATCTTAGAAAATTTGGTGTCTTTTTCTGTAGCCCTTTAGATATTGATTGGGCAATGCTTACTGCTTTTCCCAAGGAATACCAGGAATTGGAAAGTGGTGGAAGAGGTCCAAATATGACAGTGGATGCTAAACCGGCCGTTTTGGGAGATGTGGGTGAGGCGACCTACTATGGGGATGTGGCGGATGATACATTCAATTGGTACAGATACCTTTTTCTTGGTCGAAGTAAACCCAGCACTCATTTACGTGTACTCAGCGATTTAGATAACGAAGTAATTTCAGAGAATATCCCAGAAGAGCTTGCGGCATTAATCAATCATCTAAATACAAATATTTATCCAGAAACCGCTGAAGTTATCGCAGAATTGACATGAAGTACATAGAGTCAGATATGTGGAAGACTCAGGGAATAGTGGATCTTGAAGAGGCCGCGTGGGATGCCCTGAGAGAACCGGGATGTACCAGTGTCTTGGCAGGCCCTGGTGCTGGAAAAACAGAGTTTCTCGCTCAACGCGCTGCATATCTCCTGCAAACAGGTATTTGTCATCCACCATCTAGAATTTTGGCTATATCCTTCAAAAAAGATGCTGCTGAAAACCTTTCAGCACGGGTCCAGAGGCGATGTGGGCCGGAATTGTCATCTAGGTTTGACTCCTTAACTTTTGATGCTTTTACAAAAGGTCTTGTGGATAGGTTTTATACCTCTTTACCTAAAGAGCTGCAACCGACAAAACCTTATAACGTTGCTTTTCCTACAAAAACAGAGGTGCGACAATTTTTAGCAACAGCCAGAGTCGGAGCTAACCCTGTTTGGCAACCGGAAATAGCTCTTATTAATCCTGATAATTTTGAATCTAACTACATAGGTGGGCAGCGATTGGAACCAAAACTATTAGATCCAACAACAGCGGTTGATTTTCTGGTACAGCTTTGGTGGAGAAAGTTTTTATTGAAACGACCGCAATCAGATGTCTCATTCGTTATGCTCAATCGTCTTGCTGAGCTATTGCTGCGCACTCGGCCACAAATACTGAAGTCATTACATTTAACTTATCCTTATGTTTTTATCGATGAGTTTCAAGATACAACTTATGCTCAATATGATTTTTTACTCTCAGCTTTTGGTGGGAGTCAAACAATAGTTACTGCAGTAGGAGATAACAAGCAACGAATCATGGGATGGGCTGGGGCTTTACCGAATGCTTTTCAGCAATTTCAAGCTGATTTCTCTGCAAAAGAAATATCACTGCGTTTAAACTACAGATCATCTCCAGGTCTTGTGAAAATTCAGCAAGTTGTAGCTCAGGCGCTTGATTCAGGTGCAGCTGAAGCTGAGACTCGTGTAGTAAAGACAGTAGAAGGTGAAATTGCTCAAGTCTGGAATTTTCCTAACAATGTGAGTGAAGCTTATCAAATTGCCTCCTGGTTAGCTGATGATATGCTGTCTCGTAAAACGAGACCACGTGACTATGCTCTACTTGTTAAGCAAAAGGCTGAAAGTTTTGAGGAAGAACTAAAGAATGCAATGGATGAAAAAAGCCTGCGAATACGTAATGAGAGTAAATACGTTGGCAAAATTACTATCCAGGATCTCTTGGTTGATGAATTGGTTAATATTTCGTTATCTATGATTAAGGTGGCGATTCTACCACGTGCACCAGAAGCCTTAGATATTGTCACTGAAGCAATGATGCGTTTACATGGGGTTGATCCAGATGATGAGGTGAGGTACCAGAAAGTTGAAAAACAGACTAGGACGTTTATCAATCGTCTCCGAGTGTTTATGCAAAAGGCACCCACACATCCAAAGCATGCAGATACAATACTTAACCATCTACTCGAATTTATTAATCCCGGTTTACTTGCACGTGCGTATCCGGAATATGGGAAGGGGGATAACTTAGCGATTTCAACAGAAGGGTTACGACTACACTTTGCTAATTCTGCAAGAGATACAAAGACCTGGACAGAATGTATCGAGGCTTTTGAAGGCGAGAACTCTGTTCCTTTAATGACCGTACATAAAAGTAAGGGTCTTGAATATGACACAGTTATATTTATTGGTTTAGATGATGGAACTTGGCGTTATCACACACGAGGCAATATTGAGAGTATCGCAACATTTTTTGTGGCACTTTCGCGAGCGAAACAACGTATTGTTTTCACTTTTTGCTCAACTCGTGGTCCTAAGGATCTGATTGATGATTTATACGCACTACTTAGAACAGCTGGCGTGCCGGAAATTGAATATGACGCGCCTACTTCTTGAGGTAAGCAAAATTATGCTAATATTACATTCATGAAAAGAGCCAAAGAGGCATCAGCAAAATATACAGAAAAGTCATTCAAGGCTTTTCTTGATTGTGAGTCAGGATGTAATGAAAAGTGGGTTGTAGGCATAGCCAAAGCCTCTGAACCAGAAGATATAGAAAAATCTATGGAATTTTTATCTTATCATTCAAACAAAGAACGCTTAGATTTTCTCAGAAAATCTTTTCCTCTTTCTAGATAAATCTTTCATCATCTGATTTCTCAGTTCCCTACTAGATTTTCTAGACATCTTTTCTCTATGTCTATCATAAGATTTTCTCTCTGGACTATATCTTTCTATTAAATCTGGATTATCAGCTTTAAGAAAAATTTGCTCAATAATCCCACCTTTTTCATCGGTTATATCTCTAGCTTTTAACTTACCCTCACGAACCATTTTTCTAATACTCACAGTCCTCACTTTCCAAGTATTAGCTAGGTACCAAATTCTAAAGTAACTCTTATCATTTTTAAGCATATATGCCGGTATGACACCATTAGCAATGGCCCTATGACAGTTAAGACATCTTTGCCCTCCCCAGTGATACCAGCCCGTTTCTGGGCCTATAGAGGTATGACAGATCAGGCAACTATAGTGGCCCTCAATAGGAAAGCCCTTAGGCTCCTTTTTTAGCCTTTTCTCATTCCTAGCTTGCTTCATAGCTACCTCATAGACTAGTTCTATGTATCTGGTCAGATTATAAGAGGCTTCTCTTGCCTGTTCATCAGTTATCTCCTCCTTACTATCTTTTTGCATAATATTCTTCATTTCTTGCACTCTTTTCTCTGATATATCCATAATTTTCATATTATCTAATAATCCAAAAATTATTTTACTATTTGATATAATAAAATCATGAAAATCAATAAAATACTTTCTCTGATATCAGGGGTTATGCTCTTACTAGCCATTCCCTCAATATGGCCATATGGCTATTACCAACTCTTACGATGGATAATCTCTGTGACCGGAGTATTTAATGCTTATAAGTCTTATGAATCAAGATGGATTGAATGGTCAGTTATCATGATTGTGGTAACTATACTTTTTAATCCATTAGCACCCGTGACTTTTGAAAAAGGTGTATGGGCCTTTATAGATATTGTGATTGCGATTGTAATGTTTATGATAGCTTCTAAATTCAAAGATATTAAAACTAAATAAAATTTATTAAATAATATGGAAATACCACAAGTAAAAGTCGGCGGTATAATAAAGATAGGAAATCATTTCAATGCACCTAAGGCACAAATTGTTTATATTTATTCAGAAGGTGAAGTTGAGGTAGTTTATTGGCAAAATAAATTGAAAGGTATAAAAGAGGATGTTGTATGGAGTGGAACTGAATGGAAATTTAAATATGATGGTCCAAATGGATCTTATGTAAATATTGATGAATACGATCCAAGGTTAAAGATTTAACATATGTCTCATTTTTATTTTGCGTACGGTTCAAATATGAAAAGCTCACGTCTCAGAGATCGTATTGGTGAAGTTATTGATCACGGTATTGTCTCAAAACAAAATTATCGCATTATTTTCAATAAGCAAAGTACAGATGGTACAGGTAAGACAAACCTAGTAACTCCTGCCGAACAAACAGAGGTAATCGGTGTGCTGTATGAACTTACTGAAAATCAGCTCAAGAAACTAGACGATATCGAGAAGGGTTACATGCGAATCCCGATAGTTGTAAATTGGGGAACGAAAACAAAAGAAGCCCAGACCTACGTTGCAATTGATAACATGATCAATAATGAATTACTCCCAAAAGTTGATTATTTACAACTTCTTATTGAAGGAGCGTCTGAACATGGTTTTCCAGAAGAATATTTAAAACTCTTAAAAAACTTTAAGGTTATAAATGAGACATAGACCGAGATGATGATATCATTCTTCTATAAGTTTATAAAAATTAACAAAACTAAATTAACACATGGAAGTATTAGTTGTTGGTAGTGGAGGTAGAGAGCATTCTCTTACTTGGAAACTAAAACAATCCCCCAAGGTCAGTAAAATTTATATTGCACCTGGAAACTATGGTACTACTAATCTAGGAACAAATATAAGTGCAGAAAGTTCAGAAGAGATAATCGCATGGTTACAAAAAAATCCAGTGGACTTGGTTGTTATTGGTCCAGACCAATATCTTAAAGAAGGTCTAACAGATAAGATTCGTAATCTTGGAATACTTGTTTTTGGACCTTCAAGAGCAGCGGCAGAAATAGAATGGTCTAAAACATACGCCAAGCAAATTATGCTTGAAGAAAATATTCCTACAGCTCAATCTCACACATTCTTTAATTCAAAAGAAGCTAAACAATATATCAGAAATCAAAAAATGCCGATTGTTATTAAGGCGGATGGACTTGCAGCAGGAAAAGGAGTTGTTATTGCAAAAACAATCGAAGAAGCAGAATCCGCAATTACAAATATGATGGATTCAAAAATTTTTGGTGACTCCGGAAATTCTATTCTCATAGAAGAATATTTAGATGGATTTGAAGTCTCTGCGCATGCTTTTTGTGATGGTGAGGAAGCTGTTCTATTTCCGGTATCTAAAGACCATAAAAGAATAAAAGATGGGGATATTGGACCAAATACAGGTGGTATGGGGACTATTGCACCCGTTTCAACAGTAACAAAAGAACAAATAGAGAGTATTAAAAGTAAAGTTATTTTACCAATCCTTGCTAGTCTAAAGAAACGCGGATGTCCATTTATAGGGATTTTATTTCCAGGAATAATGCTTACAAAAAATGGACCTTTTGTTATTGAATTTAATGCTCGTTTTGGAGACCCAGAAACTCAGTCATATATGCGAATCCTTGAAAGCGATCTTTTTGAAATTCTCTATGCTTGTTCTAAGGGAATTTTATCTTCTGTCGAAGTTAAATGGAATGATAAATATGCTTGTTGTATAGTACTTGCAGCAAAAGGATATCCAATAAAAACAGAAACAGGTGATCCTATTGTTATTCTTCCTTTTGATTCAAAAGAATCTCTTATATTTTATGCCGGTACTACAACTTCAAAAGGACAACTTATTACAAACAGTGGTCGTGTGCTTGGTGTTACTGCAACTGGAGATTCTCTTAATGAAGCCCTAGAGAAAGCTTATAGGAGAATTAATCAGATAGACTTTACTGGAAAACAATATCGTAGAGATATAGGTACTTCTATACAATAATCTGAGCGAAATATATTTCTTAATAGATATAATAAACATTATGACTAAATTAACATTTATAACTGGAAATGCTTCTAAGGCTGAGCAACTTGGTCGACATTTGGATCATCCTGTGGCACATACAAAACTTGATCTTCCTGAGATTCAATCTTTGGATTTGAGAGAAATTATTGAGCACAAAGCAAAAGAAGCGCACAAGCAGGTTGGCGGCACAGTGTTAGTTGAGGATACTTCTCTTACTTTCAACGCTCTAGGGAGATTACCTGGACCACTTATCAAGTGGTTTTTAAGTGAGCTTGATAATCATGGTCTCAGTAAGTTACTCAATGGCTACGAAGATAGAACCGCACTGGCAGAATGCATGTTCGGTTTGTATGACGGAGAAACGCTACAAGTCTTTGAGGGAAGTGCGCCAGGTTCGATAGCTTCTATACCTAAAGGTGAAAAAGGTTTTGGTTGGGATCCAATTTTTATACCAGAAGGTTATAAGAAGACCTGGGGAGAAATGGATAACGAGGAACAAAAGAATACATCTATGCGTCGTATTGCTCTTAAAAAACTTGAAGAGTACCTACTTAGTTATAAGATATAATATAAAAATATGGATAGTTTTATAATTCATGCATGTGAGCAGGTGCTTAGATTTACGCAGGTTGATAAATGGAATGATTTGCCTGAAGAACTGAAGGTTCAACTTAGTTTTAATATGGGAGTCATGGCTCATGGCTTAAAATTAACCAAGGAAGATGGATTCCAGGCTCTTTATAATGTAAGTCAGGGAATTACACCAATACAAGTATTTCGAGAGCATATAAAATCATTAATTACATCTCATAAAATTAAGGTCAACGAGGCAAACATTGCTAGATCGTTTGAAACATTAAGAACCAGTTAAATAAATTATGTCTGAAAAATTCTTCTTAGTATTTCTAGCAACTATATTAGTGACTAGACTATTTCTTTATATCTTTCCCCTACCATCTCCAACTATTAAGGGTTTTAGGATGCACCACTGGATGTTTGGGTTAATTGGTGTTGTTATTGGAATTATTTTTCACTCACTACTTTTTTATGCAATTGGACTCGGGTTATTTGTTGATGAATTAACCTATTTACTTATTGGTGGTAAAATTCATGAGGATAATTATTCAAAAATTTCACTGTTTGGTACAGTAGTATTTATTATAATTGTTTTCATCTTTAAAGATTATTTAATATATTTTATATAAAAATGCAGATTCTTTTTGAAGCTTTTGGACTTGGATTAATAGGAGGGATAATTCCTGGCTCTATTCTTACCATTCTTTTAATATCAGTTATACAAGGTGGTTTTCCTGCTGGTCTTAGAGCATTTATATGGAGTCTTACTGCTGAACTAACAGTAGTGGGAATACTTTTACTCGTGTTATTTACACTTCCTATTTCCCCATCCATTTTTAATTACATAGGTTTGATTGGTGGACTTGTACTCTTTTATTTTGCATGGCAAATTTTTCATTTATATAAAATTGATCAACCTCAAATAACTGATACTGTATTCTCCGGCAAACAAATTTATACTTTAGCGACAACTAATGCTCCTTTATATATATTTTGGGTAACGGTTTGTGCTCCATTGATATGGAAATTAGCTAACTATTGGCCGTTACCAATTTCAATTATTTCTTTCATGGTCTCATTTGAGATGGGTTGGGCTTTGAGTACTTTTATAATAATGCTTTTATTTGTTAAAGCTAGACAACATTTAACAAATCCGAATGTAATGAGAAAAATCTATATTGGAGCATCTGTCCTTATGTTATTACTTGGTGTAAGAATGTTATTTATTTCTTTTCTGAGTATTTGATTAGATATTTTTTTCAAAATTAGAAATTTATTAATGATTTCATTTTTTTTATATACGAAAACCGACTACTTTGAGTCGGCTGTGATTGAACAATGGACACGACAGGATCCACTTACTTAAAACCATCTGGCTCTGATTTCACTCCAGTTTGGTGAGTCTCACATAGGCATGATAGGCACAAGTCTGGGAAAACCTTGGTATCACACCTCTGCCGTGTCCAATTAAATTATAGTAAAAAATTATACTAATATCAAGGATATTTTTAATATTTTAATATTAGTTATATAATATATGTATTAAATTCAACACCTTGGAATCATTAATAGGTCTATTGCATAAACACAAATATGAACCCCACCCAAGAAACAATTATTTTTAATGTTACCACAATGTCCGGCGAATCATATCGTCAGTACAAAGGTAGCCTACATTACATGTGTGATCAGCTACTTGATATGAACCAAGTGCCTCAAGGTGTTTGGCATCTTGGGTCTGTAGCTGGTAATGATCAATTACCAGGTCAGCTTGAGGTGGTATTTGATAAGACATCAATTTCTGTTCTAGAGATCGAGCAATTCCTAACAGGGCATGGGTTGGACGTCACACCAGCATAGAACTAACTCTTTTCTAATACTAAGTTGAAAACTGGTTAAATGATAATTCTAAGTGTCATTTTTATTTTAAAAATAATACTCAAGGTTACTAATCAAACAAGCTCTAACTTCATCTAGGACAGCCAGCATTGAAAATACGTTGAAAATAAAGGGTAAGAAAATGTATAGGTCATGGATGTTAGAACCTGTGGTATATTTTGAGATATGAAAACTTACTTAAAAACTGTAGCTACTAATCATCACTGGTTGATCGCAGGTATTATGTGTGTGATTGTGTTTGGAGTCGCCTTACTCGGCTACGATATCTTAATGAGAATGAACGGTACTACACGGACTATTGTTATCGATGCATCAATGGATCTTAACCTTATCTATCCAAACACTTGGTCAGCGGAGCGTAGAGGTGAGCATATTGCGCTCTGGACGAATACGATGCCAGGTGATTTGACTCCCATCTCTTTTGACACTGTGACCAAAGATAAAATAATTCCCTCAAGTGTGGTGGTTGTTAGTTTCTGGCTGGTGCATGATTTTGGAGATTCCCTAGAGGGTTATTCAGAATATGTAGAAGAGTATGATCATCTACACCCAATTCAAACAACAAGTGAAGTGGTGAGTATTCTAACGGAAGCTGAGCTAGCATCTTTTACAATTCCACATGTGGTTATTAATAACAAAATTTTTTTAGAACTAAATAAAAACTTATTCGCGACTGTCACTATTCAAATGGGAAATACTGTGTTACCAAATCAAGTGGCAACTGCAAAGCGTGATATTATTAAAATATTAAAAACGTTGTAAAAGTATTATGAAGAATCTCTCCCTTTTCAAGTTTCTACAAAAAAGACGGCCGCCACAGTTGGCGGCCGAGAGACTCGTGGACCTAGAAACCATTATAGAGTGTGGTTTAGCGCTGTCGGGGCTGACTCGAAGGAGGGAAACGTATGCACTCTCTAAGGCAGGGGGCTACTAGATTCAAGTTCTCTTTTAAGATTATGACTCAGGATAATATATAGTGCAAATTGGTAGATGTAGATTTAGAGTCAAATCCAGCTAGTTAATTTGATACAATTTCCCCATGGCATATGGAAAAGACATTGCTTTAAAAATAACGCTGGAGATGGGTGGGTCTTGATTGAACCTAAGTCTAAATCAGTAGATATTGGCAGTAAGTTATTGTAAAAAATATGAAGGAAAAAATAATAGAGTTTATTAAGAAAGAATACGACCCAGAAGTTATTCTTTTAGGCGGTTCTAGAGCTAGAGGCGCAGAAACTGATAAAAGCGATTGGGATTTATTTTTATTAGGAGTAAAAAAGGAAAATGGAGAATTTCTTAAATTTGAAGATGCCCGTCTAGATGTTACATTCAAGAAATGGCCTGAAAGTAATAAACCTTTAACTATTCCATATGGACCACTTTGGCCAATAAAAGTATTATTGGATAATTCTAACGGGAAACTACAAGAGGTTTTAGCTAAAACTAAAGAGGATTTTAGTAAAGGACCTCTAACTTTATATAATGAAGCTGTGAATGGAAGATTTGAAAGGTTAGATAGTTGGAAAAGAAAGATAGAGAAATACGGAGATAATCCAATGGTTGAATTCTATTATGCTGGATTCTTCTATGAAATTGCTATAAGACTATGGTTTGAAGTTAGAGATAGATGGCCTCTTACACCTTCAGAAGGTTTACTAATTATTGAAATTGAGGATAAAGAATTCTATGATCTACTTGTTTTATTTATGTCTTCAAATTTGTCAGACAGGTTAGCGTATACAGAATCTATCAATCAGAAATTAAATACTCATAGATGAATAATCAAATAACTAAAGGTCTCCCTCTAGAAGAGATTAGAAAGATAAGAATAAAAGAAACCAACGAACCTTTGGTTGAAATCACCGAAACCGAAAAAGTTAAACTACTCAGTGAGCATAAATACCTATATCCACATCTTAGAAAAAGTGCTCAGGAACTGCTATATAAAGCGGCGGACAACCTACCAGCAGGACACCAACTTCTCGTGGTAACTGCCTATAGACCTATTTGGATGCAGAAAGAGCTATACAGAAGAAGAGAAATACAAATCGCTAAAGCCCATCCCTTCTTGATGATTTTCCAATACCCAAAATGGAGGAAATTGGTTAATAGATACACATCACCTCCAGGTGGCTCATCTCATCAATATGGTGGTGCCGTAGATGTAACTATGATTAACCCGCAAGGAAATCGTCTTGATATGGGCACAACCCTTACTGACTACGGAGTAAAAGTTCATACAGAAAATGATTTGATTACAGAAGAGCAGAGAAGAAATCGGAAAATCTTATATGATGCTATGACTAAGGCTGGGTTTGTAAACTATCCTTTGGAATGGTGGCACTATTCTTATGGCGATAGAATGTGGGGAGCTTATTCACATAAATCGGAGTGTTTTTATGGACCTATAACTCAAAATGAAAATAATAAAAAAGATAATTAGGTTTTTCAGACCAATATATTGGCCATTTGTAAAAGCTTATTTTCTATATCTCAGCCCTGAAACTAGAGGTGTAAGAGTTATCCTTACTCATAAAGGCAAGATTCTTTTTATAAAAAATAGCTATGGTCTTAAGTATAATTTCCCAGGAGGTAATTTAAGTAAAAAAGAAATTCCTATTGATGGAGCTAAAAGAGAAGTAAAAGAGGAATTAGGAATTAATATTAGTAAATTAACTCTTATTGATACAATTATTCCCCCACTTGAATTTGAGTATAGGAAAAACACCATATATATCTTCACTTCTGAACTATCAAGCAAAGATATTAATACTAATAACCTAGAGATAATAGATTATAAATGGCTCCCTGTTGATAATCCCCCTTCTATGGGTTATGTGGCATATCAGATTTTTGAAGTTTATAAATCTAAATAGTTTCTATATAAAACGAAAGCCCGCCACTGAGTGGACGAGTCTCTCGCTCATCACTCTTGGCGGGTTATTGGTCTAGACAAGACCTTACTTCTTGAAGAAGTCAAAGGTCTCCGCTTCCAGTCCTTGGAGTTCGATGTTTACCTCGCTCTCTGCTTCCATCGAATTGTCCATGAAAAGTTCAGCTCGTTCTCGTGGGATTCCAAATTCATGGACAAGGTGTTCGATCATTTCGGTTCTGGTACACCTTTGTGTAGGTGTTGTCATAGCTCCTCCTCTCTAATAACGAGTAACTACGCTTCTTGTCGTCAGCAATCCTCCTCACGAACGTACTTCCGAGACATGGTATGGCCGCACGAGCAAGTGCGGTTATTGGTGACGAGATAAAAGGGGTCCAGGAACAGCAACCCTCCGATCTCAGTCGATCCTCTGAGTTCACGTTCCTCAGATACGGTCGACGAGTTCCACCTGCCGCACTCGCTACAACGCAAACCAAGACGTTCCAGCCATGCTTTGAGCTTCTTGAGCATGACCACCCCCATTCGTAAACACTTGAGCATGCGAACACAAGCGGCACGACCCATCAGTCGAGCACACCGAGCAGAAAGTTTCTGCCCAAGGTGCCAGACTGATTAAACTATTGTCTGAAGTTTAGATTACGGATTAAGGTGGGGTTGTCAATGTGGCTACATGAGTTGTACCAATATCCCTAACTTGGTACTATCAATTGTAGATTCCGTTAACCTTCTTGGAGGTGCTCACTATGCCACATGTCGCCGATGAAGTCCGTCCACGATCTGCTGCGTTCCCCAACCGCCTGCCTGAAGTCATAGGGACGTTCACAACCTGTCAGGCTAGCGTCCTTGGTGGACGCTCTGTGACCTTCGATGAAGCCGCTGAACACGTCCTGGCTTGTGACTGGTGCACTCAGCACCTCCACAGCCTGGAGGAGCTCCGGCACGTTCGATAGCTCAGACTCCGAGCTCAAAGACCGCCCAGATGCCAGTTGCAACTCGTCTTGCAGCTGGCATTTTCCTTACTCAAAAGCAATCTCTTATATTTTATGCTGGTACAACAATTAAAAAAGGACAACTTATTACAAATAGTGGTCACATACTTGGTATTACAAATATTGATGACAATTTAAATGAATCCCTAAAAGGTGCTTATAAAGTAATAGAACAAATAGACTTTGAAGATAAGCAGTACAGAAAAGATATTGGTGTTAACAAGGTTTAGAAATGTTTTAAAATCTATCCCCCATTAACTAAACAGGTTCTAACTTCATCTAGGACAGCCAGCAGCCATGTGAGATAGACTGAGACGCCTAAATCAGTCATATTTCTCAACACATTTTAAACACGAGTCATGGGCTCGAACTTTTGTGGTTTTTACAAAATCCAGAGTAGCCTTATTTTAAGGCGT
>Ga0210057_1004069_pt1 | contig 19716 bp, 16 predicted proteins | sample CryGeyCG2114_010_2_FD_183968 | JGI IMG/M metagenome (GOLD analysis project Ga0210057, IMG submission 183968) | Groundwater microbial communities from aquifer - Crystal Geyser CG10_big_fil_rev_8/21/14_0.10 (SPAdes) (version 2) | ecosystem: Environmental > Aquatic > Deep subsurface > Groundwater ...
CCGCCCCTCTCAGGTGCTGCGTAATCTTGACCAAAACTTCTGATCGACTGAGCCGACCATACTTTGGCGGCAGGAGAAAAAACTTCGTTCTTCGGGAGCAGAGGATGAATCACAGTCAGAATCAAAATGATTGTCATCACAGCATAGTGAAGTCTGAGTTCTGCTCCTGCACCCAAATTTAACTTTGTTCTTCTTATAATAAATGAAAAAAGACCCAGACCGAAAAGTCCAATCAGAATCAAAAGATTCATGTTCAGATAGGCAGAAAGAACCTGTGCCAAACTCACTTGCGACCGCCAGCTTGATCGATCAAGTTCTTCAACTCCTTCAAGTCTTTTTCATCCAATTTGACGGAGTCGAGAAGTTGGCGCACCAACGCCACTGGAGTTCCATCAAAAACACGCTCAACAACATGTTTCACGGTTGTGGCTTCAAAATCATTTTTTTTGAGCTGGGGCGTATAGATATGACCTCGCCCTTCTTTGCGAGTTTTCAAAATCTCTTTTTGCTCCAAGATGCGCATGATCGTTGAAACTGAGGTATAAGCGAGGTCTCGCTCTTTGGGCAGTTGCTCAATCACGTCTGCAACTGACCCCTCTCCCAGTTTCCATAGGATGGTCATCAGCTCCAATTCGGTTTCGGTCAAGAGTTTGCCGTCGGCTACCTTGGTCTTTGATTTTTTCATAAGTCCCCCACACCCAAAAGACTAACTAAGAGCTTAGTAGATAGCAACTAATATCTTAGTTGTCCGCGGTGTAGCGAGAATATGCTTCCAATTTCAAAGACTTAGCCGCATGGACGGGCCAGCTAACCAATAGCTGGCGGCCACTTTGAAGTGACGAGATCAGAAGCTTTCATCAACTAAGTGCTACTTTTGGAAAATCAATTGGCACATCAAAGGCAACATTTGTGTAATTGGTGAATATATTCAGAGCGACGTGCGCCAAGATTTCAGCCACGTCTTCTTCCGAGTAACCGGCTTTTCTCAATGCCGATATGTCGTCTGGCGATATGTTCGCTCTTTCTTTTACGACCTTCACTGCAAATGTCAGCGCTGCCTGAGTTTTAGGGTCGTTTGATTTCGCACGCTGAGCTTGACTCATCGTCTCCGCAGAGAGTCCGGCGCCATTTCCAAGGGCGGTATGAGCGGCAAGGCAATACTCGCAGCGATTGACGTCAGCCACAGCAATGGCAATTTGTTCACCAAGCTTAGGTCCGAGTTTGCCGCCGCCCAACGCCCCAAAAGCAGACCACATCATCTTAAGGGCCGGTGTTGAGTTCGCGATGGCCTTGAACATATTTGGTGTAGTGCCAAAGGCTGCATGAATTTGGGATAGGATTTCTTTTCGTTCTCCAGTAGCGGTCTCGGGGTTTTGCAGTTCAATTCTTGGCATAACAAGTCTCCTTTTTTGGGATCTATACAAGATCACCGTTAATAGTTTCGTTTCTAAACTATTTGCAAGTTAAGTCCAATTTTCCCTCTTGTCAAAGATGTTTCGATTCGATACTATTGGTCATGGCCAATTCGGTGATCGCTGTGAGTCAATGGATCGAAAGGTTATCGGCACTCCACAGAAGTTTAATGAGGAAGTTCGCAGCGGAGGAAGGCCTTCAGCTTGTGCACATCGAAATTTTGCAGTACCTGTCCGTCAGCAACCGATACTCCAATACGACCCAAGTCATTTCTGAATACTTAGGCCAGACAAAAGGGAGTATCTCGCAAAGCCTCAGCCACCTACAGGAATATGGCTTTATTAAAAGGACACAGGATAACAATGACAAAAGAGTCTTTCATCTTTCTATCACGACGAAAGGGCTCTCGGTCGCTGAGCGCCTGCTCGACAGCATCAATCTCGACGGACCTGAGGACCTGGAACCTGCGTTGAAAGTGATGCTCGCAACAATCCAAAGAAAAAATGGACTGCGAAGCTTTGGCACTTGCTTGTCATGCAAATACAATCAAAATCCAGGGAAAAATTTGTTCGTCTGCGGACTAACGAAAGAAAAACTGAGCACAAACGACGTTAAGAAGATATGCAAAGAACATGAGCCCGCGACATCGACGAGCATCTAGGCGTGCTGTCACCCCTACAAATTCAGATATCGATTGAGATCAAAGAAACCACGTTCGTTGGTTAGTTTTTCAGAACTGAGTTTTGAAATTCGATCAAAGTGCATCCAAAATTCGGGATTGGATCGGGACAATCCATATTTTTTCATCACGGACCACACCATTGCTTGGGACTTGCAAACAGAAAGATCTTGCGCAAAAGCCTGCAGTTGATCCCGTTTTAAAATTACGATGAGATTGGCGTAACTCGTGGCCGCATTACGAATGACATCCAAGGTGTCTTTTTCCGGGCGAAGCCGATCATTTTCAAACAGGAGCATTCCGACATTGTAGTGATCTCTGTTGTGGATCAACGTCCAAAGTTCGCTCTCATCGTCGTCTTTGACCTCTAATAAAATTGTGTCTGGCAGATACCGCACGATGGACGCCGGAAGATCGCCAAGTCCAGACAGCACCTTGATCTGATCCGAGATCGGCTCATATTGCGATTTATTATAATGCTCAGTCTTGAGAACTTTTAAAAATTCGTTGGCGGGATCTTTTGCCTTTAACTCAAGACGAGATTCGATGTTCCCCCCGGCATAGACATAGTCCTTGGTGAGTTTGTCTTTGATATCCGACGTCACCGTATCGGCAATAAATTTAAGAATCGACTCCTTTTGATGGGGCACTGGAAGATTCCAGTTCTTGCGCAAGGGACGACGCGACTCCTTGGGCAGGAATGACAAGAATAGATCCTCCGAAGCCACTCGCGAGACCTCCATATAAAGCCTTGAGTTCAGCTGATGCAAAACCGGGCCAAAAACATTGTAGCCCGCAGTCAGATTGTAATAAATGGATTCGAAAACCTGATAATCCAAAACCCAAACAGTTTTTGGCATTTGGCCCCGAAGCCCACGCAAAACCGTGGCACTGTCAAAGTGCCGATACACGGTGATGGTCGCATTCGAGTCTTCCTTGTCCCCAATCCAGAGCGAATGGGCATCAAGGGGCTTTTGTTTTTCTAGATATTTAAACTTGGTCCCGATAGATTTCCAATATCGCTCACGAAAGTTCACCAGCGGGAAGAGCTTATCCCCAAGCAGGGATGGGAATTCGATCTCATCGGCAATTTTAGCGTAGGCCTCGGGTGAATTCACCATTACGTCTTGCTTGGGATCCATAAACAGAACCCAAAAATGGTCATTGATCACATTCAACGCGGTTTGCCCCCGGCAGACCGGTCCCTTGATAAAGGTCATGATATGATATCCAGCATTGTCGAGAAAGAATTGATATCTGGCTTCAACCGGCATGGACTTAAAGATGACAAAAGGATTAGAGCCCTCTCTTCCATAGGGAGGCATCTTGGTGGGAATGTCTTTCCATTCAGATTGAAAAAAATCTTTCTCCCACTTTTCCCGACGACTTTGGGAAAATTCAAAGGGGATATGACTTTTGTGTCCAATGACGTTGGTCACAGGTCGCAGGCGATAGCTGAATTCTTTGCCAGGATCATCAAAGGGATAGCTTGTTCCAATCTCGTCGATATCCCCTGTTTTTGTTTTGGAACGAACCAGTCGAAAAAATATATTTGGGCTGGCGTCAAAATAAATACTGGCCAAAAATAGATGTTCATACAAATACCGAGCGGCAATTTTTTCTTTAAGACTGGGCCGATTAAAAAATTCTTCCCATTTTTGGATATTGCCTTTTAGCCCGCCTTCTTCTCGGACCGCTCGCTCCAAAGTTAAAGTATCAGGACCTTTTTCACCCCGAGACAGCCAAGTTTGAATCTGATCGATCTCTTTTTTTTCAAGAGCGGGAAACCCCAAAGGCATCCGCCCAGCAGGATTGGCCTTGGCATATTTTTTCAAATTCGACTCTTCAGTGGATTGAATGCAGGTCCGACTGTATTCGGCGTCATATTTATTTTGCTTTCCTGATTCGATCCCATCCGGAACGGACACCATATAGGAAAGGAGATTCTGCAGTGACCGCCCAATGACCGAATAAAAACCCTTTTTTCTCCAAGCTTCGACCGAGTGAGCGTCAATATAGAGTCGCGTGGGATCTCGGGCTTCGACTTTTGGAAAATCATAGACGTTAATGGTGTTGCCTCCCCTCTCGAGACCATCATAGCTGGTCAAATCGAGCTGACAGGGAGAGTTGAAACAGGAATGGCAGGCCACACATTTATTGTTAAATATCGGCTGCACATTCAATGAATAAAAATCTTTCAGTTGAACAATATCTTGCTGATGAAGATCCTGATGTCTGGATCCAATCAGATAATAACCAATGCCGACACTCCCCAATACAAGGACAAGAATTAAAAGCTGGTGCCATTTTTTTAACAATTAAGCCCCCTTTGCACCCGGAAAGTATCAGCTTTTGGCAGGGGAGGGCAAGAAACCTATTGGTCGGCGAGACCATTCAAAATGGGGCAATCTGGACGATGATCACCTTGGCAAGTTTTTGCCAGGTGCTTCAGATTTTTGACCATACTTTGGAGCTCGAGAATCTTTCGCTCCATCTCGTCGACGTGCTTTAAAGCCATGCTTTTAACCTCAGCACTCGCTCGACTTTTGTTGCGCCATAAGCTGACCAGCTTTTTGATTTCCTTCATCGAGAATCCAAGATTTCGTGATCGTTTCACAAAGGAAAGAATATGCACGTCGACCTCAGAGTAAATTCTGTACCCGGAATCGCTGCGGCTTGCCTTTGGAATGATCCCGATAGACTCATAGTGACGAATGAGCTTCGCGTTAACCCCGGATATTTTAGCAGCCTGTCCGATATTCATAGACTTTCCTTTTCTGTCTTCGCCGTCTCAATAGAAGACAATCTTAAACCTTCTAGTCAATGGAAGGTCAAGAAATGGCAAATTAAGTAGCCGCAATCTGCCCATTTGCATTAAAGCCCAGATTTTGCGATTGACCTTCCAACAATGGGAAGGTGCATGATGGGGTCTATGGAATCGAAAAAGATCGGAGAGCAAATGGATCATTCACACAAACACTCCTGCTGCCACACAGAAACGAAAAAACATCAGCCCTTGGTGGAACATAGTGCGGATGCTATTTATACCTGTCCGATGCACCCAGAGGTTCGTCAGAAGGGTCCTGGCAATTGCCCCATTTGTGGAATGGCATTGGAGCCAGAAAAAGTTTCTTTGGAGGAAATTGAAAATCCTGAGCTGAGAGACTTTACCCGAAGACTTAAGATCACTGTGCCGCTGACGATTCCTCTTCTGCTCCTGGCGATGTCTGATTTGATTCCGGGGCAGCCCGTGCAACATGCCCTCCCCGCTTGGGTCAATGCCGGAATTCAGTTCTTGCTGGCCACTCCCGTTGTAGTTTGGGGTGGACTCCCCTTCTTTGAGCGGGGCTGGGCCTCTCTGAAATCCAGAAACTTTAATATGTTCACACTGATTGCGTTGGGCACCGGCGTTGCTTATCTGTTCAGTCTCGTGGGAACTTTTTTTCCATCGCTATTCCCCGAAAGTTTCAAAACACATGGAGGCATGGCTCCGCTTTACTATGAAGCGGCGGCCACAATTACAGTACTTGTTCTTTTGGGCCAGGTTCTTGAGCTGCGCGCACGGAGTCAGACCGGAAACGCAATTCGCGCCCTTTTGGGCCTGGCGCCAAAGACCGCACGACGGCTGACCCAAGATGGCGCCGAAGAGGAAGTTCCTGTTGAACACCTTCATGTTGGTGACCTTTTAAAAGTCCGCCCTGGCGAAAAGGTTCCCGTTGATGGCCAAATCACCGAAGGTCGAAGCACCCTTGATGAATCCATGATTACCGGCGAGCCCATACCAGTCCAAAAAAATCCAAAAGATTTGGTCACGGGCGCAACGATCAATGGGACCGGCAGCTTTGTTATGCGAGCGACCAAGATTGGCTCTGATACTCTGCTTTCGCAGATTGTAAAAATGGTTTCTCAGGCGCAACGAAGTCGAGCACCGATTCAAAAATTGGCGGATCAAGTTTCAGGCTACTTTGTTCCAGCCGTTGTCCTGACTGCAATGATCACTGCGGTTGTTTGGTATTTTCTCGGACCCGAGCCCTATCTCACTCATGCGTTGATCAATGCTGTGGCCGTCTTGATCATCGCCTGTCCCTGCGCCCTTGGCCTTGCCACTCCGATGTCGATCATGGTGGGAACGGGAAAGGGTGCAAGCCTTGGAGTATTAATTAAAAATGCCGAAGCTCTGGAAGGTCTCGAAAAAATCACAACCCTCGTCGTGGATAAAACCGGAACGTTGACCCTTGGAAAACCAAAACTCGCTCTGGTCAAAGCTCTGGCGGGATTTGAAGAAAATGAAACCTTAAAGGCCGTGGCTTCTCTAGAAAAATCTAGCGAACATCCTCTGGCCGCCGCAATTATTCAAGGTGCACTTGATCGCAAGATTCAGACGGAGTCGGTGTTGGACTTTGAATCCTTCACCGGGATGGGTGTCCAAGGGAAAGTTCTCGGCCGAACGGTTCTGGTCGGTAACAAAACGCTTCTCGAAAAATTTGGAGTAGATGCTTCTGAGCTATCAAAATTGGCCAAAGAACTCCAAAGCTCTGGCCATGGCGTTGTGCTCGCAGCGATCGACGGACGTCCTGCTGCGGTCATTGCTGTCAATGATCCTATCAAGACATCAGCAAAACCAGCGATTGAGTATTTTCACTCGAAGGGAATCCAAGTCGTCATGGTGACCGGCGACAATCGCCACACGGCCGAGGTCGTCGCTCGGGAAATGGGCATCGATGGAATCGAAGCTGAAGTTCTGCCTCAACAGAAAAACGAGATCATCCAACGCCTTCAGTCCGAGGGAAAAGTTGTCGCCATGGCCGGTGACGGGATCAACGATGCTCCTGCCCTCGCACAGGCCGATATTGGTATCGCAATGGGAACTGGAACTGACGTCGCCATGGAAAGTGCCGGCGTGACCTTGGTCAAAGGAGACCTCACGGGAATTGTAAGAGCCCATCAGCTCAGCCAGATGACGATGCGAAATATTCGCCAAAACCTACTGTTTGCCTTCGGTTACAATACGCTGGGCGTTCCAATCGCCGCCGGTGTTTTGTATCCATTCTTTGGAATATTACTGAGCCCCATGATAGCGAGCCTAGCGATGAGTCTGAGCTCAGTATCCGTTATTCTAAATGCCTTGAGATTAAGAACAGCAAAGATCCACCTTGATGAAGCAAGCCAAGTTTAGTCCTGGGATCGCAAAGGAAAATAGTCGGTCGGGACGCGAACGCCTCGACGGACTATTTTTTCAGTCATAATAGAAGTTTTCATAAACCAATGAGAGACCAGGTAACTCACCGCACAGGCTCCCAAAAGAGGAACTATCCCCAAGGGCTGTTGAGTTGTTTCCAATGCAAAAATAACCGATGCAAACAAAGCCCGCGAACAGCCCGCAAAAACAGCTGCCATTCCGATCAATGCCGTCACGTGAACGTCAATATTCACTCCAGGTATTGCATTGCAAGCCACCCCAAAGGCGTAACCAGAAAGTGCCCCAAAGGTTAACAGTGGCGCCAATGTTCCCCCAGAGGTACCACTGCTCAATGCAATCACCCAGGAACAAAACTTCCAAAAGCCAAGGGCCAATGCCACCGCCACCGGAATATTTCCAGCAAGGCCAGCCCCAATATTTGAATATCCGACCCCTAAACTTTTCGGTTCGATGAGGCCGATAACACCAATACCAATCCCTCCCAACATGGGCCACCACATCCAATGAATCGGAAGACGGTCAAACAGGTCCTCGATCAGGTAGACACTTTTTGTAATAAAAATGGAAAGCAATCCAAAAGCGATACCAGACAATAGATATATCGGAAGCTGCGCAAGACTGACGGCGGCCATTGTCGGCATCTCAAAAAAAGGTTCCGTCGTCAGAAAAGTAGATCGCATCACGGCAGCAACAACGGCACTCAAGGCGACCGGAATAAAAGACTGTGCACGGAACTCAAAAAGCAGCAGCTCAATCGCCAACAAAACAGCGGCCAGGGGTGTTCCAAAGATGGCTGTCATTCCAGCAGCAGCACCACATGACAAAAGAATTTTTCGTTCGAATTTAGTGAGTGGAAGTATCTGACCGCAAAGAGACCCCAACGCTCCGCCTGTTGCAATGATGGGTCCCTCGGCACCAAAAGGACCACCAGAGCCTATGGCAATGGCTGAAGAAATCGGTTTCAAAAATAAGACTCGCGCTGGAATCTTGCTCTCATCCAAAAGAATTTTCTCCATGGCTTCAGGAATTCCGTGACCGCGGATGGCGGCAGATCCAAACTTTGCCATGAGGCCGACGATCAATCCCCCAATCATCGGCACCAATATCGAGTAAATGCCTAAATAATGCGGATCCGGAGAAACGGACTCAAAGGAAATTCGTTGAAAATAAAAAAGCTGAGTAAAGAAACTGATACTGGACAGCAGAAAAATAGCAATAAAATAGGATGCGATCCCAATGGCCACCGCCGCTAAGCAAAGCCGCCCCTGATGTCTGCGTGGCAAATTGGCGTCATGATCAGAGCTATTTAATTTAGAGGGCCGTGGTGCTTGCATTTGTGAGAATGATTATGAATGATTCATTCATACACACAAGGCGGACAGCATCGAAACGGTGCGTCACAAAAGGCGGGTATCCCATGAATGAAAAATTGATTTTTGGTCATCAAGATCACTCCTATCAGTCAGCCGGTGGCGAGGAGGGTTTGATGAAACTCTCCAAAGATTTCTATGACTTTATGGACACCCTTCCCGAAGCCAAGAAAATCCGAGATATGCACACCGAAGATTTGACGGTCTCCGTTGAAAAGCTGGCCTTCTTTTTGTGTGGCTGGCTTGGGGGCCCAAGAAAATTCCAAGAAAAATACGGCCCAATTCATATTCCCCAGAGGCACAGCCATCTCGATGTCGGAGAAGCTGAAAAAGAAGCATGGCTTCTGTGTATGAAAAAGGCTCTGGAAAAACAGGATTACAGTGAAGCCTTCAAAGAATATCTGATCACACAGCTCCGGGTTCCCGCCACACGCATCCAACAGGTTTGCGAAATGAATAAGCCGGCTGGGAGCTAAGAGATCTTGGCCACCAAAAGAGCGCAGCCTAAATCCCACGAGGAAAACCTATGAAAAACAGCTCATCGATTCAACATGTTTCAGATACGGCGATTTGGGTGGCGTCTTACCGAGCACTCGAGAGTCGGCGCACGGATGCTCTTTTTCACGATCCATTGGCTGAAGTGTTGACGGCGGACCGGGGGCAGGAAATTTCGGAGTCGATGAAATCGACTGAGCGGTATTCTTATTGGTCGGTGATCCTGCGAACACGTATTATTGATGATTTGCTGATGAAATATCTGAGTCAGGGGCCAAAAACCGTGATTAATTTGGGAGCGGGGCTGGACACCCGCCCCTATCGACTGAATTTATCCAGCGATGTTCATTGGATCGAAGTCGACTTCCCCGCTGTGATCGAATTCAAAAATGAAAAACTCAAAGACCAAAAGCCTCGTTGTCATTTGGAACGAATCGCTTTGGACCTGTCGAGTAAGATCGAGAGACAAAAACTCCTTGCGGAGCTCAATCAACGGGTCGAATCGGCCATCGTTCTGACCGAGGGAGTTCTGCCTTATCTGACCGAGGAGATGGTTGCTGAGCTGGCTTCTGATTTAAAATCCTGCTCTCATTTTCATCACTGGATCATCGAGTACTATGCACCCGAGCTCTATCGCCGTTTTCGATCACAGGGATTTAAAAAACTTCTTGGCAACTCCCCGTTTCAATTTTTTCCAAAAGATTGGTTTTTATTTTTTAAAAATCTTGGCTGGCAGCAAAAAGAAATTCGCTATCTGTACGATGAAGGCGAAAACCTAAATCGAAAATTTCCTCTGCCAAAGATATTTGCTCTGTTGATGCTGTTCTCGTCAAAAGCCAAACTCGCGCAGCGGCTCAGGCTGCAGGCCTATTTGATCCTGGAAAGAAGCCCAGCTAAGTCCAAAATCTAACCAACTTTTACCTTCGTCAGGATCGTGGTGACGACTCCAAAAACGGCGATGCCCCATCCGATATCAGCCAGGACCAGCGGAACTGGGTAGTTTTTGAGAACCGCCAGGTTGGTCAGGTCATAAACACCAAAAACGATCAGGCCCATGGCGCCTCCCCACAGAAATGCCTCGAGCACCGAGGCCTCCAGTCCCAACCGAGGCAACACAAAAAAGACCACTGCGGCTGCCATCAAAAGATAGACCAAAAGGGCTGGAGTGTAGAGGATACTCATTTTCCCGTCTTCAATTCGACCCAACTCTGCCAATTGGCGCATGTTGAAATCCCGCATGATGAAGCCAAGCCAAATAAGATCAAAAATGATAAATAAGATAAAAGCGAAAAGAAACTGCTTCCCTGTGTCCATATCTATTCAAAAGCATCTTTGTATTTTAAAGTGAAATATTGAAGACTTCTTCAATATTTTAAAAGAAGAACTTAATTCCACTCATAACACCCGAGCGGATGACCTTGCTTTCTGTTTGTTGTTGCGGCTGGGTGATCTCGACGTCCGAATACCAAGAACCAAAAACTCGGAGGGCTGAGAAATCAACAAACAGTCCAGCCTCAGTTCGATGGCCCGAAACAGTTCCAAGAACATCGTTTTCTACAGCAACGTAGGACCGGTACATTCCTGAAATTCCAAAGTAGCGGGTCAGATACATATTGAGGTCAGCACCAGCAAAGGGTTGATTCACAGTCGTTCCCTGCCCGGCAAGCTCAGTCTTCATCGATCGATATCCATAATTGATACTGAGATGAGTTCCTTGTACGGCATTTCCGAGAACTCGCAAATTCAAACTGCCTCCGGATTGGCTGATTTGTTCCTGAATATTGTTTTCATAGAAGCCTTCAATTCCAATAACGGTGGCATAGGCCCCCACCGTTACAATGCCGTTCTCATGTCGATCTGTTGTTCCCGCAGCTTCATCTTTGGTCGTGAAATCTTGATAAGCCCCGCCAACAAAATACTCGTAAGGACTGGGCGAATACATCGCCAACCACAAATCCATCATGCGGTTTCGGTCCTTTTGCGCCAACCACTCTTGCAGGGTCCACCGATTATCTTGTTTGCGCTCAGCCTTTTGACGGAAATCAAAATGCCCCGAGCCCGTAGAGCCATCCAAGGCCCAGGTTGGAAATGTCAAAAACAGTGTCAGGAGAAAAGTCATCTTCTTCATAGATCTATTTTCTCGCGGACCTGATCAAAAACCCATGACAAATCCCCTTTGTCTCAATCTGAGATCTATATCTCCAATGTTTATACGAAAAAAAGACTTCGAGAGAAGTCTAACTGTGACTTAAAACAACCAACGCAGGATCTTGATGTTGCGAATCGAATACGGAGCATAACGGATAGGAATATCCATCCATGTGCTTTTACGTAAAATACCTTTGGCATGACTGAAGGTCTTAAAACTGAACTCCCCATGATAATGACCCATTCCGCTGGCCCCCACCCCACCAAATGGTAAACCCGGTACTGGCATGTGCATCACCACGTCGTTGACACTGACCCCGCCTGAACTGGTCCCCTGCAGAACAAGTTCTTGATGAGATCTATCTCTTGTAAAAAGATACAGAGACAAGGGCTTTGGCTTGCCATTAACAAGAGAGATCATCTTCTCAATCTCACCCACCTCAATGATTGGCAGAATGGGACCAAAAATTTCTTCTTGCATCACCAAACTGTTCCACTGGCCTTCGATCAAAGTCGGCTCGATATAGAGATCATCGGCATCCGCCCCTCCACCCGCCAATATTTTTTCCCCCACCAAGAAACTGATCAAGCGGTCATAGTTTTTTTGATTGATAATGCGACAGTAATCCAAACTGCGCTGAGGAGCCGCACCATAGAACTGATGCAAACATTTCTTAATTTCACTGACCAACTGTTGTTTCACCGAGGGTTGAACCAAAATATAATCTGGAGCAACACAGGTTTGCCCGGCATTCATAAATTTACCCCAAGCAATCCTGCGAGCTGCCACCTCAATATCCGCATCCGCCAAAACAAGCGCGGGTGACTTCCCCCCAAGCTCTAAGACCACAGGGGTTAAATTTTGCGCCGATTTGCTCATGACGATCTTCCCAATAGCCCCACTGCCAGTGAAAAAAACCAGATCAAAGGAAAAATTCAATAAAATGGAGGTTTCGGCAGGGCCGGCCTCTATGATCGCGATCAAATCTGAATCCATATATTGGGGCAGCAACTGAACCAAGAGTTGAGTGGTGTGCTGAGATAATTCCGACGGTTTCAATAAAATAGCGTTGCCGGCAGCAATAGCCCCTACCATTGGCGCCAAAAGCAAGTTGATAGGATAATTCCATGCCCCAATGATCAAGACCAAACCCAGTGGCTCGTGACGAATTTCACAGATCCCCGGTTGATTATACAGCGGGGTTCTCACGGATTGTGGCTTCATCCACGAATTGAGATTCCTCAATGCGTGCTCAATTTCAGACAAAACAATTCCTTGTTCTGTAGCCACACATTCAAATCGAGACTTCCGAAGGTCTTTCCACATCGCCGCGCAAAGAGCCTCGTCATTTTCCTGCAAAAGACGACGGAGAGCTTTTAACTGAGCGACCCGCCACTCCTTGTCCCGTGGCCGGCATTTCAAATTTCCCTTGAGATGGGCATAAACTTGTTCAATGTGTTGATCAAACCCCATGGAACTACGGTAGGATGAGCTCTTCCCAGAAGTCAACAACACCGAGATCTGAGACTTGTAATTTATCACCAACAAAGTACACTTCTCCTCACTTTCAAGGAGGTCCCCATGAATTCATTAAAGCTACTTTTGGCAACACTCAGTCTGGTTGGACTATCTATCCTTAGTCCCCGGACTTTTGGAGCAGAAAAAATTGCCAAAACGATGGACGAGAAGTCTCTAACCATACAACTTGAGGAAATGTCCGCCGGATCCAAAGAAAAAGTTCCACCAGAAAAAAGAAAAGTTATGGAAGATGCCATCGAAAATCTTCGCAAAACTCACATTACCGATCATGCTCTCAAAGTTGGCGACAAAATGCCTCCCTTCGAATTGCCCGACGGCAATAAAAAAATGGTGAGTTCCAAAACACTTCTGAAAAAAGGGCCCCTGATTGTGGTCTTTTACCGCGGCGGATGGTGCCCTTATTGCAATCTCCAGTTGCACGATCTGCAAAAATATTTGCCACAGATCAAAGGCCTTGGTGCAGAATTGGTGGCAATTTCCCCTCAGACTCCGGACAACAGCTTGTCCACAGCGCAAAAAGACAAACTCAGCTTCTATGTCCTCAGTGATGTCGGCAGCAAAGTTGGAAAAAAGTTTGGCTTGGTTTACAAGCTACCCAAAAAACTCCAGGGACTTTACAAAGAGTTTGGAATTGATCTGGAAAAATCCAATGCCACAAGAAAATGGGAACTACCCCTAGCGGCCACTTATGTCATTAAACAAGACGGACGTATTTCTTACGTTTTCTTAGACGTGGACTATAAAAAACGAGCCGAGACCAAAGACCTTATTGATGAGCTCAAATCGTTTCATGATGCGAAATAGCTTCTAGGTCTTCTGACTCAGATAAAAACGGAGGCAGGCGCCACTTCCTGCTCTTGCTTGGCCAATTTCAATACGGCCATGATGAAGTTCAACAATTTGTTTTGCTGTGAACAAGCCAATTCCAGTGGAGGTCTCGGATCCAGTCGGCCGAGCGCTAAGACGTTGACCATATTGAAAAGCTTTGGGTCGATCTTCATCCCTAAACCCCGGCCCTTGATCTTCGATTTCAACGAGATAGTCACCATTTGATTTCAGGCAACGAACCCAGATCTTCCCCTTTTGAGGAGAGTATTTTATGGCATTACTCAATAAATTGGCGATCAGCTCCCGAAGCTTTACCGAATTTCCTTGAACCATTGACTTCTCTGGCAACAGTTCCCGAATAAGACTTTGCCCCTTCGCTTGCGCCATGGGCTCCGTTTGCTGACAAGTTTCAATAAGCAATTCAGTCAGATCTACCAAACTCATTTCAACGACGCTTTCCGAGGGGATGGCCAACAGAGAATCCACTAACTCCAAAGAATTCTGGGAGATTTTTTTGATGGTCTCTGAGAATTTCTGGACTGAACCGCCCTTACCCATCTGTTCAGAGATAAGCTCTGCGAATCCCTGTATCGACCCCAAGGGATTTTTAAGGTCATGAACTGTTGTCCTCATGGTAATCAGTCTTTTTAGTTGCTCCTCTTTCAGGGCGCGGTTTGCCTCTTTCAGAATGTTCATCGACAGAGTCAAATTTTGCTCAATCTCTTTGTTCGACCTCATCTCTAAGAAAAAAAATGCAAGCAGCACGCTGAAAAGCAAGCTGTCCAATATGACAGCTCTGTAAAGGGATCGATCGACATCATGATTCTTTTCAATATCTCTCCGGAGTTTCTCCTCAAGTTCCTTAGATTCACCCTTGAGAATTTCACTCATTGTCGTCGCCGCTGATTTCTCTTTCGAAGCGTTGGGAGCGGTCAGTTGTGTCGACAACTTCCGCAGTAACTCCTTCCGACCCGGATCGTGGATCATAGCGGACGTAAAAGCGATTTCCTGCAAAGCCCCGTCGAGGGCCGCTGTTTTTGGCGTTGAAACGAGAAAAACCTGGACCCAACGATCCAAGCGCTGCAGATGCAACATCTCCTCATAAGCTTGAGTGACTTCTTCCCCGGTCTTATCTGAAACCCGGTTATTTTTATAGGCATAAAGGTCGAATATAAAATTGAGAAGAATTCCTGCGATTGCAAGAACAACAAAACTTCGACGTATTTTGACCTTTAGATCCTGAAGTCTCATCACTCGTCAATTCAGCTGAATCTTTTCCGCATCCAGCAAATAGGGTTTAATCTGTTTGTACATGTCGGCGTCCCTGGGCGTGACAAATGTCATTGCCTTGCCTTTTCGTCCAGCGCGTGCGGTTCGTCCAATACGATGCAAAAAGTCCTCAGGTTCAGATGGCAGATCATAATTGATCACACACTCGATGTGCGGAACATCCAACCCCCGGGCCAAAAGGTCAGTGGTGATCATGATTTGAATTTTCTTTTCTCGGAATTCACGCAGCACCCGACTGCGATGCCCTGGGGACAACCCTCCGTGAATGAAGTCACTGGAGAATCCATTTTCCTTGAGATGAAAACCGATGCTTTCACAGCTGGGTTGATTGCCCGCAAAAATGATGACTCCCCCATCAATGGATTTGAGCTCCAAAGCAAGTCGATCATTTTTCATTCCCCGATCAACGAAAAAAACCTTTTGTCGAAGCTGAAGCACTGGCATCTCCGCTCGCTCCGAGCGAAGCAAGTAAGGATTTTCTCTCATAATTTTTTGTGCAATATTCTCGACTGAGGAACCAAAGCTGGCGGAAAACATCAGCGTCTGCCAGTTTCCCCTCATCGTTTTCCGAATATTGTCGATCTGGGGCGAAAACCCCATATCCAGCATTCGGTCGGCCTCATCAATCACCACGGTACTCACCCCCTGTAAAAGAAGTTTGTTCGTGAGCAGATGATCATTCATCCGTCCCGGTGTCGCGACAATGACCCGAGGTTTTTTCTTTAGCTGACTGACTTGCTCTTTGTTGGGAATTCCACCAACAATCAATGAGACCTTCATCGATGAGCCCTCTAACAGTTCGTTAAAAACTTTGTAGATCTGTCCCGCAACCTCTCGACTGGGGACTAAAATAAGAGCCCGAGTCTCAGTTTGGCGGATCAAATTTGTGACAATGGGAAGTGCATAGGCCAAAGTTTTACCGCTGCCCGTTTGCGCCACCACAACTGCATCATGCCCTTGTTGAATTAAAGGAATCGCCTGACTTTGAATCAAAGTGGGGGTCAAAATTCCCATTTTTTCAATGGCCGCCAAAGCCTTCCCGGCCAAATTCATCTCTTGAAAGCTTTGCTGCTGCAGTTCCGTTTGCTGAAATTTCATTCGAGACGACCCTTCTTGCCTGATTTCACGGCAATATAGAGAGAAAACACCTCGCAGTCAATTGAGACAATTTTTCTCAGGAGCTCGCTGGAGGCCCAGAAAATTGACTTTTTCTTGCTCCCTATCGATGATCAAGAGGGCCTGACGAGAATAAATATGCCGTCCTTGGAGAGCTTATGAAAAATACCCGCCGGGTTGCACAGTAGTGGCCAAGTGTCAGAGCGCTGCAGAGGCAGTACAGTGTATCCAGTCTGGCCACCGCGTGTTCGTGCATGGCGCGGCGGCAACTCCGTCGATTCTTCTTCAAGCTCTGGTCGAAGAGGCCTCTCGCTTGAAAAATGTCGAGTTGATTCACCTTCATACCGAAGGCAAAGCTCCGTATGCCTCCGCAAAGTTTAAGGATAACTTTCGAGTTGTTAGTCTTTTTTCTGGAACCAATCTTCGTTCAGAAATTGGCAGCGACCGGGTGGATTACTTGCCCTGCTTCCTCTCGGAGATTCCATCTCTCTTTCTGTCAAAACGCAGACCCTTGCACGTAGCCCTTTTGCACTTGTCGAAACCTGACCGCCACGGGTTTTGTACCTTAGGTACTAGTGTCGATGTCGCTAGAGCGGCGATTCAAGCCGCGGACATTCTCGTCGCACAAATTAATCATCAGATGCCGCGAGTGCATGGAGACGGTTTCGTTCACCTTGACGACATTGATCACTGGATCGAAGTCGATGAGCCTCTACCCGTCCCCGAGAGCCGCCCACTCACTTCTGAGGAACTCGCCATTGGCGCGACGGTGGCGCAAATGATCGACGACGGCGCCTGCCTGCAAGTGGGTATTGGAAATATTCCAAATGCTGTTTTGGCGGCCCTGAAGAATCATAAAAATTTGGGCGTACACAGCGAAATGTGGTCGGACGGAATTTTAACCTTGCTTCAGTCTGGAGCGATCAACAATTCTCAAAAGACTGTTCATCGACACAAGACAGTCTCCGGGTTTATTTTTGGCTCAAAGGCCGTCTATGACTTTATCAACGACAATCCATCCGTGATTCAGTTGGGAGCAGACTATGTTAATAACCCGCTCGTCATTTCAAGAAATTCCAAAGTAGTTGCAGTCAACAGCGCCATTGAGGTGGATCTCACAGGCCAAGTCTGTGCTGATTCCATAGGGCACAAAATCATTTCAGGTGTCGGTGGTCAGGTGGATTTTATCCGCGGCGCCGCTTTATCTGATGGAGGACTGCCCATCGTGGCAATGAGCAGCCGAACAAAAAATGGAAAATCCAAGCTCGTCGTAGAGCTCCAAAGTGGGGCGGGCGTGGTCACTACCCGAGCCCATGTTCACTGTATCGCCACCGAATATGGCGTTGCCGACCTGGCCGGAAAAACACTGGGGGAACGAGCCCGGGCACTGATTCAAATCGCTCACCCAGATGATCGAGAGTTTTTGTCCAAACAATGGCATGACTGCCGAAGATCTTAAACTGACCTATTGATCACCCATGACACACTGATGAGACTCAAAATCTTGCCGGCACTGCAGGACTTCCTGGATCTCGTCTGGCAGGAGTTCCTTTTGTCTTTGAACAATTTCAGAGTGAGGCTCGACATAGTAATTCTTCTGGACACGAGCTTCCGCAGGAAATAACTTCTGCAAAGAGGGCTTTCGGCAAAGCCAGGCGTTATTGAATAAATACCGGGCTCTACGAACACCCATATCTTGCTCGGCAGCAAGGATCCTGGAAAATACCCGCTGACCAATCGCATCGGCAAATCTCTCGGCTGGAGAAACAGAGTAACCATCGGTGACCAGCCGCTCTCGCTCAGAGTACACACCTTCCATGCCAACCTTGGCCTGAACAAACTGCTCTTGAAGATCCTTCGCGCGATCAATCGCGATCTTGAACCTTACAGCTGCAACTGGCTCCTTGGAACACCGATATTCAGCAGTAAAAAACAACAACAAACTCATATCGTCCTCAAAAGGATGCGCCTGTGTCTGCCACAAATAATAAGCACAAGGATTTAGATACATGGGATTTTTTTGAGAGGATCCATTCATCAAAGGAATCTTTGGACTGATCACTCTTAAAAAAATATTCATCTGCGCAAGGTCCGCCAGGGTCTCGTCCACATTTTCCTTAGCAATTCGAGTCAGGTACTCGTCTGGAATAGGTGTCTTTAAAGCCTTGTCCTGTAGACAAGTATTGAACTCTGGCAAGTCAGCTTTATATGTTTGAAACTCGGCCAATGAATTGCCGAAGCTTTCTTTCATTGTATCCCAGTCCTGACAACTAAAGGCCTTGCTCGAACAACTTTTTTCCTTGATCTGTTCCAAATGATTTCCGAATTTCGACTGTCTTTGGAAAAGATAGCGTGACCGCCCTAGATCCAGAGCATGCGCCAATTCATGGGCCAGAGTCTGATCAATCTCTTCTGTATTAAAGTCTCCGGCACAAACGGTGATTTCATTTTTTTCTCGAAAGTAATACGCGTTGGATTCATTTTTATAACAGTCTTCCATGTCGATCTGCGGATCCGACCCAGGCACGATCAAACGCACCGACTCGACTCGGTTCATCCATTTCTGTTGAAGGTCTGCCGGTAACTGTTTGCTCGACTGGATCTCATCAACATAGGTTTTTTTAATCTTCTCAAACCTGCTTTCAACCATTTTCCAGTTGGGATGATTGGACCAGATTGCAATGGCGATCTCGGCTTTCAGCATGCGCCCCAGTCGTTGCGCCTCGTATTTCAGCTCCAGCGGAACCAAATCTTCCTGAATTCTCGAGTAGCCAGGGTATTGCTTCTCCATCCTCGAAAGAACAACCTCTTTCACGGCTAAGTTCCATATAAAACTCAGCTCATCTTCATCCCTGAGGGTTCTCATGCGGTTCTGAAGTGTCATCTTTTGCGGAGAGGTGCGAGACAGATACTGCCTCAGTTTTCTTGAAAATTCGTGACTGTTCAACGAAGCTCGCAGATCTCTGGGGAACCGCTTCCAACCCGTGAGTTTACTTTTCATAAACTCATAGTCCTTTTGCAGAAAATCGTTCTCTGTTCGACCCATTTTTACATCAAAATTTGTAGTGCCAACTGTGAACGACATGCTTCCCTGATTTTCAGGAGAATACAGTTTATCGCAGAATTTTCTCACCATCTCAAGACAAGGTGGTTTTTTTGAATGAAGGAACGAGAGAGACTCTGGAATTTCTTGCTTCTCCGGATTTCGTTCGCCGGGCGTGGAGCTGTCATGATCTTGAAGTGTTGTACAGGCCGCAAGCAAACATAAAATCACTGACAATAATCTACTTGGTTTCTTCCACATTTTTTATATCCAACTCATCGGTCAACGCCGAAGTTCCTGCTTGAAATTTTTTAAGAATTGACCCGTAGAGCCGCCCCAAAAATCCATGCTGGCTAAGAGGAATGAGAACGGCGGTGCAAACAATACTGAGAATAACCACTGAGAACACAATCGCTTGAATAGTCTCTGCCCGAGGAATACCCTTTTGAATCACCAGACTCACCAAAACGGCGGGAGCTAATCCTTTGGGGATCATCACCGCTGTGACTAGGGCATCCTGCAAACTCACGCCCTCCTTGCTCATCGAGTAGCGTGTGATCCATATTCTTAGAAAGTACAATATCAGAACTAAAA
>Ga0210057_1004072_pt1 | contig 19709 bp, 17 predicted proteins | sample CryGeyCG2114_010_2_FD_183968 | JGI IMG/M metagenome (GOLD analysis project Ga0210057, IMG submission 183968) | Groundwater microbial communities from aquifer - Crystal Geyser CG10_big_fil_rev_8/21/14_0.10 (SPAdes) (version 2) | ecosystem: Environmental > Aquatic > Deep subsurface > Groundwater ...
CTATTTTGAGTGTTTTGCTGGCGTTAATTGTGACCATGATTTTATCGGTTATCTTTACTGGCCTGACTCGTTTAACAGGACTAGCTCAAGAAGAAGCTACTTTTTTAATTGGGGTGGGTAAGCAGGCGATTGATTTTAGGGGGCTACTTTTAGCCGGTATTTTAATTGGTACGGTTGGCGTTTTAGATGATGTGATTGTGGGACAAATAGAAGCCGTAGAACAAATCAAAAAAGCCAATCCCAATTTATCATCTAGACAGGTTTTCAAAATGGCTTATCAAATCGGCAATAGCCATTTGGGAGCAATTATCAATACTCTTTTTTTAACTTACGCCGGAGCATCTTTACCGCTGCTTTTATTATTTACTATTTATCAAGAACCATTTTTATCATTTTCTCAGGTAATTAATAACGAAATAATTGCCACCGAAATAGTTAGATCATTAGTGGGCAGTATCGGCGTGGCGCTCTCTCTGCCCATAGCCACCTATCTGGGAGCTTATTATTTAAAATTTAAATAATTTATTATTATGACTAGAAAAATTCAACATAATTATGTTTGGTGGGCTATTTTAATTTTATCTTTGGTGCCCGTTGGCTTATGGCTGATGGCTCCAACTTCTTCACCCCGATTTAATAACTTAACAAATGTGGTGTTTAGTTTGGGTCAATTGGCTGGACTAATTGGTCTGGCGTTGTTTGGTTTTAATTTGATTTTAAGCGCGCGGTTTAAATTTTTGGATAAATATTTTAAAGGTTTAAATAATGTTTATAACAAACATAGCTTATTGGGGAAAGTGGCTTTTATTTTATTATTGCTTCATCCCATGCTTTTGGTTTTTAAATATGCTGGTGGCTCATTTTGGGGAGCAATTTATTTTTTCTCTCTTAGCTCTGATTGGCCCAAAAATTTTGGTTCATTAGCTTTAATATTAATGACTTTACTGATTGTTTTGACTCTTTACTTACGACCTAAATATCATATTTGGAAATGGACTCATAAATTTATGGGCTTGGCTTTTTATTTGGGAGCGATGCATGCTTTTTTAATTCCCAGTGATGTATCCAGGTATGCGCCACTTAAGTTTTATATGCTGGGTTTAACCAGTTTGGCTTTATTGATTTATATTTATAGAACAGTATTTGGTAAATATTTAATTAAAAAATATGAATATATAGTAGAAAATGTCACTGCCTTAAATGATAATATTTGGGAGATTAATATGAAACCCCAAAATCAGAAATTAGAGTTTATCGCTGGACAATTTATTTTTGTTAGTTTTTTGGATAATAAAATTGGTAAGGAAAGTCATCCCTTTACTATTTCCTCCAGTCCAGATGAGTCCAATTTAAAAATCACCGTCAAAGCTTTGGGTGATTATACAAATAAATTAGCCAATCTGACCATTGGGACCAGAGTTCAAATTGAAGGACCATTTGGATTTTTTCATTATCAAAATTCTATTTATAAAAACCAAATTTGGGTCGCCGGTGGCATTGGTATCACCCCATTTTTATCCATGGTTAAATCTTTGAAGGTTAATGATAATTATAATATTGATTTATTTTATTGTTTAAAAAATTATAAAGAATCTATTTATTTGGATTTACTTCAAAGTTTAGAACCAAAATTAAAACTTCATCTTTTTTGTTATGATAAAGATGGTTATTTAAACATTGAAACCATAAAAAACATTTCCGGCACTTTGGCCGAAAAAGATATTTTTATCTGTTCGCCACCACAGATGATTGAATCGTTTAAAAAACAATTTATCGGACAGGGCGTGGACAAAAAATTGATTCATTCGGAAGAATTTAATTTTAGATAATAAATTATGTCTGATTTAGCTCCAAGTTTAATTCAAATTTTAACTGATTATGGTTATATTATTGTTTTTTTGGGTACCATGATAGCCGGTGAATTGGTAATTTTGGCGTCGGTTTTTTTGGCGTCGCTGGATATCTTGAATATTTATCTGGTTATTTTGTTTGGTTTGGCCGGTATAGTGGTTTCGGATAATTTGTGGTATTGGTTTGGCACGAGATTAAACAATCGTTTTAATTTTTTTAAAAAATATTTTTATAACACCAGGTATCAAAAAAAGATTGCCAGCTTTAAAAATAAATTTAACAATAATTATAGTAAATTTTTGGTCATGAGCAAATTTGTTTATGGCCTGAGAATATTTACTATTCTGGCTTCCGGTTATCAAAAAATACCTTATAAAACATTTGTCATTTTTAATTTGATAGGCACCTTGTCTTGGATGACAATTATTGTTTTTTTGGGCTATGTTATGGGTATGTCTTGGCATTATTTAAGCCAATTTAGCAATTCCGCCAAATATTATGTTTTATTTGGCTTATTGATATTGTTTGTGTTAAGATACATTTTCAATAGATTGATCAATATTAATCTCCATGACCAACGAAATCGATGAAATCAAAGATCGAATTAATATCGCCGATCTGATATCGGAGTATGTTAAATTAGTGCCGGCGGGCTCTAATTTTCGGGCGCTTTGTCCTTTTCATAATGAGAAAACCCCATCCATGATGATTTCTCCGGATAAGAAAATATTCAAATGTTTCGGTTGCGGAGTCGGCGGTGATATTTTTGAATTTATAATGAAAATGGAAGGCTTGGAGTTTCTAGAGGCGAAAAAGGAGTTAGCCAAAAAAGCCGGCGTGGTGTTGGCGGTTTACACCCATCAAGATAGCGGTCAAAAATCCAGATTATTGAAGGCCATGGATTTGGCCAAAAAATATTATCATTATGTTTTGTTAAATAGTGAATCCGCTAAGCCGGTTTTAGCTTATTTGGTCGAGCGAGGATTGACGGAAGATACAATTGTGGATTGGCAAATTGGCTATAGCCCGGAAGGGTGGAGTAGTGTTTATGATTTTCTAAAGAAGCGAGGTTTGACTGATGAGGAAATTTTTTTGGCCGGCTTATCATTGAAGAAAAAAACCGGGTTTGGATTTTATGATCGTTTTCGGGGTCGGATTATGTTTCCGATTGATGATGCCAGTGGTCACACTGTGGCTTTTACAGCACGGGTCAGCCCGCAAAATGAAGCCACCGAAAACCTGGGCAAATATATCAATAGCCCCCAAACTGATATTTATGATAAAAGTCGGATTGTTTTTGCTTTGTCTAAAGCTAAGTCTGAGATCAAATCACAAAACAGCGTAGTGATTGTAGAAGGGCAAATGGATGCCATTACCGCTCATCAACATAATTTTAAAAATGTCGTTGCTTCATCGGGGACGGCTCTAACCCTAGATCAATTTAAATTAATCAAAAGATACACTAATAATTTTTTATTTGCCCTGGATTCTGATGCGGCGGGGCAAACCGCCACCATTAAAGGCGAGGCCTTGGCAAAAACTTTGGATCTTTATATTGTAGAATCCGCCGATGAACGAGGTCAAAAACATTCTTACATTGATCCGAATTTGAGCTACAACATTAGCATTAAAATTGTCGAATTAAATGGAGCTAAAGATCCTGATGAAATGATCAGAAAAAATCCGGCTGGTTGGCAAGAAGCGGTTTTGACGGCCCGGCCGATTATGGAATATTTTTTTGATCAAGCGGTGGCGGGGATTGATTTATCAGATGTTGGTGGGCAACTCCAAGTGGTGCGACAACTTTTACCTCAGATTAGTAAAATCAACAACAAGGTAGAAATTGATTATTGGTTGAAAAAATTAGCCCAAAAAATATCTGTCTCTGAGGATATTCTAAGAGAGGAGTTAGCTAAATTATCCAAAAATCAACCGGTTAATAAAAATTCAACTTCTATTGGTTATAATTTAGACCAAAAAGAAAATCTGCCCAAAGATTTGCAGTTGTTCCAGCGAATTTTAGCGATTATTTTGAAGTATCCGAATTATTTGTCAAAAGTTATAAATGATTTGCCGGTAGAGTATTTATCCAATGTTTTAGCTCTTGACCTTTACAAAAGATTAGTGTTATTTTATACTAAAAGTGTTGATCTAAGATCACTCTTATCTGTGGATAACTCCGATGTAGATTTACACGAGTTAATCAAGAAATATCTAAAAGAAGATAATACAAACAACCAAGAAATAATTAACTTGCTCGACGAGTCTTTTTTACTTTCTAGCCATGATTTTTCGGATATAACTGATAAGGAATCTAAGATTGAGATTGAGGCGACTCTCAAAATTCTCAATAATGATTATCTTAATAAAAAAATCAGTTTATTAAATCGAGAACTTCAAGAGGCGGAAAAAAAGTCCGATCAAAATAGGATTAATAGCCTATCACTAGAATTAGCTCAGTTATTAAAAAGAAAAGATTAATAAATTTAATGGGGGAATATACATTTTAACTTCCGAGGAGTTATGATGTTTGTAGTTGGTTTGATCGGCTATATTTTCCTCTTTTTATTTATTATTTTATTCAGTTTTAAACTGGATTAATTAGGTCAAAAATATTATAAAATTTTCATGACTAAAAAAATAATCAAATCAAAAAAAGTTTCCAAACATAAATCAGCGCTCAAAAAATATCTCAAAAAAGTTACTCGTCAAAAAATCAAAGTTGGTAAAAAGAAAAAAGTAGCTCTCAAAAAATCCCAGACACCCAGAAAGAAAGCCAAAATTTCCAAGTTACCCAAAGTGGCAATAAAATTAGACGAAGCCGCGATTGCTAATTTGGTAAAAAAGGGCCAGTCGCGTGGTTTTGTAACCGAGCAGGAAATTATGATTATTTTTCCGGAGTTGGAAGAATATGTTGATCGCTACGAAGAATTATTAGAAGATTTATCAATTGCTAGTATTAGCATCGTGGAGAGCGGTGGTTTTTTTGGCGGGATGATGTCCAAAAGTCCCCTGGTGACTAAGGAAATAAAAGTTAAAAAGCCCAGCAAGATATCTAGTCGGAGTATGGAAAAGTTAAAACAATTGTCCGAGGTAGATATTAATTTGGGTGATATTTCCACTGATTCGATTCAGATGTATCTAAGGGAAATCGGCCGAGTGCCACTTTTAAAATCTGATGAGGAAATTATGTTGGCCAAGGAAATTGAACGCGGTAATATTGAGGCCAAGCATCAATTGATTAAAGCTAATTTAAGATTGGTGGTTTCTATTGCCAAAAGATTTACGGGCAAAAGTTTGTCGCTTTTGGATTTAATTCAAGAGGGCAATATTGGTTTGTTCCGAGCGGTGGATAAATTTGATTATCATAAGGGTTATAAATTTTCGACTTATGCTACTTGGTGGATCAGACAGGCGATCACCAGATCTCTGGCCGATCAATCTAGAACTATTAGAATTCCGGTGCATATGGTGGAAAATATTAACAAATTCCAACAAGTGGAAAGAAGATTGGTGCAAGATTTGGGGCGTGAGCCGATGCCGGAGGAAATTGCCGCCGAGATGGGCGAAGAGATTGAAAAGATAAATCATATTATCAAAATTTCCCAAGAAACTATTTCTTTGGGCACACCAGTGGGCGATGATAGCGATGATAGTGTGTTGGAGGATTTTATTGAGGATCAAAAAACCATTACTCCAGATCGGGTGGCGGCATTGCAGATTTTGAAGGATTATGTCCAAGAAGTAATTTCTTTTTTAACACCTCGGGAACAGAAAGTTTTGGAAATGAGATTTGGACTCAAGGATGGGGTGTCGCATACTCTGGAAGAGGTGGGGCAGGAGTTTGATGTGACTCGGGAGCGTATTAGACAAATTGAGGCTAAGGCCTTGGAAAAAATCGAAAAAATCAAAGGAGTTGAGAAGCTGAGGGATTTTTAACACAAATAATTGTTTAATAGTTTTAACTGGGTTATAATTAAAACAATTAATCAGTTATTTAAATCATTATCAAATTATATGCAACCAGACGATTTACAACAAATTAAACAGATTATTGAGGAAAATAATAAAAACTTGGCTACCCAAGAAAGTTTGGATGATTTGGCTTTGTCTGTTAAATCTGGTTTTGAACAAATAGACAAGAGATTTGAACAAGTAGACAAGAGGTTTGAGCAGATAGACAGGAGATTTGAACAAGTAGACAAGAGGTTTGAGCAAGCTGACAAAAGATTTGAAGATATTTATAGCAGGTTGGATAGCATGGATGCCAAATTAAAACAAATGACGCGTAGTTAATATTGTTGACATGAATATTGATTTTTGGTATCCTATTTTAGGTGAGTCATTTATGACTCTCTTTTAAATTATTCCCTGCCGGCAGGCAGGCGCGACCTGCCCGCCAGTGCTTGAGGCACAGCCGATGGCAGGCGGGTAGCTTCCGCCTCGGCTTGCGCCGACGCGAGACGGGCAATGAGTCTGGAGGCGTTAGCCGAAAGACGGGCAGGAGTGAGCGAGCATCAAGGCGAAGCGAGACGACGACGGAAGCGACCAAGTGGGAGCTTTTGGCGCTGCCCCGGAAGAGCAATTGGCTAGATTGTTAGAAAGTTAAATAAATTATTCCGCGATAGCTCAATGGTAGAGCAATTGACTGTTAATCAATAGGTTACTGGTTCGAATCCAGTTCGCGGAGCAAGAGCATGAATCTTTCGTGCGACCGACAAGACGTCTAAATTTACACAAAAAAGCATCAACCAAATTGATGCTTTTTTGTTACCCCAGATTGGACTCGAACTAAGACGCAGAACGGACATGGTTCGTGCGACCGATATGGGTATGGTTTAAATTTTATATTAAATATTTTCTGTGTGTTATAATATGAATATAATTAATTTATATTTTCATGAAGGAAGTTAGTAATAAAGAAAATAATTTATCATTTATTGATGGGCAAAATTTATATATGGGGACTGATTCTGATAATCCTAAATGGCGAGTTAATTTAAAAAAATTTAGAGTATATTTAAAAGATAAATATAGTATTTCAAAAGCTTTTTATTTTTTGGGATATGTGATTAATGATAATAATAGTCTATATGAAGAGATACAAGATGCTGGATTTATTTTAAAATTTCGTGAGCATAATTCTGCTATGCTTAGTAAAAAGAAGGGGAATGTAGATACAGACATTGTCTTTGATGTTATGAAAAAGATATATAAAAAAGAACCATTTGATAAAATAGTTCTTATTGCTGGTGATGGAGATTATAAAATGTTGGTAGATTTTTTAATTGAAGAGGATAGATTTGAGAAGATACTTTTTCCAAATAGAAAATTTGCTTCATCCCTATATAAAAAACTGGGCTCAGAATATTTTGATTATTTAAGTAACGAAGATATTAAGAAGAAAATTAAGTATTAAAAAAGGGCTCCTTAGGTATAAAAACCGTTTGGATCCCTTTTGTCTTGATGTTTATATTATACACTATATAAAAAATAAGTCAAGTGGATAAAATTACCTTAAATCAAGACGCAGAATGGACATGGTTCGTGCGACCGACACGGGTTAGAGTCCAGTTTCCGGAGCTATTAGAAGAATGCCCTTATTTTATAGGGTATTTTTTTGTACCCGAGTTGGACGGTATAATTTTATTGTGAGGTTGACAGGATATGGTTGACTTGATAAGGTTTTGGTAGTTCATTGGAAACTAAACAGAACAGGAGGATAAAATGACTGTTGATTTACACGGAGAAAAGGGAAAAGGTTGGATGGGCGTAGATTTAGATGGTACTCTTGCAGAATATCATGGATGGGTATCGTCTGAGCATATAGGTAAGCCAATTCCTAAAATGCTTGAAAGAGTTAAGAGTTGGATTGCCGAGGGTCGTGAAGTTAGAATTATGACAGCACGTGTCGCTCCCACAAAAGAAGATGCAGAGATTTGTCGCGAAGCTATTGTGAAATGGCTAGAAGAACATTTAGGAACAATTCTTCCCATTACTAATGAGAAAGACCAATTAATGAGAGAGCTTTGGGATGACCGAGTTGTTCAAGTTATACCCAATACTGGTGAACGTGCAGATGGAAAAGAAGGTTAAAAAAGATTGTGAATTTTTGCCGTTGGTAGTATCTACTATCAACGGTTTTATTATATATTCATAAATTGACTAAAAATATCCGAATTTAAGGATTTACTATAAGATTTGGTACCTTTATTGCTAAATTATTCAATTCTTCTTTAATAACCCTCCAATTAACGGTTCTGAATGCGTCCACGATGGGGAGCCATACACTACGAACACAAATTCCCGAGCCTCCGGCTCGGGTTTTGTTTTCAAAATCAACCAATAAATTCCAGCTGTTTTTAATTTGTATGTTGCGAGTTTGTTTCTGATTTTTATCATGAGCCAAATTAAACACATTCAGAATTGAGCGGTTATTTAGTTTGGAGTATAATTGAGGTATAATTGTTATATGAAAATAATAGCTATTATTACATTTGTTGTGTTGGTGGGATTGGCAGGGTTTATGTTAACGAGAAATATTATCACAACTCCGACTCTGTCTCTAATATCGTCACCCACCTCTACTAATACATCATCGCAAGTGCCTTTTCGGCGCATACCTACGACAAGCGCATCTGCGATAACTTCACCGCCACCCAGTATGGATGGTATTAATACCCATACGGAGTTATACGGTACAGGCGCTGACCCTGATATCATTACACTAGGCCCCAAGATCGGCGGTCACCCAGGATGGGAGCCTTACCAGTATAAGCCAGGTATGAGCTTTGAAGCTTATAAAGCCGGCTCGCCGGTGCTCGCACCGTTTGATATGATGCTAGTTGGTTTTCGAGATACTAGTACTCAGATTGTGTCAGGAGGAACATCCGTCCATTCCGATGATGTGAAATTATTTTTCGAGTCCACAAGTCCTGATTGGCCGGGAGTGTATTTGACTGTATACCATTTATTAACCTCACCTTTATTGACCGGACACACTCAAAGAGCAAGTAACAACCTTATGGCGCCACCAGCCCAGGGATACCAAATATTTTGGGATGGAAATTATACAGTTTCACCCACAGACAATGCAACTCCATACGGTGCCCTAATCGGATACAAAGTAAAACGCGGTGAACTAATTGGATTTGCTGGCACCGTACCGGCACCGGGTAGTATTGGTACTCACTCCTTTGCTGATTTTTATTTCGATGTACCGGATACATCAGTAAATCCGAACATTAAAAAAGGGGACACACATCTTCACCTTGTTCAACCCGGCTCGTTCTTTTATTGGAAAAGTTATAGTCCCAATGCGTCTTTCCCTAGTGGGGTGCTTGCTTATCCTTTTGAAATTGACGGCTATGAGCTTCCTGCCGAACAACGTGATGTGAATTATAAATATACTTCGAAAAAATAAAGGGCGGCGTCACTGTAATGGTAATCGCAACACGAAAAATCGGCCCCGCTGGCGGAATTCCGGTCCGCTAATAGGCGGATAAAATTTGTCGGGAAAATCAAATCAGCCATGTCTGCCGGCAGGCAGGGCCGGGGCGGGTGGACAAGAATTTTTACCCGTTAAGTCGCAAAGCGACTTGCTCGGTCCCCCCCAGTCATTTCTTGTCCGCATCCGCCCCGGCTTCAGAATTCGGCGTTCGGAAATTTTTGGAAAAAATTTCGTATTTTAAGGAGGAGAGAGAACCAGATAATATGAAGCCAAAAATAATTGTGTGGTGATGTGAAAAACGCATCTAAAAAATCGCCTTGAGACAGGCGATTTTTTATCAATCAAAATATCATTAAACATCCGGACCGCCAGTGGACGCGCTGTTCAGATTTTCATAAAGACCGCCTTTGATTTTGACCTTGCCGAAGGCCAGAAAAAATAGGCTTAGTGAGCCGTAAAAGAAAAAGTGGCTAAGATACATTATCTGATAAAGTGGAAAATTAAGATTATTTTCCAAAAATTCATAAAAAATATAAGGCACAGCAGAGAACATTATTAGTATAATGGAGACGGATAAGTATTTGGTGAAGGCGGTGGAAATAGAGACATATTTGCCGATTCTTTTGATCTTCAAAAGCGCCATCAAGCCGAAGATGAAGACCAGGGTGATATAAATATACGGCGCTATATTTTCCAATTCCAATGAAATTAAATCTTTTTTTGTTTCAAAAATAAAGATCGTCAAGATCAAAGCGGCAATTATGCCTATTAGGATTTTTATTTGTATTGTTGAACGTCTGTCGTGGATTCGTAAAAAAGCCTCCGCGCCGATTATTATCAGTATGATGCTAATCAGGTAAAAGTTGACGGTATTGACTAAGACATAATCAGAATAATAGATAAATGCGCCCATGCTCATACTAAAATATTCAACGATATGGGAAATGGCAAAAACAAACAATGCTGCCAAACTGGTTTGGAAGAATTTTTCCAGAATCGGATCATAGGAGTAATAGCGGACGAAAATCCTTATTACAGACAATGCGATGAATAGAACGGCGATAATATGTATGATGCCGAACTGAAAAAATAGCTGGCCGCTAAACTCCACTGCCATAATAATTAACAGATTAATAGCCAATAGCAATAGAGGGTTGAATATTTTTTCAATTTTTTCTTTGTCTATAATATTTGGTTTATTACTTATAATCTTGATTATATCATGATTTAGGCGAATTTGAAAAATTATTAATATGACGAATATATTTGGCATTCTCAAACAATAAATTATAATTTTATCAAGTAGGCGGAGACATTAAAAATATTCTGTAAAATCATGGTATTTTTTATGGTCTTTAACTTGGGGTTATCGGCGCGTTGACAAAATTATTAATATATGATAACTTAACAAGTCAGGAGTCAAATTGGACATTAACACAAAAAACGGAAAGGCAGGAACACCAATGAAGGTAAAAATTGAAGATTTATTGGGAAGTAGTTTTAGGGATAAAATTGGCACGATGGTTACAGTGTCATTTATAGAAGTTGAGAGAGATAGAGTAAACTGCAAATTAAAACCAATTTATGGTTCAATGTATGAATATTCTTTCACTAGAGTTGGTGATGGTACCATGGTTGAATTAAATGGAGCATCCGATTTTACTTTAGCCACCCCCATCAGACGAGCTACGCTTTCCTATGTTTATTAAATAAATTAACCCCTCCAACCTCCCCTTCAAAAGGGGAGGATTTTTATTATATTTTTTGCTATAATAAAGATATAAAAAATAAATTAAAAAAATTATGTCTTTACAAAACAAGGTAGCCATCGTAACAGGAGCGGGCAAGGGTATTGGTCAGGGTATCGCTCTGGCTTTAGCCAAAGAAAAATGCCAGGTTGTGGTTTCAGATGTGGATATTAATAGTGCTAAAAAGGTGGTGGCTGATTTAAAAAAAATGGGTGTCAAGGCTTTGGCGGTCAAATGTGATGTTTCCAAAAAATCTGAAGTGAGTAAATTATTCAAACAAACCCTAAAGGAATTCGGCCAACTGGATATCTTGGTTAATAACGCCGGTATCTTTCCTTTTGTGTCTTTTGCCAAAATAACCGAAGCCGATTGGGATAAAGTGCTCGATGTTAATTTAAAAAGTGTTTTTCTATGTTCTCAAGAAGCGGCTAAAGTGTTGCCAGTTGGTGGACGAATTATTAACATCTCTTCTATTGCGTCTTTTGTCGGTTTTGAGGGCCTGGTGCATTACTGTGCATCTAAAGGTGGAATTAATGGCTTGATCAGGCCTTTGGCCTTGGAGTTGGCGCCTAAGGGTATCACTGTTAACGCGGTAGCACCTGGCGCGATTGAAACCCCTGGGGCTAGTAAATCCAGCACCTCAGACAGCATCAAACAAACCATTGCTATAATTCCACTAGCGCGCATGGGTCAGCCCGCTGATATTGCCAATGCCGTGGTGTTTTTGGCTTCGCCTGGAGCCAGTTATATTACCGGACAGGTGATTGTGGTGGATGGGGGCTGGACTTTGAGGTAGGCGGTCCAATTGACTTTTAGTTTTCATAAATCGGCTGTTGATAATTTTAAAAAATACAGAAAATAAGCATTAATATCTGATCTAAAAGTGCGATAATTTCGCACTTTTTTTGTTTATTTCCTACTTATTTTGTCATCAATTTAATTTTGTGATAAGATATATAAACTTTTATAAATAACTCCTCAATATTATGGAAGATAAATCAAACAACTGGCCCGGCCAGGAGGCTGGTACTTTAGGATCCAATCAGATTACTAAAATACGAAAAAGAGACGGCCGAATTGTGGATTTTGATCAGGATAAGATTAAACAGGCAATTATTAAATCTTTTACGGCTTCCAATAATTATGATTACGCGATTATTGATAAATTAGTTGATAGCGTAGTCCATATTTTAAATGCGAGATATGGCCAAGATAACATTCCTTCCATTGAAGATATCCAGAATATTGTGGAAATTATTTTGATTCATAATGATTTGCCATCGGTGGCTAAAAATTTCATTATTTATCGCGAAGCCAGATCTAAATCACGCGAAAGACAACGCTCTATTTTGGATGGTTTAACCACCAGTTTACCCTACACCGATAATGCTCTCAAGGTCATGGCTAAAAGGTATCTAAAGAAAGATAATGATGATAAAGTAATTGAAACGCCGGAGCAAATGATGGAAAGGGTAGCCGCTTCTTTGGCGGAAGTGGAAAAAAAATACCATAAAACTGACGATCAAATTGCGAATATTAAAAAAGATTTTTATGAGGTTTTAAGCAATTTTGAATTTACGCCAGCCGGCCGAACACTGACTAATGCCGGCACGGACTTGCCGGTAGTGGCCAATTGTATTGTTTTGAATATTGAAGATTCCATGGATAGTATTTTTGATACTCTCAAGGATGCGGCTTTGCTTCAGCAATCCGGATCGGGGTTGGGTTTTCCTTTTCACACTCTGCGACCGGCTGGAGCTGGCGCCAAAAAATCGCGAGGCGTGGCCTCTGGGCCGGTGTCATTTTTAAAAGTCTATGACCGGGCTTTTGGGGTAATTAAACAACAAAACCGTCATGGGGCTAATATGGCGGTGATGAGTGTGGAGCATCCGGATATTTTGGAATTTATCCATTGCAAGGCCAGAGAAGGGGAAATTAAGAATTTTAATATTTCGGTTGGTTTGACTGATCGGTTTATGGAAGCGGTAGAAAAAAATGATCCAAATGTTTGGATACCTAGGTTTAATGGCAAAGATTATCCGCTTCATCGGATTATGCGTGATGAGGTTGATACTATTTTGGATATTGTGGAAGAAAAAATGACCGCCAAAGAGATTTTTAACGAAATTATTTCGGCGGCTTGGAGTAATGGCGAACCAGGATGTGTTTTTTTAGATACCGTCAATAAAGTTAATCCACTACCAGGCTTGGGTCGGATTGAGGCCTGTAATCCTTGTGGCGAACAATTTTTACATGATGGTGATGTCTGTAATTTGGGGTCTATAAATTTAGAAAAATTTGCCAAAAACGGTGAAGTGCTTTGGGATCGTTTACAAGAGGTAAGCAAAATAGCCGTGCGGATGTTAGATAATGTGACTGATATTACTTTGTATCAATCAACCAAAGTGAACACAGTTTCCAAGGATAATCGTCGCATCGGTTTGGGCATTATGGGTTTTGCGGACATGCTTTATAAATTAGGCATTGGGTATAATACTCCTGAAGGATTTGCGATGGGAGAAAAAATTATGAAAACTATTCAAGAAGCCGCTCATCAAATGTCGCAAAAGTTAGCTGAGGAAAAAGGTTTATTTAAGAATTATGATCATTCTATTTATAAAGACCAGAATATTAAAATGCGTAATGCCGCCCTCACCAATATCGCTCCGACCGGCACGATTTCCATGACCATGGATGTTTCCGGTGGGGTGGAGCCATATTTTGCCCTAGCTTATTATTACAAGCATGTGCTAGGTGGGGATGTGGATTTGACTTACTTCAATAAACATTTAGAAAAAGCTTTAAAAGAAAATAATTGTTGGTCGGATAGTATTAAGCAGCAAATTATTCAAAATGGCAGTTTGCAAAATGTGGCTGGTATTCCTGATAGCGTGAAAAAAGTTTTTGTAACCTCAATGGATATTTCAGCCACTGATCATATTAAAATGCAAGCGGCTTTCCAAAAGTATTGTGATAATGCTATTTCTAAGACGGTTAATTTTCCATATTCAGCCACTAAAAAAGATGTGATGGACGGTTATCTGATGGCTTGGCGCGCGGGGTGTAAGGGTTGCACGGTGTATCGGGATGGATCTCGAGACAAACAGATTTTAAACATTGCCAAAAATGAGAATAATGAACCAATGGATCCCAATGCCGGTTTAACTGATGAAATGCCCATGGTTAATACTGGCGGTGTGGCGACAACCGGTTTTAGCGCTAACAAATCTTCGGGTAAAAACGAGGTGATTGCCAGTGGTGTTTGTCCGGATTGTGGCAGTGCCATTGTTTTTTCTGAAGGATGTTACACTTGTCCGAATTGCGGAGTCAGCGCTTGTTCGATTTAAATAAATCTCTCCATTTTCGAAGGAAAATGTATAAATAAATCCTCCCCTTTTCAAGGGGAGGTTGGAGGGGTGCTAGTTAATAATAAAACCACCCCAACCCCTCCTTAGTAAGAAGGGGAATAAAAACCACCCCTAACCCCTCCCTGCCTACCATGCCTACGGCAGGCAGGATCGCAATGATAGCTCCTACCGTCATCGCGAGGGACGACGCGATCTCAAGTGAAATAAAAGTGGGATTGCTTCACTTCACTTCGTTTCGTTCGCAATGACGAGAAGGGGATGAGATTGCTTCGTTCGCTCCGCTCCCCTGTCTACCGATAGGCAGGCTCGCAATGACAATAATAACTACAATCATATGATCCAAGTTTATTACGGTGACGGCAAAGGCAAAACCACAGCTTCTCTGGGTTTAGCAATTAGGGCGCTAGGCAGTGGCAAGAAAGTGGCTATAATATTTTTTGATAAAGGGGGTACTAATTACAATGAAAGAAAAATTTTAGATAAGTTAGGCATTACTTATTTTTCTTATGGCCGTGACCGAAGATTAGAAAATGGTCGGTTTGATTTTTCTCTAAAACCAGAAGATTTGGAAATGGCCCAAAAATCAATGGCCAAATTAAAAGAAATTCATCATAATTATGATTTGATAATATTAGATGAGGTTTTAAACGCTGTTAGATTAAAAATGATGCCCCTTGAGGCATTGCTTGATTATTTAGATGATAAAAAACCGAAAGATTTGGAATTAGTTTTGACTGGCCGGGGATTATGGCCGGAAATAAGTGAGCGAGCGGATTTAGTAACAGAAATGAAAATGGTCAAACATTATTTTGAAAAACAAACACCAGCTCGAGCGGGAATTGAGTTTTAGTTTTGTTTTTTTATCCAATTAGAAATACGAACAAAGGTTTTTAATTGGCATTAGTAATATTGATTAAAATATAACCACAATTAAAAAAAGAACCACTGGAGTAGTCCAGTGGTTCTTTGTATTATCTCTTTTTAAAATTTTGTTTAGGTTATTTTTTCTTTTTTAAATCAGTAATTTCCTTTTTTAATTCAATCATTTGTAATTCCCTTCCCACCATTAATTCATTTAATTTTGACAGCTCATCAATACGAGCATTAAGATCTTCGGTCTTTTTAGCTATGCCTTTTTCCAGGTTTTTAGTGTAACTGGCTAATTTTACTTCAATAGCTCTTTTTAGAGTAATGTCTTCAATGGCTAGCAGAATTTGTTGAGTATCATCTAGTCGCCTGGCGTTAAGGAGCATGATTTTTTTGCCAATTTTGGGAAAGTTATAAGTGATTTCAAAATCATTAAATACTTTTTCGTCTGGTAAAATATTCTCTAATAATCTTTTCAATTTTGGTAAATCCCATTGGCCAGAACCTAAATTATAAATCAGTTTATTATTAGTTTCTTTTTTAGTGGTTTGAAAATTTATATAAAAAGATTTGTTAGCACCCACTACCCTAAGATCGGGATTAAGAATCAAAAATGGTTCTCTGGCTGTATCAGAAAAGGTTTTAATGTAATGCAGAGCTATTTCTTTTTCGTTTTTTGTTTGTAATTTGTTGTTTTTCATATGATTGTGTTAAATAATTTATATAAAATTTATCTATATACTACTATAATTATAGTTAACCCTCCCTTTTTATGCAAATATAATTTAATTAGTTTGTCAAGGGGGTAGGGTAATTAGTTTCAAAAATTATGTTAATTGAGCCATCTTTCTGGCTCTTTTGTTTTTTTATGGGTAGATGTATAATTATTATAATAATTATTTTTGACCAGATATGGCTCAAAAAGTTATTAAAACCAAATATTTACCTAATTCTGATAAAAAAGAAGTTGTTTTTAAATTGATTGAAAAAGAAAGAGGGAATATTTTTAATATAGTCAATGATCTTATTTTGGTAGCCGATGTCAAAACCGGTATGTTGGTGGATGCTAATTTGACCGCCCAAAATATTTTGGGCAAAAATCTTAGCCAAATCAGAACCATGCATCAAAGTCAGATACATCTTCCATCAGAAGCTGTTAAATATCGACAGATTTTCAAACAACACATTAAGGCCGGTCGAGGTATTTTACAAGATATTTATATTGTTGATCGGCATAAAAAATTAATTCCTTTCGATGTTAATATTAAGTTACTCAAAATAAATCATAAGATGTATGCTCTTGGTATTTTTAGAAATTCCAGTGAAAGAAATAAAACAGAAGAGGAATTGAAAATATCACTGGATAAATATGAAGTATTGGCTGATAATAATCCTGATTTTATTTTTGTCGTCGATCGTAATTATAAAATTTTAAACTTAAATAGATCAGCCGCTAATTTACTCAGAAAAAAACCGGAATCACTAATCGGCCAATCCATCAAGCAAATTTTCCCCCCAAGCAATTAGTCGTAATTATATTACCAGTCTAGCTGAAGTTTTTAAAACCAAAAAATCTCTAAGTAGAGAATCCCAGATGATAGTTGGCGGTCAGACTTATTATATCAATACCAAATTGTCGCCCCTAAAAGATAGGGTCGGTAATGTTTATGCGGTTTTGGGGGTGGTTCGGGATTTAACTAGCTGGAAACAATCAATGGAAGAATTAAAAGCAAGTGAAGAAAGATATCGTGGTATATTTGAATCGGCTGTTGATGGGATATTTTTGATGGCCGGTAAATTATTTATTGATTGTAATAATACGACTATTAAAATGTTTGGTTGTCAGAAGAAAAGCGATGTGGTGAATCACACACTATTTGACTTTTCACCATTAAAACAGCCGGATGGACAAAATTCCAGCAAAAAAGGAATTCATTTTATCCAACAAGCCCTACAAGGAAAACCCCAAACCTTTTATTGGCAACATCTGACTAAATCAGGCCAGCCGTTTGATGCCGAAGTTTCTCTTAATGCCGTTACTTTAAGGGGTCAGAAATTAATTCAAGCCATTGTTCGAGATGTCAGCGTTCAAAAAGCAGTTGAACAGCAAATAGCGGAAAGTCAGGAGAAATATCAAAGTGTTTTTAATTCGGTTAATGATATTATTATTTTAATTGACAAAAAAGGATTTATTGTTGATGTCAATAGTAAATTAAAAAAGATTGCTGGTTATAATACCAGTGAATTAATCGGGCGTCATTTTTCCACTTTAACTAAAATAATCGCTTCAGAAAGTTTAAAGCTAATAATTGGCAATTTTCTGAAAAAAATGACGGGGAAAAATATCCCACCTTATAATATTCAAGTTACCAGCAAGAGCGGTCAGGAAATCATTATCGAATTAAACATGACCGTTAGAAAAATAAATGGCAAAATAGTTGGTTTATTGGCGGTTTTAAAAGATGTGACGACTCGAGAGAGAATTTTAAAAGAACTGGCTCAGCAAAAACATAAATTTGAGACTATTTTTGATTTAACACCTAATTTTATTATTTATAAAAGCAATAATGATAAATTTTTAGAGGTTAATAAGACTTTTGTGGATTGGCTTGGCTTACCCAAAGAAAAAATAATTGGTAAAACCACTTATGATCTTATTTTGGACAAAAAAATTGCCAAAATCACCAGAGCAGATGATTTGGAGGTTATTAAAACCGGCAAATCAAAAACCAATATTATCAGAAATTTCGTCAGCCCTTTTAATAAAAATAATATGTGGGGGATGTATTCTAAAATGCCATTTTTTGATTTAAACGGTCAAGTTATCGGCACTTTAACAGTGACCAGTGATATAACCAAAATAATTAAATCAGAAAAGGAAATTGAACGCCAAAAACTAGCTATTTTAAATATTTTGGAAGATGTCAAAAAAGAAAGGGATAAAAATGAAACTATCGCCAATGATTTGAAAAAATTTGAATTGGCTGTTAATAATGCTTCTGATCAAATAATCATCACTGATAAAAACGGCTTAATTTTATACGCTAATAATTCCACCGAAAGAATGACAGGATTTAAGGTGAAAGATATTTTGGGCCAGAAAGTCGGAACCAAAGTATTGTGGGGCGGACAGATGAGCAAGGAATTTTACCAGAAATTATGGAAAACCATTAAAATTGATAAAAAAACTTTTTCCGGAGAATTAATAAATCATAGAAAGAATGGTGATAATTATAATGTTTTTGCTAGTATTTCTCCGGTTTTAAATAATCAGAGTGAGGTAATTTATTTTGTCGCCATTGAAAGGGATATTACCAGGGAAAAAGAAATAGACAAAATGAAGACGGAGTTTGTGTCTATTGCTTCGCATCAACTTCGGACGCCATTGACTGGTATTAAATGGTTTTTAGAATTATTGTTAAATGAGAAAATTGGCGTTTTAAATGAAAAACAGGTAGATTTTTTAAATCAAGTATCTTTAAGTAATGAAAGAATGATAAGCTTAGTCGGCGATCTACTCAGTGTTTCTAGAATTGAAACCGGGGGTAAAAAATTTGAGATTAATAAGAGAAGTATTAATATCGTGCCGATTATTAAAGGTGTAATCTCTGATAATATCGTCCTAGTTAAAGAGAAAAATATAAAAATAATTAGTTGTGTCTCTAAACCTGATAAAATAATGGTTTTGGCTGATCCAGATTATATTAGACAAGTATTGAATAATTTAATTAGCAATTCTTTGAAATACTCTAATAATAACGGCAAGATTGAAGTTGATTGTAGATATGAAGATGAAAAAATAATATTTTTTATCAAAGATAATGGCGTTGGCATACCGCTCAATGACCAAAAAAGAATTTTTGAGAAATTTTTTCGAGCAGGTAATGTTATCACCAAAGAAACTTCAGGCACTGGATTGGGGCTTTATATAGCTAAAGCTATAGTTGAAGGCCATGACGGAAAGATTTGGTTTGAATCTCAAGAAGGTAAGGGGACGACGTTTTATTTTTCTTTGCCCAAAAATAATTAATAAAAAATATAATATTATGTCTAACAAAAAAATATTAATAGTAGAAGACGACCCCAGCACCAATTTTTTAAATGTTCTATTTTATTAATAATTAAATTGTGAAATCGCCTTCGGCTTACTGGTTTCTTTAGTTGTAATCTTTATGAAATTGGTGCGGGGCAAGACGATAAATTGAAGAATAATAATTAAATTACTATCTTATGACAAAAAAGAAAATTTTAATTGTGGAGGACGATAATTTTTTACAAAAAGCACTTGGTTATTCACTAACAGAAAGTAATTTTGATATCATTTCAGCTGTTGACGGCGAACAAGCTCTTTTATTGGCCAAAAAAGAGAAGCCCGATTTGATTTTGTTGGATATAATCTTGCCCAAAAAAGACGGTTTTATGGTA
>Ga0210057_1004073_pt1 | contig 19707 bp, 34 predicted proteins | sample CryGeyCG2114_010_2_FD_183968 | JGI IMG/M metagenome (GOLD analysis project Ga0210057, IMG submission 183968) | Groundwater microbial communities from aquifer - Crystal Geyser CG10_big_fil_rev_8/21/14_0.10 (SPAdes) (version 2) | ecosystem: Environmental > Aquatic > Deep subsurface > Groundwater ...
TTACTCGCTCGTCAGGTTAATGTTCCGGCAATTGTGGTTTTCTTAAACAAAGTTGATGCCGTTGATGACAAAGAGTTGATTGACTTAGTGGAAATGGAAATTAGGGAACTTTTAAGTAAATACAAGTTTCCTGGAGACAAAATTCCTATAGTTAAAGGTTCAGCTTTGAAAGCTTTGGAATGCGGCTGCGGTAAAAAAGAGTGTGAATGGTGTGGGAAAATTTTAGAGTTAATGAATCAAGTTGATACTTATATTCCTACCCCAGAAAGAGACTTAGATTTGCCTTTTTTGATGCCGGTTGAGGATGTTTTCTCTATTAAAGGCCGGGGAACAGTGGTGACTGGTAGAATTGCCCGGGGCAAAGTTAAGGTGGGCGATACAATTGAGATTGTGGGTTTAAAAGACACTCAAAAAACCACCGTTACCGGAGTGGAAATGTTTAGGAAAAGTCTAGATAGCGGCCAAGCCGGAGACAATGTTGGGGTTTTACTTAGAGGAGTGGAAAAAGACCAGGTTCAAAGAGGTCAAGTTTTGGCCAAACCTGGGGCAGCTACCCCTCATACCGAGTTTGAAGCCGAGGTTTATATTCTTACCAAAGAAGAACACGGTCGTCATACCCCATTTTTCACTGGATACAAACCTCAGTTCTATATTCAAACAACTGATGTCACCGGTGAAGTAACCTTGCCTAAAGGGGTAGAGATGGTGATGCCTGGTGATAATGCTAAAATGACAGTTAAGTTAATTGTTCCAGTAGCCATGGAAAAAGGTCTCAGGTTTGCCATAAGAGAAGGTGGCAAGACAGTTGGAGCTGGAGCAGTTTCAAAAATATTAAAATAAAAAAATAAATCCCCCGCTTAAAAACGGGGGATGCACATTCAAATGCCTAAAGGAAGAATTAGGGTTAAATTAAAGGCTTTTGACCACAGAATTATTGATGAATGTTGTCAAAAGATATTGCAGACTGCCCTGTCTACTGGTGCTAAAGTTATTGGGCCAGTTCCTTTGCCGACTAGAAGAAAGTTGATTGTCGTTACTACCAGTCCACATACTGATAAAGATGCTCGGGAACACTTTCAAATATTAACCCATAAACGCCTGATTGATATTGTCCAGCCAACTGACAAAACTATTGATAGCTTAATGCATTTGGAATTGCCAGCTGGAGTGGGTATTGAGATTAAAATGTAAAAAAAGCCTGGAAGAAGAATGCGGCCCGGTTTGGGCCATTTTTTTTTGAAAAAAGAATTTATAAAATATAAAGATAAATAATTTTTAAAATAGTTTTAAAATAAAATATTAAAAAAAATAATGATTAATCGGTTTTTTGGCTATAAAATTGATCAAGTTCAAACCTTTGATAATAAAGGTAAGCGTTTAGTGGTTACTAAAATTAAAGCCCTACCTTTAAAAGTAAAAAAAATAAAGACTGAAAAAAAGGATGGCTATATGGCTTTACAGGTAGAGATTAAGCCGTTTTCTAAAAAAAATAGCAAAAAGCCAAAGAAAACTATTTTAAGAGAGATAAAGCTTTTAAAAGAAGAAGAAATTAAAATTGGCGATAAAATCGAATTAAAAAGTATTTTTAAAATTGGCGATAAAGCTCAGATTAAAGGAAAAACAATTGGGCGGGGGTTTGCCGGAGTGGTTAAACGTTATCGTTTTGCTGGCGGTTCCCGGACTCACGGTCAATCTGACCGTCAACGGGCTCCAGGTTCAATTGGCCAGGGAACTGATCCAGGTAGGGTTTGGAAAGGGAAGAAAATGCCGGGGAGAATGGGAAACAAACCCAAAACAATTAAAGGTTTAAAAGTTTTTAAAATTGATGAAGAGGAAAACATTCTTTTTTTAACTGGTTTAGTGCCTGGTAAAAAGGGTGGATTTTTAGAAATTAAAAAGACAAACAAAGCTAAAAATACTTTAAAAATTAAGCCTAAAAAAGAAGAATCTAGCCAGGAAGAAAAATCTTAAGGAGGAGATAAATAAATAGTTTATTATTTATTTAAAACCATGGTTCAAGTTGATTTATATACTCTTAAAGGAGAAAAAAAAGGTAAACTAAGTTTGCCGGATAAGATTTTTAAGGTTAAAGATAACCCAGTTTTAATTGCTCAATCAATTCGGGTCTATCTTTCAAATCAAAGGCAATCTCCTGCCAAAACTTTAAGGCGGGGAGAAATTAGAGCGACCGGTAAAAAGGTCTACCGTCAAAAAGGGACAGGTGGAGCCAGACATGGTGATAAAAAAGCCCCTATTTTTGTTAAAGGTGGTAAAGCTCATGGTCCAACAGGAGAGCAGTATTTTAAATTAAAAATGGCTAAAAAAATGAAGCGGCTGGCTTTGTTTTCCAGTTTAAGTAATAAAGTTAGAGAAGGTAAAGTAATGGGCCTTGAAAGTCTTAAAAAAATAGAGCCCAAGACCACAAAAATGGCTGAAATTATCACTAACCTTAAGTTAGAACCGGATAAAAAAAAGGTTAAAGTGACTTTAGTTTTAGGAAAACCAATGGTTAATGTTTTGCAAGCGGGCAGAAATCTTAAGGGTTTGAGTCTTAAACAGGCAAACCTTTTGAACCCCTATGAAGTATTAAAAGCTAAATATTTGGTTTTTGAAAAAGATAGTCTTTTAAAATTAAAAGATACTTATGGAATTAAATAAAGTAATAGTAAGACCATTAATCACTGAAAAAAGTATGGCTTTAGCTAAAGAAGGCAAATATACTTTTGAAGTTAATAAAAAGGCTTTTAAAAAGGATGTTCAAAAGGCAATTTCCGAGGCCTTTGGGGTGGAAGTTATCAAGGTAAACCTTTTTAGAAAAGCCAAGAAAAGAAAAAGAGTTGGCCGTTTAAGAAAAAAGTTTTCTAATTTAAGTTTTTATAAAAAAGCGATTGTTAAAGTTAAAGAGGGTCAGAAAATTGATATTTTTGAGGAAAAGTAAATGAAAGATTTTAAAAAATATAAGGCAGTGACACCGGGTCTAAGAAACAGATTGGATGCAACTAGTCAAACTCAGGCGATTGAGCCGGAAAAGCGGTTAAAAAAGATTTTAGCTAAGCATTCTGGCAGAAATGTTACTGGCCGAGTGACTGTCAGGCATCAGGGCGGCCGGCAAAAGAGGTTTTTCAGAGTGATTGACTATAAGAGAGATAAAAGAGATATTAAAGCCAGGGTGGCCTCAATTGAATATGATCCTAACCGGTCAGCCAATATTGCTCTTTTATATTATAAAGACGGGGAGAAGCGCTATATTATCGCTCCTAGAGGTTTAAAGATTGATAAAGAAGTTGAAGCCGGGGAAAAAGCAGATTTAAAGATTGGTAATGCTTTACCTTTAAAAAAGATTCCTTTAGGGATGGCGATTCATAATTTAGAAATTAGTCCTGGTAGGGGCGGTCAGTTGGTTAGGGGGGCAGGCGGATCAGCTACTATTCGTTCAAAGGAAAAAGGGATGGCGATTGTTAAACTGCCTTCAGGGGAGTTAAGACGGGTTAGTCTAAAAGCTTATGCGACTTTAGGCCAAATTGGTAATATTCATCTAAAAGATGTTAGTTTGGGTAAGGCGGGGAGAAAGAGATTAAAGGGGATTCGTCCCTCAGTCAGAGGAGTGGCCATGCATCCTGGTGCTCATCCTCATGGCGGCGGCGAGGGTCGATCAGGAATAGGAATGCCGAGTCCTAAATCACCGTGGGGTAAGAGAACATTGGGTAAAAAAACTAGAAAAAGAAAAAAGTATTCTAATAAATATATAGTTAGAGATCGGAGGAAATAAAGTGGGACGTTCAAGTAAAAAAGGACCATTTATTGATCAAAAGTTATTAAAAAAGGTTTTAATCCAAAAACAAACCGGGAGAAAAGAACCAATTAAGACCTGGGCTCGGGCTTGTCAGATTCCCCCAGAGTTTGTTGGCCATAGTTTTCAGGTTCATAATGGCAGGATTTTTACTGAGTTATATGTGACGGAAATGATGGTTGGTCATCGTTTGGGTGAGTTTTCTCCTACCCGGACTTTTAGAGGCCATGGGAGAATGGTTAAAAGAACTGTTACTAAGACTTAAACTGTAAATTATTAATAATTTATAAAATAATATTTAAATGAATAACAATAAAACAATAATTAAGGCTGAGCAAAAGAACATTCGGATTAGTCCTCGGAAGCTTAATTTATTGTCTAAAGCCGTTAGAAAACTAGCGATCGATGAGGCTTTAGATCATTTAAAGTTTATTAATAAAAGATCTAGTCTGGTTCTAGGGAAAACAATTAAGCAAGCAGTCGCTAATGCAACCAATAATTTAAATATTGATAAAGATAATTTAAAAATATCAAGAATTGAAGTTTTAGTTGGCCCGGTTTTTAAACGCTGGCAAGCGGTTTCTCGAGGTAGAGCTCACTCAATTTTAAAAAGAACCAGCCATTTAAGAGTTTTTTTAGAGGAAAAAGAAACAGAAAAATCAACTAAAAAGATTAAAAAAACAGCGAAGAGCAAAGATAAAAAAACAAAGAAAGATAATAAGGTTGAAAAAAATATTTTAAAGAAAGGAAAGAAAAGTGGGCCAAAAAGTTAATCCTCATGGTTTTAGACTAGGAACGCTTTACACTTGGAAATCTCAGTGGTATGCCAAGGGAAATGATTATCAAAAGTTTTTATTAGAAGACATTAAATTAAGAAAGTTTTTACTGGAAAAATTACACCTAGCGGGGATTGTTAGGGTAGAAATTAAGCGGTCAATTAATACGATTAAAGTTATTCTTTATGTTTCCCGGCCTGGAGTAGTTATTGGCCGGGGAGGATCTGGCTTGGAAGCTTTAAAAAAGATGATTAAAGATAAATTAAGAGTTACTTTAAGTGATTCTAAATCAGTTAATAAGATTGATTTAGAGGTGAAAGAAGTAAAAAATCCTGATTTGGCAGCTCGTTTAGTTGCTTTAAGAATTGTGGATCAGCTGGCTAAAAGATATCCTCACCGCCGGGCAGTTAGTATGGCTATGGATAGAGTGATGAATTCCGGGGCTGAGGGAGTTAAAATTGTTTTGGCTGGCCGGGTGGCCGGAGCCGAGATTTCCCGGACTGAAAGATATAGCCGGGGATCAATTCCTTTGCAAACCTTAAGGGCTGATATTGATTATTCTCAAATGCCGTCTTTAACTAAGTCTGGCTATATTGGGGTTAAGGTCTGGATTTATAAAAAAGAAGAGGAGATTAAATAATGTTACAGCCTAAGCGCCAAAAATACCGGAAGCATTTTCGAGGGACAATGAAAGGTAAAGCGGGAAAGGGCAATAAGCTTGATTTTGGTGAATATGGCTTAAAAAGTATAACTGGCGGCTGGATGAGTGCCAATCAAATTGAGGCCGCGAGAAAAGCAATTACTAATTATACTAAAAGACAGGCTAAACTTTGGATCAGGGTTTTTCCTGATAAGTCATATACCAAAAAAGCAGCTGGTTCAAGAATGGGTCAGGGCAAGGGGGAAATTGAAGGCTATGTGGCGGTTATTAGACCAGGTAGGGTTATCTTTGAATTAGCTGGAGTCGATGAAGAAATAGCTCGGGAAGCAATTAAAAGAGCGGCCGCTAAATTATCTTTAAAAACTACATTTATTAAAAAGGACTAAAAATGACTAAGATTAAAGAATTAAGAGATAAAAATACTAAAGAACTATTAGAACTTTTAAAAAAAACTCAGGTTAATCTTTTAAAGCTTAAAATGGAGCTAAAGCTTTTAAAACTTAAAGATGTTAAAGAACCAGGGAAAAAAAGAAGGGAAATTGCTTTGATTAAAACTATTTTGTCTGAAAGAAGATTAGACAACCTTAGTAAGGTTGAAGAAAAGAAAGAGGGGGATAAATGAGACAATTAAAAGGCAAAGTCTTAAGTCAGAAAATGACTAAAAGTGCGGTCGTTGAGGTTAGTCGATTTTGGACTCACCCCATATATAAAAAGAGAATTAAAAAAACAAAAAAATACTTAGTTCATAATGAAATTAAGGTAAAAGACGGTGATCCGGTTATTATTCAGGAATGCCGGCCAATAAGTAAAAAGAAAAGGTTTGAATTAATTAAAGTAATAATTAATAAATAATTAATTTTTTTAGTAAAATATATATTTTGTAAATAAAATAAATAATAAAATAAGATGATTCAATTAAGAACTATTTTAAAACTAGCTGATAATTCAGGTGCTAAACGCTTAAAAGTTCTCCATGTTCATGGTGGTTCTAAAAGGCGCTTTGGTTATATAGGTGATATTGTTAGCTGTAGTGTTGATCGGGCTGATCCCTATGGGAGTGTTAAAGATTCTCAGTTAGTTAAAGCCGTCATTGTTAGGACTAGAAAAGAAGCAAGAAGAGAAGACGGTTCATATATTAGATTTGATGATAATGCCGGGGTTATTATTGAAAGCATGAAAAACAAAGATCCAGTTGGGAGCCGGATTTTTGGACCAATTGCCAGAGAAATTAAAGAATTAGGTTATAAAAAAATAGCTTCCTTAGCCAAGGAACTGATTTAAAAAAATATATAAGATGAAAAGATATAAAAAGATAATTGAGCCAGTAAAAATTAAAATAAAGGTTGGTGATCTAGTTAAGGTGAGAATTGGCAAGGATAAAGGAAAAACTGGTAAAGTGGAAAAGGTTTTTCCAAAAAAAAGGAAAGTTTTAGTAACTGGAGTTAATGTATTTAAAAAACATTTAAAAGCTAAAGGTAAAGAACAGCCGGGCGGGATTATTGATTTGACTAAACCTTTGGAAGTTTCTAATTTAAGCTTAATTTGTCCAAAATGTTCTAAAGTTACTAGAATTGGTTATTCTGTTGGAAAAGATAATAAAAAATATAGAAAGTGTAAAAAATGTCAGGAAATAATAAAATGAACCGTTTACAAAAAAAATATCAAGATAAAGTAATTCCTATATTTCAAAAAGAAATGGGGATTAAAAATCCCTTAGCTGTTCCTCGAGTAGAAAAAGTAGTTTTTAATGTTGGGATTGGGGATATTAGTTTAGATAAAGGTGCTTTAGTTAAAGCTAAGGATGCTTTAAAAGCCATCACCGGCCAGAAAGCTTTAGTTTGTCCAGCTAAAAAAGCGATTGCTGATTATAAAACTAGAAAAGGGGTGCCGGTTGGGTTAAAAGTGACTTTAAGGAAAAAAAGAATGTATCAATTCATGGATAAGCTTTTTTCTGTTGTTTTGCCCCGGGTAAGGGATTTTCAAGGAGTAAAAAGAAGCGCATTTGACAAGCAGGCTAATTATACTTTGGGTTTAAAAGAGCAAATTATTTTTCCAGAAGTGGATTATGATAAAATAGACCGGGTTAGAGGGATGGAAATAAGTTTTCTAATTTCCACTAAAGATAAAAAGAAAGCTTTAAGATTATTAGAATTATTAGGTATGCCTTTTGAAAAAGAGATTGAAAGGAAAAGCAAATAATGGCGACTGAAGCAAAAAAATCTAAACAAAATAAAAAATCTAAGTTTTCATCCAGGCAGAAAAACCGATGTAAGCTTTGTGGCCGGCCAAGGGGCTATATTCGTTTGTTTGGCTTATGCCGGCTGTGTTTTCGTAAATTTGCTCATAAAGGAGAGTTGCCAGGGGTAACAAAAGCCAGCTGGTAAAAATATTATGCTAACAGATCCTGTTGCCGACTTACTAGTTAGAATTAAAAATGCCTCGATGGTTTTAAAACCCGAGATTAAGGTACCTTTTTCTAAAGAAAAAGAAGCGGTGGCTAAAATTCTTTTACAGGAAGGTTATTTGGAAAATATTGAAGTTAAAAAAGATAAAGATAAAAAAAGCCCTAAAAAGGATTTAGTTTTAAAAATTAAGTATCTTAGGGGTAAACCAGTTATTCAAGGAATTAAGCGGATTTCTAAACCGGGTTTAAGAATTTATTTGTCTTATAAAAAGTTCCCCCGGGTTTTATCGGGGTTTGGAATGGGGATTATCTCTACCTCTAAAGGAGTTATGACTTACAGGCAGGCAAGAAAGAAAAAATTAGGAGGCGAAATTATTTGTCAAGTTTGGTAAATATATGTCAAAAATAGGCAGAATGCCAATAGAGATACCAGAAGGAGTGACCGTTGAGATCAAGGATAACTTGGTATCTATTGTTGGGCCTAAAGGAAAATTAGGCCAGAAAGTTAGAAGGGAAATTGAAGTTAAAAAAGAAGACAAAAAAATTATTGTTAAAGCTAAAAAAGATAGTCGGATAGGAAGATCACTCCATGGTTTATTTAGGACTTTAATTGCTAATATGATAGTGGGTGTTACCAAAGGGTTTTCTAAGGATTTAGAACTTCATGGGGTTGGTTACAGGGCCGCTCTGGAAGCCGGGAAATTAATGATTTCCGTTGGTTTTTCTCATCCAGTTATAGTGGAGCCAATTGAAGGAATTGAATTTAAAGTGGAAGAACAGACTAAAATTAAAATATCAGGGATTGATAAACAGTTGGTTGGTAATGTAGCCGCTCAAATTAGGGATATTAAAAAACCTGAGCCTTATAAAGGCAAAGGGATTAGATATATGGGAGAAATAGTTAAGAAAAAGCCAGGCAAAGCGGCTAAAGCTGGAGCCGGGGGAGAATAATAATTATTCTGCCTGAAAAAGGAATTATATATGACACAAATAGCTGAACAGGAACAAACACCAGCTTGGCTGGCTCAAAATGGCTTAACCGTTGATCATTTTAGGGTGACGGAACAATACATAAAAAGATACGGAGGATCTGGCGCAGATTTTATAAGGGGATCCTTATTTAATTTAGTAGATTATGGACCGGAATTTGTTCAATGGGTGGCAATTGAGATTACTGGTAATTTGGAAGATGGAGAGTTTTTAATGCAAGTCAGTGAATATATAAGACGAAGAATGACTGGCGCAGAGCCTAAAATTAATTAAAAGAGTAGAGATTAATATGATAAATAGATATTCTAAAAAGAGTTTAGAGAGAAAAACCAAGATTAGAGCCAAACTTAAGAAATTGTCTTCTCGGCTTAGGTTGAGTGTTTTTCGTTCTAATAAGTCTTTGTTTTGCCAGATTATTGATGATAAGAAGAGAATTACTTTAGTATCAGCTTCTTATAAGGATTTGAAGGAAGTTAAAAAGGGTGAGTTTGAGGATTTAAAGGCTGGGGGGGAAAAAATAGGAGAAGCTTATATTTTAGGCCAGATTTTAGCCGGTAGGGCTTTGAAGAAAAAAATTAAGTTGGTCTATTTTGACAGAGGTTCATATAAATATCATGGCCGGGTTAAGGCGGTGGCTTTAGGAGCCAGAAAGGGAGGCTTAAAATTTTAATTTAATTAATTGAATTATTAGTTAATTTAGAATTTATTAAAATATTATGTGGGAACAAGTAAAAAAAGAGTTTGATGAAAAAGTAGTTAAAATAAGTCGGGTTTCTAAAAAAACTAAGGGTGGAAACAGGATTAGTTTTTCTGCTTTAATGGTTATTGGGGATCGGAAAGGCCGGGTGGGAGTGGCTTTAGGCAAGGCGCCTGATGTTTTATCAGCTATTAAAAAGGGAGTTCGGAAAGCCAAAAAAAAGATGATTACTGTTCCTTTGGATAAAGGCACGATCCCTCATGAGATTTATTTAAAAAGAGGGGCGGCTAAGATTTTACTTAAGCCTGCTCCTGAAGGAACCGGGGTAATTGCCGGTGGTCCAGTTAGAAGTGTGGTTGAGGTCGCCGGGATTAAAAATATTGTATCTAAAATTTTAGGAACTAAAAATAAAGCTAGTAATGTTTATGCTACTGTGGAGGCCTTAGGACAACTAAGGAAAAAAGATGAGTCTAAATAAATTAACTAAAGTTAAAAAAAACGGTAAAAAAAGAGTTGGCCGGGGTTATGGTTCTGGTAAAGGTGGTCATACGTCTGGTAGAGGGGCTAAAGGTCAGAAAGCCAGAAGCAAACCGGGTTTATTATTTATGGGAACTAAGATGAGAAAGTCTTTAATAAAAAGATTGCCGATGCAAAGAGGGAAAGATAAATTTAGGTCCAAGAAAAGAAAATTAATTATTGTTAATTTAAAATATCTTAATCTTTTAGCTGATGGAACTACGGTTGATATTCAAAGTTTAATCAAGAATAATTTAGTTTCTAAGGAAGCGGAAAAGATTGGGGTTAAAATATTAGGAGAGGGTAAATTAGAGAAAAAATTAATTGTTAGATTGCCTGTTTCCAAAGGAGCCAGAAAAAAAATTGAAAAATTAGGCGGAAAAGTAGAAGCTGTTTTGAAAAAAGAAGTGATTAAAAAAGAAGTTTTAAAGAAAAGTAAAACTTTGTCAAAAACAAAAAAGGTCAAGGTTAAGAAAACTACTAAAGTAAAGGTAAATAAAGAAAAAGAAACTAAGCCTAAAAAAGCTAAAAAGAAAAAGGCTTAAGAAAAGTAAATAAAAAGGACAGGGAAAAGTAAGTTTTAAAAAACTTTTCAGATTTTTTAATTTTATATATATTTATATCTATCTTTTTTAAATAGTCTCTTTATATGGTAAAAAAAGTTTTAAAACCTTTAATTGATGCTTTTAAGGTTCCTGATTTAAGGAAAAAGATTGTTTTTACCCTTTTAATGTTTGTTGTTTTCCGCTTAGCCGCCCATGTCCCTGTACCTGGAGTGGATTTAGAAGCTTTAAAACAGCTTTTTTCAAGATCTCAGTTTTTAGGGATGTTGGATATTTTTTCCGGCGGGACTTTGGCTAACTTTTCTATTATTGCCATTGGTTTAAATCCCTACATTAATGCTTCAATTGTCATTCAGCTTTTAACCATGGTTTTTCCCAAGCTTGAGGAAATGCAAAAAGAGGGAGAAATTGGTCGGGAAAAGATGAATCAATACACTCGGTTTTTAACCGTTCCGATTGCTATTTTTCAGTCAATTGGGATGCTGGCAATTTTAAAAAAACAGAATATTATTGTGGGTTTGAATGCTTTTGATATAAGCTTGATTGTCGTTACTATGGTGGCAGGTTGCTTATTTATGATGTTTTTAGGAGAGTTAATTACTCAGCATGGTTTGGGGAATGGAATTTCTTTACTGATTTTTGGGGGAATTGTAGGGAGGATGCCGGCTTCTTTAGTTCAGACTATTTCAGTAGCAGAAACTTTAAATGTTTTTAATTTAGTTGTTTTTGTGGTCATGGCTGTAGCGGTAGTAGCGGCTATTTCTTTTGTTAATGAAGCCACTAGGCAGATAAAAGTTTCTTATGCTCGAAGACAAAGAGGGGGGAAAAGCTTTGGGGGGAATACCAGTCATTTGCCCTTGCGGGTTAATCAGGCTGGAGTGATTCCGATAATTTTTGCTGTTTCCATGGTTTTAATTCCTTCAATGATTGGTGGTTTTTTACAAAGTGTTTCCAATCCTAATCTAGCGAGTTTTGGGACTAGTTTAACCCGGCTTTTTAACCCTAATGGTTGGTTTTATAACTTAAGCTATTTTATTATGGTGATTGCTTTTACTTTCTTTTATACCGCCGTCACCTTCAATCCTGATAAAATAGCCGAGGATATTAAAAAGTATGGCGGTTTTATTCCGGGCATTAGACCCGGCTTGAAAACAGCAGAATACTTAAAAAAGATTTTAAACAGGATCACTTTGGCAGGAGCGGTCTTTTTAGGATTAGTCGCCATTTTGCCTTCAATTGCCCGGTCTTTGACCGGCATTACCACTATGATGATTGGTGGGACCGGGATTTTAATTGTGGTGTCAGTTGTTTTAGAAACAAGTAAATCTTTAGAAGCCCAGCTTTTAATGAGAAATTATGATGGCTTTTTAAAAGAATAGGAGTAAATTATGTATTTTATATTTTATGGCCCTGAGGGATCAGGTAAATCAACCCAAGCTAAAATTTTAGCCGAGGCTTTAAATATTCCCTGTTTAGGTTCAGGAGACCTGGTTAGGCATTATGCGGCCGAAGATAAAGGGATTATGGGTGATGTTTGCCGGGAATCTTTATCTAAAGGTTATTATGTGGCTGATTCAGAGATGTTTGTATTATGGAAGGCCAGATTAAAACAACCCGATGTTCAAGAATCTTGGGTTTTAGATGGTTTTCCCCGTAACCCCTCTCAGGCAGAATTCTTAGATAATAAATTGGATAAATATGGTAAAAAAATAGATTTGGTTTTTTATATTACTGTTTCCGAGAAAGAGTCTTATAAAAGACTATTAAAAAGGGCTAGATGTAGTCCTGATGGTAGCCTTCATGATTCTCAAGACAAGATAAAAGAGAGGTTGGGAATATATATGACGGGAGAAAAAGGAGTTTTAGATATTTATCGGAGAAATGGGATGTTGCAAGAGATTGATGGTGAAAGAACAATCGAGGAAATTGCTAAAGATGTTTTAGAAAGAGCCCAAAAAAAGATTGGGGTTTTAAAAGAACCAGGATTATAATTTTTGGTAAAAAATATTACTAATGATAAAAATTAGAAAAAAGCTTCTTCATATTGCTATTGATGGTCCGGTGGCCGCTGGGAAAAGTATTGGGGCATCCCGTTTAGCTAAAAGACTAGGAATTTTATATGTTTATACTGGAGCGATGTATCGGGCGGTGGCTTATTTAGGTCTAAGAAATGGTTTAGATCTGGAAAAAGAAGCCCCTTTAGTAAAACTTTTGAAAAAAAGTAAGATTGAGTTAAAAAAACCAAGTCAAAAGGATAGGGTTTGTGATGTTTTTTTAGATGGTCATGATATTACCCGAAAGCTTTTTTCTCCTCGGATTCACTGGGGTTCTTCGCAAGTCGGGGTTTTTTCTGAAGTTAGAAAAGAATTGGTTAAAATACAGAAAAACATTTCTAAAAATCATTCAGTGGTGATGGAGGGGAGAGATATTACGACCGTTGTTTTACCTCAGGCTGACCTAAAAATTTATATGACTGCCAGTCTTAAGGTGAGAGCTAAAAGAAGATTAAAAGATCTAAAAAATTCAGGAGTAAAAACAAGCTTAGCTGATTTAATGAAAAAAATAGAGAAGAGAGATAAGCAGGATTCAAAAAGAAAAGCCAGTCCTTTAAAAATTGCGGCTAATGCCTGGATTTTAGATACTTCAAAGCTTACAATCCTAGAGGAAGTTGAAGCCATTGTTAAGAAACTTTTAAAAATGGGTTTAGTTGAATAAGATGAGCTTAGTTAAAACTTCTAAACAGATTCAAATAATGAAAAAAGGGGGAGAGAAATTAGCCTCCATTTTAAAAGAGCTTACAAAACTTATTAAACCTGGAGTTAATTTATTGGCAGTTGAGGCTAAAGCAATGTCCCTTATTAAAGAAAGCGGGGGTAAGGCTGGGTTTGCCAGGGTACCGGGCTATAATTGGGCTACCTGTCTTAATGTCAATGAAGATATTGTTCATGGTATACCCAGGGATTACTTAATTAAAGATGGCGATGTTGTCAACATTGATATTGGTTTGTATTATAAGGGTTTTAATTCTGATATGAGCGGAACAATGTTAGTAAAAGATTCTAAAAGAAAAAGGAGCTTAAAAGAAAACTTAAAAGAAAAGGAAATTGAAGCATTTTTAAATGTGGGCAGAAGAGCTTTAAAAGAGGCGATTTCAGTGGCTCAGCCTGGCAATCGGGTTGGCCATATTTCCAAAAAGATTCAATCAATTGTTGAGGGAGCGGGTTTTTCCTGCGCTCAAAATTTAACTGGTCATGGAATTGGCCAAAAGCTTCATGAATTACCTTCAATTCCCTGTGTTTTAAGATCTTTGCTTGAGGAAACTTTGCTTTTAAAAGAGGGGATGACTTTAGCGATTGAAGTAATTTATAGTATGGGAAAGGCAGATTTAGTAAATCTGCCTGATAAATGGACAATTAAGACAAAAGATGATAAGATATCGGCAGTATTTGAAGAGACCATCGCTTTAAAAAAGGATGGTTCTTTAATTTTGACAAAACTGCCAAAAAGCTTGTTAACAGGCTAAATTTCTGCTAAAATTAGTCTGTAATTTAATGAATAAAAAAAATTTAGACAACAGAGATAAAAAGGTAGAAAAAGATGTTATTGAAGGGGAAATAACAGAGGCCTTGCCTAATGCTATGTTTAGGGTGAAAATTAGCGATGGTCGGATTTTACTTTGTACTTTATCAGGAAAAATGAGAATCCATCGGATTAGGGTTATGCCGGGAGATCAGGTTAAATTGGAAACTACTCCTTATGATGAAACTAAGGGTAGAATTGTATATCGGTTAAAGTAGGGTTTTAAAAAAACTATGAAAGTTAGAGCATCAGTTAAAAAAAGATGTATAAATTGTAAAATTGTTAAGCGCCGGGGCCGCGTTTATATTACTTGTAGTAATAGGCGGCATAAACAGCGCCAGGGATAATAATGCCTAGAATATCAGGGGTTATAATACCAGAAGAGAAAAAGATTAAAGTGGCCTTAAACTATATTTACGGGATTGGCCGGAATAATGTTTTTGCTATTTTAGATCAAGCTCAGCTTGATCCGGAAAAAAGAGCCAAGGATTTATCAGATTTAGAGCTGAATAAACTCCAAAAAGCCGTCGAGTCAGTTCCGATAGAAGGTTCTTTAAGAAAAATGGTTTCTGAGAATATTAAGCGTTTAAGACAAATTAATTCTTTTAGGGGTTCAAGACATGCTAATCGGTTGCCTTCAAGAGGACAAAGAACCAGGGTTAATGCTCGGACTAAAAGAGGCAAAAGAATGACTGTTGGAGCTTTGAAAAAAGAATTAGCCCAAAAAATGGAAGATGCAAAAAAAGCTAAGACTAAGGAATAATTATTACTTAAAATATAAAGATATTTATAAAAAATAAGTATAAAAATAAAGAAAATATAAAATTAAGGATAAAATGACAGAAAAAAGAGTTACTAAAGGCAGAATCTATATTACCGCTACTTTTAATAATACTTTAGTGACCATTACCGATGATCATGGTAATACCCTTTGTTGGGGAACTTCAGGCTCTTCTGGTTTTAAAGGTTCACGGAAATCAACTCCTTTTGCGGCTACTTCAGCCGTAGAAAGAGTTATTAATCAGGCTAAAACTAAGGGTTTAATTGAGGCGCAGTGTTTTATTAAAGGTCCAGGACCAGGTAGAGATGCGGCCCTTAGAGTTTTAAGAACCAGTGGGATTAGGATTCCTTTAATTGCTGATGTTACTCCAATGCCTCATAATGGTTGCCGGCCCAAGAAAAGAAGGAGAGTTTAATGGCGAGATATGTAGGTCCTAAATGTCGTTTATGCCGTCGAGAAGGAGTGAAGCTCTTTTTAAAGGGTGATCGTTGTTTATCACCTAAGTGTCCTTTGGATAGAAAGGGCGCCGTTCCGCCTGGAGTTCATGGGGCTAAAAGAAGCAGGCGTTTGTCTGATTATGGGATTCAGTTAAGAGAAAAGCAAAAGGCAAAAAGAACTTATGGAGTTTTGGAAAGACAATTTAAAAAATATTATAAAAATTCCGCCTCTCATAAAATGGGAGCTGGTTTGCGCCTACTTCAGACCCTGGAAAGGCGTTTAGATAATGTTTTGTTTCGAAGCGGCTTAGTTTCGGCTCGGTCATTTGGAAGGCAGTTAATTACTCATGGTAAAGTGGTGGTGGATGGAAAAAAAGTTAGTATTCCTTCCTATCAGTTAAAAATAGGTCAAGTGATTACTCTAAGTTCTAAAGCTTTAGAACTAGGGGAAATTAAAAAAGCAGTTGGGGTTAAAAGAACCTTACCTAAGTGGTTGAATAGGAAAGCAGTCGTTGTTAAAATAGAACGTTTGCCCTTAAGAGAAGAAATAGAAGCTGACATTAATGAAAGATTAATTATTGAATTTTATTCACGCTAATTTTTAGCTTGAAAGGAGAAAATTATGTCTAACGTAATCAAGGCAAATTTTAAAATAAAGAAAGTCAAAGAAAAGGATAACTATGGTAAGTTTGTTTTAGAACCATTAGATCAGGGATATGGTCATACAGTCGGGAATGCTTTAAGACGGAGTCTTTTAAGCAGTATGGCTGGAGCCGCTATTACCAGAGTAAAAATTGACGGGATTAGTCATCAGTTTTCCACCCTTAAAGGTTTAAGGGAAGATATTGTTGATTTAATCCTTAATCTTAAACAAATTAGATTAAAGTACGAGGGGGATAAGGAAGTTAAGGCTGTTTTGGAGGCTAAAGGAAATGGTGAGGTAACTGCCGCTTCAATCAAGGCCCCTCCAGGAGTAGAAATAGTCAACCAGGATTTAAAACTAGCTACTTTGGCAGATAAAAACTCTAAGCTTAGTCTTAAGCTTTGGATTAACAAAGGCTTTGGTTATTCACCAGCTGAAGAAAGAAAATCCGACACTTTAGGGGTTATTCCTATTGATGCTTTATTTACACCGGTAGTCAGGGTCAATTATCAAGTGGAATCAACTCGGGTAGGTGGAAGAACAGATTTTGATAAGTTAATTTTAGAAATCTGGACTGATGGAACTGTTAAACCTAAAAAAGCTTTGGAAAATGGGGCGGAGATTTTAACCTCATTTTTTAAACAGATTTACAATCCGGTTTATGAAAAGGAAAAAGAAACAAAAGCTAAAGTTAAGGATAATGAAGTTTTAAAGTTAACAGTTGAAGAGTTGAATTTACCTACCAGAATTGCTAATGCTTTAAGGCAGGGTGGTTATGGGACGGTTGGCGATTTGACTAAAGCTAAAAAAGAAGAAGTGGCTAAGGTTAAAAATTTGGGTAAAAAGTCAATTGTTACCATCGTGGAAAAACTAATAGAGAAAGGGGTTAAGATTAATAATGAGGCATAGAAAAGCCGGTAAAAAACTTAATCGGAACACAGCCCAAAGAAAAGCTTTATTTAAAAACTTAATTCAGTCTTTAATTTTGCATGAGGAGATTAAAACCACTGAAGCTAAGGCTAAGGCAATCAAGGGGTTAATGGCCAAGCTCATTTCTAAAGCTAAAAAAGGCAGCCTTCATAAGAGAAGACAAATAATGGCTTTTTTACCCGACAAAAGAGCAGTCAAAAAGCTTTTTGATGATTTAGGGCCGCGGTTTAAGCAAAGGAACGGCGGTTTTACTCGTTTTGTTAGATTAGGTAACCGGAAAGGTGATGACGCCATGATAGTGAGGCTGGAACTGACTGAAAAAAAAGAAAAAGAAGCCAAGGAAGAAAAGACTAAGAAAAAAGATAAAAAGAAATAATAATGACAACTTATTCACCCAAACTTAAAGATATTAAAAGAGAATGGCATTTAGTTGACCTTAAGGCTAGGATTTTAGGCCGAGTGGCGAGTGAAATTGCCCAGCTTTTAATTGGCAAGCACAAGGTTTATTATGTTTCTCATTTAGATTGCGGTGATTATGTGGTTTGTCTTAATGCTTCTAAAATTAAAGTTAGTGGGGGGAAAGAAGACAAAAAGATTTATTACCGCCATTCAGGTTATCCAGGCGGGTTAAAAGAAGTCACTTTTAGACAGCAGATGGAAAAGAACCCTCGGAAAATAATTGAGATGGCTATTAAAAACATGCTGCCTAAAAATAAATTAAGAGACAAAAGAATGGCTCGGTTAAAAGTATTTAGCGGTCAAAATCATAATTTTGAAGATAAATTCAGTTCTAAGAAAAATAAGAAGGAAAATAAAGAAGATAAAAAGGTAAAGAAAAATAAGTAACTGGAGAATATTTATTTTAATAAATATTTTAAAAATACGATGGTAAAAAAAATAAAAAATAAAAAAGTAGATTATATTTACGCTTTGGGTAGAAGGCGGAGAGCCAGTGCCAGAATTAGATTTTATCCTAAGACAAAAGGAGAGATGATTGTTAATGATATGCCAGTTTATGAATATTTTCCTGGTCCTGTTTTAAAAAAAATATATTTACAGCCTTTAAGTTTATGTAGTTTGGAGGGAAAGAATTTAATTACTGTTAAAGTAGTTGGATCAGGTAAAATGGGCCAGTTAGGGGCGGTAACCCAGGGAATTTCTCGGGCCTTAGTAAAATTAGATAAAGAAAAGTATCGGCCAATTTTAAAAAAGAATGGTCTTTTAACCCGGGATCCAAGAGAAAAAGAAAGAAGAAAAGCGGGCATGGGTGGTAAAGCCAGAAGAAAGAAACAATCTCCCAGAAGGTAAAACTATCTGCTTCATAACTTCAAATAAAAAAAGTCTAAAACCTAAAAAAGGGTTTTAATTTTTACTATTTTATTTATCTTTATATATTGAGTTTATTGGAGCTGATCTTCTAAAAGCTTCATAAAATCATTTTGGTTTTCCAAAAGGACATCTTTTTCCTGGCTGGTTTTAGAAAAAGAAGAAACTTGATTTAAAAGAGATTGGGTGGTTTCGATTTGTTTTTGAAAGGGGGGAATAATGTATTTAACGGTAAACCAAGAACTGGCAAAGAAACTGATAACAATAAAAACCCACATTATAAATGAAAGCCGATAGCGCCAGATTTGGATTTTAAGCCACTTCTTAAGAAGTTCTTCTGTTTCCGGTTCCATAGATCTATTATTTGATATAATGAGAAGAGTGTCAAGTAACGGGGAATGGTCCAGTGGTAGGATGCGCGGCTGGGGGTCGTGCGGCGGGAGTTCAATTCTCCCTTCCCCGACCATACAGGACAAAGCCCTTGTCCATGAAGTCTTTGAAGGGTTTATTTAGCTGATACGAAGCCACTTTTTTATCCTTCAAAGTAAAGTTCAAGAAGATTTTGGAGACAATCTCATCTTTACCCTGCATGGTCTTGGTTTTCCTCAAGACATCGGGCAATTGTTGGAAAAGTTCGACAAACTCAGAATACTTGTAAACAGCAGTTTCATTGGCTTTGAGAGCCTGTTTAGTCTTGACAATCTTGCCTTCAATTTCTTTTAATTCCTTATCCTTGACTAAAAGGTCTTTCTTAAAAATGGTTCTAAACTCTGATTCTTTCTCCTCAAGTATTAAGTTTTTAATATCTTTGATTCTGTTATCAGCATTTCTCTTTTGTGCCTGGAGAGAGCGTAGGAGGCTATCTAGCTCCTTTTTCTTCTCTTTACTGACCTTCTTCATCTCTGCAACATAGTGGCTATAGACCTCTTTGGAAGCAAAACTATGTTTTTCTAAAAAAGCATAAACAAAATCTAAAACAACACTAGCTCTCACATTTTGATGTACAGCTCTCCCACTTTTCTGCTTAATTGGAGTACAACTTTTAGTATCACAGCGATAGTTGTAGTACCACTTCTTACCATCTTTAGTGTCTTTTGAGGTTAGACCTGAGCTCATGACCTGGTTACAATGGCCACAAATAATCTTGCCCCTGAGAAAATCTGCTTTTGTAGCACCTAATCTTGTCCCCCTAATCTTTGACTTAAAAACTTTGGTTATGTCACTTAATTTATTGACACTTAAAAACTCTTCAACTGTAACTAACGGAACATAGTCGTAAACTTCAACAAGGTTGGCAATGTGCTTTCCCTGTCCATACTGCATAACGCCCGCATAGAAAGTATCCTTAAACATCTCTGACAGCCTTTTAACATTCATTTCAAATAGTTTGTGCTTAATCTTGCCTACACCATAGGCTCTGTGATAGTTCTGGTTTGTTAGATACTCTGAAATCTCGGCAAGAGTTTTGTTTTCAAGACGCATCAACCGAGGGTGTACCCCGTATATTAAGAACAGTTTCTTAGAAAACGAGGCTGTTTTTTATACCTGATGATAAAATCAGGTTATGTTTAAAAAAATACCATCCAAAATAAAGGAAGAAATACTTTTAAAAGT
>Ga0210057_1004074_pt1 | contig 19705 bp, 23 predicted proteins | sample CryGeyCG2114_010_2_FD_183968 | JGI IMG/M metagenome (GOLD analysis project Ga0210057, IMG submission 183968) | Groundwater microbial communities from aquifer - Crystal Geyser CG10_big_fil_rev_8/21/14_0.10 (SPAdes) (version 2) | ecosystem: Environmental > Aquatic > Deep subsurface > Groundwater ...
AAGACCATATGATACCTTATTCTATAAGTGCAATGACTCGCTCTTTCAACTTCCATTAAAGAATAAGAACTTCAGAGATTATTAGCTTTGCCCAGCCGCAGCAAGCTGCGGGGTAAAACGATTTAATCTAAGAAAATTCCGTACTGCGATTTTAGTCATAAAAAAATAAATGCTGAAAAAGGGACTTCTTACACGCCCCTCATTATAAAAAACCCTTCCCAAAAAGATATAACTATAAAAGTTAATAGCAATAATTATTAAAGGTGATTAGACAGCTTCTAAACCTCTTCCTAATTCATGAATGATATCTTTAGGAGATTCAAGCCCTAGGGACAATCTAAATAATCTCGGAGTGATTTTCAATTTTTCTTTTTCTTCACTTGTTAAAGAACCATGACTCATCGTATAAGGATAAGCAAGTAAAGTTTCAGGACTGGCCAAACTCTCTCCATAAGTTACAATTCCATCTCTCTGAACTTCATCGACAAATTTTTTTAAATCGCAATTTTCTGAAGCAATTTCAAAAGATAAGACTCCTCCATATCCTTTTCTCATATATTTTTCTGCGATATTATGTCCAGGATGACTCTCAAGACCAGGATAAAGAACTCTAGAAATTTTTTCATTGTCGAATAAATATGAAGCAACTTCCAAAGCACTTTCACTGACTTTCTCCCATCTAACTTGAAGAGTTTTTATCCCCTGAATACAACGATAACATTCGTCAGGAGAAAGAATTGCGCCAACCGTCTTTTGAAGAAATTTTAGTCTATCGTGAAGTTTATCATCACGAGTTATGACCACCCCAGCCAAAACATCATTATGTCCGGATAGATATTTGCTCACACTATGAATGACAGCAAACGCTCCATAATCAAAAGCACGCATCGTAGATGGCGGACAAAAAGTCATATCTGCAATATATGGAATCGACGTCTCCATTGAAACCTCATCCATTAACTCTAAATCTATAGGAATAAGCGAAGGATTTGTTAAAGCTTCAATAAAAAAATATTTTGTATTTGGAGTTATATTTTTTTTTATATTTTCAACTGAAGATAAATCGGATTGTGTATAGGTAATTCCATAAGGCACAAAAACATTTCTAAGAAGCCTCAAAGTTCCCCCATAAACTTCACTCGGTATGATTATATGATCCCCAGGAGAAAGCGTTAAAAACAAATTAGCTTCTGCCGCAAGTCCCGATGAAAAAACGCTCGCTCTACCTCCCCCCTCTAAACAAGCAAGCTTTTCTTCAAGAACTAAACGAGTTGGATTTTGCGCCCTGCTATACTCATATTTTGAATTTACACCAAACTCTTGTTTGTAAGTTTTTGATCTTACTAAATTTGGAGCTATAGCGCCAGTATATGGATCAGGTCTTTCCCCGCCATGAACAAGTAAAGTTTGTAAATCGTAATCACTCATTGAAAAGAATCGTTAATGATGCTTTATATTATTTTTTGACACAATTATTCCTATAGGAATATTTATAAGTATAAATTATTACTGTATTACTATGATATTTGACATCACTCAATTAAAGAAGATAAGGATGAAACTTGGTTTGACTCAAGCAGAATTTGCCAAGCTGGCAAATATAAGCCAAAGTATGGTTACAAAAATTGAATCGGGCCGGCTCGATCCAACATATTCTAAAGTTAAACAGATCGAGCAGGTTTTTTCCTCCCTTTCACACAAAAATGAAAAAACCGCAGACCATATAATGACAAAAAAAATAATACAGGTAAAATCTACAGAAAAAATAAATAAAATTATCGAAGTCATGTCTAAAAGATCTATTTCTCAAATTCCAGTTTTCAATAAGAATAATATTGTGGGAATAATTACAGAATCCTCAATTTTAAAAGAAGATCTAAAAAATATTGGAAGAAGATCAGCAAGCAATGTTATGGAAGATTCGCCTCCGATAATTTCTAAGAACACGAGTATTGAAGTCATAAAAAATCTTCTTAATCATTATCCTTGTGTTCTAGTTAAAGACAAAGGAAAACTTGAAGGCATTATCACAAAAGCAGACCTCATGAAAAATTTAGATGTTTGAATAATGGGAAATTACAAACAAATAAATATCCATTATTCTATATACCTTCATGAAAAAAGAGAAGTTAAAAGTCTACTCCTGGAGAAATTACACAGAATATATTAGAGACAATCCTCAAAACCTCTGGTTCAAACAAAGACTCTATGGTTGGGGCTGGATCCCTGTCCGATGGCAAGGTTGGGCATTTTTATGGATTTGGATAATTCTTTTTGTATTATTTTTCTTAAAGATTGACAACAAATCTCATTCAGTCTCCGACACGATTATAGGTTTAATCCTCCCTTATATCTTTATGATATTATTACTATTACTCATTTTCTATGGAACATGCGAAAAGCCGAAGTGGAATTGGGGACGAGTTAAAAATTAGAAACATAAAAATGAAAATGAATTTCAAAGAATTCATAAAACCTACGTGGGGTAAAGTATCATTTTCATTAGGAATTCCATTCCTAATTGTTTTACTAATTAGATTCATGAAATATGATTATTTTTGTAAAGCTTGTGCATCTGGAGGATTTGATACTTGTATTAATTATGAAAAATATTTAATTTTCCCAACTTTTTGTAATTGTACTTGCATTCAACTCAGTAAAGTCTTAACACAGTATGTTTGGTTGATTGCCAGCATAATTATTTTATATATTATTTATTCTGGAGTTAGTTATTTTTTTAGAAAGAAATAAAACAATTTTATTTAAAATATTAATATTTTCTAGAGTGGATATAATAAACTATTCCTATGATTATCAAGATAATAGTTGGAATAAAATAGATTATATACGCAAAGAAAGAACTTTTACTTTTTGGCATATCTTTTTCTTCACCTTCTAAATCAGTAATATTTTTTACCGGATTGACGGTTTTATTATTAGATGAATCATTTACGGAATTGTTTATTTCATCATCAAATGAAAAATTCGTGGACGGATTCGTAATTTCCTTAACAATATCATCAACTTGAATAATATTTCCATTTTCACATTTATATACACGAATCATTGCTTGAGAATTTGATGATGAAAGAACTTCAGTTAAATATTCTTCATCAGAAATAGTTTGGGTAATGGTAAGATTATTTGCATAGAGAAAAGCATATTTTTTACCCGCAAACAGCTCAAGACGAGCATCTTCTCCGGGATAAGTACCGGCAATTTGTAATGCATAAATCTGTAATCCACCTACTTCTTCCACAGTATTTACTTCTATTTCTTCTTTATCTCCCTTAAGATTAATTGTTGCAGTCAATCCATTTATCTTCACTAAACTAATTTGATAATCTCCACTCAAAAGTTTAATTTCTTCCGATGAAGAAGTATTAGTTAGTACCACCTTTCTTGTATCAACAAGAATCTCTGCAGCAGGTCCATAAGATGGTGATAGTAATGCAATATTCAAATTATTGATAGATTTTAATTCTCCCGCATTGATGACTTTGCTATCAACAGTGATATTACCATCAGAACAGGAATATGATGCTGAAACTATATGAACAAATAAAACTCCAATAAAAATTAACAACACAGCCTTTCTCATAAAACATGAAAGAGGATTTCATATATAAATTTTGTCTAAGGGGAGGCTTCATCCCATATTACAAAAATTAATTTATTTTAATAAAGATTTTGTTTGGTATTAGGGCGAGAGTTTACATTTTGTCAAATTATCTAATCAATTCAAAATATGGGCTCGAGTTGGGACTCGATTTGGGCGAGCAACTTCGTGTTAAGGGGTAAGGTCTTGGTTGGTGGTCGAAGTTGTGTGTTTGGCAAGTAAATTACAAACAAAATCTCACAAAAAAATTTAATTTGGGATGAAGCCGATAAAACGCCACAATAATTATCAAGGAATATTTTGAACTTAATTTATATATAAATTTGTGTCTCTTTTCAATTTTTCCCTGGTACAAAATTTCCTATTCTTCCACATAAAAAATAAAATCTGTTGAAAACAGAGTAGATAAAACCAAAGTTTCTTCAACACCCCTATCTTTCATTCTACCTCTACAATAAGAAGTCAATTCAACTTGATTTATATCATAAGACTTTATCCTCTTAGAAATCTCTTTTATCGCCTCTAACATCTTTAGATTAAAATGTGGTTACTTTAATATTTTTCGCTACCTCTTCGTATCCTTCCACCCCCTTCCACCCCTTCAATCTCTCTACGCTATCTCAATATCCCAAGAATTACCTCTTAAAATCCTTCCACCCACACTTCACATCACAATAATTATCATGTCGCTCCACTTTAATCTTCTCACCATTAATTTCTTTTATTCTCCCTCAAACTTTTTCATCTCCCCCTCGATTTCAATCACTTAAATTTTATTATTGTTATTAAGATCTTTTGAAGTCACGCCATCCAATTTTTTGTTCTTTTAATTTCTTAAGTGGTGGAAACTTTTCATCGAACGCAATTTTAGAATCGTCTTGATAAATGATTCCGATAGGAATCTTTCCATCTTTAGAATTGTAATCGTATTCGCTCGCAAGTTTTAGAGCTTCGTCAAAAGTTCTTTTCTTGCTTTCTACTTTATACATATTTTCGTCCCTACCATTAACAGCCGTATTAAAAATGATGCAATCTTGGATGATCTCAACAAATGCAAATCCATTATATTTCATCGCCTTTTCAATAATTTCAGCAGTGTGTGTAAAATCTCTTGCATTACATCTTGCAATAAATCCAATATTTGTCATAAGTGCAAGCTTTAATGGATTCATCGGATAATGGACTTCGCCGTAAGGTTCAGCTTTTGATTTGTTATATCCCATTTGAGTGATTGGAGTCGCCTGTCCAGTAGTGAGAGAAAATCCCTGATTATCATGGACGATGAGCGTCATATTCGGATTGAATCTTCCCATATGAATAAAATGTTCCATACCTTCAGAATAATTATCCCCATCCCCCGCAAATACCATAACTTTCAAATTCGGATTCCCTAGTTTTACCCCAAAAGCCGTCGGTAAAGCACGGCCGTGAAGTGCGTTAAAACCGTTTATATTAATATAATCGTAAATTTTTCCATGACAACCAATTCCTGCAACCATAATAAAATCTTCTCGCTTCCATCCTTGTTTCATTAAATTAAGTACCGCTCTTCGAGCTCCTTCCATTATCGAATAATTCGGACAACCTGGACACCACGTCACAGGACTAGCCGTTCTCAAAAACTTCAGACCCTTAGATTTCTCTACATCCGCAATCTTTCCAATTTCATCTTTTGGTATGGGTATAGCTTTCATTTGAAATCACCACCACACAAATTTCTAATGAATGAAAATCTTTGATTTGCTTTCATGTTTTAATTTTTAATTTCCCCAATTTTATTTATTTCATTAATTATTTCAAATCTATTTTCTATTATATATTTCATTTCAATCTCATTTATTTGCATACTACTCTCCTCACTTCTAAAATTGTTATTGATTATCTCCGTCGTTAGCGTAATGTCCTGCCGAAAGGCGGACATGAAGCCAGCAATCTCACTCTCACTACTTCTCAAATCGTTTTGGATTCTCATTTCCGTCGTCGAAAATCCAAGCGGAGTCGAGCGATTTTGCGAGGAGTAAGGAGTTATAAATAATCTAGCGGGGTCGCGAGCAGGATTTTCGTTTACAGTTTCAATCACCCCACTTCTCAAATTTCTCTCAATCATTATATCATTTCTCTTTTTGAAATTTGAGTTTACTTCAAAATTCAAAACTATATTTTCTTGCGTAGCAATCATTTCTTCATCCTCTTTTTTAATTCAGGGATAAGCATTCCAGGAGTAAACGACCGACCATCATATCTCAAAATTCGATTTTGTTTTAGAATTGCAATCAAAAATCTTTCTCTAAGAAGTCTTCCGAGTTGACCCGTCAAATTATTTTCAACTAAAATTATATTTTTAGCTTTTAGTATTATCTTTTTTATATCTGGAGACATAGGTTTCATATAAATTACTTGTAAAAACTGCGCATCCAAATTCCCCTTGTTAATTGAATCAATAATAGCTCCACAAGTCGAACCCCAGCCAATAATCAAATTTTTAGAATTCTTTTTTCCATGAAGTTTATACATTGAAATATTTTTATCTTTAATCTCTTTTCTCATACCTTCATACCTTGCAAGTCTATCATTCTGTGTTTTGATCACAACGCTTCCATCTTCAGTAACATTACCGTCTTCACCTTGCTCATAACTTGAAACTTTTGAAATAAACCCTGTTGTTCCAGGAACTTTCCTATCAACTTTAACAACAAGGGGTTTTTTTGGAGCATCTTCATAAGAATATTCTCCTTCAAGTAAATGTTTATCGGTGAGTACAATTCCAAGTGAACCATATTTTTGTGTTAAATAAAATAATTCGTTGGTTACTTCTGCGCATTCATTTGGAGTTCCTGGCGCAGCAACAATTCTAGGAAACTCTCCATGTCCCGCACGAAGCGCGAGCCCCAAATCTCCTTGTGAAGTAAATGTTGGAAGTCCCGTCGCTGGTCCCGGTCTTTGAGCAAGATGAACGACTAGTGGAAGTTCAGTTGTACCTTGTAAACTTAAAGCTTCAGTCATTAAATCAAAACCACCCCCGCTCGATCCAGTCATTACTTTAGCTCCGGCAAAGCTCGCACCAAGCGCAGAATTTACGGCCGATAATTCATTTTCAGCTTGAAAAACAAAATGTCCATTTTTCTCCATCATTCCGGCAAGCTCATGAAGTAAAGCTGAAGACGGAGTCATAGGATAACCAGTATAAAGATCAATTCCAGAATTTACAGCGCCAATAGCAAGTCCCTTCGATCCAGTCATTATCGTAATATTTTTCTTTTGAGACGAAAGATTATACTTGACTTGAACACTATCGTAACCCGCAGTCGCGGCTTCAATTCCCTTTTCATTATTTATAGATTTGTTAGCTTTAATATTTTCAATTAAAACATCGTGATTAAATCCTAAGATTTTCATTAATGCTCCGGCAAGTGCCACATTTAAATTAAGTCCGAACTTTTCATACGAAGCACTTTCAATGATTATCCCCCCTTTATTCAATTCGCTTTTATGTAAACTAGAAGTCAATTCGTCCATTGAAACAATGATATCTATAGTTGTTTCATGACTCATGATTTGTTTATCGCATAATGTCAAGATGTTAAAATTATGTCCGCCCCGAATTATCGACGGATAATCCCTATAATTAAAAGTAAAATAACCTTGATGTATAAGTGTCTTCGAAACAAGTCCACTCACCAAATTGATTCCCTGACCTGCTTTTCCACCGATGAGAATACTTAGTTTCATTTTTCCTCTTTAATGAAAATTATAATATAATATTACTTATAAATGTTACCGCAATTCCCACATTTTAATCATTTTAAATAATTACTTTCTTCTTACTGTTTTCATAATTTATCAATGAAGGAATTATTTATAAATCATATAGATCAAATATAGAAAATGAATCAAAAAAAAATCACTCCTCAAGAAAATAATAGTTATTACAATAGTAATTCTAATATTAGGACTTTATTTGTTAGCGCAAGTTAATTTATGATTAAAACTAAATACTCTTTTTTCTCTTTAATCTATATGCATGAAATATCAATTTGTAATCGAATTTTAGAAGAAGCTAAAAAAGCTGGCGCTATAAAATCAATTACAATAGAAGTGGGAGAACTTGCAACACTTTCTGGAAAAGAAATCATAGACACTTGTAAAGACCTTGATCCAAAAATAAAAATTTATATTAAAGAAATAAAAAATAAAATATCTTGCCCTATATGTGAAAAAGAAAACTCCGCCACAATCCTTGAAAAAGGTCACGGCTACGCTATTTACGAATGTTCCAGTCCTCAGTGTCGAAACAAAAAAGATCTTAAAATTCTCCAAGGTGGCAGTATAAGAATTGTAGAGATTGAATAAATTAATTTTGTCCAATCAATTGAATTTTATGACTAGATAAGTTCTATTAACAGGCATGTAGCCCGATTCATAGACATTGCCTCACTAAGACTAAATATAAAGAAAGATATTATTAATAAATATAACTAAAAATAAAAAATTTTGCGAACTACTCGCGACCCCGCTAGATTATTTATAACTCCTTACTCCTCGCAAAATCGCTCGCCTTCGGCGTTTACTTTAATACCCCAAAACCATGGACCCTGCCGCAGCCGCCCCTGCCGCCGCCATCGAACCTGAACCCAACAAAGTACCCATAAACAGCAGACACTCTTAATTCGGGTTTTTGTCTTTCTGAAATATCTAAACTATATAAATAAGGATTATTTTTAAATTTAGAGGAAACTTCTCCTAATTTTTCTGCACCTTCTTGATTACAACTTGCAATAATAAATCCATCTTTTGATAATCTTTCTGGAGTATGATCTCCTGATGTGTAAGAACCTTTTGGAGCATATCTTGTTTTTCCATCTTGGCTAAATCTTATTCCTCCAACACTTAATTCTCTTCCACCCTTAAGCTTTTTTTCAAGTTCATTAATATCTAATTGTTTACTTCTTCCTACAGCTTTATCATCCTGAGAAACATAAACACCCTTATCTGTCCATAAATTTCTATTAAAAACCCAAAGCCATCTATTTTTCATTATTTCTCTAACATTTTTAAATTCTGGTTCATTTGAAACAGAATCATCACAGTAAGCTGAATGAAGTAAAGAAGCCATATAATCTCCAGTAGAAACATCTTGATTATCTTCTAAAATTAATTTTCCAACACCTTGGTAATTATTAGGTCCATAACTAGGAAAAGCAAAAGCTCTTTCTTTACCATTATGAGGAACCCATAATTCAACTCTTCCTCTTACAATTCTTGGTTTATTTTTTGTTGAAGTAACTATTTTTATTCAGAAAAATATATAATTTATAAACATTTAGGTACTTGTGGCTTCATCTCATATTACAAAAATTAATTTATTTATAATAGAGATTTTGTTTGGTATTTGGGCGAGAGTTTACATTTTGTCAAATTATCTAATCAATTCAAAATGTTGGCTCGAGTTGGGACTCGATTTGGGCGAGCAACTTCGTGTTAAGGGGTAAGGTCTTGGTTGGTGGTCGAAGTTGTGTGTTTGGCAAGTAAATTACAAACAAAATCTCACAAAAAAATTTAATTTGGGATGGAGCCGGTACTTGTTACTCTATAAATATAGTAACAAGTAAAGAGAATTATTTTAACAAAAACTAAAAACCCACTTATCTTCTCCTTATCATGTGTTTAGCAATTCCAGGAAAGATTATTGAAATAAAAGAAAAAAAGGCTATAGTTGATTTTGGTGGAATAAAAAGAGAAGCTGACATTTCTTTCGTTGAAGATTTGCATATTAATGATTTTGTTTTAGTTCACGTCGGGTTTGCAATTCAAAAAGTCGAAGAAGAAGTGGCAAGAGAAACATACAGACTTCTAGCAGAAATTGAAATCCAAGACGAGCTTGCAAAAAACGGAGTTTGAAATGGATGAAATTATTCTAAAAATTAATGAGATCTCAAAGGACATGGGAGAAGTTAGGATTATGGAAGTTTGTGGAGGCCATACGAACACAATTATGAAATATGGAATACGAGATATCCTCCCAAAAAATATAAAACTTATTTCTGGTCCAGGTTGTCCAGTTTGTGTAACATCTCAATACGATATAGATTGTATGATTGAACTTGCAATAAAAGGAATTAAAGTGGCAACATATGGGGATATGACAAATGTTCCCGGAAGTAAAATGTCACTTAAAGACGCACAGGAACTTGGCGCCGACGTCAAAACAATTTATTCTGTTGATCAAATAATTAACGATAAAGAAAGAGTTTTTTTTGCCGTCGGTTTTGAAACAACAACTCCTATGACTGCGGTTTTATTAAGTAAGGGTATAAAAGTTTTTTGTGCACACAAAGTTATTCCTCCGGCTATGAGAGTCCTAACAAAAGAAATGAAAATTGATGGCTTCATAGATCCAGGTCACGTTTCAACTATCATTGGTTCAGAAATATGGAAAAATTTAGATATACCAGTTCCTCAAGTAATCTCAAGTTTTAAACCAGAAGGTCTACTTAAAGCAACTTATGAATTATTAAAATTAATAAAAGAAAATCGAATCGAAGTTTTAAATGAATATCCTGAAGTTGTTTTTCCTCAAGGTAATCTAGTCGCAAAAAAATTGATTGAAAATAATTTAAAATTTGTCGATGCTGAATGGAGGGGAATAGGAATAATTCCTAATTCTGGATTAGCTCCTATAAATCCTGAGCTTGATGCAAGAATAATCTATAAAGATTTATTCAATGACGTAAAAAGCTCAGAAAATAACGGATGTCGATGCGGTGAAATTGTTAGAGGTTTAATTGAACCTGTTCAATGTAAATTTTTCGGAAAAGAATGTACTCCTTCTTCACCTATGGGCGCATGCATGGTTTCAGAATCAGAAGGTGCATGCGCTATCGCATATAAATACGGAAAAAGTCTTTCTGCATAAAATGGAAAAAAACGAAGATTGTTTAACAGGTCAATGTCCACCAATAAATCAAGATACAAATTCACGAAGAGTCAAACTCAGTGAGGGTAGCGGCGGAAAAGAAATGCAAATGCTTATATCATCGTTAATAAAAGATTTTGATAGATCGTCCTGGAAAAATTCTTTGGACGATTCCGCAAATTTCCAGCTTCCTAGTGGGGATTTTATTTTCATTACAACAGATTCTTATGTTGTCACACCCCAATTTTTTCCCGGAGGAGACATTGGAAAAATTGCAGTTTGTGGAACAATAAATGACTTAGTGGTTAGCGGAGCTGATCCTCTTGGACTTTCATTAAGTTTAGTAATTGAAGAAGGCTTCGATAAAGATAAATTAGAAAAGATCATGAAAAGTATCTCATCAATATCATCACAAACAAAAATTCCAATTGTTACTGGAGATACAAAAGTTATGGAAAAAGGATCTGTCGACGGCATAATAATAAATACAAGCGGAGTCGGAATCTCTAAACTTCCCCTAGACCTTCCTCTTGAGATTGGAGACAAGATAATTGTTTCTGGATCAATCGGAGAACATGGTGCTGCTCTCCTTTCAAAAAGATACGAACTAGAATCATCAATAATTTCTGATAGTAAACCGCTCATAGATGAATTAAAATCAATTCGTCATCTAATAAAAAAAGCAAAAGATATTACTCGAGGAGGTTTAGCTTCTGTAATTAATGAAATTGCTCAAAATTCTAAAAAAGATTTTCTTATTGAAGAAAAATTAATTCCTGTAAAAAAAGAAGTTCAAGCTTTGACAGATATACTTGGAATAGAAGTATATAACTTAGCATGTGAAGGAAGATTTATATGTATCGCTTCAAAAGAAAACTCTACTCAAGTTATTTCAATCCTAAAAAAATATAATGAAACAGCTTCTATAATTGGAGAGATAATTAGCGAATCAGAAGGTAATCCATATGTCACAATTCAAACTCGTTTTGGTAAGAAAATTTTATCAATGCCCTCAGGAAATATCGTTCCCAGAATTTGTTAATTGTTTCAAATAATATCCAATCTGTCCGAAGCTTATACCACCATCCCCTGCCGGAACATTATTATTAATATAAACATTATGATCTAACATAAACTTTGTCATAATTTTATTATACGCACATCCCCCTCCAAAGACAATAGGTTTATCAAAGCGCTTGGCAATTTCATATAATCCTTTTGCTAAATAAAGTTGAACCGTCGCTGCAAGTCTTTTTTTATCTCTATCATAATTTTTAATCAAATATTCGAAAAGTGGAGTCGTCATCAAAATGTTATCTTCTATAACTGGCTCTAAATCATCATATGGAATCGTCGAATTAGATTCAAGCAACATTGCTTGCCTACCTTCATATGTTCTTTCAAAGCCAAATCCAAGTAACGCACAAGTAGCATCAAGAATCCTCCCGCAACTCGAAGTCAATGGACAATTGAAATTATCTTTTAATTGTTTATCTAAAATATCTAACTCATTTTCAGTATAATCTGTTATGTATTTTTTTATTTCTTCTAAACTTAAAATTTTTCTCAAAATACTAAATAACATTTTTCTAGAATCTTTTGAAGCAGAATCCCCCCCTAGTTGATATTGCTCTTCTAAATGACCAGTCCTTATATCATTAAGAAATATTTCTCCTCCCCAAATATTTCCATCATTACCATATCCAAGCCCATCACAAACTATCGAAGTAAAATCATCAAAATTAATTTCTTTTGCAATAGAATAAGAATGAGCTATATGATGCTGGACTTTTATTAAAGGAACTTTTAATTCTTTACTTAATTCTTCTCCAGATATTGTTGTGTTATACTCTGGATGTTTATCACACAAAATTACATCCGGTTTAGAGTTTGTAAATTCCAAAAACTTTTTTATATTTTGTTTATAATTATTAAATGATTTAAGATTGGATGTATTTCCCATATATTGAGAAGCTATCGCCCTTCCGTTTTTGTATATACAAAAAGTATTACTCATTTCTGCTCCAAGTGCAAGAATTGTTTTTTTACAATCTGATTTAATTTCTATAGATTGCGGAACAAACCCCCTACTTCTACGCAAAAATAATTTTTTTCCTTCAATAATTTTTATAACAGAATCGTCAACAAAATTTTCTATTTTTCTGTCATGAGTCAGTATAATCTCAACAAATTGTTCTTTATTTTCATTTGTTATAGGTTCGTCTGGAAAATTAGAAGACGTCATTACAAGTGGTTCATCAATAAAATCAAATATTAAATAATGTAAAGAAGTATATGGAAGCATTACTCCAATTGAATTAAGCTCACTAACCTCATAATATGCATTTTTATCTTTCTTATCTAAAACCACAATTGGTCTTTGAGGACTCTCAAGTATATCTTTTTCTTTTTCATTAATATTTGCAATCTTTAATGCCATTTCATAATTTTTACACATTATTGCATAAGGTTTATTTTTTCTTCTAGTAATACCTCTAAGATTATTTACTGATTCATTCTTAGTCAAACAACATAAATGAAAACCTCCAACACCTTTAATAGCAATCACCTCCCCATTCTTAATTTTCTCTACGGCTTTTTCAATTAATTTAATTTCTGAATCAATTACTTCATTGCCGTTAATGTACAATCTTAATTTTGGTCCGCATTTTATACAAGCTATAGTTTGGGCATGATATCTTCTATCCGCAGGATTTTCATATTCATTTTTACACAGATCACACATATTATATTCTGACATAGAAGTATTAACCCTATCATATGGAGATTTTTTAGAAATGGAAAATCTTGGTCCACAATTTGTACACGTCGTAAAATAATATTTGTTTCTTCGATTTTCGTTTTCATTTAATTCTTTTAAACATTCTTCACATAAAAATAAATCAGCAGGAATTTCGCTGAATCCTTCACCTTCACTTTCAATTATTTTAAAATCTTCATAAAAAACTTCATCAACTACTTCAATTTCATAAGAATCTATTCTAGCTAAAGTAGGAATCTCTTTTAATATTATAATAAATTTTTCTTTGTTATTAACAATAACTTCAACACCATCACCAATATTTTTAATATATCCTTTCAAACCTTCTTTAACACACGAATTATAAATATATGGCCTAAATCCGACTCCTTGGACAACTCCTTTAATGAAAAATTTGTACATATTATAGAATTATTTTTATTATTTATAAACAATTAACTTAGAAAACAATATAAATAGATAATTACTATTTTTTTAATAAAAAGAGAACATGTGGAAGAATAAACCCCCTCACGAAGTAAAAGAGTCCGATGACGCTAGCGTTGTTTCGATTCAGCACTATCCAGACGATAATTTTATAATAGTTGTTAAACCAAAAAGAAAATGGTCTTTCAAAGCAGGTCAATTCGCAATCCTGCACGTTAACAAACAGCAAAGACCATTTTCAATAGCCTCACCCCCCTCACAAAGAGATTTAACATTCTTAGTTAAAAAACACGATCAAGGAATTGTAACTCCAACCTTAACAAGATTAAAGGTCGGTGACACAATCGAAGTTTCGGGCCCATACGGTGCATATACTTACAAACCCAGAAGCGAAAAGAATATAATTTTTATTTCATCAGGAACCGGCGTAGCACCATTTCATTCAATGATTCCAGACATTCTAGAAAAATACAAAGATAAAAAAGTAACATTAATTCACGGTTTTCGCTTTGATTGTTTTTTCGACGACACTTGGAGAGCTCTTGTAAAAAAATATAAAAATTTCAAACCTTATGGGGCATGCTCTCGCCCTGTTCAAGGTTACAAAGGATTACAAGGACACGTTACAGATCACATTTGCTCTTTAATCACTTCTCCAAAAGACTCGGTCGTTTACATCTGTGGAAGCGAAGCAATGGTTGAAGAAACAAAAAAAATCCTACTTAATTCGTGCGGATTTAAAGAAAATCAAATTCGTGTTGAAGAATGGCGGGATAATTATAGAAAAATTTCTAAAGAAGACGCAATCACAAAACAAAATACACAAAGAGAAGAAACAAAAAATAATCCTCCTACGCAAAGAAAATTAAATATAGGTTGGTTTTCTTTTTCATGCTGTGAAGATTCAACAATTATATTTACAGAACTTCTCAATGATCACTTTGACGACTGGAGTAAAGTAATAAATTTTCAGCACGTTCGAGTTTTAAAATCAAAAAACAAACTTGAAGATCTAGATGTAGCTTTCATCGAAGGTGCCATTTCATCTGCAGACGAGGCATTTAAAGTCAAAGAAATAAGAGAAAATTCTAAAAAAGTTGTCGCTATAGGTTCATGCGCTTGCACTGGAATGCCTTCGGCACAACGAAATGATTTCAATTCAAAACAAAAAGCACAAATTGAAGAACTTATGAAAAAATTCCATCACGCAAGAAAAGTAGAGAAGCTCGAAGAAGTCATTAAAGTCGACGCCAAAGTTAATGGATGTCCCATGAACGAACAAGTTTTTCTTAATGTTGTTAACGATACATTAAGGGAATTCGGAATCTTACCTAAAAATTTGGAGGAAAAAAAATAAAGCGAGCGATTTCATTAATTCAAATATTCATCGGGTTTGGGTGAGTGGGGATGGATGGTAGATTATGAAATCGCGAGATAAAAATTTAATATGGAGAAACAACAAGGAGTGAATAAATAAAATGATAATTTCAAAAGTAATAAAAAAGAAATTTGATTTTACTCCCATTAGGAAATTCAGATAAGTATAGGGTGGGTGCTTGTCTTCGACAAGCTTAGTGGGTAAATGAAAAATCAAATTTCATTGATAAAAGATAACCAAATAAAAAATGACAGAAAAAAAATCAGTAGACATATCAATTCAAGACTTAAGTAAAATCGAGGGACACGCTTCATTAGATGTTAAAGTGAGAAACGGAGAAGTAAAAGAAGTCCATATAAAATTTACAGATAATAAAAGATTCTTCACTCAAGCAATTCAAGGTCGATCGATTGACACTCTATCTCAAAACGTTGCACGAATTTGTGGAACTTGTTCAATCGCACACACAATGTGTTGTATAGAAGCAATAGAAAACGCACTTGGAATAACTCCGTCGCCGCAAACCCAAATTCTAAAAAAATTAACTATGTATAGTCTCATGATTCGTGATCACGCTCTTCATGTTTATTTGTTTTCCCTCCCTGATGTTTTTGGCAAAGATTCAGTTTTAGATTTCGATGAAAAAGAATCAAAATATCTTAAAGACTCTTTTGTTATAAAACGTGCAGGTTCAAATCTATCAAAAGTCGTCGCGGGTAAAGCCGTCCACGCCCCTTATCCCCAAGTTGGCTCATTCGCGCAAATTCCAAAAAACGAAGACCTCAAAGCATTGATTCCAGAATTGCAAGATGCGAGAAAAAGAGTTCTTGATGTTCTTGAAGTTTATTATCATAACAAAATTGATTATTCACGGGAAACAATTTTTACTGGAGTAGTCGGAAAAAATTTCGATTTTCTTTATGGAAAAATAATTACCTCCTCTGGATTAGAAATTCCCCCTTCAGAATATTTTAATCACCTCGAAAAAACTGTCCTGCCATACTCGCAAGCAGTCGGTTACAAATTCGACGGAGAAACTTACATGGTAGGAGCAATTGCAAGACTTAATTTAAATAAATCTTCTCTTCACCCAAACACTAAAAAAGACACTGCCAAATATTTAAAATTATTTCCATCAAAAAATATTTTTCATAACAATATAGCTCAAGCTATTGAAATTCTCCATTGTATTGACGACTCAATTGATATTATTCAAAAAACAAAATTCAAAGACGAACCCCCCATTCCAGTAATTCCCAAACAATCAGTCGGAATTGGGGTCATTGAAGCTCCAAGAGGAACTCTTTACTACCGACTTTACATAAACTCCGACGGCACAATCAAAGAAGGAAACATTATAACTCCAACTCAACAAAATCAAATTAACATGGAACTTGACATAAAAAAAGTCGTCCAGGAAAATATAAATAAATTATCAAAAGAACAAATTCAATACGAACTTGAAAAACTCATTCGCTCTTACGATCCTTGCATCTCATGCGCAACACATTTCTTGAAGGTGAATTGGGTTTGAATCAACATATTTTCTATCATTTCACATCTATAAATCATATCCTAATTAGATTCTTCAAAAAAACCCCAAGGTTTATAAATATCACGTACTATTACGTAATATGGTAATAATTAGTAAGATTAGTAAGGGATCTAAAATGGATCAGATATATCTTCCCAAAAATAGATCCAATCTAAATATTGGCGATTATGTAATTATCAGTCCTCTGAATCAAGAAAAAAAAAATACAGTCAATAAAACTAAATTTTTACAACACAAAAAACCTTGAACCAGTCAAAGTTAGAATAATTGAAGAAGTTGTTAGCTCATTAACCGAGTTCGGGATAGATAATATAATTGTGACCGGTTCGTTTTTAGAAAAAGGATTTAATTTTAACGATATAGATATCATCATAATTTACAATAAAAAATTAAACGAATTGCATTTATCTAAAAAAATTGAATCCATGTTCGGGATAAAAACTCACATTTTGTTGATAGATAATAAATCTCTTCTAGAAGGATTCTCATCTGATCCAATTTATCAACTAATGTTAAGTAAATGTGTCTCTTCTAAAAGACTCATCATAAAATCAACAAATAGATTTGATTTCAAAAAACTTGATTTACATCTTCTTAAAAGCAAAAATCTTTCTGATAACTTCGAACTATTAAGCGGAAAAGAAAAATACGATTTAATTAGAAACGTCGTAGCAATTTCATTATTCATAAAAAATCAAAAAGTCAACAAAGAATCGGTTGATAGAGAAATAAAAATAGAACTTAGACTAGATACTAAAGAGATAATTGAAAATAAAATTGAGAAAAAAAGCTTTTCAAAAGAATATGAAAAATATTATTCAAAAACTTTAAATAAAATTATGAATGAAATCAAAAATGGTTCAAAATAGGAATAAACTTCTGGATTTATTAATCGGAAATGCATCAATTCTATTGTTCATGAAATATTGGAGATTTCCCTTAATACAAGAGAACAAGTTGAACTATCAAAACATTATGAAAAAGAATCCACTAACTTTTTCGAAATTGCAAAAAGATATAGAGAAAAATTAAATCCAATAAATAACTCTCTTCCTCAAAAAGATATAGATCATATAGTACAAAAAATAGAAAACAAAGTAAGATCTGAATTAAATCTGAGGATATCAAATGGCTACCAAGGAATTGATTTAAATTTAATCCATCCCATGATTCTAAATTTATTGAAGTCACTTAGAATAATCTATTAATTCGATTTCATAATCTCCTCAATCTTCTCACAAATATCATCCAATATCTTTCCTTCATCAATACCTTCAAAATATTGAGGTACACAAATAATCTTCACTGATTTTAATTTTCCAAGTTTTTTCATTATCTTTAGAGTCGTTCCTAAATCAAAATCGTGAAGCGAAACGTTTGGAGTTGACTCAATCATATCAATATCTTCAAGAACTCTAACAACAGAAGTATTCACATCTGTATCAATCAAAATTAGATCCTCTTCATCATTTTCATCAGTAAAAAACTCCATCGGATCGACATGAATAAACTCTATTCCTTTATCATAAAACTTAACTTGTAAATTATCCATAATGTTCAAAGGCAGACTATCTTCTTCAAAACCTTTATTTCCTAGAACATAAATTTTTTTCATGATTTATCATATCCCAATAAGAATAAGTATTTTTCTATTATTTCCCTTATTTCAATCTCCCCGCATTTCAAATCGTTTTGGATTATCATCCCTCGTACGGAGAAATCTGACGAAGTCGATTTCGTAAATCAAGTATTATCGCACTTCTAAATTCTTTCCGATTAATTCCTCATCAAGTGAGCAAATTCATTATAATGTAGCTTCATTGGGAAGGTGGATTGGGGTGGCTTAAACGAATTTGCGGATCATTAATAACTTAGCGATAGCCCGCGGAAGACAAATCAAACAATTTTCTTCCCATCTGGTCCAACGATAGAGATTGCATGAGTCGGGCAAGATTTTGCAGCTTTTAATTGTTTATCGAGTTCTTCATCAGTGAATGTGACTTTTTTTGCCTTAGCAAGTCCGTCTTTGTCAAGTTCCCATGTATCTGGAGCGACTTGAACGCAGTTCGCAGCTCCAATACATTTACCCTTATCGTAAACAATCTTGTAAATTTTTTTGTCAGCCATATTTTACCTCCTTTTTATATTTTTACTCAAGATTAATTCCAAATTTTCATTCAATTTATTCGATGGAAATTTGCTTTCTTTGACCCCTCAGGTTCCTTCTAATACACTATAATCAACATATAAATCTTTCTTTAATTCTTTTCTAATGATATCAATTGCAGCATTGCAACCATCACCAACAGCGTGAGCGAGTTGTTTATTCATGGAACAGCAATTTCCAACAGCATAAACTTTTTCTGTAGTTGTTGCGTTTTTTCTATCGACAAGAAATATTTTTCCATCCAACTTTAAATTTAAACTCTTAACTATTGTTTGAGGAATAACAACTCCAGTTGCAATTATAACATATCTCGAATAATAAGTCATGTTTGAATCACAGTGTATCTCGTAATAATCGCTGACTTTTTTCACATTATCAACTTTGCATTCTTTAAATTCACTCCCATATTTCTTCGCTTTTTTATATTCGACATTCAGAATCTTTTTCCCATAGCTGACTTTTTCAAGTCCAAAATAATTTTCAATGGTTCCAGCTTCATTCATCTGACTTTCGTCTTTTTTTCCAACAACTAATGTCTTAATTTTAGCCCGCGATAAATAAACAGCCGCGCTAATTCCAGCAGCACCACATCCTACAACAATCACATCATATCTATATACCATATAGTTGTTTTCCTCTTTTTATTATACATTATACAATTTAAGTTTTATAATGTTTTTCATATTAGGTTATTTATTTTCGGTCACTTTACTATCGTTAACAATTGTATTACTTTTAGGTGATTAGTGCAAATCCGCACTAAACTCCCTCCTTGTTATACATATATCAATTAACAGATTAAATACATTTTCATTTCTATGATTGAATCTAAATTCCATTTCTTTTATGTAAAATGGATAGTTTG
>Ga0210057_1004075_pt1 | contig 19703 bp, 25 predicted proteins | sample CryGeyCG2114_010_2_FD_183968 | JGI IMG/M metagenome (GOLD analysis project Ga0210057, IMG submission 183968) | Groundwater microbial communities from aquifer - Crystal Geyser CG10_big_fil_rev_8/21/14_0.10 (SPAdes) (version 2) | ecosystem: Environmental > Aquatic > Deep subsurface > Groundwater ...
AGCCCACGTCAAGGTCGCCGTCCAGACACAACCCGGAAAGGCCTGAATTTCTTGTGTAAATAGTTCTATTTCCACCTTCAGCTTTTACTGGAAGTCCTGTTTGTTCATCAATGTCTTCTGAACTGAATTGTCCGTCTTGAGCAAGAATTGGAGCATTGTAAAATTCCGCGTCATTTGCTAATTTGAAAGCCAAACCATAATTATTATCTGACTTCTCCAATTGAAGACCAGTCAAGGGAACAACCAAAGGATTTTCTGGAGAAAATTCTGCTCCTCTTTCTCTAAGTTGTTCAGCGAGATATCTCGCAACAAAAGTATTTGTTTTATAATCCGTATCTTCTTCTGTTCTAAGAACCAAACCAGTATCCACATAAGTTCCTCTCAAATTTAGAACTCCAAGTTTTGATGCTTTTGCCAAATCGGCTTGCGTTGCTGTTTGCAAATCACGAATACCAAATTCTCTTAAAGCTTGATTCACTCCAACAACATAGAAAGGTGTTGAGCCTTTTACTTGTCCGGATTTTTTATCATAACCCTGAACATTTGAAATCGCAGAACATTCTCCGTACTTTGATTTAACGCGAGCGTCAGCTTCTTTTCCAAGTTCTCCTTCGAGGAATTCGTAAACCGCGTTCGGGGTTTGGAGTTGTGGTTGGTTAGTCATTTGTGCCTCCTAATCCTCTATAAACGTGAACATGGTTAATATCTCCTATTACCAATCTTCCTTCTTTGTTAGGATTTGTTGGAACCTGAACTAAACACATTCTTCTTATTGCGAGATCTTTTTGCTCCTCCTGATTTAATCTTTTTCCATCTTTTATTCCTTCAACAAAGTGAGGTTCATATTCAAAGACAAATTCAGAGTGTTCCCTATAACTGGTTTTCAGGCCGTTGAGAATATCATAAACTCTTTGAAACTGCCTTTTCAAATAATGGCCATTTTTCAAACTTCCGACTAATCCTTCACCATATTCTTCTACAGTATAATGTTTGTTTTCTCTGAGGTCAGGAGTTAAACATACGTTTGGATACCTTTCCATGATTTTTTCAATTTCCCTATCACGTTCAGTCTCTTCTTCTTCTAGCCCCGACGCGATATCATCCTTTCTACTATCATGGTAAACATCTGACCCCAAAAGTAATCTTCCATTTTGCCAATAAAATCTCAAGAAAGACACTTCAGGAGTTTCAATACCTAATTGAGAAAGTGAAGAAATTGCCTCTCGGGTAAAGTTATAGGGTGTTCTTCCAATAGTAAGGAGTTCTGAATCTTTTCCTATTCTTTTGTAATGTGTTTTTGCGACAAAACCATCGCCAACGTCGATAACTACCTGATGTTCTCCAATACCTGCTATATAAGGGCTACTCCTCCTTAGATGAGCCATAACTCTGTCTTCCTCAAGCATCTTCCTCATTTCTTCTCTTGAAATTTGTTTTGCCCTTGGAATTGAATATCTTTCAAGCCCTTCAGAAATTAATTGTTCTCTATATTCTGTCGTTGTAGCAATTTCCTCGTTCAGAATTCTTTCCAGTTTTCTTTGAGCTTGAATCAACTTTTCTTTTTGCATTTTAATTCACGCCTCCTGAAAATTGTTTTTGTCTTTGTTCTCTATATTGCGTCCATCTCCATTGGGTTGTTTCCACTGATTCTGTTTCTGCTTTTTTAATCAATTCACTAAGAGGGTCTTCTTCAAAACTAACAGGATCTGCTAAACAGGAACTAAAGTAATACGCATCTCCTAGATATCGCATCAAAGACGGTTGAGGACCAGAGGGGTTTTTATAAGATACTCTGTCTCCTGCCCAAATAATGGCACTACCCAAAACAATTGTAGCATGGTATACTATTCTATTAACAACAGGGATGGGTGCCCTACGTAAATCATTACCCAAATAAAGTGAGAAAAATCCAGTAATTGAAATGACCGAACCCGCATCTTCTCTAAAGCCCATCTTCTTCCCTCCTGCTTCTTGCTTCATTCAACTTCAAAAATTTCTTAATAATAAACTCAATTGCGTGTGACCTGTTCCTGAACTCGCTGTCATTTTTCGCGAGAATTTCTTCTACAAGTTCAAGGGTTTCTTCATCAAGGGTTATTGAGATGCGTTGTTTTGTCATGTTAGATTTGTTTTTATCCTGCGCCTCCGACTAGTTTGTAGATTTTGGTTTCTAAAGAATCTCTAGCTGTGGATAAACCTTCTTCAAGAAGTTGACTTCTTCTGAGAGCTTTTAGTCTTTCCATTTCCTCCTTTTGTTCTTTAGTTGTATGTTCCACGTTTCCGTAAATTGCTTTTAATTTCTCTGCTTTAGACTCAGAGATTCTCGGAGAGCACCCAATTAAATTTCCTTGATGCATTACTGCTATTTGGTAGGCTGCATTCCAAAGTCTGAATGCTGCTGATTTCTCTATTAAAACAAGAAGATCTCCTGAATGCCCCTCGTAATCCCAGGTCGCCAAATGAGAGTAGCATCCTTTTGGGTATTGTCGCCAGTCGCGATTTTTTTCAGAATGCGCTCTCCCTAATTTTGACATTAAGTCAGAAGGTATGTCATGAAAATAGGTGGACCTCTCTGAAGGATTCCATATTTCAACCTGATTGGCAAGACTTAGCATTTCCTCAAGATTTAACGCACCTCTCTCAGGATTATCCTCTGCAGATACTTTTGATCTTTCGTCATAAACTCCCTCTGCAGCTCTCTCCAGATAACTTTCATCAATCGTTGCTTCTTTTCCAATATCCATCAATTCATCAAAAGTATAGTTTTCAGCAAGTAGAGTTCCATAATCTCTTCTTGGAGCTATGCCTTGCTCGGCATCGGCTGCAATTCCGATTATTCTTGCTGCCTGTTCTCCAGTGTATTTTTGTGTTTTGTAGTTTGCTTCGGTTGTCATTTTATGAGTTAATCCCGTCGTTTGACTCATCATTTTGTTTAGCGAGTTTTGCTCTAGTAAGATTCGGTCGAGATCGTTCCCGAGCATTTTGTTTTAGATTAGATAAAATTTCTTCTGCCCTCTTTTGTGTTTTTGCCTTAATTCGTGCGGTGATGCCCAAGGGATTATAAGAATAGTTTTCTAAATAATAAAAATCAAGATGATAAGATATCAAAAAATCATCCCCTGTTACATAATGGTCTGCAGACGGCAAATGTTTTACTTTCTTTGCTTCCCTGTAAGAGTCAAGAGCCCTTTTAAAATTGTCAACATATTCCCGACTGTCATCCATTTCCCTAATAGTATAAGTTTCTTCACCCTTCCAATTCATTTTCAGAGTACGATCATCAACCCATTCAACTGCTTTCCCCACAAGACCTTTTTCTTCTGGATATCCAAGAGCACGGCGTTTTGCGTTTAGTAATCTATGCTTTAGTTCAAGGTATCTTGCATGGTACATTCCGAGTCCAGCAGGACTACCAATAATAGCTCCGACAGCCATACCTGTGATTGCACCATCAATAGAATTCCCATGGGCTCCTACAATCGCTCCACCTAAGGTACAAATTAAAAGAGTACTGGCTCCGGTGATAAATCCTACATCTGCTGATTGGTTTGAAATTGTTCTTTTTTCTTCCCCACTCAAAACAACATCTTCTAAATTTCCTGCTTGCGTGACGGCGGTTTGCTCCTCTTCGCTTTCACGAGGGAAATAACCTGATTCTGTGAGCCAGGAGTCTAGTTCGCGAGCGCGGAAGACGAGTTTTCTTTTAGCTAGGTACTGTCCGATATTTTTTCCTGCGATTGCTCCTAACATTAAATTTCCAATTATAAATGGTGGCGGGTAAGCAGCATGGAGACCTAAGAGTGGATAACCAATAGAAGAAATATTTCCTATCATTGCTCCCATTGCTGTTCCAGAAAACGAATTAAGATCAGTAAAATTTCCGGAAGAGAGAATTTTTTCTAATTCTCTCGATTTTTTCCTATATTCTCTCATTCCTTTTCTATCAAGCATTCCCAAGAAAGGTTTTCTTAAACTTCGAACTTCATCTTCGACGCCTCCTTCAATTCCATAATGCTCTGCAGCTTCGCGGAGCGCAGCGTATTTTGCTTCTTGCTCGCGAGCCCTCATAAGTTGCAACATATGGTCTCCGCTAGTATTCCGTCTCATTATCTCTTCTTTTTCTTCATCACTTAATTCAAAATTCTGCATTATATTCTTAGCAACTTCATAGAAACCTTTGCCTTCGTACTGCGTTAGATCGTGAGGGGAAGAAGTTTGTTTCCTGAGTTGTGGAGAAGATTGAACTTGAACTGGCAGGCTTCCATTCACAATTCTTTCTAAGTCTTTCAATGTAGATTTAGCATCTTTGTATCTTCGACTTGGCTCTTCTGTGAGTTTGTCTAAAAATCCTCTCAAATCTTCTGAATAAGGTAATCTTGAAACATCTAGTTTTTGATGAGCATCTATTTCCTGTTCATTTCTTAGTTGGTCTATTGTTTTTCCGTGTCCTGCAGAAATCGCCACGTTTCCCAATGCTACTAAATCATGTTCAGATTTGTTTCCCATAAAGAAATCCAGAGGATAGTAAGGAGCGTAAATCATGAAAGTTCCTCTGTCTTTTCCATCCAAAGTTACAAGTCCAAAATCAGAGATGTAAGCTCTTTCTCCGTTAAGGTATACATTTTCAGGACGAACGTCACGATGCATTCCTCCAAGAGCATGAACCTCTCCGAGGGCGCCAGTATCGTCTTTCAAAAGCATTTTTGCTTCTTTTTCAGAAAGTCTTTTTCCTGAAGCAATTATCTCTGCAATAGAAGGAGCTCTTATCAAATCTATTTCTGTGCAATAAGCTGTTTGAATTCCTGAAGGTCCATAAGAGACATTGAAAGCTCTTCTTAATGAAGGGATGCTTGGATGGTTTCCTATTTGTCCTAGAACAGTTCTTTCCCTTTCAACAAATTCTTCAAGCTTCTCCAGATTATCTGAATTAATAACCGTTCTCGGATCTCCAGACATAATTCTGAGAACAGAATCTTCGTTGTCTTTTTCTACGCGCCATGCGATAGAATTGCTTCCGCTATAACTATCTGTTCTTGAAAGTTGTTCCTTAAGTGTGTAGCCTTCTTTTTCCAAATAGGGTTTGAGTTCCTGCATGAATGGTGAAAGTTGATTTTCGATTGTCATTTTATTCTTCGCCTCCGAATTCAATTTCTAAATCTCCTTCTAAATAAACCGCCTCAGAACCTTCACGCAAAATGTTATATCCTGTTCTAAGAGTCTTGTCAAGTAATCCTCTTTTCCTCAAAGCATAAGCAATTTTATCTGCTTCACCGTAAGCAACTGTTTCATTTCGAGTATTGTACCAGAAATGTATGACTTTTTCACTTTCGTCTTCCGAGAGATACTCTATACCTGCACTTTCAAAAGACTCGTCTAAAAAGATAACATCTTCTGGGAGTTCGAGAATTTTATGTTCGAGGTTTAATGTTATTTTGGAGTTCATTTTAACTGTAATGGGTCAGAGCCCCCCACTCTTCGTTTTTATAATGTCTGCCAAAATCTCTTTCAGTCATTCTGCCTTGTCTTATCAGTCTGTCTTTTATGACTTGAGCATATCTGCGCCTTACAGCTACGTGTGTTGCGTTGTTGTTTTCAACTACTGCTTCCACTAAACCAGAATTTTGAAGAGTTAGAACTTGATTATCCACGAACCAGTTTCTTTCTCTGCAAGACATGCCGTTTCTTGAGATATCGACTGTGTTTCCATGCTGGTGAGAACTTATACTTCTTGTGGCGTTTCCTCTTAGTCTCTGCTGATATTTTGTGTCTCTAGTTGCACTTGTTATCTTTAATCTTTTACCGAATCTGTCATGGTATTGTTTTGCTAGTCTTTCAACGAATAATCTTGTCCAGGGTCTCACTACCGAATATCCTCTTGGCACGCCAGAAACGTAAAAGTGAGGATGACTTCTATCAAGTTGCACGAGCAAACCGTTTCTGAAAAATTCGTCAACCATTGATTTATTTCTTAAAACACTTAAGTCTTCCTCTCTTGCAATTTCAAGTATTCTCGGTCCAATAGGATTTGAATTTCCGTCTAGAGAAGGGTCTCTTCTCTTACAAGTCTCACGCATGTAATCAGGCGATTCAAAACTTTCGTTATCTTCTGAAAGATATTGTTTTCCGGCAAGAGCATAGGTCCCCGCTAAAGGTAAAAAACGTCTTCTGCTAATTGAAGAACCGCTGTCATAAGTATCGCTTTCTCCCTGACTTTCAGAGTAAGCTTCTGGAACTATGAGGTCATTTCTTCCAGTAACAAATCTTTGCAAAAATTCTCTTCGGTCCAAAATGTCTTTTAAGTTAGGCATTTGAACCTCCTTCAACTTCATTTTTTCTTATTTCGTAACCTGCTTTCTTAGCAAGTTTTTCAAGTTCGCTTGGATTTTTGATTAAGTTGTTTTTGATTATTTCAACAGCTTCTTTTCCCGCGATTTCCTCGGGATTTTTTGTGAAATAGTCTCTGTATTTGCTCAATCCTTTTCTCTGTACAAACCTTGCGACGATTCCTGGCCTTCCGCGTCTTCCCCAGTAGCCTCCAAGGTATTGTGATGCAAGATAAGCAGTGGTCACACAACCTGTGGCTATTCCAAGAGTTTGCCAAAATTCATCGGGAGCCACATTATCTGCAAGATTGTAAAGTGCTTGAAGAATGGGGTTTAAATCAACATCTTTAAGTGCTTCAATCGCCGGACCTGCAGTATTCTGAAGCTGGTCTTTTCCAGTATCAATACTTAATGCTGCTGTCTCGAGTTGATTTATTCCGTCTCTAAGACTGTAAAGTGCATTCTGTGGATCAAAAGGTAGGTCGCCCCCAGGAGAGATGTAGTCACTAGCTTGTTCCAAATCTCTAACTGCTCTTTGAGCTTGGTTCATTCCCCCCTCTATATACCTTCCTCCACGAGCAAGCTCTTCGGCCACATCAGGGCCTTGCTCCTTCAAATAATCAAGAGCTGCACTAGTTTTTCTTGCATATTCGGGTGCATTAATGTAATGTTCGATTGTGTTTTTGATTCCCTTAGGGATTGCTGTAACAGCGTCACTAATCTTTTGAATTAATGTTTCCCCGTTTCCAAGAAAAGTTCCTGTCGCACTTGCGCCACCTGCAAGGTTTGAGCCTATTGAAAGAGCTATCGCTGCAGGCATTCTTCGAGATTTTTTATCTAAAAATTTTTTTGTCGCCATGTTGTTTTGTTATCACTTTATCGTACTAAGTAATACTAAATAATACTTTTTCAAGTATTTAAAGTTTTCTATGTGTTGTCTTTATAAAAAGGTTACAGCCTTTCTTTAAAAGAAACATTTATTAAATATTCAAATAATCCTTCCGTATGAAAGAAATAAATTTAACCTCTGAACAAATTAGTGCTATCAAAAGAAGTGTAGACTTAGGAAGGATTTTACAAGATGAGCATCCAGAAGCCTTGAATTTATACAGAGGGGGCAAGACTCTCGAAGAAATAACTCATCAACTTAATCTAAGAGAAAAATATAGTGTTAGTAAAAGGGTTGCTATATCTTCTTTAAGTTATGCTCTAAGAGGATATAGGGGAACAGAAGAGCCTGTTGAATACAAGGGATTGACTTGTGAAGAAGAGTTAAATCAATTGGAAGGAGAGCATAAAATAAATGGATTAAATAAGGGCAGGAGCAAAAGTTACGAGACTAGAAAGAAGAACAATCTTGGAATTTTTAGCTTAAGTCCTGATGAACTTTCAACCAACGGAAGAAAAGGAGGCAAGAAAGGTGGAAAAATTGTTGTCGAAAAAAGACTTGGAGCTCACGCTTTAACGCATGAGGAACATCAGGAAGCGGGACGAAAATCAGTTATCTCGCAAGGCAAAAAACCTTTTTTAGAGAGAATAGAAACGGAAGCTTTTGTTCAATTAGGAGAACTAGAATATGCCTATCGATTGAGCCGATCTCCTTTTTATCAATATTCCAAAGGTGGAAGTGGTTCTTGTAAAGGCAAACCAAATTGGAGTTTGATAACTGGAACAATAAACAGAATTTATCATAACGGGGAAGAAGTAAGAACTCCTACAACAATTAGTGTTTGTGTAAACAAAAAAATAAGGGAGCAAGGTTTTGTGTAGCTGGTTAATTACTCGTTTACTATTTTGAGAACTTGAGAATGCAAGATAGGATTAGCAGAGACTATTGTAGTTGACTCTAAATCATGTGGTTTTCCTTGATAATCAGTTACTTTTGCTCCTGCCTCTTCCATTATTATGTAACCTGCACTATGGAAAGGCTCGGCAAGAGGAGTTATGCAAACATCAAGACAACCTCTTGCTAGATAACAATAATCTAAACCTCCAGTTCCAAAAATTCTCAATGTAGCCGCGTTGTCGAGAATTTTTGATAAAATTAATTTTGAAGATTCAATTATTTCTAGAGGGTGGCTGCTTCTATTATATCCGACAACTGCTTTACTCAAATCTCTGACATCAGAAACATGAATTCTGTCTCCATTCAAATAGGCTCCTTTCCCTCTTTCTGCAATATATATCTCACCAAGTATCGGACAAGCAATAACGCCCAGAATGTTTTTATTTTCCTCATAAACAGAGATTGATACATCGAAAAAAGGGATACCTTTTATGTAATTTGTAGTTGCATCAATAGGATCAATAACAAACAAATATTTTCCTTCACCCTGTCTCCCCGTTTCTTCACCATAAAACTTTGAATTAGGAAGTCTTTCTCTGATATGGGTTATGATTATCTTCTCTATCTCTTCATCAACTTCTGTCACAAAATCCCTGTGAGACTTCTCTCTTATTTTCCCCAAGTTTTTCATTTTACATAATGCTAAATCTTCAGCCTTTCTCACTGCTTGTACGACAACATCTGTTAACATGTATTTGTCGAGCACGAACTATTTATAAAACTTCTCCTGTTGAATCAGTAATCAATAAATATTTAAACATTATTTTTCTTTTTAAGTGATGGCCGAAAAAGAGACTGTGTTTTCAAGTACTATAAAGTATGGCGGAGTTTTTTCTTTTAAGGATTTTTACAAATTTTGTCACGAATGGCTTACGGAAGAAACGGGTTTGGACATATCAGAGGGAAAATACGAGGAAAAAATAAAAGGTGAAGAAAAAGAGATTGTTGTTGAATGGGCCGGTGAGAAAAAATTGACTGATTATTTCAAATTTGAAGCTAAAATAGCTTTTACTGTAAGTGGTTTGAAAAGTGTTGAAGTTGTTCAGGACGGAGTTAAAATAAAGACGAATACTGGTTCTGCGAAAATTAGTGCGAAGGGAGTTCTCATTAGGGATTGGCAGGGAAAGTTTGAAGGCACTGCGATGAAGAAATTTATGAGGTCTGTTTACGAAAAATGGATTATTGCTCCCAGAGTGGATGAGCTCCAGGGAAAAATTGCGGGAGACTGCGACGAGTTTTTGGGGCAGGCAAAAGCCTACTTAGATTTGGAAGGAAGGAAATGATTCAAATAGATTTCAAATATCTCTGATTTTTTGGAATGTAGTCTGAGAAATCTGCCCAGTACCATCCTGACTTGTAACCATTGTCTTGATTTCCTAATATGACTACTGTATCTCTATCGTTAATTCTCTTGACGTGAAAAATTTCTGTCGAATTCGGAGATTCTTTCACTTCCATAACGCTGATGTAAAAACTCTGTTCGTCTTCTAGAAGATATCCCGATTTTGCAAGACTTCCTTTTTCGTGCATACGGAGAATATCAGACTCGTTTTTTCCAACTATAACTAATTTCTCTAGGTGTTTTCTCAATCCTTTTGGGGTTATTCTTCTCATCTAGCTGTTTTGACTTGGAGATATTAAAATCTTTTGCAGGACCGAAATCCTTAAATAGAAAATCTTTCTGAATTCTGTATGGTCAGAGCAAAAAGTGGGACAGTTGTTTTTTCGATAATGTTTCTAATTGTAGTTTTTGCAGTGAATTTGATTTCTGCAGTCAATCTTCAAGTGGAAAAAACAAGTACTGGAGAAGTTCTTGTTGCGGGACTGAATAAACCAGTTGTCTTCGACCTAAAGATAACTAATTTGGGAGCAGAGGATAGTTTTACTTTTTACACTTATGATTACAGCGTCGCTGCTCCTGTCGGCACGATATACATTGCTCAAGGGGAAACGAAAGAAGTTCAATTAAAATTGTTGCCCCTTTCGAACATAACGCTTAGGGGATATAGTACAAATTCTTATTTTATCAAGGGAAGTGACGGTTCTCAGCAAGAAGGAAAACTCACATTCAAAATAATTGACCTCGCTGATGCGTTCCAGGTTGGTGCTAGTGATATTGACCCTGAATCACAGAATGCTGAAGTTTACCTTAGAAACCGGGAAAATTTTGACTTCGGACAAATTAATGTTAAATTCTCCTCACCATTTTTCTCTGATGATGAAAAGATTGATATGGGTCCAAGAGAGATAAAAAATTTTACCTTTTCATTGAAGGATTCAAACCTTAGTGGATTGGGTGCAGGATTTTACACTATAAAGGCAGACATTGATGTGAACGGAAAATCTGCAGAGACTGAAGGTGTGATAAAATTCGTTGAGAAAAATATTGTTACGACAACAAAGAAAGATTTTGGACTTTTCATAAATACTAAAGTTATTGAGAAACAAAATGCAGGAAATACTTTTGAGGATTCTGAGACTGTCATAAAGAAAAATATAATTTCCAGACTGTTCACAAGTTTTAATCCTGAGCCGGACAATGTTGAGAGACAAGGGTTCAATATTTATTATACCTGGACTAACCAGATAAAGCCGGGAGAGATTTTTACAATTACTGTTAAGACTAACTGGCTTTTCCCTGTTTTGATTATATTACTTTTGATTGCAGTTGTTGCTCTTGCTAAGCAATATTCTGGAACAAATTTGAGCTTGAGGAAAAGAGTTTCTTTCGTCCGAGCCAAGGGCGGAGAGTTTGCTTTGAAGGTTTCAATTCATGTTACATCTAAACACTTTGTTGAAAGAGTTAATGTGATTGACCGATTGCCACCATTGGTGAACATTTATGAAAGATTTGGGGGAGAGCAACCCTCGAGGATTGATCATAAGAATAGAAGACTTGAATGGAACTTTGAAAGTCTTGCACCAGGGGAAGTTAGAGTTTTATCGTATGTGATTTATTCAAAAGTCGGAGTTATGGGTAAGTTTGCCTTGCCTTCGGCCATAGCTATTTTTGAAAAGAACGGCCAGATTCATGAAGAGGAAAGCAATCAGGCCTTTTTTGTTGCTGAGCAGAGGAGCAAGGATTTGGAGGATTAGAGGGGAATCAACTCTTTCTTACATGATTGTATAAGCTTCCAAGAATCCATCCTCCAGAGATTGACAAAAGAGGTACAGTAAGAAATGTTTGGATGTCTCTTGTGAAAACGTACGATATTAAACCAAGAGTTGCACCTATCTTTCCTCCATTGTCAGCCCATCGCAATCTTGCAGGAAGATTACTCATTGTTAGTTCCAATTCTCCTACTTCGTTTGTATTTGGGTTAACTACATAGGGGGTGGTATACTTTTCCACCTCTTGTCTAATATATTCTTCAGGAATTCCTGCCTCAGTTCCTATCAAGACCAATTCAGAATATGGTGTCATTTGTCCTTGTCTAGCCTCACTGTCTGAAGCTCTCTCCAAAATATCTCTGACTTGATTTTCGTTGAATTTTATCTCTTCTAGTTTTGTTTTTGCCATGTTCTTTCCAAAAGAAATCGTTTTAAAAGTTTTACGGTCGTGTAATCACTAGAGGATTAGGAATAAAAATCCCTTCGCCCAGAGTCGAACTGGGGATCTCCCGGGTACTGCTACCATCCAAGCTGTTTGCTTTGCTTGGAGCTTATCAGATTTCATAGTTTTCCGTTTTTCTTCGGAATCTCCATCCTAGTTATTAACTACAGCCAGGCGCTTTAACCACTAAGCTACGAAGGGTTAGAAAAATTATGATTAAATAGTTTTTAAGATTATTGATTATTTTTGAGGCATCAACCGATTTAATTTTTGCCTAAGAGTTCTTCCCTGTTCATGTGTTATTTCTTTGACTTCCTCTAAAAGAGGTTCCAAATCTTTTAGTGCTCTCCCTTTTTCTAGGTATTGCACGAGCATTTTATCATAAAATTGATTCCCTCTTAATACTGCTTTAGGAATTGTATTTGACGAAGTATATGCCATAATGTTTTGAGTGAATAATTCAAGGAGAGATGGTCGAGAAACTCTGCATGGCCATTGTTCACGAGGTCCTACATTGACCCACTGAAGTCCAGAATCCGAGGGCTTCAAAAAGCCATAACCCTTTTCTTCTCTATATAGCACTGTTCCTTCTCCATTTTCATCCAGAAAAAGGGTAAGATAAAGCCTTCTTGGACCATCCACATCTACTTCGTCAAATCTAAGTTGTTTTTCCATTAATTTTTTTACCAATAATGGATTTATAAATCTTTCTATTAGTTACTATTATATAGTTAATAATTTTGAGCATCACGTTTATCACATAAATTTTTTATTGTTCAATCTCTAAACTTGCGCGAAATTAATTTTATATTTTTTATTCAAACAGGATCGACTCCTTAGCAAAGCTTATAAGCAAAGTTCCATCTTGATGGCCTGATGAAAAGAAATTTTAATAATTTGGAAAAAATTCTTAGGAAAAGTCTGCCTGTAGTTGGAACTATTGTGGCATTGACTTTAGCATCACCAAAAAATTTCCTAGATTCCGTCCCTGATTTAGAAACAGTCTCAATCAGTCCAGAAATTCTATCAGAAGAATCTGACGACTTGACTCTTGGGTATCATACTTTTTCAGAGTATAATTTTTATGGAACGGAGCTTGCAGATAAGAACTCTGTTGAAGGAAGAATTCAGAGAACTTTGAGATGGGCCCCAATTTATTCTACGATAGAGAATTTATATGGAATTCCCAAGAATACTCTCGCTGCTATGATAATGGAAGAAAGTTATGGAGACCCTTTACAAGCAAATATACAAGAAAAAGGATATGGGGATGGTGGATTTGGGATAGTCCATATTCAGAGAAAGACTGCAAAACAATTGGGGATGAAAGTTCTTGGAGAAGAATCTGAAAGAAGAAACAGGATGTATTCAGACACTACTCACGGTCGCGAACTGAAAGAAATGCTCGACACTTGTGACTATGATTTTGCATGTGCACAGGAAAAAGACGATAGGGCTCACATTATTTATGCTTTGGATGTTGCGGCCAGAATTTTAGCCGAAGGAAAAAGAAAATATGGTACTTGGGATAAAGGTATAGAATATTTTAGATCTCCTGCAAAGGTGGGTGAATCAGTCACAGAGGATTATGTTGAAAGAATAAGGATATGGAAAAACGCTTTGAACAGCAAGAAGACTATTCATAAAGCTGCTTCGGATTTTGAATCCAGAAACAATTATGATTTTGGGGACTATCTTCTGGCGTGGTATGATATGAACAACAATTGGGGGCTTCAAAAGTATAAACAAAACCAACTCAATCCTCCTTCGAGGCTGGCCGAGTAAATATTCTTCTCAATCCCAATAATCCTTAAATAGTGCGGGCTAATCGATTTTCTATGGGAGAGAGTCAAAGTTATGTTGAAGAAAATCTTATAGTCCTTTATTATAATGGTAATAATTGTGTTACATCTATGGGGAGTTTGACCGCATTTAGAAATAAAGGAAAAACAATTTGGCTTGACCCTGGAAAGTTAGAAGTTGATTTAGAAGAAGGGGCCTGGAGTTTTGATAGTAGAGGGGAATCTATAGGGCGTGGAAAACATATGGAAGATTATATGAGAGAGGGAGTTGTTGGAGTTTATGACCGCACCAATTTAAAGCATCTTGCACAATTCATGCGTGACTCTCAAGAGGCAGTAAAAACACGGGCGCGTGGATGGATGTTGGAAGATTAAAAATGGAAACACAAAAAAAGATTGAAATTGCGGTGGGAGTTGTTTTTGTAGTGCTCCTCGCTTTTGCATGCGTCTGGGCTGTAAACTCTTCAGGAAATTCCCCAAAAATTTCCGTAACAAATTCATATAATACTTACAATTATTATATCCAACAACCAATAGTAAAACCTTACATTGTGGACCATGGAGATTATTCCAGAGTTTACTATGTTGACAGGGATTTAAGATATTCTAGCTCCGACGAGAATTATCTTGATTATAGCGACTCAGGCAGAGTAAGGTTTTATACAGGAGTTTTCGGAAATGAAATTCCTTCTTATGAAGTCGTCGTAAGAAATAACGAATATATAAATGGAAATTTCAAAGTCACTTTTTACTTTAGAGACAGATACGGAAGAGAGGATAGTAAATCATTGGTTTATCCCGTTTCAGCAAGAGATGAACACAAGTTTGTTTTCAGAGATGTCACAGATAATTATCAGCATTCTAGTTGGTATTACAAGGTCGAATCTTTAACAAGAACACCGACGACAACTTATTATAATTGAATATCTGTTTTTCTGATTATATCCCTGTGCCTACGAAAATATTTAAAAACCCCAAAGTATCTTAAGAGACAATAAAACGAGGCTGATGAATATGAATGATTTTGAAGACTTCGACGGTGAGGACGACGGTATGGGTGAGGACGACGACCTTGATGAAAGGTTAGGGGAACTCGAACTCGACTGGTAAATTCACTCAAATCTTTTTCTTTAATTATTTTTTATTTCTAAAGAAAGCACATTATTATTTTTATCCAGCTCTGCGTGAGGATAAGAAATTTTAAGTTCTACCTTAGTGATGTCTTTTTGGAGAACAAAAATATTGCTTAAAGTTATTATTCTCCCTGCACCTATTTCCAGAGGTTCAACATCGATTGATTTAAGCTCCTTATTATCCCCGTAAACAAATACTGTGGCTGTTTCAGAATCTTCAAGTCCGTTGTTCCTGATGGTCATTGAGACGTCAAGGTAACGGCTTTTCATTGAGGCTTCGGCCGATTCAAACTGGAGATCTGGATCTTTGTCGACTGTGTAAAGTGAATTTATTAAGTCTATTGAATCCTGTCCTATCTGTTGGCCACATTTGCTTACGGGATACATCACATTGTTTTCATTTTCGGAGTGGTCGAAACCTAATGCATGGAAAAGTTCGTGAATCGGAACGAGAGGCGTTTCACATTTTGAATCTCGCAAAAGTAAAATGCTTCCACCTTCAATTACATTAAATTCTCCGGCCTGAGTAATATTTGTTGGACCACCTTCGCCTGCAATGAATAACCCCCCTTCAATTTTTGTTTTACTGTCACATGTTATTGAAATTTCTTCATTTGATGATACAAGATAGAACTCTAAAACAGTTTTATTTTCAAGCGTGCGGAATGCTTTTTCCATATCATCTTGTTTCTGCAGAGTACAATCTGAAATCTTGTAAGAAATTCTAGAATCAGGGTAACGCATGTTAGGATAGAATTGCATGCTATTATTGACTAAACTGTTTATTGTAAAGTTAGAGTTTCCAGATGATCTTGCTGTGAAACTTATTTCATTCAGGGGGAAGAACCAGTACATTGCGAGAAGCGTGAAGACTATGAATATAAAAATAAATCCAAGAAACTGTTTCCACCCCATTTTTTAAAAAAGAGAATGTGATATTTAAAGATATTGAAATATTTTTAAGAATGCTTAGATTCACGATACATCTTCATAACTTGTGCATCGATAGGGCTAAATGCCGCAGACATTAATTGAGGCGAGAGGGTGATTCCTTGATTGGCTGCATTTCCTATTAGTTCTTTTCTATATTCATCATGAGATTTTCCATTCAAAATAAAGAACATTCTAAAATTGCTACAATAATCGTTCGTTTGTGCTGACCAGCAATATTTTGTTGTGTCAGTCTCTTTTTCATTGACAGCAAAAAAAGGAAAGTTTCTAGATAAAATATATTGTTTCTTTTTCTCTTTCCCTTTAAGGGATTTAGTCAAACTAGCAAATCCTTTTAATATGTCTCCGGAAAATTCAAAATTCCAGGCTTTTGCAAGGTACATTACACTACCTTCTTCAACTAAAACTTCATTTGTAAATACTCTTTCTCCAATTGGCTGAATGCGACCTTCTAAGGAATCTGCAAGAGTATTGTAGGTCCCATTTCTTGAAACGTGTCTACTTATTGCCTTTTGTGGAGAATTTTCTTTATAGTGTTCTGCAAGATGATAAGTTATGGCTTGGGCAACTAAGGGATCTATTTGAGCTCCGACCAGCCCGTCGTAAATTTGTCTTAATGTGAAATCTCCCCCGAGGACTTTATCCAATTCTGCTGCAGTATCCATTATAGCTTTTGCTGTTGCTTCTTTGATAACTCTATCCAAGTCTCCTTCCTGAAGAGGGTTATAATGCAATCCTTCAATAATGTTCCTGACTTTTCTCTCTATTGCCATAAAGGAACTCATAATCCTTTAATTTAAAAACTTTTCTATGTGTAACTACTAGAAAATAAATAAAAAATAAGAAATAGTTAGCCTTGGAAAATTATTGAGAATTTTCTTCTGGCTTTTTTTCTTCTGAAGGTTGTGCATTTCCTGCATTTTCGGCAGGGCTTGCATTCTCTGCGGCTTTCGCCTGTTCAGGTGTTTGTTCTGCATTTGCAGGTTCACTTGGAACTGTTGCAGCTGCTGATGCAGCGTCAGAATCTTCAGAAGTATCTGGTTTGTCAGGAAGCTCTGGCACATCTGCTATTGTTTCTGCAGGTACTGACTGGCCTTCGGTGGTTGGCTGTGCTGTTGCAGGAGCAGATTCCTGAGAATTGGTCGCGGCGTTATTGCCGGCATTCTCCTGCTGGGACGCTTCCTCACTTTGTTTTTTCTGTTCTTCTTCCATTTTATATAAGTTGTTTAATTCAAAACGCGAACGAAAAAAACTTTTTTAAAAGTTTGGGTTTGGAGATTAAGAACTTTCGGCTGATAATAAGTTTTTTAATATTGGCAACGGACCCCAAACAATTCCCACGAGTTTTTTATCAAACCTTTTGGTTATTTTATCTACTGTAAAATCGATTAGGTCGTAAAGGTCTCTACGTACTTCCACATTGATACCAGAAGCGGATTCTATTCTGGGAATATTTGCTAAAAACGGCTTTAATGAATTTTTTTCTATTTTATCAAAAAAAGAAGGTCTTGTTCCTCCATATACTCTCAGAAATGTTTCTATGTGGTTTCCTTTTGAATCAATCCCACTAAATGTTAAGCAAGGTCGTTCATCACCATAAAAAACGTAAGACAAGTCTACTCTAAAACCATCAAGATAGAGTCTATAAGCATTTCCAAAGTGTCTTGCTTCCCACACATCTTTTCTCATATTCAATTTCCTCCAAAATCAAAACAATGAAACTCTGTTTGGTCAATTACACAGTAGCTTTCGTCATTGCTCCAAACACTGAATTCGTGATATATGCCGTCAGAGATTTTTATGAAAACATTTTCTGAGTTGTATCCTAGATTTTCTCCGAGATTGCTGTAATACTCGCTCCAATTGCTGCATACGCCTCCCTCATCGACGAGTTGACTAAATGTCAGATCTTTTCCTATGTTGTCCAAATTATACTTGTAAAATCCTGATGTCGCATTTATTACACATTTGCTTGAATTTTCTATATTTTGGTTCATGCAAGAGTTCAATATCTCTTGAATACTTTTGGGATTGTCCTTGAATTTTGCGAGTATTAAGGGAGTTGCTAGAATGACTATAGCCAATATTGAAATAACTAAGATTGCATCTATGATTTTTATGGTCTTTTGGTTTTTATTGAAGGATTTTGTCATAAAAAATCCACAAAAAAGAATTATATAAATGTTTCTCTTGTATTAATTTTGTAGTGACACCTTATTTAAGAATCATTCTCGGATTAAAATTTTCTGTAAATCCTATAGCATCTGCAACCATCTCAAGATAATTTTTTGACCTGTAACCAATTCCTGTAGCAATATAAAATCCAGGGTGGTCGTTGTGTCTCACTTTATACTCTGCAATCATCTCTATTCCTCCAAGAGAAAATGCCTTTTTTGTCATTATGTATCTTAAAGTATCTCTATGCCCGTGAACAGATAGTTCATCTGAACGAACAAAGGAGGGGTCTTCACAAATTTCTTTTGTAACTAAAGGAATAACTCTTCCATGGAATCTTTTTTTCCCTTTCTTATATGCTTTTACGAACGATTTTCCTAATATCATCACAATCTCAAAAAAAATTCCATTTAAAAAGTTTTGGTAAGAATTGGAATTATCTTCTTCTTGAAGGTCTTCTCCCCTGGCTGCTTCTACCAAAACTTCTGTTTGAAGTATTTCCCGTATGACTTCTCGAACGCGGCCTTGAATCTTGATTGCCCTGACTTCTTGGAGTCCGTCCGCTTCCAGAAAATCTTCCACCTCTTGGACCGTTATTTCTTGCATCACCTCTGAAATTTGGTCTTCTGTTTTGCGTGCTGTAATCCAAATCGACTTGTTCTAAGAAAGGCGTTTTTTCTAATGTTATTTTTGCAGGGAAACTTTGAGTTAGTTTTCTGAAATTGTCGTAGTCTCGGCTTGCAAGAATGTTTATTGCTTCGCCTTCTTTTCCTGCTCTTGCAGTTCTCCCGATTCGGTGAATGTATTCTTTTGGATCTTTAGGTATATCATAGTTGTAGACATGCGTAACGCCTTTTATATCCAAACCTCTTGCAGCGACGTCCGTGCAAACGAGGACATTAATTTGGTTCCTATGGAAATTATCTATAATCCTTGAACGTTTTTTCTGCTCAAGTCCGCCGTGAATTGCTTTAGCATCAATTCCTTGTTTTTCTAAATTTTTAACAACGAAATCAGCGTTTCTTCTAGTGTTGCAGAAAATCATTACAAGTTTTGATCTTTCTTTTTTTAAGAGGTGGACGAGTAAAGAGAATTTTAGGTAATCAGGAATATCATAATATTTTTGTGTAAGTTTTGTAGGATCCACGTTAGATTCGACCGAAACTATTGCTGCATCTTGAGTGTGTTTTTTTGCAAAGTGATCTATGTCTGATGAAACTGTTGCAGAGAACAACATTGTCTGTCTTTTTTTCGGACATTGTTCTATAATAAATTCAACATCTTGGAAGAAACCCATGTCAAACATTCGGTCGCATTCATCCAGAACCAGAATTTTTATCTTGTCAAGAGAAAGAGTTCTTCGCTTGATGTGATCTATAATCCTTCCTGGAGTTCCTACAACAACATCTGTGTTGAACAACTGACGAATTTGATTGTCTATATCTACTCCCCCGTAGACTGGAAGAACTTTAAGACTGTTATGTGAATATTTTTTTATTGCACTTGAAACCTGTTCTGCTAATTCTCTCGTTGGTGTAAGGATGAGCGCCTGGACGTAATCTTTGTGTTTTAAATTTTGTAGAATTGGCATAGAAAATGCAAGAGTTTTTCCTGAGCCAGTTGCAGAGCCCCCAATTATATCACGACCTGCGAGTGCCAAAGGGATTGCTTTTTTTTGAATATCGGTTGGTGTTTCGAGGCCCAAGGCACGAAGAGATTTCACTATCTCGCTATTTAGTCCTAACTTTGCAAATTCAGTCATTTTATGTCAATAAGACAGTAACAATCTTCAGAAAAATTCTGAACGCAAGTCCCTAGTGAAATTTGCGCTCTTGTCGAACAGGCTCACTTAGACTCGCTTACCTTGTTATATCTAATATGAAATTAAATTTTTGAGGGTTTATAAGGTTTGGGATTAAA
>Ga0210057_1004076_pt1 | contig 19692 bp, 15 predicted proteins | sample CryGeyCG2114_010_2_FD_183968 | JGI IMG/M metagenome (GOLD analysis project Ga0210057, IMG submission 183968) | Groundwater microbial communities from aquifer - Crystal Geyser CG10_big_fil_rev_8/21/14_0.10 (SPAdes) (version 2) | ecosystem: Environmental > Aquatic > Deep subsurface > Groundwater ...
GCTTACCGGGGCAAAAATCATATTAACGGTATTGAAGGATTTTGGAGTTATGCCAAACATATTTTATACAACTACCGAGGGGTTTCCAAATATCATTTTCCAATGTATCTTAAGGAAGTGGAATACCGGTACAATCACAGAAATGAAAACTTGTTTAAAGAGTTTATGAATATCTATTTTGGTTACGTTTCCCACTAATTACCAAATAATTTATACATGGGGATGGTAGGTACAACTATTGGAGCTACTACCGTAAATAATATTGCAAAATGGGATGGAACCAATTGGTCAGCACTTGGTAGCGGAACTGGTGCTGCTGTGTATGCTTTGGCATTTTCTCCTTCCTTTGATAAATTGTATGTTGGTGGAAGTTTTACAACAGCAGGTGGCGCTTCGTCTTCGTATTTTGCGTATGTAACTCTTGGTGCTGCTCCGGTAGCAAACACCCTCCCAACAGCCTCAGCAATCACCCCAACACAAAACGCAGCAGGGACGGTCCGTGCGACGAGTACGGTGGCAGATGCAGATAGCGAGGTGACAAGTCTGACCGTGGAACACTCGACTGATTCTGGCAGTACATGGGTGACATCGACTATTTCTCTCGTGTCTGTGAGTTCTGGAAGTGCTTCTACGACAGATAATGTTATTTCAAATATTGCAACAGATGGTGGATCTGTACAGGTTGTCTTTGACTGGGATATTGCTACTGACTTGCCAGATACAGATAGTAGTAGCGTTCAGCTTCGCATGACACCAGCCGATGCAACAGGGAGTGGGACAGCAGCTTCAAATACAGTGTCTGTAGATACGTCTGCACCAACAGCACCAGGTGCATTGTCACTCGATACTGCGAGTACGACGGCTGCGACGATGACACTTGGCAATGCAACCGTGGATAGCAATTTCTTGCATTACGTATTTTTCTATACACTTTACAATATTTCGTCGCCAAACATGGCAACACAAAGTGATACTGCGGTAACAGATAGTACCGTCTCTGCGTTTGGGGCAATAAATTATAATACATCGTCTACATTCTATTTTTCTGGACTGTCTATCGGGACGGCATATACCGGAGATATCTGGGCGTATGATAGCTTCAATCGATCGGCATCTTCGACATCACAAGTCGTGTTCTATACGTTGACAGAATCGGGAACGCTGACGGCGACGGCATCGACAACGAATAGCAACGTTATTACATTTTCTATTGATCGCGGATCAAATCCAAATGTGGATACTGTGCAATATGCGATTTGCGATTCCAATGATAATAGTACGTGCAACACATATCTCCAGGCAAATGGAACATTCAGTGGAACGCCTGTCTGGCAATCACTCGCAACCTGGGGTGATCCTATCATCAGCACTGGGTGGAGTGGGGGAGAAAATACGCAATATACATTTTTCCTTCAGTCGAGAAATGGTGACCAAACATCATCTGGTTTGTCCGATGCAGTATCTGCATATACACTCTCTGGTGCTGTGACGGACGTCACTGTGACAAACACGTCGACGGCATCACAAATGACAACACTGCTCTCCTTTACTGCAGACAATGCATCTGGCTTGAAGATAGAACGAGATACTGGCTGTGATGGCAACTATGACACGACGGTGTATGACAATAGTGCGTCACTTCCATCCATTCCATATAGTGATAGTAGTGGACTCACTGCAAATACATGCTATCGATACAAGATCACTTCATACAATGGAGCCGGTACTATAAATACAGCGAGTGCTGTCGTAGCGACTGACTACACGACGCCACCATCTGCCCCAACGGTATCTCTGAGTAGCGCTAGCGCTGTCTCACTGACGTGGAGCTGGGATGACGTAACCGGAGCAACAGGATATTCTGTGTATGAATCTGCTACCGGAACGTTGCTTGGCACGGCTATCGGCACGAGCTACACACAGTCGAGCCTCCTCGGTGGCACAGCGTATAGTGTCTATGTCAGATCAAGTAATAGTGCGGGACTTGGTGTTGCCTCTGCGACCACGTCTGCCTATACCTCCCCAAGCGCACCGACAAATCTGACGGCATCTGACATTACATCAAGTGGGTTTACTATTTCATGGACTGAGGTAGGTGCTGGAACAGTATCTGCGTCACTTGTTGATGTCTCAGGAAGTGAGTCTGGGAATCTTGATACGAATACGCACACGTTTTCTTCTCTTTCGGCAAATGAAACATATACTGTAGAACTCGTGAATACCTCAGCAGAGGGGGTGACATCGACTGTACAGACAAGTGTCACCACAGCGCTCGATGCACCAGAAGAAGTTGTTGTTGATACGATTGCGCCGACCAGTGTTGATCTGCAGGTCAATGGATTATTTCGAAATATTGGTACGCGTTCATCTGTGTTTCGCATCAGAAATCTCACAAATAATACAACAAAAAGTGTTACCACCACTGCGTGGACAAATACAGATCTTCTCCCGGATAGAGAATATGTGTTTACCGTCTCTGCACTTAATGCAGATGGTCTCGAAACAGAAGTTGTAACCACAACGATTCGAACCCATGCAAGCCCGCCGAGTAGAATGGAAGTGGCTACTGTCGCAACGAGTACCGTCACGATAGACCCTGTGTTCGTCAATGCTTCGTCGACAGAGTACTACATGTATGAAACTCTTAGCGACATGTATCTCACGGCATCGGGTACATTTTCCAATACAAAATCATGGCAAACACAAGCGGCCTGGGGAGATACTCTGAATATTTCAGGACTTTCTTCTGATTCAAAATATTGTTTTATCAGTGGAGCGCGGAATGCCGACGCTGTCGAAACATCAACGAGCACAGCTCGATGTCTCTGGACAAATCCTGATGAGAGAAAAAAACTTATCAATACTTCGGTTAGTAGTACAGTGGCGGTCACCGCGACACAAACCACGGTAGTTTTTGATGAAAATGACAATAATGATACTGGCTTGCTCTCTACCGTGAGTGTGCCGGTGACTGTGAGTACGACAGAGCCAGTCAAACTTCGCATGAGTCGACTCAAGCAGGATGGTGTAGTAAATACGAGTGCACAGTCTATTAGTGTGTCGCGTGCTGTTGAATCAAATAAAACAATTGACATGGTGATCCCTGGGACGACCGAAATTACGTGTGATGATGCTTCATGGGAAGACTTCACCGTGCCGACAGAAATTAGTAATTCGTCCGTTATATTGCCAACGCAAACAGATCTTTCTTATGCTGTTGCACGATATATTCAGATTGGTGTCGAAGGAACAAGCTGTGGATTTTCAAAACCAATTAAGCTCGTGTTGCCAGGTGATGCTGGTAAGGTCGGATTTTATGTTGATGGACTGGGTGATACACATACCATCACCAACGCCTGTGATGCACTTGAAAATCCAACGGTAGCAGAAGATGAAGAATGTGCTATAGACAGTGGGAGTGACCTCCTTATTTATACAAGACATGCGACAGATTTTGGAAGTTTTGAAACGACTGAAATTGTAGAAGATAGTGGTAGTAGCTCGAGTGGTGGAGCACCTATCCAAGATACCATTACCCTTTCGGATGTATTTGTTCCTGCGATTTCATATGTTCGTACTATTTCTGTAACGCCAAAAACAGATGCAACGATTGCACAAGTTGCCGTATCACTCAATTCAAATTTTGCTGATGTAGGCTGGATGCCGTATACCGGAAGTGTGTCGTATACGCTCCCAGATACGTATGGAAAGTACACACTGTATGTCAAAGTCCGAACAGCGCAAGGAGTACAGTCAAATGTAGTGAGTCGCAGCATGATCTACCAAGAAAAAAGTGATATTGTGCCCCCTACAGTCACAGAGCCACTACCTGATGCAGAGATTCATTCGCTTCCATTTGTGATTCGTGGTGTTGCGAGTCCACTTGCAAAAGTATCTATAGAAATTTCTGGAAGTACATATACAGTAGATGCAGGAGAAGATGGTGCATACGAAGTGACCGTGCTCGATGCACTCGAGTCTGGAGAATATAGTATCTTGTCTTTTCAAGTATTAGAAAGTGGAGAGGCGAGTGACACAGGTATCCAAACAATTACGTATGTTGATGATACTGTGGTAGTTGTTGTAGAAGATGATACTTCTGTCGAAGAAACCGATGGAATACCTGATACCACTACTGATACAAATACTTCTGATGATGGTATTACTACTGAAAAAAATCCACAGGGGATCAAGCCACTGATGCCAAAGCAACTAACCGCCCCATCACAAGAAGAAGTTGCCATAAAGGTAGAAAAAGTTACCGAACGTAGTGCTTTCCTCCTCGTCCTGTCAAACAAAACAACACAATTCAAAAGACAACAACTCAATTCTATTCATACTACAGAAGGGGGAGCAATTGATATGTTGATTCGTCCATCAGACGATGTTCATAGTATTACCGCGCGACTCTATCCCGTAGAAGATGTCACTGGAAAGACGGTCCGTCGTGATACGTTTTCTCGTGGCATTGCCTCATTTTTCTTTCCAGAAGTGTATGCGCAGGAAGTCGCTGATATGTCGTGGGTAAAGGGATATGTATTCAATTCAGATGAACATCTCACAAACGCATATCGTGGAGTCATTGATTTCAAGGATGTTCCTGCTGGCACATATAGACTTGTCGTGACATTGAATCAAAAAGATGGGAAACAAGTAGATATAGCAAAAAAGATTGTCACAGAAGAACGCGGTACTGTCTACAAGACAGGAACAACCATTCCCGTCGCACATGCGCGAGTCTCTGTATGGAAGAGAAATGCCGATGGTATCTTTGAAGAATGGAACGGGAGCATCTTTGGGCAAGAAAACCCCGTCTTTACAGATGAAGATGGTCGCTATGCGATTGATGTACCTGAAGGTACCTACACACTTCACGTGGAAGCGACTGGATATCAAACATATGAGAGTGATCCAATGATATCTGATACACCAACCACGCTTCGCCAGGATATCTCTCTGACGAGTGCAAAGCGATCTCTTTGGAGGATGTTCTGGGATTGGATCAAAGGATTGCTCGGAAGATAACAGCAACACAGTAAACAAAAAACACGAATGAAATCATTCGTGTTTTTGTATACCAGATATATTGTTACTCAAGAAATAGAATATAACTACCTTGATTTTTTCCTTTTCCTTTCATGTATTCTGCTGAAAATGTTACCGGGAGTACTTCGCCGGTATCCACGTTCCATGTGAGAGATTTTTTTTGTCCAGAGTTTGCAATACGTTTGAGTGCGCTTTGTGGACGAACTTTTGGAAGAGACAAATATGTCGTGAGCAAAGAAGGCGTTCCTTTGAACGGGAATTTTGCTATTGCATAGGGATTGCCGGTAAGGATATTGAGTTCTTCGTCTACAACGAGCAGTCCGAGAGGCATTTCTTGAATAATGCGTTCTTGGTATGTTTGCTGAAGATCATTTTTTTTGTCTGGTCTATACAGGATCGCTCTGGCACTCGACGAGGAGTAAAGTGTAAAAAGAAACAATGCTAAATAGATACATCCATAGAGCATAATATTGAGAGGTGGCTGGTAGAGGCTATCGATCGATGCACGGGGGAGTATAGGCAAGAAGGGAAGAATATTTTCTATCGTGGCTCCATACACAAAGACAAATCCGATAATTGCAAGGACGGCATGTGCAAGACCGTGACGATAACTATAGAGCTGTGCGGTGATGATAATAATGACTGGGTAGAGAAGGATAAAAGGACTTTGGAAAATTCCTGTTGCCCAGATCAATCCTGCTGTGAGGATATTGATGAAATAAAAAATAACGAGTGGTGTCTTTGGTTCTTCGGTAGACTGGGGGAGTGCAGAAAAATATCCAAGAGAAATAAAAAACGCCATCGCGAGCGCAATGAGTTGCGCTGGCAATGTAGTGAGACCTGTAATACGACCGATGATATAGAGGATCACAAATATGGTGACCATAAAAAAAATACCACCGAGCTGTACAGCCTTCAGTCTATGTTGGATATGTTCTTTTGCAAGTTGTCCAAGCATACGCGATACATGAAGTATATCAAAAAAAATTCATCTGTACAAAATAGAGATGTATTTTTTTGTGCCTGTAAATAATGTGCAATCTTTTATTGTTTTTTTCTTGCCCAAATAATTCCAAACAGTTTTGACAACACCATAGCACCGAGTGCAAGTGCGAGCCACGGATCTGTGGTATGAGAAAAACTTTGATAAAGAAGGCCAATAGTGAGGACACTGGCTCCAATCAAAAATGCTGTATGCCCTGCAAGTAACTTGTGAAGTTGTTCTCGTTCGTCTGTGGCACGTTCTCGCCAGACAAATGTCGCAAAGACAGAAAATACAACGAGCAAGAGTGCAGACAATGTCATCGAGATCATGTCGGGCATCCAAAAGTGGCCTGGGTTGATCACGCAGAGAAGTATGACGAGCAAGAGAATCGCCATGATGATTTCTTTTGCATCTTGGGAATATTTATTCATAGAAAAAAATATCTTCAACAGAAGTATGAAAAAATTCAGCAATGTGGAGAGCAAGTGCCACCGATGGCGTGTAATTTCCTTTTTCTATCGCAATGATCGTTTGTCTTGTGACACCCACAACATCACCGAGCTCTTGTTGAGTGATGTTTTTCCCCATTCGGAGTGTATAGACACTATTGTGAAGAGTCGGTTTCATGGTGTATAGTGTAGCTGTCTTGAACGTGTATGTCAAGTATACTTTACATATAATTTCATATATTTTATGAACATTTCTGAGATGATTGGCTCTCTTCATCCAGCCATTGTGCATCTTCCTATCGGAATGCTGACGCTCTATGCAGTCCTCGAGATTCTGCCATTGAAGCGTCTCGAATCGCATGCATCCTATCGATATACAAAAGGAATCATTGTCTGTGCCGGTGTTGTTGGTGTGATGCTCGCGCTCCAGAGTGGAGAAGCGGCAGCAGAGATGAATCGTCATGATCGAGCGATTCTCGAATTGCATGAATTGATGGCAAGTACGACTATGTGGTTCTTTGGTATTCTCGCGGGTATCTATGCTATTGCATGGCTCCGTGATGTAGAACAGATGGTTCGTTTGGAAAAATTTCCACTTCTAAAAAAAGTATGGGACATCCTCTCAAGAGTTGCGAATGCTCTCGACAAACCGTTGCTTCGCCGTGTGCTTGCATTGTTTGGATTCGTTGCACTCTCACTCACGGGTATTCTCGGTGGTGCGCTCGTCTATGGGCCTGATGCAGACTTTCTTGTGAGTTTTGTAACGAAGCTTCTAGGACTCCAATAGTCAGGGATTTCACAGATTAAAAAAAGATTACGCAGGAATTTTTATGCCTCGACGTGCTCTCAAACAAATTACGTATTCAGATACCTTCCAAAAAAAGTATAGGTACACACTCGTGGAGCCGGAGGGAAAGAATTTTGATCCAAATTTCAAGCCACATCTGACGCCAAAGGAAATGCTCCAGCTTGGTGTGTTTGGTGGAGCGTATTTTATTGGGGTAAAAAATCTGATGCCAACAGATCTTCCCGCGAGTTGGTTTCGTGGGGTTGCGTTGTCACCCGATCATGAAAAACACAAAGAATATAACTTGTTTCATGTGTCAGCGAGTCAGTCACTTGCTATCTGGCAACAGAAAGGATGGATATACAACGATGATCCACACGGTTGGTTTCAATGGTATTGTCGGTATTATCTTGGGAGAAGAATCCCGGCAGAAGATGCACGACAGATAAAACGGTGGAACGCGATTCGTCGTCATATCGTACAAATTCAGAACAATTGTCGAAAAGGAGATGCTACCTGTCGGCCACGGCAACGGCAGGCTGTCTTGCATTGGGCGTATGATAGTCGTACACTATAAGTATATGAGACGTTATTGGTTCAAACGAAAATTATTTGGGTGGGGATGGCAGCCTGCCACATGGGAAGGGTGGCTTGTTCTTGTTGCGTACATTGTCATAGCGTTGGGCAATTTGTTTTTTCGGTATGCTGGGTCTGTTTCTGAAGATGCTCAATCAATCTACCGTTTCCTTTTTGATACCATTATTCTTACAATAATATTGATTCTTATTACTGTTCGAACAGGCGAAAAGCCGAGGTGGCAGTGGGGGAAGCGGATAGAAGATGAACAAGATACTGATCCAACGGCGCCGCGGTAATATTTGAGGGGGAGAAAAAATATTGTATACTATTTTTATCTTATTTTATCTCTAACGTCAGGAGGGTATGAAAAAAAATTCCAAAACATGTAGTACATCGACCTGCGGTCTCAAAGGCTGGGTCTTTTTATTTTTGGTCGTTGTGTTGATTGTTGGTGGGGTGATGTTTTGGAGGGAGCAGGTGGGGGCGCCGAGGGGTGCGAGTTCGGAGAAAAGTGCTGTTCTTCCCGAAGCTCCACCAAGTACAGTTGCGATAAAAAAGTTGAAAGATGGTGAGCGACTCGTTGTGAATGAAGAAGCTGGATATGAAGTGAAAGTTGGGAGTGATATGTATTTATACAGTGATAAAATGGAATCTTCTGATTTAGTTATTCAAGATTATAAGGAACCGGCTGATGGGTATGGTGGTTTGCCTGGGTGTAAAGTTTTTGTTGCTGTAGAAGAAGGAAATTTATCTAATATTGAAAAAGAAGTTGAACAAGAATGTATACAGGATACTGATTGTGAAAGACATTCTTTTTTTACAAAAAATTATGGTAATTTTGGTTGGAAGGAAATAAAATATTTCGGTCAATTTGTTGGTTCTGGTAATCCGGAGTACAAAATAGAAAATGATGATAAAATCGTCAGTTTATATTTTCAATGTGATGAAGAATCGTTTATTAGCGAAGTTTTAGAAAATTTTACTTTCTAATTAGGGAGTATGTCTTTTAAAAGGAGGGTGAAGTATTTCTCAATAATTTTTTTCTATTTAATTTTAGCAAAACCCCTTTCAGTTTTTGCGGTTGTTCTTGATGTACCTTTCAAGTCTCAAGTCCCTCCTGGCATTTGGGATGAAACTAGAAATTGTGGACAAACTTCATATTTGATGATTGATGGGTTCTATAATAATAAAACTCCTAATATTGAATCTATAAAGGAATTAGATGATTGGATAGAAAACATTTTTGGTGATAGTGTTAGAAATTATAGTGGTAATTATACAAATGTTGACATGCTAAAGAGAGTGGCATTAGAATACGGAAATTTTATTGAAGATCAAGTTGATATTTATCGTGAAGGTAGTGCAAGTTTTTTAAAAGAAAACTTAGAACTTGGAAACCCTATTATTGTCGCCGTTTATACGAATATGCTGTTAAAGGGTGAAAGAAAAGATAGGTTGCACTTTATGGTATTAACAGGAATGGATGATGAATATGTATATGTGAATGATCCTGGAAAAACATTAGGTAAAAACAATCAATACACAATAGAACAATTCAAACTTGCGTGGTCAAAAAATAATTATGCAAGTATTATTTTCAAAGTGAACAATCAGGAAAGAGATGAACCCTTGGTCGAAGAGATAAAAGGAGTGGATACAAACACAAACACTTCCATCTTCCACAACATAACTACTTTTTTCAAAAACTTATTTCATAACGATGATACAGGTGTCTCACAATCACAGGCCCAGGAGTCTGCAACGGTAGAATCAATTCTTGTAGAAGAACAACCTGAACAGCCGAAAGTAGAGGATCCCGTGTATGATGCTGTATTTTTGCCTGCCGTGATACCTGTCGATGTTTCCCTGCAGGATGATGTTGTCACCGCACCTGTTGTTGTGAAAAATACAGGTAATACTACGTGGAAACAAAATGAAATTTCACTCAATGTTGTCGGGGGTATTGAAAAAAATAGTGCGTGGTATACCGACACCTGGAAGACATCACTTCGCCCTGCAGTAATAAACAAATCTGTTGAACCTGGTGATACTGTGACTGTGAATGTTCTGGTTTCAAGACCGACAGACTTCTCATCTGTATTCAAATTACAACTTGTCAGACAGCAAGGGACAAGATTTTTACAGCTAGGCTCTGGTTTCGCAACAGTTTCGTTCACATCTACAGAGGAGGAAAAAGAAATTGTGGAGGACGTAAGGGAAGAACAAGCAATTGAAGAAGGTCCAACCATTATTGAAAAAATAAAAGATGTGAGCAAAGTGCTCGGTGATAAAATTATTGATACAACCAAAAAAGTCATTGATACGGTCGTACCATTCTTTTATTCAGGAGGTGGATCATCCTCGAACAATAGTGTAGAAGAATCCAGTTCACCAGAGTCTTCTGTAGACAATGAAGAAACGTTGCTCCCCGAAATAACTCTCGATGAATCATTTGGCCAGACGTTTTCAATCGCTACCACAACAGTGACACTGTTTGGAATAAAAAATAATGTGACGACAGACGTCTTTTCCTCTGTGACAAGCACAACATTTTCATTTACCACTACGACATGGGAAGCATTTGTCTCGCTTGTTGAAGGGGAAAATGATATTACACTGACACCAGTCGATGCGAGTGGTGTGGAAGGTGATCCTATTACTCTTTCTATTCTGCGTGACACCTTGGCTCCTACGATTTCGTCTTTTTCGGTTTTACAAGATAGTACAACTTCGACAATCATACATGTAGAGTGGGCTGTTGAAGAAGTGAGTAGTACGATTCATTATGCATTGCAAGTACATGAAGATGATTCTGGATGGATTGATCTTGTAACGACTACAGAAGAAACAGTATATACATTTTTTGGGGAGCAACCGCATGTGTATACATTTCGTGTTCGAGCCTCTGACGTTCTCGGAAATACGAGCGAGTGGATTGAAAGTGGTGAGAGTATTTCACTCGATTGGCCAAAGACAGTAGTGATAAACGAAATCGCATGGGGTGGAACATCTAGCGCACCGACGCAAACGCGGGATTGTCCAAAACAAGAATGGATGGAATTGAAAAATACCACTGACAGTGTGATCGATCTTTCTGGATGGCATCTTGCATTTACGTCGCCAAGTGGTGTCACGAGTTCGCTCGCGTTGTCTGGTACTATTGATGCTGGCGAGTATTATTTGTTGGCAAGAAGAGAGAACGGACAAGATGCCTTGGTGGGACTTAGTATTGATATGGTATATGAACATATTGATCTTGATAATGAAGGGATGAATCTTGTGTTGTCTGATGCCGAAGGAAATACTATTGATGAAATTTCTTATATTGATGTGTGGCCGGCCGGTGGACCAGGGCGTTCTATGGAGCGTATTGGTTCAGGGAATCAATGGAAGACTACGGAACATATGACTGCACGAGGACAGGCAAATGGCTGTACGAATGTATTGTACGGAAGTCCACTCCAACCAAATGATCGATTGTGGTTGTTGCAACATCCATTTGAAAATTATCCCGGTTTGATTGACGAGAATGGTGTACTTACTCTTTCCGTAGATCATAGCCCGTATGTATTGAGTGGCGAGGTCATTATTCCTGAAGGAAAAACAATGGTCGTTGATCCAGGTGTGTCAATCATTGGTACTTCGGCAAAAGCAACATTGATTGTAGCAGGGACATTGATTGCAAATGGGACAGAAGAATTGCCAGTCCGACTCACTTCGTCTGGTATCGCATCCGATGCTACATGGCAAAATCAATTTTTTGGAGGAGGGAATCCTTCACCAGGAGATTGGTCACATATAGATGTCGCCGGTGGGGGAACACTTGAATTGCATTATACAGAGGTTTCGTATGGTGGAGATCCGTTTGTGAAGAGCAATGGATTTGTCTACGGTACCGCCCAATCACAAGTGATACGCACGAGTGGACATGTCACACTTGATCATGTACACCTTTTGAATTCGTATATTCATACAAATCAAAATTACACGCAGTATAATGCTGCAGTATGGATGAATGGTGGCAGTGTGGTCATTACGAATTCTGAATTTGACACAGGTGGCATTGCGATCAAAAATACACCGCATTCGAGTGGTTCTGTAACTATTGCTGATACAACATTCACCAATTTCACCTATCCCAATGGACTGATTATTCTTGATGGTATTTTCCCGCAGTTGTCGGGCAATAATATTTTTTCAGGCAATGTAAATAATAGAATCGTTGTTCCTTCATATGAATTTTCTGAAGACACAACTATTTCTTCTGGAGCATACGTCGCATTTGGATCTGTTACCATTCCCGAAAGTGTAACTCTCACCGTAGAAGAAGGTGGAGGCATTGGCATCGGGAATAAAAATGCGTTTCATATTTATGGAACACTAAAAACACTAGGGACGGACGTGTCTCCCGTTTTTATAAATGGTTGGAGTGGTGGATGGGGTAGAATGATCTTTTATCCTGGTTCTCATGGGGAACTTTCGTATACACATATCTCAGGGGGTGGTGAGACCTACAATAGAGAGCGAGTGATGTTGGATTTGTCTTCAGCCGACGTGTCATTTAATCACACGGATATTGCCGGGGGAAAGTGGCCTGGTATTTTACTTCGTATCAGAAATAGTAATACTACATTTACTGGTGACAACATCCATTTTTATACAGAGTGGCAAAAAACATTTCCAAGCTGGATTATGACAGCCATAGATATTCAGGGTGGTACGACACTGATGGATTCGGTCTTTATTCGAGATACAAAATACGGAATCCGAGGTGATGCAAATACAGTGATCACAGCAAAAAATATGGATAGTACCAACTTCGAACACATTGCGTATTCAAAGTGGTGGCCGGGGAGTGTGTTGGAGTTTGTGGAAGAGACTCCTCCTGCCGAAGCTTCATCTACTCCACCAATTTCAACTCAGTAAAGTTCTGGACAATAATATCCGCTTTTTCTAGTTCATCTTCTGAGTGAGTCGTCGTAATACCGACAACTGTCATACCTGCATTCTTGGCAGACGCGACGCCGACGGGGGAGTCTTCAAATACGATGCATGAATCGGGGGCTACTCCCAAGAGTTCCGCCGTTTTGAGATAAATTTCTGGATCTGGTTTTCCTTTTTGTACATCTTCTTCTCCGAGGATAACTTCAAAATATTCTTCCAGCCCCAACGCATTCAAAACAAATTCACGATTTTCTTTCGGTGCTGTTGTTGCGATAGCAAGTTTTTTATCTCTTTTTTTGATGCTGTTGAGCATCTCGGTAAGTCCTGCTACTTCGTGTATATGTGGCTTGTACAGTTCACGATAGACAGATTCTTTTTCTGCTGCATACGCTTCAATCTCTGCCTCAGTAATAGTATCACCAAAAAGATTTTTGCAGATTTGGTCATTGCGAAGTCCAGAGATGTTTTGTTTGAAATCACCATCGGAAAGGTGGATGCCTTTTCGAGCACAAAATTCCTTCCATGCTTTTTTGTGAAAGGGCATGTTGTCGATCATCGTGCCGTCTATATCAAAAATGGCAGCTTTGATGTGTTCGAGGTTGAATGTTTTCATATGATTTTTACTATTCGAATCTCTTACACTATACCTAGGAGCTACTAGCCAAGCAAGCTCAACCGTAGTACACTATATACTACTATACCAATCAACAAATACTCTCATATACTCCCGCCAGTTGTACTGGACGGGATCCCGTCCGGAGGCGGGATAATACTCACATGTTATGAACATAGCCATCAACGGATTTGGCCGTATTGGACGGCATGCATTCAAGGTCGCATGGAAGAAAAAGGGGATCAATATTGTCGCGATCAATGATCTCACCGATACCAACACACTTGCACATTTGCTCAAATACGATACTGCATATCCAGATTTTGGTGCAAAGGTCTCTGCAAAAGAAGGCATGCTCATTGTCAATGGAAAAAAAATTCAGGCACTTGCAGAACGTGACCCGAGCAAATTGCCATGGAAAAAATTGAAAGTTGATGTGGTGCTCGAATGTACCGGTATTTTTCGTGACAAAGAAAAAGCTTCTATGCATCTCACTGCTGGCGCAAAACGCGTGGTGATTTCTGCGCCGAGTAAAGGAGATGAGGTAGACGGCTTTGTGCGCGGGGTAAACTGCGGAAGTTATGCGGGACAAAAGATTGTCGACAATGCATCATGTACAACGAACTGTACTGCTCCCGTTGTTGCTATTCTCGAAGAAGCATTTGGGATAGAAAAAGCAATGCTCACAACGATTCATTCGTATACGGCAGATCAAAATCTACAGGACGGCCCACACAAAGATTTGCGTCGTGCGCGCGCTGCGGCACAAAACATGGTACCGACAACCACTGGAGCCGCTGCTGCGACAGCAAAAGTAGTGCCATCACTTGATCAAAAATTTGAAGGGATTGCGGTGCGTGTGCCTACGATCAGTGCCTCGCTCACAGATATCACCCTCGTTCTTAAAAAAGATGTGACCGTAGAACAAGTCAATAAAGCACTGAAAGCTGCGTCAAAAAAAAAACACTGGCAAGGCATTTTTATGGTGACAGAAGAACCACTGGTGTCTTCAGATTTCATTGGCAACAGCCATTCATCTATTGCTGACCTCGAGCTCACCCGTGTTGTCGGTGGCAATCTTGTGAAAGTCGTCGCGTGGTATGACAATGAATGGGGGTATGCAAATCGTTTGGTAGAGATGGCAGAAATTGTGGGGAAAAAATCGTAGATTCAGATATTCAGATAATTCTGATGATTCGGATATCTCTATGGAGGGAAGTTTGCTCATATTTAAAGAAGAAACGTACATCCTGCGTGGATTATTCTTTCAAGTACAAAATGAACTTGGAAGATACAGAAATGAAAAACAATATGGCGATGCTTTCGAACATAAATTGAAAGAGAATGGAATTCAATATGAAAGAGAAAAAATATTGCCGATGAGTTTTGAAGGAGAGCAAAAAGGGAGAAACCGAATAGATTTTTTGGTTTTTGGAAAAATTATTGTAGAATTAAAACATAATCCTTCATTTAGTAGAGATGATTATTATCAATGTCAACGGTATTTAGTAAGTGCAGATATGTGGTTGGCATTGCTCGTGAACTTTCAGCCAAAGTACGTGAATATAAAAAGAATATTGAACCATCAAAAATATAATGAACAAGGTGGTTTTACATACCCATCGCAATAATTATCCGAAATATCGGAATTATCTGAATATCAGAATAATATGAATCCAATTACCAAAGCTCGCAATCTAAAAGGGAAAGTCGTGCTCGTTCGTGTTGATTTTAATGTACCTATTAAAAAGAAAAAGGTAGTGGATGATACACGGCTCGTGGCATCACTTCCAACGATCGAGTATTTGGTAGCAAAAGGAGCCAAGGTTGTTCTCATGACTCATATTGGTCGTCCAGAGGGAAAAACTGTTGCATCGTTGAAAGTGGATCCTGTAGTTGAAAGAGTATCTGAATTATTAAAGAAAAAAGTGAAGAAACTCGAAACAGTGAACTGGCCCACCTTCGCTAAAGCTACGGCGGGTGAAAAGTTTCGATTAAAAATCGTAAAAGAGATTGAAAAAATGCGTCCTGGGCAAGTCGCAATGATGGAGAACATGCGTTTTTCAAAAGAGGAGGCAAAAGATACGGGTATGCTTTCTCAAGAGCTTGCAACGCTCGGTGATGTGTTTGTCCTCGATGGATTTGCAGTGTCACATCGTGCGAGTGCATCGGTGTCTGGTATCCCAAAATATATAAAGGGATATGCAGGCAAACTTCTTGCAACAGAAATTGTAGGATTGACAAAAGTATTGCACAATCCAAACACGCCATTTGTTGCTATCCTCGGTGGAGCAAAAATGGAAACAAAAATTCCTGTTATGAAACATTTGGTAGAAAGAGCAGATGCCGTCCTTATCGGTGGTGGTATTGTAAATACGTATTTTCTCGCAAAAGGATACAAGGTAGGAGATTCGCTTGTCGACAAAGAATTTCAAGTGGATGCGATTCGGTATTGCAAACGAAAAAATGTGATCAAACCAGTCGACGTCGTCGTCGGGACAAAAGAGGGGAAAAAAGTACGAGTAGTAAGGATCAAAAAAACGCCACATGAAATTTGTAAAAAAGGCGAAGCCATTTTTGATATTGGTCCAGAGACGCTTCTCTTGTATGCAAAACATATCAAAGAAGCAAAAACACTTGTGTGGAATGGGGCGATGGGATATTTTGAAAAAAAACCGTACGATGTCGCGACACTGACAGTAGCCCGACTTGTCGCAAGTCGTTCAAAAGGGCCAGCATTTGGTGTCATCGGTGGGGGAGAGACACTCCAAGCTATGGACATGGTCGGTATGACCGATGATATAGATCTTGTTTCTACTGGGGGCGGTGCAATGCTCGAATTTCTCGCAGGGAAAACACTGCCAGGGATCTATGCACTCCAAAGAGAGTTGTAGCAAATATACATTTCTTGTATACTACAATTAGAAATTTGAAAATCGAAATTAGAAATTATTTTTTGAAAAAAGAATATTTCTAATTTTAAATTTCTTAATTTCTAAAATATGCCTGTCAGCAAAAAAACAACAAGAACTTCAAAGAAAAGTTCTCCGATGTCGGATCAAATGCCGGTATCACCACCAACGTATACACCACCACAGCCACCACCACCTCCTGCAAAACCACATCAACAGATGCGCTCACTTTTTCATGGTGGTGAATTTGCACAAAAAATATTTTTCACCTTACTTGCGATTCTTCTTGTCTATGTGATTTTTTGGGTAGGAACGGTGATTCGAAATAATATTGAAGAATATTATCATATCGGGCAGGCAGATCGACAAGAACGTACGATTAGTCTTGATGCAACAGCAAAAGTCACTGCGACGCCAGACATTGCGATGACTACCCTGGGTATGATTGCGACAGGAGAGACCGTCGCTGCAGCACAAACGGCAAATACTGCCGTCATGAATCAGCTCACTGCGAGATTGGCAGAGCTGGGTATTGCGAGCGCTGACATGCGAACAACCAATTATAATATTTATCCTCAGTATAATTACACATCAGAAGAAGGACGTATTCTCGAGGGATATGAAGTCAGTCAGAGTGTGAGTGTAAAGATTCGTGACCTCGACAAAGCAAATCAGGTGATTGCACTTGCTGGAGAAGTCGGAGCAAATAGTGTGAGTGGATTGCAATTTACCATCGATGACAGAGAAGTATATCTCGAAGAAGCTCGCATGGAAGCACTCAAAAAAGTATATACAAAAGCGCAGGCACTCTCACAAGCACTCGGTGTTCGCATTATGAGTATTGTTTCGTACGGAGAATATGAGACGGGTGGTAGTGAAGGACTTATGTATGATAAGGCCTACGGTCTCGGTGGCGTCGATGCTACACCAGATCTCCAGAGTGGTAGTATGGATGTAGAGATGAACGTGAATATTACGTTTGAGATTCGATAAATATCCAGAAATTTACAGAAAAAAACATGTCCCTATCCAATGGCATGTTTTTTTTGTATACTGCAAAGCACAACGGAGGAGGATAACAGTATGATTGAACGAATTTGAACAGATCCCTGCCTGTCGGCAGGCAGGCGTGCTGATCCGTTCAATCCGTTAGATCCGTGTTCTATTGTATTAACGTATATTTATTTAGGTACTCTATGAAAAAGACAAGCATCGCACATATTTCTGCGCGTGAGATTCTCGATTCTCGCGGCAACCCTACTATTGAAGCTACGGTTACACTTGCCGATGGGTCGGTCGGTATTGCTGCTGTCCCAAGTGGGGCATCGACTGGTGCGCACGAAGCCGTCGAACTGCGAGATGGCGCAAAGCGTTATGGTGGCAAAGGAGTTCTCAAAGCGGTGAAGCATGTGAATACACTCATTGCAAAAGAATTGAAAGGTCGCGATGCATCAAAGCAACGTGCACTGGATGATGCCCTGATTGCGCTTGATGGAACGCCACAAAAGAAAAAACTTGGGGCAAATGCAATATTATCCGTGTCACTCGCAGCGTGTCGTGCAGCCGCTGTGTCTACAAAAACACCACTGTATGCATATATCCGAAAAGCATATCGTCTACCAGAAAAAAAATGGCTCATGCCACTGGCTACGATGAATGTCATCAATGGTGGGCGACATGCAAACAATGGACTGTCGATTCAGGAATTCATGATTGTCCCAAAGCATAAACTCTTCAAAGAACGCGTTCGCATGGGATCACAGATTTTTCACACCCTCGGACAGCTGTTGTCAGAAAAAAAATTCAATACCGGCGTAGGGGATGAAGGAGGCTATGCACCAGAATTTACTGACAACGAACAAGCATTGAAATTCCTCATGAAAGCGATCAAGACTGCTGGCTTTGAACCAGGTCGGCATGTGATGCTTGCAATGGATGTCGCTGCATCAGAATTTTACAAAAGTGGCAATTATTATTTTCTCGACAAGCATGTCGGGTGGCGTGCAGACAAAGTGATTCGCACACTCGAAGGATGGACACGAAAGTATCCGTTCATCTCTATCGAAGATCCACTTGCAGAGGATGATTGGGACAATTGGAAAATCGCAACAAAAAAACTTGGCAAGAAAGTACATGTGGTAGGAGATGATTTGTTTGTAACTAATACAGAGCGTATTCAGAAGGGGATTGATATGAAAGTAGGAAATGCCGTGCTGATCAAACTCAATCAAATTGGAACGTTGTCTGAAACAATTGATGCTATTTATCTCGCACGAAAACACAACTATGCTGTATCAGTCTCTCATCGTTCTGGAGAAACGGCAGATACCTTCATTGCAGACCTCTCTGTTGCTGTGAATGCAGAGTATATCAAGACAGGATCGATGTCACGCTCGGAGCGTATCGAGAAGTATAATCGGTTAATGGCAATAGAAGAAGAGCTGACATAAGTAGCCTGTCACGAGATGGCGCCGTATTTTCTCTTTGCACGTTGCCACGTAAAGACTCCCTTTGGTCGTCCACGTGGCACTCAAAATGGCTGCGCCATTTTTCGTGAAGAAGTATAATAGACTAATGCAGATAGAAGATGAACTCATGTAATGCAAAAAAAAGACCCTGCCGATATGGCAGGGTCTTTTTTATTTCAAAGCTTTGCATCCAATTCAGAACAGTGAAGTATTTCACTCGTCTGAATTTGAGGATGCAAAGCTGCTTACATCCTTTGTGCTCCGTTGGTGTCACGGAGGGTGTCTCATGTCGGCGCATCCTCGCGCCGGTTTTACTCCACTCATGGACATGTGGAGACCCGTACAAATGTGCAATACTGCTGTTTGATATATGAACGTGTGTTGTAGATGTGGGTGCATCTACGCTACATGAACATACCAGACAGTATGCAAAATCAATCTCTTCTCATCTCACCAAACATACCTTTTAGGAAAACCTCTTCTTCTATCCCTCGAGGCTCTTGATCGCGTTGCGGACCATCATGATGTACTCCGTGATCTTGCGCACCATCGCACCCGAGTACTCGGCGCGGTACTGGATCAGCTCCTGACGGAGCGTCTCCTCCCACTCGCGCAGCAAGATGATCTTGCCCTGGTCCGACAGAATGCGGGAGTAGCCAGCTTCACCATTCAAGTCGAACACTTTGGAACAGACTTGTTCGAGATCCTTGCTATCCGCACGGTTGAGCGTGATCCTGATGACCCCGTTGGTGTACCAGAATGTGTGATACTCGCCTGCGAAGTACGGGTCATCGACGTAGTAGTCCGGGAAGGAATGTAGGAACATCTGCATGCCCCCACCTCGGTACTTGCTGGCGTAGTCGAACGAGGTGATGCCGCTCTTCTTCTCCTTCTCTGACTTGTCCTCCA
>Ga0210057_1004080_pt1 | contig 19685 bp, 21 predicted proteins | sample CryGeyCG2114_010_2_FD_183968 | JGI IMG/M metagenome (GOLD analysis project Ga0210057, IMG submission 183968) | Groundwater microbial communities from aquifer - Crystal Geyser CG10_big_fil_rev_8/21/14_0.10 (SPAdes) (version 2) | ecosystem: Environmental > Aquatic > Deep subsurface > Groundwater ...
CAGAGAAACACACCGATTTTATCTTTGCTTCAATTAGTGAAGAGTTAGGTTTTTTGGGAGCAGCTCTTGTGATTTCGGTCGTGTTTTTTGTCTTGTATCGTATTGTAAAAATGATTGACGAGTCTGAGTCCTTTGTATCACGAGCGTTTATTTCTGGGATTTTTTTATCGTTGTATTTGCAGGTAGTCACACATATCGGTATGAATATGGGGATTTTGCCAATTACAGGTTTGCCTTTGCCAATAGTCTCAGCCGGTGGATCGTCGCTTCTGTCTACGATGATAATGCTAGGTATGGTAATTTCGGCGAAAAAAGCGTAAAATACTACCCGAGTATGAATTATGCAGTAATCAGATTGCAGGGTCACCAGTATAAAGTCGCTGAGGGCGAGGAGATTTTGGTGGACAAAATTAGTGAAAAAACTCCTGTAATTGATGTTTTATTACTTGTAGATGACAAAAAAGTGCATTTAGGTAAACCAACTTTAAATGCGAAAGTTGATTATAAGGTTTTAGGTGAAGAAAAAGGCAAGAAGCTTTTAGTAAGAAAATACAAGGCCAAATCGAGGTATAGAAAGAGAATTGGTTTTCGCCCTCAATATACAAAACTTCTGATTAAAAAGATAACGCTAACAAAGTAGGTCCCACTGTAAATTAGTGATCTATTGACAAGTGTGAAAATATCTCCTAAACTTTTATAGTTATGTCAAAACATAAAGCTGCAGGTAAAACAAGACAACAAGTTCGTCCGGAAGGAAAAAGACTCGGAGTCAAGGTTTCTCAAGGTGAAAAAGTGATTGAAGGGGCTGTTTTGGTGCGTCAAAGAGGTACCAAGTTTGCTCCAGGGACTGGTGTTAAAGTTGGTCGTGACCATACACTTTACGCGGTCAGTGCGGGTGTTGTTAAATTTGGACAGAAGGAAGGAAAAAAGCAAGTTTCAATAGTTTCATAATATGGCTGAAGAGGTAGCTCAAGTATCATTAGAAGAATTACAACCAAATCCTTTGCAGCCGCGCGGTGTAATAACTCCAGAAAGTTTAGTAGACTTAGTAGATTCCATTAAAGAGCATGGTGTTCTTGAACCACTAGTAATTGCAAAAACTCCAGCAGGTTATCAGATTGTCGCAGGAGAAAGACGATGGAGAGCTTCTAAATTGGCAGGATTGACCCACGTTCCAGCAATTGTTCGAGAAACTTCACCAAAAGGGATGCTTGAAATGGCCCTTGTTGAAAATGTCCAAAGAGTTGATCTTAATGCACTTGATAGGGCACAAGGTTTTGAGAGACTTATGAATGAATTTGGATTAACTACTTCAGAAATCGCAGTAAGGGTCGGAAAGTCAGTTTCTTATGTTTCAAATTCCTTAAGGCTTCTCTCGCTACCTGATGCTCTTAAAGACGGTTTGTTGTCTGGCCTCATCACAGAAGGTCATGCAAGGGCGCTTTCTTCAATAGAAGACACAGTGCTCATGATTGAAGCATACAAACAAATTCTCAAAGAGTCAGGTTCTGTTAGAAGGGCAGAAGATTTAGCTAGAAGAATTAAGTCAAAGGCGAATGTTAAACCTAAAGCCAATGTCGATAGATCACAAGTTTTTATAGTTTCCGAAGAGTTAGATAAAATGCAGGATGAACTTAAAAAAGCATTTGGAGATTCTGAGGAGAAAGAAAAAACAACGAATGTTAGGCTTGTTAGGAGTCAGAGGCAGACAAAAGTTACATTTACTTTTAGGGGAAACTTAGAGGAAACCGAGTCCAAATTGAGTAGAATTTACAAGTCTCTAACTAATAAGGGTAATTAATTAAAAGAAGTAGTTAGGTGACTCGACCGCTCCGGCTTCCGCAACAGGCCAATAAATTATCCAAGCCCTACCAGTAATCTTGTTGAATTCAATGGGGCCAAATGCTCTTGAATCAAGAGAGTGCCCTCGATTGTCTCCGAAAACAAGATATTTACCTTCGGGGATTGTGACAACTTTATCCTCGAGCATATATCTGCCTGGGGAAGTAATTTGATTTGATGGTAAATAAGTTTCTTTCAGTTCGTTACCATTAATGTAAACCTTACCTTCCTTAAGAGAAACTTCATCACCAGGCAAGCCGATTATCCTTTTTATAAACTCTTCTTTATAGTCTGGCGGGGCCTTGAAGACTATAACATCTCCCCTTTGTGGTTCGCTCAGTCGATATGTAACTTTATCTGTCAGTAAATATTCATTGTTATGAAAATTTGGTTCCATAGATTCACCCTTAATTTTATGTGGCTGCAAAACCAGAAGGTAAATAAATAAAAATATAGAAATTGCAAAAATCACTACTTGAACCGTCTCGAACAAAAACCCGCCTAATTTTCTAAGCATAATAAATTATACAACTTTTTTAATGAGTTTTTCTTTGAAAGTTTCCAAAACTTGTATTTTTTCTTAGGGGTGATGGATCGATCTTATGTAGTTCTTCAAGATTTTGGACATTTCTAAATACCATTGTTAAAATTGCATCCTCAATCAGTAAATGTAAATTATAGGTGAGAGTGGGGTAGACAAATTTAACGTAGCTCATTTCAGCTTTAGTTGTTTCACCCTCTACAAATGATGGAATATTAAATGGCAATAATTTTCCATCAGTATATTTTGTACGAGCTGAGGCTTCCCCACCATATGGTTTGAAAAGCCTTCCGTTGTTGTCCGAACAAAATAGACATCCACCTGGCGATTCAATTGTTCCACCAGACACTACCCTGGAAACGCTTATGCCACTGGCTCCCAATAATAGTGCTACTGAAACATGGTCAGAGGCTCCCCCTTCAACAATTATCGGGATTTTAAGCTTTCCTCTTAGTTGCCACACCAATTCTGGCCAATCAACTACCGAGCCACTTCTTACTCCTGTTATACAGCGGCCTCCCCCTCCAACTCCAACATAAATCCCATCTGCACCGGCCTTTTGTGCACGTAAAGCTTGTTCGACATCTATTATTTGTCCTGTAAATATTTCTATTTTATCGCCATAAATACGCCTTAATTCTTTGACTGTGTCAACGGGCCCTGTGCCTGGTTCTGGAGAATATACTCTAAAAGTTCTCACACCGTTTTTGTAAAGTAATTTTGCTCTGACTATGGCTTTTTCTGGGCTTGCATCCAAGGTACCCGAAACATTATTTTTCCACATATTTAAAATCATTTTTTTATCCGGTGAATTTTTTAGAATTCGATTAGCTAGATTATCAAGCCATACAAAAGTTTCTTTTGCTAAGTCTGCTTGGCGCACAGGATCGCTTGTGATGCTGTTACGGGGAATGCTTGCCATACAATGAGACGCAGCCATGGTTGCAATCGCGGCGGCACTATTCCAAACATCAGGTGAAGCAGAACCCACAAATAAACTTCTGGCTTGTTTTCCAAGTTTTACAAAAGGTCCTTGTGCATAGCGTTCGTTTCTGCTTGATCTGGGTTTGTCTGCGCCGGTGACAGATGCTCCCAAATCTCCGATTGAAAGTGACAACCCTTCTTTGACTGACTTTTCTATAGTTGGGCAAGACACCTGTTTTGGTGGAGCAAATTTTTTGTTATTAACCTGTTTTAAATAATGAATTCTATAAGGATGGTTGAATTGGCTGAGTAAAAACCATCTCAATCGTAGCGTTTTTACAATTTTTTCCTGCGGCAACATTTGCATGGATTCGTATGACAAATAATCGTGAGGTGTAATAAGGAGTCCTTGACTGGGATAAACATGTTCAGCCCGTTTGCTGAAAGCCATCCAACTGGATAAATATTTTTCAGTATTTTTTTCAAAACTCTTAAGTTCTTTTTTTATTATTTTTTTGCCTTCAGTTGCACTTCTAAGCTTGAAAAAGTCTTCTCTTAATTTGTCTAAATTTACTCTAGGCATGAATTGTCTTACAATGAAACACGTATATAATGAGGGCTATGAAGCGATCCGTCAAGAAAATATTTTTTGCAACCACAAATCAAGGGAAAATTTCTGAAGCCAGAGAAATTTTAGGTATAGAAATAGATGGGGTAGGCTTAGATATTGATGAAGTTCAATCATTAGATCCAAAAGAAGTTGCAATTAAAAAGGCTCTTAGCTACTTTGATAAATTAAAGCGTCCGATTTTAGTTGAAGATACATCTTTAGTTTTTGAAGGATTGGGTAATTTACCAGGGCCGTTTATTGATTATTTTTCAAAAGAGTTGGGTAATGATGGCCTGGTAGATCTACTTAAAAATAATAAAAATAGAAAAGCTAAAGCAATAGTAACTGCGGTTTATTGTGATAAACACGGTAAAGTGCATGTGTTTCAAGGCGAAGTAAAAGGCAAAATCGCTTCAAAGCCAAAAGGAGATAACGGATTTGGTTGGGATCCAATTTTTATTCCTAACGGAAGTGCCAAAACCTTTGGTGAAATGGATTTATCTGAGAAAAATAATTACTCAATGAGACAAATTGCCTTCAAAAAGTGTAAAATATGGCTTGAGAAAGGGCTCGCGTAGCTCAGTTGGCTAGAGCGTTCGATTCACATTCGAGAGGTCCGTGGTTCAAGTCCACGCGCGAGCACAAAAATATATGAGAATTCTCATAATTACCCGTTTGTACGCTCCCCATTTTGGTGGTGTAGAGAAACATATCTCTGAAACTTCAAAGATTTTGGCTAAAAAGCATCAAATAACGATTCTGACTGAGCGTTATGATCAGGCACTTCTTGAAAAAGAGAAAATTGATGGAGTACAAGTTATTCGGTTTAGTCATTCAAACAAAAAGTTGATCGGGTTGTTTTCAATTTGGTATTGGATTTTCAGGAATAGAAGGTTTGTTGAAAACGCTGATATTGTCCATATTCACGATGTTTTTATTTGGTATTTGCCATTTAAATTTTTGTTTCCCAAAAAACCAGTTGTTACGACCTTTCATGGATGGGAACAAACTTTTCCTATTCCATTGAAAAATAAAATTATTAGAAAAGTATCGGCGCTTTTATCTGATAAGACAGTAAGTGTTGGCAAATATCTAGATGATTTTTATGGTACTAAATCGGACCTGTTTTTATATGGGGCGGTTGATAAAAAAAGATTTAACAAAATTAAAAAGACAGTTCCACTAATATTCCTGGGTAGGCTGGAAAGTGACACGGGGACAAAAACTGTTTTAAAAATGCTGGCAAAAAATAAATTAAAAATCAGATTTATTGGGGATGGCAGTTATAGAGATAAATGTTCAAAATTTGGAATTACTGGTCAGGTGGATGATGTCGACAAGGTTTTGAGAAAAACAAAAATTTGTATCGCTTCAGGGTATTTATCCGCAATTGAAGCACTGTCAAATCGATGCAAAGTAATTGTTGTTGCTGATACCAAAATCAGAAAAGCTATTTGGAATAGCACTCCATTTTCGCAGTTTATAACCATAACCAGAGATGAAAAAGAGCTTTTGCTCGCTATTCGTCGAAATTCAAACAAAAAAATAATTAATGAGGCCGAGAAATGGGCAAAAACACAAACTTGGGATCATATTGTGGGCGAGTACGAAGTATTATATAATGTTCTAATTTGAACCAGATGAAAGTGAGCGTAGTGGTTACAGTTTTTAACGAAGCGGATAACATCTCTGCACTACTTGACTCTCTACTCAAACAATCTCGTAAGCCCAACGAAATTGTAGTAGTAGACGGTGGATCGACCGACGCAACTCCATTAATTTTGAACAAATATCAAGATGCTCATGATCATATTCGCGTGATTAGTGAACCAAGTAGTATCGCCGGCGGAAGAAATATTTCTGTTCGTGAGGCAAAATATCCAATAATCGCTCAAATTGACGGTGGCTGCACGGCTCATAAACATTGGCTTAAAAGAATTGTCAGGCCTTTTAAAGATAATACGGTTGGGCTTGTTGCTGGTTTTTATAAGATGGAAACAGAGTCAAGTTTTCAAAAAGCACTTGCACCTTTTTTGGGAGTTCCACCAAGGCACTTTGATCCAAGAGTGTTTTTACCCTCTGGGCGTTCTGTTGCTTTTAGAAAAAGTGTTTGGGAATTGGTTGACGGTTATGCTGAAACATTAGATCGCGCAGGTGAGGATACAATTTTTAATTATAAAGTTTTAAAAGCTGGTATAAAGATTGAGCGAGTGCGTGATGCTTTGGTCTATTGGAAGGTTCCGTCAACCTATCGTGAGGCATTAACAAAATTTTATTATTATGCCAAAGGTGATGCTCAATCTGGAATTTGGTGGCACCCTGCGCAAAGACTCGGCACCCACAATATTAAAATCACCGGAATTTTTATTCGATATATTTTAGGCTTTAGCCTATTATTTTTGTCTCCGCTTTATCCATTTTTATTTTACCTACTTATTGTAGGTTTTATTTTTTATACAGCTTGGGCAATGTGGAAAATGAATGATGTGATCGATGATTTCTACGCACAACTAATAGTCCCAATTATTCAAATTTCTTCGGACGTTGCTATCATGGCTGCATTTTTAACTTCAATTTTAAGTATTCGTCGTCTTAGGCGTACCTGGAGCGTATAATAACTTGTGGGATATACAAAATCTGCAATCATAGGTGTCAGCTGGTTAGGAGCTGCTCGTGCTGCTACAAGATTTGGATCACTAATTCGAACCGCGATTCTTGCAAGACTATTAACCCCGGCTCAATTTGGAATTTTTGGAATGGCTGCTTTGGTTTTGGCTTTCTTGGAAATAATGGTCGAAACTGGTGTGAATGTTGTTTTAATCCAAGAAAAAGACGACGTTAAAGAATTCATAAACACCGCTTGGGTAATTTCTATCATTAGGGGAATTATGATTTCAATTTTGATAATTCTTAGCACCCCACTAGTGATATTGTTTTTTAAAACCTCAGAATTAACAGGATACATTTTGTTAATTAGCATGGTGCCGTTTATTCGCGGTTTTATAAATCCAGCAATTGTAAATTTCCAAAAAGATTTAAAGTTTCATTTGGAATTCAAATTTAGAACTGCAATTTTTTTTGTTGATGCAACCGTGGCAATCATCATTACTTTGATTACCATGACGCCTGTTGGTTTAATATGGGGATTAATCGCGGGAGCCTTGGCTGAAGTTGTGATTAGCCAGCTTTTCGTTAAGCCTAGACCAAGATTTAAGTTGGATTCCAAAAAAGCAAAAACAATAGTTGGCAGAGGTAAATGGATGACGTTGGCTGGGATTTTCAATTACTTTTCATCTCAAGGGGACGATGCAGTCGTCGGACGAATAATGGACAGTACTGCCCTTGGGCTTTATCAAGTGGCTTATAAAATTTCCACCTTGCCATTAACGGAAGTCACACAATTAATAAATAAAGTTACACTTCCAGTTTATGTGCGAATTTCTGATGATAAAAAAAGGCTTCGAAGAGCTTTTGTCAGAACTATGATCGCAATTACTTTAATTGTTGTCCCGATTAGTTTAGTCATTTATCTATTCCCAAATTTTGTTATTAATATTTTGTTGGGAAGTAAGTGGTCAGCAGCTGTTCCTGTCTTGAAAGTTTTGGCAGTTTTTGGGGTGATACGTGCTTTGATTGGAGTTCCTCATTCGTTATTTTTGTCACTAAAAAAGCAGCGAGTGGTTGCCATCAGTATGCTACTAGAAACAATAGGACTTGCAATATTTATAGTGCCAATGGTTAATAGGTATGGAATTGTTGGTGCAGCAAATGCCACGATTCTTTCGACTTTTCTGAATTTTCCATATCTGTTGTATAAACTTGATAAAGAATTTTCATGACAGAAAAATGTGTTTTTGTTGTAGGGCTTGATGGGGCAACCTGGAAGGTCATAAACCCACTGCTCAAAAGAAACAAACTTCCTTTTATTAAAACTTTACTAAAAAAATCAAAGCATGGAGTTTTAAAAAGCACAGTTCCTCCACTTACCGCAACCGCATGGACAAGCTTTCAAACGGGATTAAGCCCGACAGAACATGGAGTCTTTGGCTTTTTAAATTATCGAGAAAATCCTCTAAAGCCAAAGATATTTAATTCCACAAATATTCCAAAAGAAAAAATATGGAATGGTACAAAAAGTTTAATTGTTAATATGCCCCTCACTTATCCTCTTCAAAAAATGAATGGCATTACCGTTAGTTCGTTTTTGACCCCACCCGGTGAAGATTATGTTTACCCTAAAAAATATCAAAATAAATTAGATAGCATGGGTTATAAAATTGATCTCTTGGTCGAAGAAAAATACGGTCTTCTTAATGATAAAAAATATTCGCACAAAGAATCACGAGAAATGCTAAATAAGTTGGTGGAAATTTCCAAAAAGAGAGCAGAAACGTTTAAGTACTTAGCAAAAGGTCTTGATTTTGGTTTTTATTTTATTTTGTTCAAAGGGACTGATTTGGCCCAACACCTATTTTGGGGAACTAAATTTCTGAAAGATTATTACATAGAGATAGATAAAATTTTATTGGATTTATATACTTTTTACGAAAAAATTAAATCTAAAGAAAAAAGTTTTCTTGTGATTTCAGATCATGGGTTTCATGCTTCTGCAAAATATGAATTTTCTCCACAAGCCTTCTTGTTTAAAAATAACGGTGATTTTGTAAAAGGTAATTTTAAATCGCTTCTAAATAAAACTCAGCTTAGTAAACTTAAAATTATTCAAAAGGCTCGAAATGAATATCACAAAAAAGGGAAACAAAATGTTATCGAAAATGAAGGTTATTTAATCACCCCAGAAGGTATTTATGTTTTTGATGACAAATTCGACACTGAAAATCTTATTAAAAGATTAAAAAACGCAAAATATAATGCTAAATATGTTTTTAAATTTGTAAAAAGATCTGTCGTTATGAATTCTCCTGATATTTTGTGGCTAACCAACGAGGAATTCATGATTAACACTTCAGTTTATGAAAGTAGGCCATTTAAAAAACGTGTTAACTATCTAAAAGGAGACCATACAAGTGATGTGAATGGGATATTTGTTGCGGACGGCGATATTGATAAAAAAATAAATAATAATTTGAAAATTTATGAACTTGGAAAATTAATTGGGAATGAATTTATAGATAATTCTCACATAATTAAAGCCAATGATGTTGTTAACAAGACTTTCGACCGTTTTGGTAATAATATTGGCGTTGCTTTTACTGGGAGAAAAGACTCTTCGGTGATGCTTCATTTAATTAAAGCGAGTGGTAATAAAATTCCAAAATGTCTATTTATCGATCACAGGCTTCATTTTAAAGAAAGTTATGAAACTCTTAAAAAATTTGAAAAAGATTGGAATTTAGAAATCATTAAAATGTATGATAAAAAACTTGTTGAAGAAATAAAGAAGGAAAAAAATCTAGACAAAAAAAGAGAGTTATTAAATAAATATAAAATTTTGATGCTTGATAAAGCCATTAAGGAAAATAAGTGGAAAGCCTTGTTTGTTTCTATCAGGCGCGATGAAAATGATGCACGTAAAAAAGAGAAATATTTTTCAAGAAGAAGAGATCACTACAGAATTCATCCAATGTTATCTTTTTCTGAATCTGATATATGGTCTTATATTAGAGAAAATAAGATATACTATAATCCACTTTATGACAGGGGTTACAGATCAATTGGAGATAAAATTTTTACAAAAAAGAGTATTAGTTCTGAACGATCCGGACGTGATCAGAAGAAAGAAAAAGTTATGCAAAGACTTCGAGCTTTAGGATATTTTTGATGAAATTAAATCTTGGTTCAGGAACAAACTACAAAAAAGGTTTTATCAATGTAGATTTCGATAACGAAGTCAAAGCGGATAAATATTTTGATTTAAGAAAACGATTCCCAATTAAAACTAATTCTGCTGAATATATTTTGGCGCAAGATGTTTTAGAGCATTTTACAAAGGAGGATGCTGAAAAGTTTTTAGATGAATGTTGGCGAGTTTTGCACTTAGGAGGAAAATTGAAGGTTAGAGTTCCTAATATAAATAAAATAGCTGAACAATTTTCGTCTGACCCCCCGGTAATGATGAAGTTTATATATGGAGATACATCTAAATCCGGAGAACTTGGAGCCCACAAGTTTGGCTATACAAAAGAAATGTTAATCGAAGCCTTGGCCAAAGCAGGGTTTGTTATTAAAAGGGTTTATTTTGAAACAACAAATATTATTGGTGAATCAAAAAAAGTGAAAAAGAAAAAAATAGATTTAAATATATTAATTAGTGGATTGGACTCTGGTGGTATCGGTGGAGCAGAAGTTTTTTTGGTTGATTTAGGAGATGCTTTAAAAAGAGATAAAAATAAAGTCTCATATTTGTCTGTTATGAATAAAGATTTTAACCATTTTCTTAAAGGTAGAAATACATACGATAGCTCTAGAAGGATGGATTTTGTTGGTGGCTATAAAGGATTGTTCAAGTTTTTTATGTATTTTCATGAACATATAAATTGGACATATAAGACTTTATTGACTTTCAAGAGAAATGGCGGGAATGTTGTAATTTTACCCGGATTTACGGACAAAATTGTAATTTCTCCAATTGCAGCACAACTGGGCATTAAAGTCATTTGGATAGAATTTGGTCCGATTAGTGAACTTCTAAAAAGATTTTTCTATTTACCGCAAATTATTTATAGAATTGTAAGCAAATATACGGATTTGGTAATAGTGCCTTCAGAAAATACAAAACGGAATTTGATCAGGGAGTCTAGAATTTCAGAATCAAGGGTTAGAAAGATTTTTTGTGGAATTCAATTAGTTAAAGTGCCTAAAAAAACATCTGGCAAGAAGTTTGTAATAGGCGTCGTTTCTCGTTTGCAAAAAGAAAAAGGACAAGATGAATTGATTAAAGCTACAAAATTATTAATAAATAAAATTCCAAATATTGAGCTTAGAATAATAGGTGACGGTGATTATAAAGAAGAACTTAAAGAAATTGTAAAAAAATTAAATTTGAAAAACGATGTAAAGTTTAAAGGTTTTGTTAAAAATAAATATAAAGAAATATCAGAATTTGATGTGTTTGTTTTTCCAACCAGGTGGAAGATGGAAGGATTCGGTTTAGTCGCATTAGAAGCAATGATGGTGGGGATACCACTCGTGGCCAGCAATTCTGGTCCAGTACCAGAAGTAGTTGGAAATGCTGGGTTGGTAGTTGAACCAAACGCTAGAGAATTGTCAAATGCCATTTTAAAAATTTACAAAAACAAAAATTTGGCTAACGACCTAATTAAAAAAGCTAAAAACAGAGTCAAAAACTTTGACATAAACAACATTGCAAGTCAGTATGAAAAAGAAATCAAAGAAATTTTTATTAGTAAAATATAAATATTTATTTGTAATCTGTTTAATAGGTGCGATCTTGCGATTTAATGGGTTAAATCAAGATTTTGCTTTTTCCGGAGAGTTTGGGCACAACTTACTGGCCATAAAGAATAGTTTTTTGAGTGGATTAATTCCACTTGTCGGGCCTCCAACTTCTCATCCGTGGCTTAGTTTTAGCCCTATATATTATTGGGTTTTGTATCCGCTTTTAGTACTGTTTCATTGGAACCCTTTGGCCGGAGCCTATTTTGGGGCATTTGTGGGTGTAAGTGTGATATTTATTAATTTTTTTGTTGTAAAGCAAATTATTAATAAGAATGTAGCTTTAATTTCTAGTTTATTAATAGCAATCTCTCCTCTATGGATCTTGTTTTCTCGTGATGCCCGTTTTTATTTTTTAGTTACACCGTTTTTCTATTTCTTCCTGCTTTATTTAATTAAATTTTGGAATGGAGACAAAAAGAGTTTAATTAAAAGTACATTTTTTCTTGGAATGATGATGGCATTTCATTACACACCACTTGTTTTATTGCCAACATTATTTTACGTGCTAATAAAAAAGAAGCGATTAATCGATAAAAATACAATTTTGAAATCACTTGGCGTTTTCATTTTGCCGAACATCACTTTGCTTATTAACGATATACAAAACGGATTTCAGATGACTACAAAATTTGCACTCTGGATACCATATCGATTCGCCGGTTTTTTAGGTCTTTACCCTAAAAATACTACAAACCTAAATAAACTTGGCTCTACTTATGAAGTTATTCAGCAGTTTGTAGGCTATTCATTCACTAATTATAAAGTTTTGTGGCCGATTTTATTTCTAATATTTATAACTGCGATGCTTTTGCTCTATAAAAAAAATTATGTCAGCAAACTTCTGGCGATTAGTTTTGGGTCTGCAGTGATTGCTATATATATTTTAGGGGACGCTCCAATGCACTATTTTTTAGGCATTTTTCCAATTCCAATATTATTAATATCAATTTCAATTAACGAGATCTTTAAAAGAAGAATTTTCTTTGTAGTTTTAATATTTGTGGTTGTTTCAATGTATCAATACAATGCAACGGGAAATCGGTATGTTAGGCTGATTGGAATTTCTAAAACTATAATTAATGACGCAAATGGAAATCTATTTAAACTTAAACGAATTGGTCTTAACGATGAATTCGAGGGCGATTTTGCGCAAAATTACAAATACCTTATGTGGTGGATGGGGAACGAACCCGTAGAGAAGTCTAATTTGGTTTATACGATTATTGAAGAAAAAGACGAAGTGCGTATATTAAAAAATAATGAGTAAAATATCAGCTATTGTTCTAACAAAAAACGAGGAAAAGAATATTAAAAAATGCATAAATTCTATAAAGTTTTGTGATGAGATTGTTTTGGTGGATGATTATTCCACCGACAAAACGTTAGCAATCGCTAGAAGGTTGAAAGTGAAAATTTATAAAAGAAAACTTAATAAAGATTTTGCAAGCCAGAGAAACTTTGGATTATCTAAAGCAAAATATGAATGGGTATTTTTTATTGACGCGGACGAAATAGTACCAAAAAAATTAGCAAGTGAAATTAAAAATAAAATTAGAAATAGTAAATATAATGGCTTTTATATAAAAAGAGTCGATAATTGGTTAAATAAAGAATTAAAAGGTGGAGAAAATGGAAAGGTTTGGCTTTTGCGATTAGCACGCAAAGGAAAAGGTAAATGGAAAAGGAGTGTTCATGAAACTTGGAAAATACGGGGAGATGCTGGAAAAATGAATAATAAGTTAATTCACAATTCGCACAAGAATGTGAGTGAATTTGTGAGGCATATAAATTTTCACGCCACTATTCACGCAAGTGAAAATAGGAGAGAGGGGAAGGGGAGTAACTTTTTAATAATATTTTTTTATCCAATTTTTAAATTTTTATCCAATTTTGTCGTAAAAAGAGGATATGTGGATGGAGAACATGGTTTCGTCGCTGCAACAATCATGAGTTTTCATTCTTTTTTATCGTGGTCGGAACAATATTATGAAGAAAATCGCACTAAATAAACTAATATTCTTGTTTATAATTTTTATAGTTTTAGGCCAACTCCCGGGATTTTTCCTAGACAGGATATTTACTCTTCCGTTTACTATTCATCCACTTGATTTTTTCTTAGTAGTTTTTGCATTTTTAGGCTTAAAAAAAATTCGCAAACCTATCCCCTTGTGGATCAAGGCTGGATTAAGCTTTTTGGTAATCGGATTATTCTCTTTAATTCTATATTCAATCGTAAATAATGAGCTGGTTATTTTCAGATCACTGTTTTATTTATTAAGATATTTTGCTTTTCTATTTAGTATTTATTTTTTCTTTAAAGAAAGAGAGGATAAGAATCTATTAAATTTGGTCGGCCTAGCCGGAATTGGAGTAGCAATTTTGGGTTGGATGCAGTATTTCTTGTCTCCAGATATACGTGTGTTAAAAATATATGGATGGGATGATCACTTGTTTAGGCTGGTTGGAAGCTATCTTGACCCTGCATTTACTGGAATAATTTTGGTTTTAGTTCTCCTGATTTTTGTTAATCAGTATTTTAAGACGAAATCAAAAATATATATTGTAGCGATTACTTTTTTGGCTTTGACAGTTCTTTTTACTTATTCTAGATCTAGTTATCTTGCTCTTTTCTCCGGCCTTTTTACTTTCGTTTTAAGTACTAAATATAAAAAAATCTTAATCATAATATTATTTTTGGTGTTAATTCCCTTTCTACCTAGGCCATCAAGTGAAGGGGTGAAGCTCGAAAGACTTCACTCGATTTATTTAAAAATAGAAAATTCAAAATATGGATTAAGTATTGTGAACGAGAATCCGCTTTTTGGAATTGGCTTAAACAATGTTTGTAACGTTAAGGTGGAAAATTTCAAAGATAGTTTTGTTTCTAATTCCTGCTCGGGGCTAGACAACAGCATCCTTTTTATTCTTGTAACGACTGGGGTTGTAGGCCTAGTTCTGTTTGCTGACTTTATTCTTCATATTTATCGCTCTACTTCACAAAGATATCGAGCACTCATTTTATCAATAGGTGCAGCACTATCTGTACATACGATGTTTACGAATACTATTTTTTATGTTGGAGTGCTGTCGCTATTATCGATTGTTTTGGGTGCGACTAGGAAGAATAGCTAACAACTAATTCAAGTTCTGTTTTATTTCCTGCTCTGTCGGTTGAAACAATCATGAATTTATTTTCTCCATTTTCTAAGGATACAGGTAGGTTAAATTTTCCAGAGCTGTTAACAACTACAACACGGTCGTTAATTGTAACACTCGCTTCCCCTTCTGTTTGCCCTTCAATACTAAGTTGTTTTTGTTGGGTGCCAAAAAAGCTTTCTCCACTACTCGGTTTGATTATTTCTAAATCTGGAGGTTCGTTATCAAAACTAATTGAATATGTTTGTGATTTTATACTTTTATTTCCTGCTTTGTCTGTGGCGTAAGCAAAAACTGTATTCTCACCCTTTACGAGTGTGAAGCTTGTCGAAAAATCTCCTCCAGATCCAGCAATTATTTCTTTGATTTCATCGTTAAAGTGAATTGTTACAGTAGCGCCCTCTTCAGTTGTACCATCGATTTGAAGTTTATTTTCATTGGTATACTCTGGTAAACTCTCAAGCCTTGGCGGTGGAGGAGGGGTGTCGTCATTTATAGAAGATGGTCCACCATCTTCTCGAAAGCTATCCACAAAATTAGATACTTTCATGAATAGGGGGATGCCCATTCCAATCAAAAACACTATAGAAGCGATAGTTAAAAAAATAAAAAGAAACGATCGCCTCATAAGCTTTTTCTCCTCGTTTTTAGCTAATCTTGAATATCTTGCCGTCATGAGCCGATGAGGGGATTCGAACCTCTGACCTTTCCCTTACGAAGGGATTGCTCTACCAGCTGAGCTACATCGGCGTATTTGAGTATATTTTACCACGAAGTGGATTATTTCACGCTCGCACCGACTGCTTCACTGATGTTCGAGTATCCGTCCCTTTCCATTAGTTCAACCAATCCTTCATTTATTTCGCCTATTAATTGAGGGCCTTCATAAATCATTCCTGTAATCAATTGTATGAGCGATGATCCGAGTTTAATCTTTTCATACGCATCTTGAGCATTAAATATTCCACCAACACCAACTATGGTTAGTTTATCGCCATAATTTTTATATGTGTTTGCAATTAAATCGTTGCTTAATTTCCAGGTAGGCCTACCACTAATTCCACCTTTAATTCCGTTTGGAATTGCATCTTTAATTGTTGAATGCTTATGATCTTTGTTTAGATTGCCGATTATTACACCATCAACTTTGTATTTAATAGCAATTTTGAGTAATTTTTCGAATTCCTTCCAAGATAAAACAATTGGCATTTTTAAAAACATTGGTTTTTTGTTTTTTACTTTCCTAAGTTGACCAAGCAGCATGTCGAGCTCTTTTGGGGTTGTAAAAGGTTCTCCACCAAAAGTATTTGGGCAAGAAATATTAATTGTGTAAAAATCACCTATATTTTCCTCAACTAAATATTTATAACAGTCATAATAATCTTCAATTCCTGCTTCAACTGTTGCTGTCCTTTTGCAGTTTGTTTTGCCAACAGAAATACTAATTGGAAAATTTTTGTTTTTGGGGAGACGTTTTAATTTCTTAGCAATTTTTTTGACCCCGATATTTTTTAGTCCATAGTAAACGACGAGTGCTTTGGATTTTGGGAGCCTATAAAGCCTTGGTTTTGGATTGCCTTCATAGGCTTCATAGGTAACTGTACCAACTTGGGAATACCCGAATCCTACTTCTGGTAAAATACTGACCAAATTTGCATCTTTATCAAAACCAGCAGACAAACCAATAGGGTTACTAAATTTTATGCCGGCGATCGTTTGGTTAAGCATGCTGTTTTTGTAGTAAAACGAAGCTCGTGTTAGTTTGCGTGCATATTCAGAGCTGCCCAATAATTTTCCGAATCTGGTGAAATTATCGTGAACAAATTCAGGGTCCTGCATGAAAAGCAGAGGTTTTAAAACATTTTTGTAGCTGAACCTAAAAAACTGACTTTTAACGCTCATTAAGGCAAAGTATAAAGCCAACTTGACAAATTGACAACAATATGTAAAATATATTTAACATTTAGTAAATAATACTTTACCTATGAAAGTAGAAACCTATAAAAATATTAAGAAAGTGATGGCGCTAACACTTGCGTTTGTGCTGGTTTACGCGTTCTCACAAGGATCATATTTATTACCGCTATTAGTAATCGGACTTTATATGGCCATTATTTCGCTTCTAAAAACAAGAGTTGATGGCGTCTTGGCCGATGAGCGACAAGTTAGCGTTTCTGAAAAAGCTTCACAAGTTTCATTTCAAATTTTGATGCCAATGCTTGCTTTAACTGCAGCCATGCTTTACATAGGTGGGGGAAATGGGGAATTTTATTATATTAAAGCGCTTGGAATAGTTTTGAGCTATATTGTTTGTTTGGGCCTTATAATTTACCTTTTGACTTATTGGTATTTTGATAGAAAATCGGGTGGAAGATCAAAATGATTAAGAATAATATGAAAGTTTTAAGAGCCAAAAATAATGTTACCCAGGAAGAATTAGCTGATCGGGTAGGAGTAACTAGGCAAACAATTTTGGCTATAGAGAAAAATAAGTATTCTCCATCACTTAAACTTGCTTTTGATATAGCCAAGATTTTTAACGTTGGTATTGAAGAAGTTTTTTATACAAATGAAGAAAAATAAAATAATTGGTTTTGACAAGGACGGGTTAAAGCAATGGTTTTTGTATTGGGTAATCTTGGGAATTGGATTTTTTGTTTTATTCTTTTTAATTACAAGTACCTGGATTGGTGTGAGCGTTAGAGAGAAGTGCTTGGTAGCTCAAGGAAGATATAGTGATACCAGCTGCGCTGAGGCTTTAATGCAGACCTTAGATGATGAATCAAACAGCTACAGAGATAGAAATAATGCAATTTGGGCATTAGGACAATTGGGAGATCCAAAAGCGCTTGAGACAGTGGAGAAATATTATACTGGCGACATCCCCTCAAGAGAGCCTTATGATAAAGGTCTAAGTCAATACGAAATGAAAAAGGCAATAAAACTTCTAAACGGCGGCCTAAACATAACTCACATTGTGTGGAATTTGGGTTAGGTGATTCTTTTTAGTGCAACTATCGCTTCTTCAATTGAGCTTACTACTGTTCCGGCTTTTGTGGGGAATGAGTTGGAGAAATAAAAAAGGGCGAGGCTCATTTGTGTTTTTATGAGCTTCGCCCTGGGTATTACTGAATGCTAATTCTCGAATAGTTCGTCTAAAATGCCGTCAGGCCATCCGTGCATCACGAACATGCCGTTGTAGTAACTACTCACATTGATGCCTGGAATGGCTAGGTATTCAATTGCTGGAGTTGCTTCTGCATCCTCGCCACAATAGACTGTTTCGTCGGCTAAATAGCCAGGACTTGTTTTACCTGAGAAATTTCCACTCTCGGTAAATTCTTCAAAAATATCGTCCTCGGTTGGGCAGAACGTCAATACCGGGATCAGTTCTCCGGTTGGTAACAATAAAAACGACGCTTGGCCGTAATTCATGATGGCCAAGTATCGCCATGTATTTTCATTGGCTAATTGATCACGGTTTTCAGAAATTTGCATCTGAATCCAGTAAAACCCGTTTAGCTTTAGATCCGAAATGCTAGGCAAAGATTCAGGCGGCGTTTCCGCAGCAAGAATTTCATCCAAAGCCAAGACGTATTGTTCAAAATAGCCCCAGTATTTTAAATCAAATTCCAGAAATAGATCGTTCTGAAACACCAGCTGCTCGCGGGTAAGACCTTTGTAATGTTGCAAACCTGTGATCTCTGACGCTGGAATAGTGTCACCGTTTTCGGACACACATCTTTGGTCAAAAAGATCTTCGTTTTCGGCGGTGACTGGTACTGACAACTTGACATCGATGCCAAGTTGTTCGTTTTCGGTTTGAACGGGCATGTTGCTGCAAAAGTACCAAGTCTCAAGGTACGAGCTTGGAATGCCGTAGCCGTTAATGTCGGTTCCCATTTCCTCCAACGTTTGCATTGCGCTGCTTTCATCTTGTGCAACCGCGAACGAAGAAACTGAAACAAGCAAGACCAACAGAATGCCTAAAATCCCTGCTTTTTGCCACATACTATCCTCCTCGGATTATTTAATTGTTACGTGCGATAAGGCCAGTATATCATACTATAAGATATAAGTGAAGTGTTTATTCTATTAAGCTAAGCAGCATTTTAATAGCGTCCTCAACGTTGTTCACAACAATACCTGCCTTTTTCACAAATTCAATTGACCATTTGGGGTTTCTATCATCCTTCCAGATAATTATTAATTTTTTACATTTGTCGCCTGGTTTATTTGTGTTTAGCGCTAAAAAATATCCTATTTCAATCCAGGTGGCTTCTGAAGGGGCAATTCCTGGATTGGCAACCAAAATATCTGCATTTTTAACAGCCCTTAGATCATCAGGAAAAAATGTGTCTGGGGAAGTTTGATCAGAGTCAAATTCCCAATCATAAAACTCAAAGCCACCAAGCTTCTTGAATTTTTCCTTCCAGTTATTCTCGTATTCATTTGACTGTCCGGCTAGGTATACTTTTGGCATTTTCATCTTAAACAACTTTTTCTTCAATCAGATCAATAATTTTCCCCGCTCTTTCTGACAAAAACTTATCATAATAATCATCCTCAAAAATCTTTCTCTTGATAGGAATAAGATTACTTTTAAGTATCTCTTTAAATATATCTTGTGGGATCATGCTGAAAAAATAATCAGAGGGAGCTTTATCGGAAATTTTCTTATTTGAATCAGCCGGAACAATACAAAAATTGCATAAAGTTTGTATTTTTTCTGCCTTTACCTTTTTGTCTTGTAAGAATTTTTTAGGAAATATGTGATGATACTCTTTGCTATTAAAAGAAGATAAAGCCTCGCCAACATCCACTTTTGTTCCGTTTACTAAATTCATTGGAGCTTGGTTCGCAAGCAATACGACAAAGGCTCTTGAAAAGGCGTTTGATCTTGCAAATTTAGTATCAATAAGTTGTTCAGCTGTAACAGAATATTTAACACCTTTAAATGGAGTGGTATTTCCATTTGTTGCAACTTTTTTAAAACTTGCAACATCTTCATCAATGCGACGATCAGTCGATGCCCTATATCTGTCTGAAAAAGATGTTGTCCAGAACCACTTGTTAATAACAACCTTTTGTTTGGCTGATGGGGTATTTACCTTTGAGAAAAAAAAGCAGAGAGGTACTATCTGGTGTGCGTGAGGGAGTAGTTGTACTGATTTGACAGACAGCTCAGTGGAG
>Ga0210057_1004081_pt1 | contig 19685 bp, 17 predicted proteins | sample CryGeyCG2114_010_2_FD_183968 | JGI IMG/M metagenome (GOLD analysis project Ga0210057, IMG submission 183968) | Groundwater microbial communities from aquifer - Crystal Geyser CG10_big_fil_rev_8/21/14_0.10 (SPAdes) (version 2) | ecosystem: Environmental > Aquatic > Deep subsurface > Groundwater ...
CCTCATCTATTCCGATAGTCCATTTTATATTGGCTAATTTTTCCATTTTTTATATTATACCTGACTTTTGCTATACTTGGTTCAATGTCTTCCTTCGTCCACCTTCATACCCACAGCCACTACAGCCTGCTTGACGGACTGTCCAAGACCTCTGATTTGGTCAAACAAGCCAAAAAACTAGGCATGCCGGCACTTGCTGTGACTGATCATGGCAACCTATATGGAGCTATCGAGTTTTACCAAGCCTGCCAAAAAGCTGAGATCAAACCAATCATCGGTGTCGAAGCTTATATGGCTGTCCGTTCTCGCAATGACCGCGATGCCGGTGTCGATAGCAAAAGATATCACCTCACTTTGCTAGCCGAAAATTATACCGGCTATCAAAACCTCCTCAAACTCGTCACTGCTTCCTACCTCGAAGGCTACTATTACAAACCACGGATGGATAAAGAACTTTTGCGAAAACACCATGAAGGCCTCATCTGCTTGTCTGGCTGTCCTGCCGGCGAACTCGCTCAAGCCCTAGCTGTGTCAGATCTCGACCGTGGGCGAAAAATCATCAATGAATTTATCGATATTTTTGGCAAAGAAAATTATTTTCTAGAAGCTATGAAGCATGAAGAAGTGGAAGGTAATGCAAACGTAATAAAAAATCTGATTATTTTATCCAAAGAATTTGACTTGCCAATAGTCGGCACATGGGACTCTCACTATCTCCACACAGACGATGCCGAAGCCCAAGACACCCTGATCGCTATCAACACTGGCTCAGAAGTCGCCAACAAAACTTTAAGCATGAAAGGTGGTAATTATTCTTTCATCGATTCGGCTGAAGCAGAAAAAATATTTAAAGATGTGCCCGGCGCTGTAGAAAACACTTTAAAAATAGCTGAGCGTTGCAATATTGATATCACTATTGGTAAATTTGTTTTTCCAGAATTTCCTATCCCTGCTGGCGAAACAGCTGACTCTATGCTTTTAAACCTGTCTATGATTGGTTTAAAAAATCGCGGTTTAGACCAAGACCAAGCTTCTATAGACCGACTTCACTATGAACTCGATATTATAAAAATGAAAGGTTACGCCTCTTATTTTTTAGTAGTAGAAGACCTCATCCGCTACGCTCGCGAAAATGGTATTTACTACAACATTCGAGGATCAGTGGCTGGCTCTATGACAACTTTCGCTTTGGATATTACCAAAGTCGACCCGCTAGTTTACAAAATACCGTTTGAACGTTTTCTAAACCCCGAACGACCGTCGGCGCCAGATATAGATATGGACTTTGCGGACAACAGGCGTGACGAGATTATCGACTACGCTCGCCATAAATACGGCGAAGATAAAGTAGCTCAAATCGGAACTTTTGGAACTATGGCTGCTCGCGGTTCTGTTCGCGATGTGGCCCGCGCTCTCGGCTACCCTTATGCTATTGGCGATAGAATATCGAAAATGATACCAATGGGTTCCCAAGGTTTTCCTATGACTATCGACAAGGCTTTAGAACTAGTACCAGAACTCGCCGAAGCATATGAGACCGAACGCGATACTAGCCAAATCATCGATCTTGCGAAAAAAATCGAAGGTTGTGCTAGACATATTTCTGTCCACGCGGCAGGAGTGGTGATATCTCCCGAACCACTGACCGACTATACTCCCCTACAATATGATCCAAAAGGTGAAAGTATTATCACTCAATACGATATGTATAGCGTCGGTGAAGACGGCGTCGGCCTGACTAAGTTTGATTTTCTTGGTTTGCGCAACCTTGCCATCTTAGCTGATGTAGTAAAACTAGTAGAGAAAATTTATCATGAAAAAATTGATCTCGACACTATCCCTGTCGACGACCCTCTGACTTTCCAAATGCTCGCCCGCGGAGAAACCGAAGGCCTCTTTCAGCTAAACGGCGCCGGTATGACTCGCTGGTTAAAAGAACTCAAGCCGACCACTATACACGATATCAATGCGATGGTGGCGCTGTATCGACCAGGCCCGATGCAGTTTATCCCCGACTACATTGAACGAAAACATAATCCGTCGAAAATAAGCTTTCTCGATCCCGCCCTCGAACCTATTCTTAAAACTAGTTATGGGGTTCTCGTCTATCAAGACGATCTCCTAATCATGGCTCACGACCTGGCTGGCTATTCATGGGGAGAAGTAGATAAATTTCGAAAAGCGGTAGGAAAAAAGATTCCCGAACTGATGGCCGAGCAACGCGAAAAATTTATCAAAGGTTGTATCGAACACACTGGCTGGTCTAAAGAAAAAGCCACTGAAGTTTGGTTGTGGCTCGAACCTTTTGCTGCTTATGGTTTCAACAAAGCTCACTCGGCTTCCTATGGTCGAGTGGCTTATCAGACTGCCTATATGAAAGCCAACTACCCCATCGCCTATATGTCGGCCTGTCTAACAGCTGAATCTGGCGACGTCGAACAAATAGCTACTTATGTAAATGAATGTAAGCGAATGAATATCACCGTCTTACCCCCGCACGTCAACGACAGTTTTGGTGGATTTACAGTGGTTTTAGAAAAAGGTAAAACTCCAAAAGAAAACGGGGTGATTCGCTTTGGTTTGTATACTATCAAAAACTTGGGTAAAGATATTTCCGACGCGGTGGTCGCCGAACGCAAAAAAGGTGGGCCATTTACTTCTTATACAGATTTCCTCGAGCGAGTAATGCACAAAAACGTGACTCGTAAATCTCTCGAAGCTCTGATAAAAGCTGGGGCACTCGACGACCTAGGTTACAACCGCTCAACCTTGCTTGGCAATATTGAGGAGGCGCTAGAGCACAATCGTGATCTACAAAAAAGTGTAGCTGGACAATCTTCGCTTTTTGGCGAGATGACAGATCAGTCCACTATACCCGAGCTTAGACTACACGAAGCACCCGATGTTCCCAAATCAGATATCTTGGCATGGGAAAAAGAGCTTCTAGGTTTGTATGTCTCTGGTCACCCACTAGAAAAATATGCTGACAAATTTTCTAAAACAGAAAACACTATTAAACACAATAAACATTTACCCGACGGCACCACTGTCGAAGTGGGTGGAATTATAGAAGAAGTAAAAAAAATATTTACCAAAAAGGGCGATCAAATGGCGTTTGTGAAAATCGCCGATATGAATGACAGTTTGGAAACAGTTCTCTTTTCCCGTACTTATGAGCAATATAAAAATATACTCGAACCGGACAAATGTGTAGCTATGAAAGGCAAAATAAACTATCGCAACGGCGAACCAAGTCTGCTGGTGGATATGATTAAGGAGATGGAATAGTTCAGCTTTATTTTATACGCCTTTCTGGTATTATTAAACCTATGCAAAACACAGACATCTTGGCTCAAAAACGCCACTCGCTCGCCCATCTTTTGGCGGCGGCTGTACTTGAGCTTTATCCTGACACTCTCCCTACTATTGGCCCAGCTGTGGACAATGGTTTTTATTATGACTTCCAATTTTCATCCCCTATTGGAGACAAGGACTTGGAAAAAATAGAGAAAAAAATGAAAGCACTTTTGCCGACTTGGACTAGCTTCAGTCACCGCGAAGTCCCTAAAAAAGAAGCTGAGATTTTATACACAAGCAATCCATTTAAACTTGAACTAATAAAAGAAATATCGGACAAAGGCGAAGCTATTACTTTATACACTTCTGGAAAATTTACCGACCTATGTCGAGGTGGACATGTGGAAAATATGTCTGAAATACCAGCCGATAGTTTCCGGCTTGACCGAGTCGCTGGCGCTTATTGGCGGAGAGATGAAAACAATCCCATGCTCACCCGTATTTATGGTATCGCCTTTGACACCAAAGAAGAACTGGAAAAATATCTCGCCGACCGCATCGAAGCTGAAAAACGCGATCATCGAAAACTCGGCAAGGAACTGGGCTTATTTACTTTTTCAGACTTGGTCGGACCAGGACTACCACTTTTTACACCCAAAGGAACTCTCATCCGAAATCTAATAACTGAAAAAATCCAAAGTATTCAAGCTGAATATGGTTATGAGCAAGTCACTATCCCCCACATCACTAAAAAAGATTTGTATGTCACTTCCGGTCACTGGGACAAATTTAGCGACGACTTATTTCATGTCAAAGGTATGTCAGATACCGAATTTGTCATGAAGCCAATGAACTGCCCTCACCACACACAGATATTTGATAGCGAACAACGAAGCTATCGCGACCTGCCTATCCGTTTTGCTGAAACTACTATGGTCTACCGTGACGAACAAGCTGGCGAGCTTCTCGGTCTAGCTCGGGTCCGTAGCATTACCCAAGACGACGGACATGTTTTTTGTACTATTGATCAAGTTGAACAAGAAGTAACAAATATCGTCAAAGTAATTAAAGAATTTTATGGTTTGCTTGGTATGTTTGAAGAAGGTAAATACTGGGTATCTTTATCTGTACGAGACTTGTCTACTCCGGATAAATATTTAGGAATAGAAGCCAACTGGGTCAAAGCTGAAACCATGCTTGAAAACGTCGCCAAAGCTGAAGGTCTAAACTACAAACGAGTCGAAGGTGAGGCAGCTTTTTACGGACCAAAAATAGATTTTATGTTCCAAGACTCACTTGGTCGCGAACGCCAACTTGCTACCGCTCAATTAGACTTCGTCATGCCAGAAAGATTTGGCCTCAAGTATACTTCTCACGAAGGTAAATTTGAAACTCCCGTCATGATCCATCGAGCTATCGCCGGATCACTCGAACGATTTATGGCTATTATGATTGAACACTTCGCAGGCGCTTTTCCACTCTGGCTTTCCCCACTCCAAGTCGCTGTCATACCAGTCGCGGAAGCGCACGAGGAATATGCAGGCGATGTGGTAAAAGCGTTAAAAGCAAAAATGATTCGTGCGAAGATACTGACTGGCGACAGTCTCGGCAAACGCATCCGCTCCGCCAAGTCTGACCGCGCACCATACTTTGTAGTGATTGGTGATAAAGAAATAGCCGATAAAAATATAACTATCGAAAATCGTGAGGGTACCAAAAATGTCTTAACTGTTGAAGAATTTGTAAATAAACTAACGGAGGAGATATAAAATAAATAAGCACTCGAACTCACCAAAAAATCCGCCCTGCAAGGCGGATTTTTTGGTGGACCATTTCTTTATCTAGATGTCCAAGTTAGCCATCTTGGCGTGAGTTTGGATAAAGATACGTCGAGGCTCCACCTCGCTACCCATGAGAGTTTCAAAAGTTTTATCAGCTTCCAAAGCATCTTCGATCTCAATCTGCTTCAGGGTTCGAGTCTTAGGGTCCATAGTTGTCTCCCAAAGTTCTTCGGGATTCATTTCACCAAGACCTTTATAACGTTGAATATTTATTTTTCCTGCTCGTTTAGTGTCTTTTACTTCTTCTGTTTCTTCTTCTACTTCACCGTCGGCATCTGCATTCGGTTCCTCTACGATACCACCCATTTTAGAAATGATTTTTTCTTTTTCTTCATCTGTATAAGCATAGTGAATTTCTTTTCCTTTTTTAATTTTATACAAAGGCGGTTGAGCTACATAAATATAACCCTCATCAATAAGAGGTTTGAAATACCTATAAAATAAAGTTAGGAGAAGTGTCCGAATGTGAGCACCATCGACGTCCGCATCTGTTGCAATAATGATTTTGTGATAACGAAGCTTACTAATATCAAATACGTCACCAATCGCTGTTCCAAGAGCAATCACTAGAGACTTCACTTCTTTTGAATCAAGCATCTTGTCCAGACGAGCGCGCTCAACATTTAAAATTTTACCCTTAAGTGGCAAGATAGCTTGAGTCCGGCGATCTCGCCCTTGCTTACTAGAACCACCCGCTGAATCTCCCTCCACAATAAAAAGTTCTGATTCGGAAGCATCTTTAGTCTGACAGTCAGCTAGTTTACCAGGCAAAGTCATACCTTCGAGCGCACCTTTTCGTAAAACAGAATCTTTGGCAGCTTTGGCAGCTTTTCGAGCTTTGAGAGCCAAAATCACTTTATTGATGATACCTTTGGCATCATCTGGATTTTCCTCTAGGAAAGCCACAAAGGATTCACCAAAAACAGTTTCCACTGCGCCACGCGCTTCCACTGTACCAAGTTTAGCTTTGGTTTGACCTTCAAACTGTGGGTCACGAAGTTTGACTGATACTACCGCTGTAATACCTTCTCGCACATCTTCACCCGTAAAGTTTTCATCGTTATCTTTTAGAAAATTATTTTTCCTAGCATAGTCATTTAGACTTCGAGTGAGAGCTGTTCTAAATCCAGTCAAGTGAGTACCTCCTTCTGGCGTCTGAGTGTTGTTGGTATAACTTATCTCTTTAGCAATAATGTCGTCAATATACTGAAGAGAGACCTCGACATTTATATTGTTGGCTTCTTTTTCAACATAAAAAATATTCTTGTGGACGGTAGTTTGTTTTTGATTATAAAATTTAATGAGCGACAACAAACCCCCTTCAAAATAGAAGGATTCGCTAGGTGCTTCCAAATCAAGGTCAGAAAGGAAAAAAGTCTTATCTAAGTCAAGCTTACCTTTATATTCTCGAGCATCAATACAACGAATCCGTAAACCTTTTACTAAATAAGCTTGCCCACGCATATGGGAAACCATCCTATGCCAATCGTACTTAGTCTCAGAAAATATAGATTCGTCTGGTTTGAAAGTAATAACAGTTCCATGAAGTTTTGATGGCCCTACTTTTTTAACGGCATATTTTTTCTTTCCAATCTCATACTCCTGTATATATTTAGTCCCCTCACGATGAACTTCGGCTTTGAGCCAAGTAGAGAGAGCGTTTACCACCGAAGCACCCACGCCGTGCAGACCACCTGAGATCTTATAGGAATCCCCTTCAAACTTTCCACCAGCATGAAGGACAGTCATAACTGTCTCCAGCGCTGACACTTTGGTCTTTTTGTGGATATCGACAGGAATACCTACACCGTTGTCTACCACACGGATGATATTGTCCGGGAGTATAGCTACCTCCACCTCATCACAACGACCATTCATCGCTTCGTCACGAGAGTTGTCGAAAATCTCTATCATCAAGTGATGGAGACCGTCTGGCCCAGTTGAGCCAATATACATACCAGGACGCTTCCGTACCGCCTCTAGACCCTCTAGAACGACAATCTCGTCTGCTCCGTATTTTGCTTTGTTTTCAGCGGTTTTTACATCTTTTTTAGCCATATTTTTGTCGCTTAAGTATAGCAAATTCTAGCTATTTTGAAACGCTTGACAAATAGACTCATATCTGCTAGACTACAGTAAACAAAAGGAGGAGGAGGGTCTAAACTGGGTGTTGTTTAGATTAGCAAGGTTAAGTCTTGGTAAGTTCTAGAATTCCAAGAGGATTCCTTGTTAGGTTAAAACAGAAAGCTAGTCAATTGAGCTGATTAGCCAATGTTAAACCCCAAAATAGTCTCGTTAGCTCAAGCGAGGTACACCCAAAACAAAAACGGGGATATATATCCCCATAACCGACCCCAACTAATAATTGGGGTCATTTTTTATTTTCGTACTTCAAAATCTGTATTTTTTTCTAATTCTGTAATTATTTTTTCCATAATTTGATTTGTTTCGTCATCAGAAAGTGTCCGGTCGGGAGATTGGAAGACTAATCGATATGCTAGTGACACTTTTCCATCTTTATGAAATTCGTCAAACAGGATAGGTCCGCGAACACACAGGTCGCCAGCATTCTCTTTTATAATTTCCGCTACGCTTTCCGGCGTTGTCCCCTCTGGCACAAATAAAGCAATGTCGCGAATAATACGCGGGAAAACAGAAAATCTTTTATAAATAGTATCTGGATGGACAAAAGATTTTAGGTCAGCAAAATCGCCTTCGGCGATTTTGCTGAGACCGAACTCCGCCACAGTCATAGTTTCGGACTTGCTAATCTTTACATCGCCTTCCGACAAACCAAGTGTTTCTAGAGCTTTTTTTATATCTTCCGATTTTGTATGAAATTTGGCTTTGGTATACCCTACTCCTATTACCACCCGCATCTCCTCCTCTCCTACTTTTGGAAAAGCGGTTCCCACTTCAAATATTTTAACAGACTTGTCATCAAATAAAACGTTTTTCAAGTTAAATTCTATTTTTTCAATCATCCCATCAGAAAGATTGGTCCGCAAATACGGCTTATCTTTGGCGAGCGGATTGGCAATAAAGACTTCCCCTTTATCAGCAAAAGTTCGATTGTATATTTCAGAAAAACCTAGTGGTAAAAGTTTGACACGGACAGTTTGAGTTTTAAGAAAAGATGAAGCGTGGGGTTCCGGCTTTTTAACAGGCAAATCTACTGAAGTTATTTTTTCATAACCATATAGCCTCCCCACCTCCTCTATCAAATCTTCGGGTAATCGTAAATCCAGTCGCACCGCTGGCACTGTCGCCAAAATATGATCCCCGTCTATTTCAGTTTTGATATTTATTTTATTTAGCAGTTTTGTTATTTCAACCCCGTCTATTTCTACCCCCAATCTTTGTCCTACTAATTTGACTGGTAAAGTAACAGTAGTCACCACTTCTGATTTCGAACCAATATCAGTCAAGTCAGAATTTTTGGCTTCGGGATTGAATTTTAAAATCATACCTATAAGCTCGCGCATCCCCTTTTCGGCCAATTCTACTGCCAAACCATTTTCAAACCTTTTTGAAGCGTCAGTACGAATACCAACTTTTTGAGCTGTCTTTCTCACTGACAAACCAGAAAAATTAGCGGACTCTAAAATGACATTTTTAGTAACTTCAGTCACTTCAGCTTTTTTACCGCCCTTGATTCCTGCTAGCGCCAACACTCCTTCATCGTCAGCGATGACCACCATAGTCGAATCCAGTTTCAATTCTTTGTTGTCTAAAGTAATCATTTCTTCGCCATCACGAGCTAAGCGAACTGTGATCCCACCCGCCACCTTGTCCGCATCAAAAGCATGAAGTGGCTGACCAAACATCAGCAGACAAAAATTGGTCGCGTCAACCAGATTATTTATTGATCGCTGACCTAAGTTCTCTAAACCGGATTTAAGCCAATCTGGCGACTCGGCTATTTTTATATTTTCTATTTTGACACCAATATATCTAGAACATAAATCTGTCTCGACTTTAACTCCGACTGAAGTAATATTTGAATCCAAATTAAACAATGACTCAGGAAAAGTTTTGATTGGTAAATCAAAAATAGCCGAGATCTCAGAAGCTATACCATTGTGACTAAGACAGTCTGATGCTCGATTTGGCAAAACATCAACATCAATAATCTTGTCTCCTTGAACTTGTTCTACGCCATCAATTTCAAACGCATGAAAAGTCAGACCCCGAGTCAAATCTTCGACCGCGGGTAATTTGTCATTAAAATATTCTTGGAGCCAATTATATGATACTTTCATTTTTTTTATTTAAAATTGTTCTACAAATTGTAAATCGCCTGTATAAAAAGCTCGGATATCATCGACACCATATTTCATCATGGCTATACGATCGAGGCCGACACCAAAAGCAAAACCCTGCCACTCTTTTGAATTAATCCCGGAAGCTTCGAGAACATTTGGGTGAACAAGTCCCGCCCCAAGCACTTCTACCCAGCCAGTTTGTTTACACAAACTACACCCTTTTCCTCCACACTTGAAACACGACATGTCTACCTCGACTCCAGGCTCCACAAAAGGGAAAAAGCTTGGACGAAATCGCACCTTCGCGTCTTCTCCGAAAAACCGTCTGAAAAATGTTTCTAGCACCCCCTTAAGATGAGCCATACTTATCTCCTTGTCGATACATAGACCCTCAAGCTGGTAAAACTGAGCTTCGTGAGTGGCGTCTGTCGCCTCATTACGAAAAACTTTACCCGCCGCCACTATCCGAATCGGTGGTTTGTTATTTTGCATATAACGAACTTGCACAGGTGAAGTGTGAGTCCTCAAAACAGTATTTTCATCTACAAAAAAAGTGTCTTGCATATCACGAGAAGGGTGATCGGCTGGCACATTTAAAGCATCGAAATTGTTGAAGATGGACTCTGCTTCCGGACCGTCGGCCATAGCAAAACCCAAATCACCGAAAATCTCGGATATCTCGGTGATTATCTGCGACAGCGGGTGCATGTGACCACCTACCGACCCCTCCCCTTTGACGTATTTTTCCATTCGCTTAGTATAACGGAAAAAGAGAGGGGTGTAAAAACTAATTTGGAGCCGCCTCCCAGACTCGAACTGGGGACCCTCACTTTACAAAAGTGTAGCTCTACCAACTGAGCTAAGGCGGCGAATATTAACTATAACTTTTTTAAGAACTCTTTACCATAACCAGACTTCCAATATTTTTCCCTTTGTCTAGCACTCATCCTATCTAAACAATCTTCTGTAAAAACAATTCTCCACGGTCTGTAACCTTTGGTAGAAAAAACTCTACCAAGATTGTGATCTGCTAACCTTTTCTCTAAGTTAGCCGTCATCCCCACATACACCCTATCAATCTTTTCACTTTTCAAAGCATATACTTTATACATATTTTAAAGTGTTGCTCCCTGCCTACCGGCAGGCAGGTACCAACTGAGCTAAGGCGGCATATATTGGTAATCATCCTATTTTACACAAAAATCAAAAAAAGCCAAATCAAAACTATAGTATAGATTGGGCTTTTACTTTTTCTTGGTGATCTTTAATCTCCTTCAAAAAATAAGAGGCGTCACCTTGACGTGATAACTCCTGTTTACCTTTGACGCGATTGATCATGCTACCAAAATATTTTTCTAGACGGTGTGATATATATTTAGCAACCAAAGCTAATCTTTGACCAAAACCTAGAAAATAAATAGATATATGATGAAGGACTTCTTTCAATAACACCACAATATAAAAAGCCATAGAGTCGACTTTGGTTTCTACTACTTCACGAACAGATTGGCTTTCTACTACTGAAATCTTTTGTGTTCTTAAAGAAAATAGCTGATAGCCTATTATTACTGAGGCTACTGAATAACAAAATAAACAGATTAAAATGAGAGTTAGTATCATAAAAACAAAGCCTATTCGGCAATATCAAACCGCACAAATCGCACAATCTCTACTCTTTCACCAAACTTCTGAACAGCATTTTTAATCAGATCACCAATAGTAAAAGATGGGTCTTTAATAAAAGTCTGGGTGTTTAATTCTTCTATATCAGCTGGCATCATAGCCGCCACTTGCATAGCCACATCCTCGGCCATAGTTTTAAACTCCGGGTTTTTAGCCACAAAATCTGTCTCACAGCGGACATCTACTAGGCTCCCTATAGTCAGACCGTGGATATAAGAGACTACTAATCCCGCACCCAAATCACGATCGGATTTTTTGGCAATAGCAGCATCACCTTTTACTTTTAAAATTTCCAATGCTTTGACTTCGTCGCCGAGAGCTTCTTCTAAAGCTTTTTTACAATCAGTTATTGAAATACCTGTTTGGGCACGCAAAGCTTTTATTTGTTCGGTTGTAACCATAAAAAATATAAATTAAAAACAACTAATATTATAACAAAAGTAAAATTAGTTTGCTTCGACTTTCTCCACTTTTGTTTCCTCAGATTTTACTTCCTTAGCTTTTATTTCTTCTTTAGCTACTTGGAGTTTTTTTCCTTCTTTATAAGCTTCGGTAATAGATTTTAGGAAAAAGGTAATACTACTTACTTGAGCGTCGTTAGCAACAACAGGATAATCGATACCGTTTATATTACAATCTGAAGAAGCTAGCGCCACGATTTTTACTCCTCGTTGTTTGGCTTCAGTTACCGCAATACTTTCTGCGTCAGAGTCAATAACCACGATAGCAGCTGGAAGTTTTTCCATACCAATAATTCCCTCAAAATATCTTTCTAAGTCTTTTTTCTCTTTGGCTATCACGCCTCTTTCTTTTTTAGTATATTTACCGAGTTCACCTTTTTCTTCTTGATCTTTAATTTCAAGCAATCGATTTACTCGTTTTTTAATTTCTGGGAAATTTGTAAAAGTCCCACCGATCCACCTTTCGTTTACATAAGGCATATCGATACTATCGGCAAATCGTCGAACTATTTCTTGAGCTTCATTTTTATTACCAACAAATAAAACCTTTTTACCTTCACTAGCTAAATCACTGACAAACTTGTTGGCTTCAACCATAGATTTGACAGTCTCTTCTAGATTAATAATGGCAGTTTTATTTTTAAAACCAAAAATAAAAGAACTCACGGATGGATGACGACGACGCCTAGCTAAGCCAAAATGAGCGCCCGCTTTGAATAATTCACGGATAATAGAGTCTTTATTCTGATCTTGGACTTGTTGTGACATAGGGGGCATTTTAGCAGACAAATTAGTCTTTGGCAACTATTTCAAGCTTATCTTGCTCTGCTTTCAAAGCCTCAAAAATGGCATCTATTTCCCCTGCAAAAATACGTTCTATACTATGCCAAGACTGCTTAATACGGTGATCTGTTACCCGGTCTTGAAGGACGTTATAAGTCCTAATCTTTTCTGATCTATCTCCCGTACCAATTTGATCTTTTCTGGTGGAAGCCTCTTTTTTAGCCTCCTCTTCTTCATATAAAGCAGTGAGTTTACTAAGCAAAATCCCCATAGCCTTTTCTTTGTTGGCCGCTTGGGTCCGCTGAGCTTGAGACCGAACCACTATCCCAGAAGGTTTGTGGACTATCCGCACAGCTGTCTCCACTTTGTTGACGTTTTGTCCACCAGCTCCACCTGACCTAGAAAAGTCTATTTCTAAATCAGTGGGGTTAATAGTCACTTCCGATGACACTTTGATCGGCATTACCGCTACCGAGGCTGTCGAAGTATGAACTCGACCTTGTTTTTCTGTCGCTGGTATTCGTTGGATTCGATGTACTCCTGTTTCAAACCGAAAATCATCATAAACGTTTTTACCAGATATTTCTATAGATACTTCTTTGTAACCACCGGCACTACTTTGAGATTCGTCTACAATCACAAAAGACCAGCCTTTTTTTTCACAATAACGAGCATACATTTCGGTCAAATTGGCAGCAAAAAGTGACGCTTCATCACCACCCGCTCCCGCTCGAATTTCCAAAATTAAATCATTTGCCCCCTCATTACTCTCTTCAGTATTTTTCTTAGTCAAAATTTCTTCTACTTGAGACAAAATTGAGTCTCTTGCTTCACTTAAAGTTTTCAACTCTTCAACTGCTAGTTCAGCAAAAGACGGGTCTGATTCAGCCAGACTATTTGTTTCGTCTATTTTAGTCGAAAGCCTGTCATATTCGGCCATCAAATAAATAGTTTTGGGATTTTGACGATAGGCGTCTAAGTCCATAAGAATATATCTTCGACCAGTAGTCGAAAAAGAAATTAGTTAGTCTTTTTTAACAGCTTTAACAGCCTTAGCTTTAGGCTTTTTAGGAGCGACAGCTTTTTCTTGTCGAGATTTGAATTTTTCTACCCGACCAGCTGTGTCTAAGACTTTTTCAGTACCAGTAAAGAATGGGTGGCAAGCTGAGCAGATTTCCACCTCTATTGTTTCTTTTGTTGAGCCAATAGTAAAAGAGTTACCACACGCACAAGTGACTTTAGCTTCTGGGAAATAGGTTGGGTGAACATCTTTTTTCATAGACAAGACTGTAACAGACTTTTAGTTATTTTGCAATATATCTATCTGGTTTTGATAATTTGTGGCTATTCTCATTACCGAATCCCCATAAAAAGCATTTTTTGGATTGGCCCAATTACCTCCGGCATAATAACGCAAAGCGGCAGTTCGCTCACCAGTATAAGTTTGAGCTGAAGCCCCTAAATCCCGCACCAAAAGTGAAGTAGCTGTAAAAGCGTCTTTGGTTACCCATGGATTAGCTGGGTGATTGCCGGTAATATTCGCCACTTTATCTTTGTACATAACCCAAGTAGATGGGATAAATTGAGACGGCCCCATCGCTCCACCATAACCACCTCCATAAGGACATGAAACTGGTTGACCCTCAGGATTGATTCCTAACTCTGAGGTAATAGCCTTAAACGGCTCTAGATCACGAGTGGGATGCATAACCGCCGTCCAATGCTTTTCTGGTGGATCACCAGGTCTGTTGCAAGTACCAACATTGGCACCAAGATTTGATTCTTGGGTGATAATGGCTAAAATAAAAGCTGGTCTGACACCGGTCATCTTACCTACTTGAGTGGCAATATCGAGTGCTTGTCCAAATTGGATAGGACCGGAATCTCGCAAATTAAACAAAGCGCTTCGAATCCTAGCTCTCTCAGCCTCTCTGTCTGCCAAAGCTGACCTGTAAGCACTTTCTTCAGTTTTACTAATAGACAATATTCGCTTTTTTTCTGCTTCTAAAGAGGCGATGTTTCTCTCTTCTTTTTCAATTGCTTTTTGAGCGTCTATTTCAGAATTACGTCTACTCTCTAGACCAATCTTCTCCTTAGTGACAGTATTTTGATTCAACCTAATATTAGCAAAAGACTGGTGAGTGGCTTGTTGAATAAAACTAAAAGAATCCAAATCAGTAAAAATATCAGACAGGCTGTCATTACTCAACACTATTTCTGTCACATCAGTCTCGTCTATTTTTCGAGTTTTGCGCAAAAGCTCAGCTAAAGATAATTTGTCCTCCTCTATCTGTTCATCAAGTGAAGTAATAACGGCTTTCTTTTTATTTATATCTCCACCTAAACGCTGAATCTCTAGTTTTTTAGCTTTAATACTGAGCCGAGCTTGACTAAGCTTAGCGTTCAAGATAGCCACGTCTCGACTAATACTAGCTGTTTCTTGGCTTTTTTTAGCCACCAAAGCCTTGTTTTGTTCAATCTCTTTTTCTACTTTGACAAGCTCTGCTTCCAGCTGAGCTTTACGTTCTGGAGTAAGTTGAGCTTTAGATAAACTAGGAGTCAACAAAACCACAAAAAATATCGCAATAAGAATTGGCTGAAAACGAATAATCATAAAATGTAGTATACCAAAAACCCCCTCGCTTCGCGAGGGGGTTTGACTTAAAATTTTTAGATTATTCGGCAACTGGAGTTTCTCCCTCTTCTTCCTCTTTTTTACCTTTCTTTTCTACTTCAATAGTAGACAGGTCAGCTGGTTCTTCTACTTCAACCACTTCTTCACCCGCTTGACCAGCTAGAGCCACCACTTCTTCACCCTCGGTGATCATCTCTACACCAGCCGGAAGTTTAATATCGGAAGCAAAGATACGACTTTCAAAGTCCACTAGACCAGAGATATCTACCTCTACTTCGTGAGGTAGGTCTTTTGGCATAGCTTCGATCTCTAATTCATGAATAACTTTTACCAAAGTACCACCCAAATCTTTGACCGCTGGAGATTCACCAACGAAAACTAGCGGGACGGCTACTTCTACTTTTTTACCTTTTTCGATAACATAGAAATCTGCATGAACGGGTTCTCCAGACACTGGATTAAAAGCTACTTCTTTGATCAAAGTGTCTTTGTCGGCACCATCACACTTGAGAGTAACAACTGAAGATTCACCGGCATCTTTGAATATTTTTTTAAATTCTTTAGTAAATACAAAAAAAGATTGGGTCTCTTCTTTAGGACCGTAAATAACTACTGGTATTTTACCAGCCAAACGCTCTTGCGCGAGGTTTTGACTAGAAATATCTCGTTTTTCTGCAGTTAATATCATAGGGATGTAGTATATAACAAAACCGATAAAATGCAACCCGGTAGTAGAAAATAACATTGTTTAATAGTAAAGCATATTAAACTGCCCTGGAGGGCGATGCTATTTTTCACTACCGGGTGCAAGAAAAATAGACTTTATTTAGCCTCCACTGGATTAAGCGCTTCCCCACCAGATAGGACAGCGATGATGTTTTTAGCGGCGATTTCAGACATAGCATCTCGGGCTTCCTCTGTAGCTGAAGCAATATGTGGAGTCAGTACTACATTTGGTAAATCCTTCAGACCTTCGGCTAGTTTTGGCTCAAACTCAAACACATCGAGCCCTACTCCACGTAAGTGCCCAGATTTTAAAACTTCTACCAAAGCTTTCTCGTCGATGACTGGCCCACGAGAAGTGTTAATTAGAACAGCTTTCTTTTTCATTAACATTAATTTTTCTTTGTTTATCAAATGTCTGGTTGAGTCTAGCAGTGGCACATGAATACTGACCACGTCTGCATTTTTTAAAACATCGTCTACTTTGTCCATATAAACAGCACCGTAGTCTTTTTCTATTTGTTTATTTTCAGCTACATCATAATAAATAACATTCATATCAAATCCACGGACAGCGTGGTGAATAACCCGTGATCCAATCCGCCCTGTCCCCACCACTCCTAAAGTCTTGCCTTTTAGTTCATTACCAAGCAAAAGTTCCGGTGCCCAACCTTCGTATTTTCCAGCTTTAGTAAAAGTATCCGCCTCTATTACTCTTTTGGCGACAGTTAAAATAAGGGTCATGGCAAATTCTGCCACCGCATCGGTCAACACCTCTGGGGTATTAGAAATAACAATCCCCCGTTTTTTTGCTTCCACTAAATCAATATTATCAAAACCGACTGCATAATTGGCAAATATTTTAGTATTTGGTGTTGCCTCAAAGACTTCTCTATCGATTTTGTCAGTAAGTAAACACAAGACGGCATCGTATTTTTCTGATTTTAATACTTTGAGAAATTCTTCTCGAGTCAGCACTCCATCTTTTCCACTAATATCTATATCGTAACCTTGGGCTTTTAATAAATCTATTCCTTTGGTTGGTATCTTACGAGTAACAAAAATCTTTGGCATAAATAAATTATATTTGATTAAAAAGTTTAAGACGACCGCTAGTAGCTTTTTCCACAGCCAAAACAGCTGGCTTCAGTATTTTATAAGGAGCAATCTCATCTGGAGATTCTTGAAGACTAAGTCTAAGCGCGTCACGATAAGCTACTCTTATTTCAGTATTGATATGCACTATCGCCACACCCGCTTTGATAGCGCTAACAAAATCCTCGTCTACTGTCCCCGATCCACCATGTAAAACAAGTGGGACACCTGTCGCTTCGCGAATATTTTTTACTCGCTCTATATCAAGTCTAGGGTCAGGAATGGATTTTAGCATACCGTGAATATTGCCCACCGCTGGTGCCAATAAATCTATTCCGGTCTTTTCCACAAATTCTTTAGCCTGATCTGGAGTAGTCAGACCTTCGCCCGAAGTGACTATTCCTTCTGGTATTTCATCGAGAAGTTTACTGGAAGTACCAATATAACCAAGCTCCCCTTCGACTATCATGTTTGGATTTACAGATCTGGCATAATCAACACATTTTTTAGTGAAAGAAACATTTTCTTCAAAAGACAGTTTACTACCATCTATAGTGACAGCGTCGTATCCAGCGTCCACCACTTCTTTGACTCGATCAAAAGTATAAGTATGATCAGCATTGAGAAAGATAGGATAATCAAACTCAGCCTGCAAACTATTTATCAAAGCCCGAGCCTGATGAATGCCGATAAAATCTCTCTCTCCTTCAGATACACCAATTATTACCGGCACGCCCAAATTTTTCGCTGCCTTGAAAACTCCCCACAGCCCCTCGGTATTAGAAATATTAAAATGCCCAATCGCTACTTTTTTACTTTCCGCTTCAGATATTATTTCTTTCAAGTTTTTAGTCATGATATAATCTTAACATATGAATAAATTTGATTTCATTGCTATTGGGGATATCACTACTGATGCTTTCATTCGCTTAAAAGACGCTAAAATAAATTGTGATATTGATGAAGAAAATTGTCAGATTTGTATGCGTTTTGGTGATAAAATCCCTTACGAATCCGAAACTGTCGTTCCCGCTGTCGGCAATAGTCCAAACGCTTCTGTCTCAGCCTCTAGATTAGGTTTAAAATCCGCCTTGGTCACAAATCTCGGCAACGATGATCACGGCCAAGAAACCATCAAGGCTCTCCAAAAAAACAATATAGACATCAGTTTGATAAAAACCCATAGTGATAAAAAAACCAATTATCACTATGTTTTGTGGTTTGAAGACGACAGGACAATCCTGATCAAACACGAGGAATACGATTATCAATTGCCTACCTTTGATCCTCCAGCTTGGATTTATCTTTCTTCTCTTGGTGAAAATTCTCTAGATTTTCATAATCAGATAGCAACTTATTTAAAAAATAATCCGACCGTCAAACTCGCATTTCAACCTGGGACCTTTCAAATAAAAACTGGATACAAAAACTTGAAAGATATTTATACTTCTACTGAAATATTTTTCTGCAATGTTCAAGAAGCTCAAAGGATTTTAAAAAGAAATATAGTCGATATAAAAGAACTCTTGGTCGAGATGGGTAAGCTCGGACCAAAAATCGTGGTTATCACCGACGGACCTAAAGGAGCTTACGTTTACGACGGTCAGTCCACTTGGTTTATGCCACCGTACCCTGACCCAAAGCCACCACTAGAGCGAACCGGAGCTGGAGATTCTTTTTCTAGTTGTTTTACTTCGGCCCTAGCTTTAGGTAAACCTATTGAAGAAGCGATGCGTTGGGCTCCGATCAATTCTATGAACGTCGTTCAACACATAGGTGCTCAAGCAGGACTTTTAACACAGAAAGAGCTTTTAGAATGGTTGGCCAAAGCTCCAGTAGACTATTTACCGAAAAAGATTTAAACTGGAAAAAGACTGCACCTAACAACAAAAACAAAGAAAAGGAGGATTTTGTGGATAATTTCACCTTAAGTATTTTTGGAATTTACTTTATTACATTTTTTTGGTTTCTCAAACTTTCTTATCAGTTGTCAAAAGATCGAAAACTTGAGCTGGAGATATTGAGATTGTCTCGTTTTGACACGATAAAATTACCTCAATTACCATCCAGAGTAAAAGTTATAGGCATAGAATGTGACTGTTTCGACGGTTACAGCCCTAAAATGAAAGCGGCTTTACTCGAGTTTGTTTCCAAAAATGCTCTAGAATTAGAGCTTGGTCGCATCGTTGGTTTGTTGATGACCGATTATGATTTGAATTTAGATTCTGGTAAAACGGCCACTTTATTGACAGCCACCTGTCATTATCTAAAAAAACCAAAAGGTTTTTTTCTAGGTGTTTACGAAACAAATTCTAATCTTGCCAAATGGTGGGTCAACTCTCCAAGTCCACCTCCTTTATTAAATGAATAGCCCCAGACATTTTATGTTTGGGGCTATATTATTTTATTTTTATCTCTTTATTATTTTTTTTACTGCCTCCATGATATCTTTTATCCCTATACCATAGTGTTCGATCAGTTCAGTCGGAACACCAGATTGGCCAAACTTGTCTCGAACACCCACAAACTGCATCGGCACTGGTTTGTGTTCTGCTAAATATTCTGCCACTGCACTGCCCATACCCCCAGCCACTTGGTGTTCTTCGACTGTCACCACTCTCCCCGCCTCAGTCGCCACTTTGAGAATAGTCTCTGTATCAAGTGGTTTAATAGTATGTAAATTTGTCACTGTCACTTTTATCCCCTCCTCGGCCAATCTTTTAGCCGCCATCAAAGCATTGTAGACCACCGGACCACAAGCAATGATGGCTACTTCTGGTTTTTCTGCGTGCCAAAGGATATTGGCTTTTCCTAAAACAAACGGCGTAGCTTCAGTAGTGATGACAGGCGTTTTTTCCCGAGCCAACCTAAGATATGCTGGCTTGTCTGTCTTAGCTATTTC
>Ga0210057_1004082_pt1 | contig 19685 bp, 18 predicted proteins | sample CryGeyCG2114_010_2_FD_183968 | JGI IMG/M metagenome (GOLD analysis project Ga0210057, IMG submission 183968) | Groundwater microbial communities from aquifer - Crystal Geyser CG10_big_fil_rev_8/21/14_0.10 (SPAdes) (version 2) | ecosystem: Environmental > Aquatic > Deep subsurface > Groundwater ...
CACTTTCAGAATCAAAAAATTGTTATTTATTCCACTATCTATTTCACTCATTTGGCCAATCTATTCTACTGTCATACTCTGTCTCAAAAATAAAAACGTGCTCTATACACTACATATACTATTTTCATTCTATACAGCAACTATTATTGCGTATTACTACTTATTAGGTATATGCAATATTAAGCCACAAATATCAGTATATGGAAAACAATAGTATGTATACAACAATTATTCCAGAATTAGTTTCTATTGATACGAATATCACTAAAATACCAGGATTTTATTTATCTGAAAAACTACATTTTTATAAGAAATCTCAGAAAAAAAGTAGATTTCACTATACCATCAAGCGAGACAATACGATTACCATCCCACAAATATTCGATGCTCGCAGCGGCTATTATTTGAGCCATAATAGTAGTTGGTATTACGAACGCCGAACGCCGTTTGGAATGCTAAAGTTTCGTTACAACATGGATAAAAAAGAATTTTACTTTAACAAACTGTACTCATTCATACCTATTGAAATAGGAAATATTTTTCCTGCTGGCCGTCATATTGCCAATCTTATTGGGCTTGAGCTTTTTCTTTCCGGTTTCATAATTATTCGTGCCTGTGCATTTTCTAAAGATGGCATTACATACCTACTCATCGCACCCGGCCTGAATGGAAAGACAAGTATCGTAAATGCTGCTATACAAAATAAGGGAAACTACGTTGCAGAGGACTTGGCAGTATTTGATTTCTCACACAAGTGTATCTATCCAACATCACCAAAAACAAATTTCGGTAGAACTATAAATGACAGCTTATTAAAAACGTTAGATGTAAAACAAACGACTCAAATAAAAAGCAAGGCCAATACAATAATTTTTTATCAAAAAAGTCACACGGAAGTTGCAAATACAAAAACGTTCCTCGATTATGTATTTATGAATTCACTTTTATTTCTCAGTAACCCATTTATACGCTCCTACATTGCAGAGAATTCTTTGTCGAATAAGATACTCAGAAGTATGCAGAAAATTCAAAAAACAAATCTTCAATCAGTGTCTATAAGCAGTAGCACATATAAACTACCATGACGACACAAACAATCAACGAAAACTACTGGGACAAATATAATAAAGGCTACGGCAAAACGTGGAATATAAAAACTCGTTCTTTGCTTTCAAAAAAAGAACTCGGATTTATACAAAAATATATTCCCGATTCACAACGTGCATATATTCTTGACGTAGGGGTAGGTACTGGAAGAATTCTAAACTTCCTAATACATGAGTCAAAAAAAGATACATTCATATACGGTCTAGATGTATCACAAAAAATGGTTGACCATTGCAAAGCAATATTCAAGAAACATATTAAAATTAAAGAAATAGCCCGCATTTCAATTTCTCAAAAGAAGGGCTACTTATTTAATGGCTTGAAATTTGACTTGATCACTGCAATACGTGTACTCAAATATAATAGAGATTGGAAGACGTACATAAAAAAACTGAAAAATAACCTTAGAAAAAACGGCATAATGATTTTTACTATGCCAAATCGAGAGTCGCTCAATGCATTTGCACACTACACTATCCCGTTTTATAAATCAGATTGTAAAGAAATACAATCGGTTCTCGATACTAATAATTTAGAACTACTCGATATACAAACGTTTACACGAATACCTGATGTTTTTTTTGAGCTACCATATCTGAAAAATACCAGATGGTATGGGGCACTTTTAAATAATACTGAGGCATTATTTAAAAAAATATTTGGTACACATAAATTCGGACGAATACTATTTATTGCTGCCAGAAGAAAATGAAAATTAATACTTCAATAATCATACCGGTTCGCAATATAAATGATTATATTCGGCATGAAAATTTACCTGCATTTGCAAAACAATCCTATAGAAATTTCGAAGTCATAGTGCTACCAAACAAATTGCAAAAAGAAGATAGAACACTGCTCACACACTACCCATTTCTGCGCATCATTCCAACCGGTACCATAACGCGCCCTGCGCTGAAAAGAGATATTGGTGTAAAAAATGCAAGTGGTAATATAGTAGCTTTTATAGATGATGACGCTTATCCAAAAAGCAATTGGTTAAAAAATGCTCACGATATCTTTACCAAAGAAAATATTTCATGCATCTGTGGGCCCGGTGTATTGCCGGTACATGCAAACATATGGGAAAAAATATTTGACGAAATTCTGGTGAGTCCAATTGGGAGTGGTGGGTATGGGTATCGCTTTACACAAAAAAAAGCGCGGTTTGTCGATGATTACCCTTCGATGAACTTTCTAATTAAAAAGAAATTATTTCAACATGTTGGTGGATTCAATAATAATTTTTGGCCAGGAGAAGATAGTAAACTCTGTAATGACATTGTCTACAAAGAGCACGAAAAGATACTGTATTCACCAACGGTGGTCATATACCATCACCGAAGAAATAGCCTCGTGCCATACTTACGCCAACATATGCAATACGGATACCACAGAGGCGCGTTCATTGCGGTAGGCGACAAAAATTCTCTTAAGATTAATTACTTCTTGCCGCTCTTATTTCTCCTATACTGTATATCGTTACCGCTATTTCTTCCGTTCTTAACGACTCTCTTTCTGATACCTCTTTTTACGTATATACTTCTCAGTCTTACTATAGCACTCAAGGCATTCTTCAAATATAAAGACATATTCTTCGTAATAGCCATTCCGACTGTCTTATTTCTTACCCATGTGTTATATGGCTATTCCTTCCTGAAAGGTTTAGTTGTGGGTTTTATAAAAAAGGATAAAATATATGGAGACGGGTAATATCCAATATCAAATATCCAATAACCAATAAATGCCAAATGTCAAAGTTCAAAATAAAATATTTGTCGTTTGACATGTAGGCTACAATTTTGATTGAATATACACTCATGGATAAGGCAACTATATATAAAAAGGGTGACATCGAGATACGAGTACTTCGTGCAACGTGCATTGGTGCGGCAACATGTGTGGTATATGCTCCCAGTACGTTTGATCTGGATGATACTAGTATTGCCATAGTAAAAGAAGGGGAGTGGGATTCTTTAGAAAAGATCGTAGCGGCTGCACAGTCGTGCCCCGTTGTTGCGATAGAGGTATATGTGAAGGGCAAAAAAGTGTACCCGAAAGCAAGTTGACACAGGGTGCAGCGTTTGCCATACTTTAAATCGTGGTTAAAACAAAGAGAAAGACTGTGAGAAATCAAAAAACTCCCACAATCGTTGTTGGGTACTTGCCAATAGAATCTAAAAAGGGGACACCTCTTTTGTCACAAAACAGGCAGTTTCAATACTTTAATGCTGCTACCTATATTTATCCTATGGTACCCGCATATGCAGCTTCAAATTTACAATTTCATGGCTACAAAACGTATTGGATGGACGGCATTGCGCAGCAGCAGAAATATGAACAGTGGATGGAAGAATTCGCAAAAACAAATGCAGACTACTTACTCGTAGAAACAAAGTCGCCCGTTATTAAAACACACTGGAAGCAAATTAACGATTTAAAAAAACGTTTTCCAAAAGTAAAACTTATCTGGGTAGGTGACCACGTAACTGCGTTCCCAGTTGAAACGTTTGAAAACAGTACTATCGACTACATCATTACCGGTGGCGATTACGACTTTATGATAGTAAATCTACTCAACCACATCCATAAGGGTGAAGAGTTGGAAGGCGGTGTGTACTTTCGAAAAGGAGACACGCTCATACAGGCAAAGCCAAAAACAACCCATACGCTCAAAAATAAAAAAATAGTCTATTCTACAGGAGCATCGTCACTCAAGCACAATTTAGACTCCCTCCCATTTGTCGATCGCGAACTTACCAAATGGCAGCTCTACGCATATGAAAACGGTAATTACAAATACACGCCAGGTACATACATGTACAGCGGGCGCGACTGCTGGTGGAACCGCTGTACCTTTTGTGTATGGGATCACACCATAAACCCTATCGGCTCTTACCGCAGCTTTACACCAGAGCGGCTTTTCGCAGAAGTAAAACACGTCGTAGATAACTATGGAATCAAAGAAATATTTGATGATGCGGGAACCATGTTTATAGGTCCAAAGTTAAAGAAATTTTGCCAGCTTCTTATAGATAGTGGCTACAATAAAAAAGTACGCTATGGGTGCAATATGCGCTTCAACGCACTCAACCAAGAATACTACGACCTTATGGGTAAAGCCGGCTTCCGTTTTATTCTGTATGGTATGGAGTCGGGTAACCAAAAAACGCTCGACAGGCTCGATAAAGGCACCAAAGAGGCAGACGCTATAAATGGCCCACGTATGGCCAGAAACGCCGGCCTTGACCCACATATCACAATCATGCTTGGCTACCCATGGGAGTCTTATGAAGACGCGCGGCGCACGATTGAAATAGCAAAGTATGCGTTTAAAAAAGGATACTATGAAACCATGCAGGCTACCATAGTAATCCCATACCCGGCAACACCGCTATGGAAACAGTGCAAAGACAACGGTTGGCTCTTAACAGAAGATTACGATAAGTATGACATGCGCGAGCCTGTCATGAAAACACCATTTCCAAAAGAAAAAATCTTAGAGCTTGAGCAAGATCTATATTCTGCATTTATGACCCCACAGTACATCACCCGCAAGATTCTAGGAATACGCAGTGTGCACGACTTTATGTATTTGTTTTATATGGGTAAAAAATTGATTGGGCACCTTCTAGATTTCGACCCAAACCAAACAAAAGTAAACTACTTTTCCTATGCATTTATGAAAAATGCGAGTAGCAAACTATTTGGCCACTTCTTTAAATCTAAAACTACCGTAGATGCTGAAAAAGACGCTATAAAGCTCGTTGATAGTGCGGTAAACCTGTAATCTTTATAACTGAGTGCCTCGTACATTTTTCTCTTTACAAACGCAGTATATCTTGCTTATTTGTTATACTATAAGATAGCATTATGAAAAGTGAAGCACAACACTACGTACCACTGATAAAAGCATCATTGGTTGATGCGATGCGAGGTAAATTATCACGAGTACAACTGAACCATCGGGTTGATAGCGTGCACAACGTGCTAGACGCAAACAAATTCAACGGCATGGTGAGTTATGGATACGCTATTGATGGAATACATACAGAGCCATATAGTAAATACTTTCATGATGTAGAAAGAGCAGTTTCACATGCAACTGGCCTCAGAGGCATGGAGAGCATACTTCGAAAATTGAAACGAGAAAATGGTGGCATTATCCACGCTGCAGATTTTATGGGTAGAGGATTGTTTATACGCAATCATCCCAATTGGCATCGGCACATAACATCGATGACCGGTGTTTCATACGTAGTACCCAACAATGATTGGTGGGACAATACACCCGATAATTCGCTCAATACACAGGTAGTTTCTGCCGATTTATACACATACGAAGGATGGGGAAATCTCGCCTGTGCCATGAAAAGCACAAACATTCCGGCGTTTCAGATAGCCTGGTGCCGACCAGCGGGGCCATTTAACAGATCGGTTGGGCATAGTTGGGATTATATACATGCAGGCGATCTTGATTATCTTATGCTTGATATGACAGACTTTTATGCATATATGCTCGGATATATGGATAAAGAACATTCGCTGCTTCTTACACAGCTTCCTGTACAACTTGGAGCACACAGCAAGAAGGTAGCACACAGCATAAGTGAAGCTGGCTATAACGTGCATATCACAGATCAAACATATCGCTATCAAGACATAACTATGGCCGTCTGGCGGGGATTAGACTAAGTCTGCACGCACGCAATCGCTATACTTCAAAATAGTAATGATCTCTGCGCCTATACCCTATGTGCCCAGGATATGCATACACACTATTTTTTGTACTATGCCTCACGTAAAAAGCGGCTCCGTTATACTCAAGCTCAACTGCCATAAAATGCCGAATGCCAAAGTCATTCGCAAATTCCTCAACTGTTCTATAGACAACTTGGCGAGGTAGTGGAAAATTTGTGGGGTAATAGATAAGTCTACCGGTATCCTTATCTTGGATAAGTAGTGATGACTGATGATTGGGTCTATGGTGCACATCTAGTTGCTCAGGAGTCTCACCATCTTCAAAATAATCAGATGTACCACTTATCGCTTTTATTCCTTCAGAATTAGAAAGAGCTCTCCATTTTTCTGTGTCATCAACCAAGCGCACGTCACCGTTCTCATACACTACTATTGCACCCCTTCTCTGTCCGTGTGGATTCGTTTCCATAAATGGGCGCAGTACTTTTCCGCTGAACATAAATCCGTTATTTGCTACGGGTTCTTCGAATATATCACAATCAAATGTTGGCCCTTGAAAAGATGCCACTGCACCAAGTTCGTAAAGCATAGCATCCTGAGGAGCAAGCGGGTTTGTTGTTAAACCAATATTAAACTTCCAGGATGGTGGAAACAATATAAAACGAACATCAATTTTATATCCAGAATATCGAGTATATCGAAACGGCATATCGTAAGAAACCATTTCAAGCCCCGCATGATCAAGAAAGTCATTTGCTACTTTTGGCCCCTCTAGCGAGTATGTTTCTGTGGTAGATACCGCCAAATGCTTAGCTGCCAGCTTTGCACCACGCCAAAGAGTTTCAGGATCAAAATCACCGTCTTTTATATGGCGAAATATTGTCGATCCAAGTGAAGGACTTCTGTCTATAACCATGGCTTATTATACATAATTTTGCATCATAAATATAGTTATAGGGTATTCATATCTTTTATTTATCCACAATCGCTTAGCCATTTACTTCCGCTATCTTTCATTTGATAAACTCGATTGTAACGAAGCGAAGTACATGATAAGCTGAAAAAAGATGCAAAATAAGTATAAAAGTCTGATTGTATATACACTCTTAGCAGGCATAGTGGTTGCCGGGTTCTTCTTTCGCCTTCAGGGTATTCTCGACAACCACTCATTCTGGTCAGATGAGGCGTTTGTGGCAGGGCTTGGAAGAAATATTCTCCTTGGAAAAATGACTTTTTTCCAGGCAACAAAAATTTTGAATTATCAACCGCTAAATATACTTCTTACTGTAGCGTCGTTAAAACTCTTTGGATTTACAGAGTTTGCTACCCGTTTTCCAATAGTTCTGTTTGGAACACTTGGGATAATCGCTTCATTTTTACTTGCACGAAAATTATCTGATTCGTACGGAGGGCTTCTAGCAGCATTTCTATATGCATTTTCACAACTTAACCTTGCCAATCACACACAGGCAAAACCTCATAGTATTCTCCAAACACTTCTTATATTCGATTTATATTTAATTACTATCTTAGACGCAAGCAAAAAGAAATCTTACATTCATTGCGGCATTATCGTGCTTTCCTTGCTTTCAACGTTGTTTCACATTCTTGGCTTTATAATTTGGTTACCATATATCACTTATTTAGTCACTACCCAAAGAAAAAATCTCTTACAATTTAACTACCAGAAAGCAGGAGTTTCACTGGTTGTTTTACTACTATTTTTATTAACATTTTATTTTACTTCAGGATTAGATAGGTTAAAACAACTCATTGGCCCAGGAGGAATACATATAATTGTTGCGAAAAATAACATCACTTACTTACGAGAAATCTTGTGGAAAAATTATTCGTTTATTACATTACCTTCAATATTTGGATTAATGATAAGTTTCAAAAAGAATAAAGCGGTTGCTATAAGCATTATGAGTTGGGTTCTGGTTTTACTATATTTATGGACGTTCAGGGCATTTCACAACCTTCGCTATTTGCTCCCATTCTTTGGATTATTGTTTGTCTTCTTTGGAGTATTTTGGAGTGAAATTGCTAAAAGGGTATTTAACAAAAGCACATTGTCGGTCTGTTTTTTTGTTGCTGTTATAATCTTTGCGGGAGGATATAAAATTACTAGATTTCCACAAAAATTTTATAATCCAAATCAAGATTTTTATGGTGATGTACAAATTGCCAACTACAAATTAATGTACGGCTTCATCAAAAATAAATATCCAGACATTTCTAGAATTGGTGTATTTAATGATGCCTGGGATGCACAATATTGGTATTTATCTGAAAAAGCTTCAGATGTATATTTTTTAAATCCACTCTCAAAACCCTACTCAAATAATGTAGATGGACATATGGTATATGGAACACTAAAGGATTTTCTCCATGAAAAAGAAAAATTTAAAAAGGGTATTTTGATTGTTGAAGACTGGGATAGCCTATTACCGGATGATATCAAGAGTTATGCAAAATCTAACCTTACGAGAGAATTTAGGACTGACAGCATACCCCAAGCAAAGAATGACCCATGGCCGCTCGAAGTGTATAGTTGGGAAACAAAATGATCATGAAAAAAAAATCCGTATCTGTATTAATTGCTACAAAAAATGAAGGGAAAAACATAGCGCGGTGTTTGAGAAGTTTAAAAAGGCAATCATACCAAAAAAAATATATCGAGATTATTCTTATTGATAATGGTTCTAGTGATAGAACAGTAGAGTATGCAAAAAAAATGGTAGACAAAATATATGATATCTCAAAATACATAAAACAAAACCCAATCCTAAATTTTCGTGGAGCTCAAGTAAACTATGGTTTTGAAAAGAGTGGGGGAGAAATTATTTTTTTTCCGGACGCAGATATGACGTTTAGTGAAACGCTGTTGGAGGAAGCAGTTTTTAAAATAAATCAAAATAAATTTGATGCTTTGTATATCCCAGAAACTATAGTTGGGAAAGGATTGCTTGGAAAAGTAAGAAATTTTGAAAGGAGTTTTTATAATCAGACATCCATTGACGGCCTAAGAATTATAAAAAGAGATATTTTCGAGAAGGTTGGGGGATTCGATATTAAAAAAATACAATTCGGATTCGACGATTGGGATTTAACAAAAAGAATAAAAAGCGTTACCAACAAAATTTCGATTACTTCATCGAGTATTTATCATCATGAGGAAAAAATAAATCTTATTACTTACCTTACAAAAAAATCAAACTACACAGGAGCTTCAAACGGTTATATTAATAAATGGGGAATAAATGATAAAGATGTAAAAAAACAATTTGGTATTGCGTATAGATATTTCTATGTTTTTACAGAAAATGAAAAGTGGAAAAAATTACTTAGACATCCACTAATGGCGTGCTACTTATATATACTTAAATTTTTAGTCGGTCTCGGTTACTTAGTAAATTTAAAAAAATGAAAGACTTAACTTTCAGCATACTTATACCAACATATAATGGAGGGGCAACAATCAGAGAAACATTGCAATCAATAATGAATCAAAACTTTGACAATTATGAGGTAATTATTCAAGATGACAATTCTACCGATAATACAAAGGAAATCATACAATCAATAGGGGATGCTAGAATCAAATTTTTTAATAACACAACAAATCTCGGCTATCCTGCAAATATAGAAAATGGAAGAAAACATGCTAAGGGCGATATACTCTATCTAATGGGTCAAGACGACATTCTTGCAGAAGATGCACTATTAAATACTTATCGTGCTTTTAAGTCTTCGGAGGACATTGGTGCTGTAACAAGACCATACTACTGGTTCGATAAAAATCTACATACTCCAGTAAGAGCAAAAAAACAACTAAATCCTGCAAAAAATGAAACTGTTACTATAACAGACAATTATAATCGGATTATCACTACATTTGCAACATTGGATCAACTGTCTGGATTAGCAATGCGTATTAAATTTATCGACACACCATTTCATCCTGATATTTTTCCATGCCACGTATATCCTTTTGCATCGATTATGAAAAAACATTCAATTATTTTCTTAAAAGATTACAATGTTGCTGTTAGGATTCAAAGTAGTCAATCAAGACATATTTCATCAATATACAATAAATCTCCTGTCCAAAGTTGGGTGGACTTATTTGATGATGTATTCTCCGATAAAAAATTTAAGAGTTTCAGAAAATACATGATAAAAAATTTTGTCGCAAAAAATTATGTTGGTCTTGTACAAATTAAAAATTATGCAAAGTATAAATACTTGCTTAGAGAAGTTTATTTATTAGTAAAATATCGTTGGCAAAACCTATATAATCCAGTGTTCTGGTTTTTTTGCCTTGGAACGATGTTTGTACCTGCAAAACTGCTTATACCACTTGTTGATTGGTACAAAAATAGTATTAATAAGTTAAGAATTGAAAAAATTGAATTTCATGTTGCATCAACTAATTAATAGGTTACACAAATCAAAGTTTGTAGGATTTTTTTTTCACACATTAGATTATTGCCTAAAACAAGAATTGAGTGATTGTAGCTCAGTACTCGATCTTGGGTGTGGTCCATCTTCACCACTCAAAAGCTGTAACAATATTAAATACAGTGTTGGAGTAGAGGCATTCAAGCCGTATTTGCTGAAATCAAAAAATGCAAACATACACTCAAAATATATTTGCAAGAAAATAGAGGATTTAAACTTTGATAGAAATAGCTTTGATGCTGTGATTATGATAGAAGTGCTTGAGCATTTGCCAGAAAAAGAGGGACATAAAATTTTACGACGAGCAGAACAATGGGCAAAAAAGAAGGTAATTATTAGCTCTCCAAACGGTTATATTCATCAAAAAGAACTAGACAATAATATTTTGCAAAAACACCTTTCCGGTTGGGATTACGCAAAAATGAGTAAATTAGGATTTTCATGCCATGGCTTGGCGGGTTTTAAAATTTTTAGAACTGAAAATGAGGATCACACTATGGGTGATGATCTAATGGCAACTATCAAATACAGGCCAAAACCATTGTGGTTCGCTATAGCATCTGTATCTCAAATGATTTCATATTATCTGCCTAAATTTGCGTTCGAAATATTCAGTGTAAAAAAAATTTCTTAGATGAGCATCATAAAGAAACTTTCATTCAAACTAGATTTAATGCTCCTTGCAGCAACAGTTGTAATAATATGTATATTACCTTTCCGATGGCTTCCGATTGGTTATCAAGTGAACAGCGAAGATCAGGGTTTTATGAATTATAATATTCTGATTGCGAAGTCTTATCATGCTTGGACAACTTTTGGTGCTTATGGAAATCCTGCGTCTCCTGTTGATCATGATCTCATTATTCCTAATGGATATTTCTATTTGTTTTTTGAACATATTGGCCTCTCGGCGGATCTCACTCAGAAATTATTCCTATCAGCAATTATGTTTGCACTATGTATTTCTTTCTATCTGTTTGCAGGTCTTTTTACGAAAAAGAGGTATGTCATACTTTTAGCACTATTGTCCTATGTATTCAACTTCTATGTTGCAAGCTCCATTACCTTTTCGGCAAAAATGTTTCAGTTGATACTTACTCCACTTCTTTTCCACCTTACATATAGTTATCTAAGAAGAACCAATGTTCTTTATGTAGCGTTGCATTTCATAACGTTTTTTATCTTTCAAGGAATATTTACCAACCTTACACAGTTACTAAGTCTATTACTTGTATATCCTATTGCCCTTATGTATTTTCATATAAAACATAAGGTCAGAATATTATCCAGTCTAACCAAGTGTATTCCTTTTTTTTTCATACTATTACCAATATTTCTATACCATTATCTGACTTATTATTACTCTCTTGTAATAAATCTATCTGAGGTTATAAAAAGTGTTGAATTTTCTGCACTTTTAAGCCCGGTCAGTAAACTTTTTCAAATAAGAGGTGTTTGGTGGGAAGGTGCTATATTTGACAATATCCCGTATGATCACTGGGCAGGATTTTACAACAGTCCCTATGTGATTTTCGTTTCATATATTTATGTAATTACTATTCTTTACATCTTTTTACTTGGAAAAAAACTGGACAAAGTAAGAATTTATTTCCTTTCTCTATTTATTTTTTATTTTGCACTAGCAAGTGGCACGAAATTCATTCCATCAATATACAGTTGGTTATATCACAACACTTTTATATTTAGCATATTTAGGGAACCTTGGGCAAAATTTACTCCAGGAGTTATATTAATGTTCTCGATCTTTATATTAATAGGACTTAATGATTTAAGTGAAAAAACTGTTAAATATAAAGTTGTATATATCCTTTTACTGATTACAATTCTGATTCGATCTTTTCCATTTTATACATCTTCTTTTTTTGACACATCGGTCGTGAAGTGGAAAACCGGACTTACTTCAGTACCTAGTTATTGGCTAGATTATCAGAAATGGTCACTTTCACACAAGAACGCTACTGTATTGCCGATACCATTTTTTGAGACAAGATTTGATTTTCAGTATGATTGGTACAAAAAAAGAATTGGAAATACAAATACGAATATGGCAGGCATTTTTAGCGCGACACGAACGTTCAGATATCTAGATTCTGACAGTAACCCTTTTTACTTTTATAAATCATTATCTAATAGAAATTTTAGTTTTATTAACCAAAGTAAAATTGACTATGTTCTTGTACAGAATGATGTAAAATCACTTTCGAACAAAAATAAATACTCCTGGCAAAAAGAGGAAATCCAAAAATATATCGAAGATAAGCCTTTCGTAAATTTTTCAAATAAGCTGTATGTATATAGGCTTAAAAAAAATCTCCGTATTAATAGTGTTTATGCGCCAGCTACTGTTGTTATTACAGAAAGTAAGAAAAATATTTATAAAAAAGGAGTATTTTCCAGTCTGCCGAAGAAAAGCGCTATTATTATTAACCAAGATAATAATCTAGTAATAAAGAAAATTTTAGGTGCAAACATTCAATCACTACCCACTATTTCATACCGAAAAATTAGTCTTACAAAATATATAGTAAATATAAACAATGCGAGTAAAAATTTCCTGCTAGTATTAAATGAAACGTATAATCCTAACTGGGTTGGATACCTACACAATAGTAAGGAAATGATTGATGAGTCTAAACATTTACTTTCAAACAACTATGCAAACTCATGGATTGTTGAACCTAATCTACTTTGTGATAATAAAGCATGCCTCAATAAGGGCGAAAAGGGTTATAGTTTTAAGCTTGTTTTAGAATACAAGCCAGAGTCTATGTTTAACAAAATATTTACAATAAGTTTATTTATGTTTATAGTTTCTTTTAGCTATGTGTTTACCATATTTGCTTACAGTTTTCATAAAGAAATTCTTAGGAGACTAACTTGACTAAGTTCTACATATTAAGTAACATCATTTGTAACAGATCTTTATCGGCAGTTATTGTATAGCTCATATAAATATATAATGCATATTTATGGCAAGAAAAACTACTAAAAATAATCCTCTATATAACATGAATTATTATCAATCGATTGAATATGGATTTAGATCTGACCATCGTGCAGACCACATGAGAATACTTGATCTTATCGGTCCAAACAAAGAGGAGAAAGTATTGGAAATAGGTTGCGGCTTTGGAATTTTACTAAACAAGATCCCAGTCACGTATAAAGTTGGTATCGAAACAAATGACATTGCAATTAACGAGTGTAATATAAAGCAATTAAAAGTTGTTAAGGCTGATGCAGAAAAAAAGCTTCCGTTTAAAAATAAATCATTCGATGTTGTTATAATGAACGAGGTAATAGAGCATTTAAAAAACACTGAGTTAGTATTAGACGAATGTTATAGAATACTTACAGATAAGGGTAGAATTATTATTACAACTCCAGCAAAAAGTTTATTCTTTAATAATTCGTCAACTACCCATTTTTCAGAGATGACAATTAATGAACTAAAAAAATTAGTAAAAAAACATAAGTTTAAAGTGGTATCTCACGAGGTAAATGGAATATCTTTTTTATACCCAATTATGGAAAATTTGGTTTTCAGGCCTGCTAGAACAGCAAGAACTTTATTTAAGCAGCAAGAAAAAAGAAAGGGTGTGAATGTAATTGACTATATACATACTATAGCTGATAATACTATATTGAAATTGATCAGTTTTTATAGAAAAAGTTTTCTTATGCTTGGAGTTAACCAATTAATTTATGCAAAAAAATGAGTAAGATTAAGCATATACCAGTATTTAAGCCAAGTTGTACGGATAGGGAAGTGAATGCCGTAACAAATGTATTAAGAACCGGCTGGTGGGGACTTGGTCCCAAAACGGAAGAATTTGAAAATAAGTTCGCCAAATATATAAACGTAAAATACGCAGTGGGTGTAAATAGTGCAACCGCAGGACTAGATTTAAGTCTTAAGGCACTGAATATCTCAAAGGGAGAAATTATCGTTCCTGCGTTAACATTTGCCTCAACTGGTCTCGCAGGACTCTACAACAACTGTAAAGTTATATTTGCAGACGTAGATAGAGAAACACTATGTATTGACCCAAGGGATGTTGCGCGAAAAATTACTAGCGATACTGTAGCAATAATTGTTGTACATTACGGTGGACATCCCGTTGATCTTGATCAGTTTAGTTTTGTTAATCCAAAGACAAAGAAAAAAATACCTATAATCGAAGATTGTGCACACGCAGCAGGCAGCTTCTATAAAGGAGTGCATGTTGGTACTGTTGGTGCAACTAGTTGTTTTTCCTTTCATCCAGTAAAAAATATTGCCACTCCCGACAGTGGTATAGTTGCTACAAAAAACGAAAGGGTCTATAAAAAATTACTTCCCTTGCGGTGGTGTGGAATTGATAAATCTACATGGCAAAGAGTTGGTAAAAAGTACAACTGGGATTACATTATCAATACAGTCGGCTATAAGATGCATATGAATGACGTAGCTGCTGCCTTAGGCATAGTACAGCTATCAAGGTTAAAAAAAATGAATGCGAGGAGAAGACAAATTAGAAATCTATACGATAAAGGTCTTGCTAAACTAGATTGGTTGCAGTTGCCTGTCGAAAAAAAATGGGCTAAATCCTCTTGGCATTTATACGTAGTGAGATGTAAAAAAAGAAACGAGCTTATGGATTGGCTTAGTAAACGTCATATCGAAACTACGGGACACTATAAACCGTTGTACTATTATCCGATATTTAATAACAAACACAATACGCCAATTACAGAAAAAGAGTGGAAAAAAATTGTAGTATTACCCATGTTTCCCGAGCTAACAAACAAAGAAGTGCAGTACATAATAGATGCTGTCGTAAAATTCTCCCCTCATGCATAATACTAAAAACAGTCCGAAGGTATCAGTGGTAATACCTTCCTATAACAAAAAGGTAGAGTTGCTTGCATGCCTCAAATCTGTTCAAAATAATTATTACCCAAATCTGGAAGTAATAATCGTATTGAACGGCTGTGTAGACGGTTCCGAAAGTGCAGTCAGAGAACAATTTCCGACATATAAAACTATCCTTATAAAGGAGGGTCTGGGTTCTGCAGAAGCAACAAATGTTGGCATTAAGCATGTTTCAAAAGACTCTGATTATTTGTTTCTATTGGACGATGACACAGTTTTAGAAGCAAAGACAATATATGAGCTGGTACATGCAATAAATGACAAAAAAAACTACGGTGCAGCCTGCGCAAAAGTCGTTTATTACGAGAGTCCAAATACAGTACAATGGGCTGGTGCATCTGTCGGCCTACTTACAGGCATTAATTACATGAATAGTGGGCCTGATGATGGAAGATTTGACAAATCAATAGACACTGAGGGGGGAATAGGCGGTACTGGAATAATAAAAATGAATGTAGTTAAAAAAATTGGCTACTATTATGACAAGGCTTATTATTATTACTACGAGGATCCTGATTATGCAATGAGAATAATTAAGGCCGGATATAAGATCAGATATGTGCCAACTGCAAAAATTCTCCATAGAACACCTTTGTTAAGTAAAAGCGAATGGAAGAAAAGATGGTTTGAAAGAGCCTATTGGGTAGCAAGAAACAAAATTATTTTTATGAGAAAACATTCAAAATTCTTTCCTTTATTTGTACTAATTTATCCTGCGTGGTTAGCTTTATACACCTACCAATGCATTCGCTACTTTAGTTTTAGAGCAATGTTGAACTTTTATCATGGTATCATCGATGGTTTTAGGTGGTCACTATTTGATTATAAATATATTAATATAAACAAACATGAAGGATAAAATAATAAATAAACGTGTAGAAGCTTTTTGGAATATGAGAGGAGCTACCTATTCTAAATCATGGCAATCTGTTGCAAAAAAAAAGTTAAGCAACATGGAGACTGATTTTGTTGAAAAAGCAATCAAAGACAAACTTAATACATCAAAAAAGAGAATGATAAAAACATTAGACATCGGGATTGGTATAGGTAGAATAAGTACGAAAATACTTAAATATAATGTGAGCCACTATGGTATAGATATATCTAAAACAATGGTTAAGTATTGTAAAGACAGGTTTAGTAAGAATAAAAAGGTAAAAAAATTTCAAGTTCATGACATTTTAAACCCACTACCAAAAGACTTAGGCACATTTGATGTGGTATCGGCAATTAGAGTCTTGTCATTTTCACCAAAATGGGAAAGACAACTTCGACATATATATGCTGCTCTAAACAAAAACGGGGTTTTGGTTTTCACATTTCCGAACAGATATTCGACCACATTTCTAGCACACCTTGTACACGGAAATCATTTGGGTGCATATGAAGGAAGCTATGAAGAATTAAAAAATGGCCTTGAGAAAATTGGTTTTAAAGACATTAAGATAACAGGTTTTAGTAGATTGCTTGACACAATATACGATATGTGTAATAGCGAATTTTCGACAAGAATGATTTTTTCTACTGAAAAATTGCTAGAGATGGTATTTGGTAAGACACTCTTCGCTAGATTATTTTACATAACGTGTAGAAAATGATCATATATGCAGAAGAAGTTAATTTAAAACTTGCCTCTTTTATTGCAAAAAAAATAGCAAAGACAAATATTAGACCCATCTACATAACTGTTTTTAGATTCATAATTGCGGTCCCGTTGTGCATTTACTTTTTTAGTCATAGTAGTTATATATATAATGTTGCAGGTTTAATTGTATTTATATTATTGGCACTTTTTGATTGGATTGATGGAGAACTAGCTAGGATTTATAAATTACCCAACTCAACAAAACCACTCGGAAAACTCATCGACCATACGTTCGACAGAATTATAGTGCTTGTAGTAATCGGTACGCTACTGTATGCAAATGTTTATTCACACATGAATCAAAGTTGGATTTTGGTATCTATACTTTTTCTTACTTCATATTTTTTCTTCACCACTATTCTTAATGATTTTGATAAAAACTTCAGCTTGGATTTTGATTATTATTCAAAAGTAGAAAGAGATACGTATAAATTAACTAAGAAAACAACTTTAACTGATGAGGCTTTTTTGCATTTAATTGATGTGCGTAGAAACTCTATTATTAGGTTTTGTTTTACAATCAGTTATCCTCTTTTTTTGGGCATTGTGACCAATACACTTTTTCTAACATTTGCTTTTATCACTACGATGATGATTGTAAGATCTATTGGGCTTCTCTATATTGAATATCGAGTACTTCGAGCTTATGGAAATACACATGAAATATCTCCAGTTATCAAGGTTCTACGAAGTAGATTTGATAAACGATTTCAAGAAAACTAAGAGATGCGCTTTAACTTTTCTGAACTGATAAACAATACATTTCAGTGGGGAAAATCAAGTAAAAGAAAGCTGTTATTTCTCTTTACACTATTTTCGATTTATAACTACCTATTTATATCCAAATCTAACTCCGGGGTTATTCTATTAATCTTAGTCAGCCTGTGGTGGCAAAATATGAATATAAATAAAAATGGTGCACAGATTACTTTCCTTTTCGCAATAGCATTACTTGGTTTAACTAGCATTTTACTTATGTATAACAGTGAAGTCTTTGCTGAAAAAGTATCTATATTTGCATTTATGATGTTAATGGTCGGAACTATTCAAAGGATAGTTGAGATTAAATATAAAGATACAAATTTACGTGACTATGATTATTATCTGACGATTTTTATTCAATATAGATTTGTAAGAATCGTGTTAATTAGTATTGGAAAACTATCACACTATATAAATAGAAAAATTGCTAGATTCATCAATTTCTATTTCAATACAGTGCCAACTAGAAAAATAGATCATTTGTTCAATGGAATTAAATTTACGTTTCTGGTAATAATCATAATCTATATATATCTTTTGTCGTCCAACTTAGTAACAAGAATGAATCGTTATATTGCAGCTGAAAGAGAAAAACAATACAGAATATCACTTAACCCAGTAATTAGTAGTATAGAACCATTAATCGTTTATGCTGCCAATAAAGTAGTCATATATGGAAAAAACTTTGGTTGGAAAGAGAAAGGATCCAGTCTTGTTATGAAGGAAGGTGGAAAAACAGAAAAAGTCGTAACAGAGCTTTGGACAGATTCGAAAATTATATTTGTTGTTCCTCTTGATTGGAAAAATAAAACTGCATATTTCTGGATTAATAAACAAGTAAGATGGAATGGTAAAATTATTACTACAAAAAGTATGCGCGTCAGCATAAAAGTTATACCCAGAACAAGTCAAAAAGTTAACAATACACCAGATGATGACGCTTATTTCGAACAGCTCAAAACGTTATCACCAGAAACGTTAAAAATAAATGGTTATGAATAAACAGCAGCCCTATACATTAACCATAGTAATCGGTACTCTCAATAGGCCAGAAAGAGTACTGAAACTCCTGCGCGAAATATCTATTCACATACAGCAAGGCGTTGAAGTGTTGGTAGTTGATCAGTCTTCAAATGAAAACTACTATATGTTGCAAGGAAGTTTTCCAAAAAAGAAAAATTACTTCCTCTATCATTTTGACAAACCAAACACGTGCAAGTATTTAAATTTTGGATGGAAAAACGCACATGCACAGATCGTACTATACCTAGATGATGATGTGACCATAACAGAAGATACGATACAAGAGCATATAAACAGATACAAAGATCTTACCATCATGGGCGTTTCTGGCAGAGTTATAAATGCAAAAGAAAAATTAATACAGAGTTCTTTAACAGGCAAAATACTTTGGTACGGAGCGCAGTTTATAAAGAATTTTTCCGCGACAAGAAGAAAATATGTTGATTTTCCCTATGGATGCAACATGTCGTTTAGAAGGGAAGTGTTAGAAAAAATTGGTGGTTTTGATGAGGGTTTATCACCACCAATTTATGCCTACAATGAGGTTGATTTAGGCTATCGAATTAACAAAAAATGGAAGAATTCTATAGTATTTGAGCCAAAAGCACTTGTGTATCACCAGCAATCAAAGGAAGGAGGAACAAGAGATAACTTTTCCAAACAAGAAGTATTCTACAGTACTCAGTTTAATTATGGATATTTTTTGGCAAAAAATTATTCTTGGTATCAGAATATAATTTGCTTCTTAAGAAGGTTACCATATCAGCTTTTAAAAGAGCGAAATGCAATTTTTCCTATACTTAAAGGGTATATCTACGGCAAACGGGCAAAAGTAAGGCGTATTACTTCTGGTGCAATATTGCTAGTCAGTAGCATTATTTTTCTAACCACTCTTGCGCTTCATTTTCACAACGCCCTGTTGTACATGCCCGATCATGGATTTGACGGAGCGGGGCATGTGTATTATGCCCAGTACATAGCACAACACGGTAAGCTACCCGATCCAAACCACTGGGAAACACATCAGCCGCCGCTGTACTACATAAT
>Ga0210057_1004084_pt1 | contig 19684 bp, 23 predicted proteins | sample CryGeyCG2114_010_2_FD_183968 | JGI IMG/M metagenome (GOLD analysis project Ga0210057, IMG submission 183968) | Groundwater microbial communities from aquifer - Crystal Geyser CG10_big_fil_rev_8/21/14_0.10 (SPAdes) (version 2) | ecosystem: Environmental > Aquatic > Deep subsurface > Groundwater ...
CACTTCTTCGGCCAATCCTAATGTCAACCCAAACCGGATCACCAACGTCACCGCCAGCAACTTGACTAAATTCACCATCACCCCACCAATCATTCCATCTTTCATAGAGTCGATACTAACACACGTCCTATCCTCTCTCCACCGCTTTCAGTTTCCGGTACTGACTCACCACCAGTGCTGTCGCCAATACCAACCCAATAAACACCCCAATATCATCACCCACTGCTTCCTTATCCGCCATCTCTACAAGTATTGCTCCAAACTTAGTCACCAGTGCCAGCACCACCAACACCATTGACTTGTTAGACCTGTCACTTGGGTTCTTCTGGTACCAATATGCCGCTACCGCTCCCAAAATCAAAAATATCAAATCATCAATCTTATCCAGCACGTCATCTTCCATTAGTATCTCCGGCGCCAACGCCACCCCCATAATCCCCAAAAATGACCCTACAAAAAAGTTTAACTTCACCCACCCTTCTTTCATAACTCCATCATATAAACCCTCTCACCATCCGTATGTATCTCCCCTCACAATCCATCCTTCTTACTTGTCTGCAGCCCTCACCAGTAGTGTTGCTGCAAATAGACTCACCGATACTCGCTCTAGTCCCCCATAAACTTCCGGGGCAATCCCCGACACCTCCACCTTCGCAAAATGCCTCCTCATCATCCCTTTCAACTTCCCCACCGAAAACAAGTTAATATGCGTCGGGTCATGATGAGCACTAATTTCCCTACCCAAAACAAATCTGAGCCTATCACTTATTAAGTATGCATTTGGCACCGACACCAGCAACACTCCGCCAGGTACCAACCACTCCCGTGCCTTGGCCACTACATTGTGAGGATAATACACATGTTCCAACACTTCTCCCATCACCACCACATCAAACTTACCAGCAAATTTCCACTGGCCATAAATATCCATATGTTTCGTGGCTATCTTCAACCTCACCCTGGCTTTCCCCAGCATCTTTGCATCAATATCCACTCCGGTCACTTGATTGCCTTTCACAAAATACTTTGTTAGTGACCCGTCCCTACACCCCACATCCAACACTCTCTTACCCGTACCCACATTTCTCCTAAACCACTCTCCTCTCCTTTCCCCTCCCATAGTAAATCCACCTCTACCACCACAACCATTATGGTTTTCGTACATCGCCTGCAACTGCTTACCCATTTTATCTTGATCTCTCCTGCTACTCTCTATTTGCTTCCACCAAAGCTAATCCTGTCACTTTCTCTATTTTATCTCGCCGCACCTTCACTCCAGCTTTACTCACCTCTACACTAAACCCCTGCTCTTCCAAAAACTCCACTATCCGTGGCAAGCTATTCTCCCCCACTCCATGAAACTCCATCAGCATCCGCCTTACCTTCCGGATCTTCTGTCCCGCCGCCAGCAACACCTTCATCTCCACTCCCTCAATATCCATCTTCAGTAGGTCCACCTCCTGGTCCAAGTAGTCAACCAGTGGCCGTGTCGGCACCCGAAAGCTCCGGCTGTACTGGCTCCGATTCCACGCTCCCTCTATAAACCCACCGGTGGAATACCAGCCATCATCCGACTTGTCTACATAAAAACTCTCTTCCCCCGCACTCACTCCCAACGCCACTTCCTCCACCTCCACTCCTTCCACCAAATTCTCAAACAAATTCTTCCGCAGTATCTTGATCACCTCTGGGTTGGGCTCAATCGCCAGTATCCGAGCCTTGGGCGAAAGCATCTTAAAGTATAAGCTCGCCAAACCAATATGCGCTCCCGCATCAATAATGTAAGGATCAGCTTTGTCAAACTCAGTGTAGTAGCAATGCTCCCCAAAAATCTCCCGCTTAAGGATATGAAATTCCTTGCTGTTCTCAAAATATATGGTGTAGTCCTTGATCCTCGCACTATCCATACCCCTATTCTACTCTACCCAACTTCACCCCGATTTCCCGTCAATTCCATCACTCCTATAACTTTGCTTCACAAATAGTCCCACTGACACTGCTGCTTCACTGCTTCCAAGGTCCATCCTTCGAAGCAGGTATCAAAATGTATCAATCACCATATGCTTGCAAGGAGCATCCTTAGAAGCATAAAATTACAAGTAGATGCCCTACAAAAACGTCATCAAAACGTATGTCTCTGATGGCTACTACCACGTCTACAACCGTGGTGTTAACAAACGCCGCATCTTTACTACTGCCAAGGACTATAAGACCTTCCTTTCCTATCTCAAAAGCTATCTCTCTCCACCCCCACCTCCAATCGCCACCAAAACCTTTGTCATTTCCACCAGACCAGAAACCTTCATTGCGGTTCCCTATCAACATAAAAACTACTACCAAGAGATCGAGCTCGTTGCCTACAGTCTCATGCCCAACCACTTCCACCTTCTCCTCCACCAGCAAACATCTGACAGCATCGCCAAATTTATGAAATCACTCTCAACTAGATATGCCACCTACTTCAACCGTTCCCACCACCGCATCGGCGGTCTCTTTGAATCTCACTATAAAGCCGCTCTTGTCGATACCGATACTTACCTTCTTCATCTCTCCCGCTACATCCACCTCAATCCGTCTGGTCTCTTTCCCTGTCTAGAAGATGCCTTCTCATCCTACTTTCGATATTTGGGTATCAGCCACACCTCATGGATCAAACCCAAAATTATCCTCGATTTCTTCAAACGATCTGACCAATTTATTACCCTCAAACACACTACCTACAAAAATTTCGTCGAAGATTACCAACTCGACAGTCTTTCCCTCCTCAATAATCTAGCCCTAGATAACTAACCCAAACAAAACATATCAAATCCAATTGCTTCCAAGGTCCATCCTTCGAAGCAGGTATCAAAATGTATCAATCACCATATGCTTGCAAGGAGCATCCTTAGAAGCATAAAATCATGACCGTTCACAGCCTCTCCCACTACTCCACTCCCCTCAAACTCACCCTCGTCATCCTCATCTGCCTCTTTGCCATCAGTCTGTTCAAACACCTTTCCTACCCTCTCCTTTGGAATGACGAGGCCGAGACTGTCATGTACGCCACCCGCATTCTCCGCTACGGTTACCCCCAGATCGACGACGGCCACAACTACCTCTATCAGCTCAAACACCCAGATACCTCTCTGGGCATACAACCCACTACCGGTGCCTACATCGGCACCACTTGGGGCCACTTCTACTTTGCCACCATAGGTGTCGCACTTGCCAACCACGTCACCGATATCTACACCAAAACCGCCCTCATCCGTCTCCCCTTTGCCATCATCGGCTTCCTCGCAGTCCTCCTCTACCCCCTCCCATTTGTCCTACTATTAACTAAACGCTATCCGCTAGACGCTAATCACTCTCAACCACCACTTAGGTCAATTAGGCTTGCCCCGTTAGTTTTCCGAAGTAGGAAACGGCTAAATCAGCCGTCTGCCAACCATCAAAAAACTTTACTGGGGTTAATTAGAATAATTAGGTCAATTCCCCCCACTTTCTATCTCTTCCTCATCTCCTACCTCCTCCTCGAACTCCTCTCCATCTCCCTCGTCCTTCACCTTAGAGAGGTCCGCTACTACAGCCTCTCCCTCTTCCTCTACGCCACCTTTACCTATTTAGTCATCAGTGCTCAGCTCTCTTCATCCATTAGGTCAATTAGGTTAATTGCTCTTACTCTGATCCTCATCCTCGCCTTCCACACTTTCTACCCCACCTATTTCATCCTCTCCCTCACTCTCATCCTCTTCACCCTCATCACCACCAAACCCCACCAATTACCATCATGTGACCATCGCATTACGCCAGCTCAGCGAGCATATTACCACTGTATTACCCCTCTCTATCTCAAATCTCTATCCCTATCCCTCCTTCCTATTGCCTTATCCCTAGTTATTGTCATCCCCTCTATTCTCTTCTTCCACACCTTCACCATCGCTGGAGCCATGTCCTCCTACTTTAATTTCACCCTCACTACCTACCGCGACAATCTCTACCACATCTTCTATTACTTTGCCCGCTACGACTTCCTCATCCCCGCCCTCCTCCTCAAACTTGTTGTCATCCGACATCTTTGGGTCAACCACCACCATCCTCAAACCCTCAAACCACCAATTTCCAAACGCCAAATTTCTGATGCCCACTACCTACTACCTACTACCTACTGCCTACTTCTCTTCCTCACCCACATCCTCATCATCGCCCGCACCCCTTTTTGGTTTGAGCGCTATGTCATCATGGTCCAACCACTCATCTCCATCAGCATCGTCACCGACCTCTTCTTTCTCACCACCCACCTTTCCTTCTCCAAACTCAAATCCCAACTCGCCCTCCCCGTAGCCCTCACCGCTCTGCTCATCTTCAGCCGCTACCAGCTTGTCACCAACCACATCTACGAGCTTACTTATCAGTATCAAGGCCCCATTGACTACCTGGTCACTTACATCCAAGACCACTCCCCCCACCCCGAATCTCTCACCATCGCCACCAATTTCGAGGAAGATAGCCTCATGTACTACCTCGGCTCCCGAGTTATCATCGGCTACGCCCAGGCCCACCTCGCCGCAGACATGTCCCAAAACCCCGACCTGATCATCATTAGAAAAGACACTGGTGGCGACCACGACCTCACCCCATTTACCACCTTCCTCTCCCGCGCCCTCTACCAGCCCATCAACTTCCCCATCTATGACTACCCCATCAACAACAACCCCGCCCTGTTTATCTCCCGTCCCCACCTCTTCAAAACTCTCTACACCGATAACCCCCAAGAGCAGCTCACCCTCCTCGTCCGCTCCGACCTCTATCCCCTCTTCTCACCCTCCCCCTAATCCCTATTGCCTATCCCCTAACCCTAATCCCTATTCCCTCTTGCCTATTGCCTATTGCCTATTGCCTATTGCCTATCTTCCCTGCTACTCTCTCCCTATGCCAGAGCCATACTACCTTGAATACCTGGTCAGGACCGACCAATTCCCTCAATCCATCTACCACCAAGCCAAACACGATGAGGTTCGCCGTCTCATCACCGCCCTCCCCAAAGGTGCCCGCATCCTCGACGCCGCCTGTGGTATCGGCCACATCACCGCCCCGTTCGCCAAAGACTATCAAATCATCGGCTCGGACATCGAAGCTCCTGCTGCTACCTATGCCCACCGCCACTACGGCGGCTCCTACATCAACGGCGACCTCTACCACCTCCCCTTCAAAACCAACTCCTTCGACCTGATTCTCTACCTGGACGCCATCGAACATCTCTTTGACCCACCCGCTACCCTCAAAGAACTCCGCCGCGTCCTCAAGCCCCGCCACCAAATTATGATCTGCACCATCAACTACGCCAATCCCTTGTGGTTTATCCTCGAAAACACCTGGCACCGCCTCTTTGCCGGCCCCTGCAAGACTTACTCCAAGGATGTCCACCCCAGCCGCTACACTGGACAAATGATGCTGGAACATTGCCAGCCCTACTTCAAAACCATTAGCCTCACCAAACAAATCCTCCAGATGGAACTATTTTACTTAGGAGAGAAGTAGGTACAGCTACAATGGCTCCAATTTCTAATTGCTCTAATTAACCTAATCAGATCCCCAGCACGAATTTCCAAAAAATTAGATTTTTGCCATTGTTTAGGTCAATTAGAATAATTAGATGAATTAGGTTAATTCTCTTCCTCCCTTCTACCTAATCCTTTTCCCCATTTGCTATACTCACCCCATATGTTTTCCAAGTTCAAACTCCTCAGTCAACAAAAGTCCAACCTTGTCTTTGACTTTGACAAAACCATTGCTCAAATGGAAATCGACTGGTCTGGTTGGCATCTAGGCATTGCGGATATCTACACCAAATTCGACACCAACCACGGTTATAAAAGAGGCAAAAATCCTCATGAATCATACAACGAATTAGCCGCCACACACGGTAAAAAACTAATTAATGCTGTTCAGAAATTTGTCTCCGATTACGAGAAAAAATACACCACCGGCTTTACTCCAAATCCTAAGTTAGTTGCCTTTATCAAAGCCAATTCATCCAATCGCATGTATATTTATTCATCCAATTCGCGCTACATCGTCGAACTAGGTTTACAAACCCTTGGCATCACCACCTCCTTCGATCAAATCATTTTCAGGGACGACGTAGACAAGGTAAAGCCAGACCCAGAAGGTTTTTACTTGATCAATAATTTTAACCAGCAAAAAGAAAGTTTCCTTATGATCGGTGATAGCAGTGGTGACCAAATAGCTGCCCAACAAGCAGGTATAGACTTCTTCAAATGCACCTATTTCGAAACGTACGAATTCTCAGGAGATTCCTAGTAAATTGCCTCATCACTTCTGTTTTTGGGAGCCTGGTATTTAGACATTGGGATTTGTTTAGAAATTAGATCAATTAGAAATTAGGTTAATTCTCTACCTCCCTTCTACCTAACCCCTAAACCCTATCATGTATTGTACCCACCCATCACCTCAACTCCAACACACCTACCACCGCACCCGCCTCTATTACTGCCCCGCCTGCCACCTCACTTACTCTTCCAGAAAAGCCCCCACCTTCAACTCCCAAAAGCTCTACCGCCATTACTATCACAACCAAGTTAAGCCCGGCCGCTTCCGCTTTGGCCTCGAGCTGGTCATCAAAGCCTTCCGCCTCTTCCGCGCCCTCAAAATCTACACCATAGTCAACTTACCTCAGCTAATATCTAGTCTTTCATCAAAAGATTTCACCAAGGGTGGCGCAGCCAGGGGGACCCCCAAGAAGGGGCCCCTTGTGGGTGTTCTTGGGGGAAAGGCTGCGACAGGACCCTGGAATTCTGTAACCAAAACCATTCTCGACATCGGCTCCGGCCGCGGCTATCAGCTCTACTATCTCAAAAAATATTTTGGCTACACCCGTGCCGTCGGCACCCAGCTCGACCCTGCCGCCTACCACTTCTCCAAGCACCACCTTGATCTCGAGATCTACCCCAAAGACCTCCTCAAACTTCGCCTCAAACCCAAGTCTTTTCACATCATCAGCCTCTGGCACGTCCTCGAGCACCTAGAACACCCCGAAAAATACTTCAACAAAATTCGCTCCCTGCTTACCCCTGGTGGCACCCTGATCATCGAGGTCCCCAACCTCAACTCTTGGACCTCCCGTCTCACTAATGGCTACTGGCTCGGCCTCGACCTTAAGTACCATCTCTACTTCTTTACCACCGACTCTCTCACTCGCCTCCTCACCAAGTACCACTTCAAAATCCGCTCCTTCCACACCTTCTCCCTCGAATACTCCACCTTCATCTCCGTCTCCAGTCTCGTCAGCCGTCTTACCCACACCGACCACCTTATCTTCGCCTGGGTTCAAGGCAAACGCATTCCCACCTCCACTCTTATCACCCACCTCACCCTCTTTGTCCTCCTCACCCCCATCTGTTTCCTCATCAACCTCGCCCTTTATTACTCAAACCGCGGCGAAGTCCTCCTTATCACCGCTACCAAAACCTCCTAGCCTCCCATCCATATAACTTTTATAATGGTTATAGCTGTTATAACTTTTATATTTATTATGTTTTCTGCCCTCAAAAACCTCTTCGCCTTCATCCTCATCCTCACTATCCTCGCCGTCCCTACCACCCTCTTCCTGGTCAAGTTCGACAACGTCATTCCCGCGGGCTCAATCATCAAACGCCAATTCATCCACTACCCCATTCTCGTCCAGCTTGCCCACCTCAACCAACCCGGTGACTTCAGATATCTCTACCTTAATAGCTCTAGTTCCACCATCAACGTCAACATCGTTTATGCTGCTTCTGTTACCCCAGACCCCAAAGCCCCAGACTGGATACAGCAAATGATCAACCAAACCACCGGCAAAGATGCCCACATCTTCCTTTCTCCCACTCCCCTCCCCAACTCATACGACTTCTACTCAACCGCCGACCTCAATCAAATTTGTGCTGACCTTGCCTCCACTCACCCCCAGTCCCCTTTTGTTAACATCGTCTACCTCACCACCTACGCCGACAAGCCTAGCTATGCCGGCCTAGTCATCCACGCTGATACGCTGTTTATATTTGAACAAGGCCTCCACAGTCTCACCTCCAGCGCCACCCAACGCACCCGCCTCGAGCAATCCACTCTCATGCACGAATGGGGCCACCTCCTCGGGCTCGAGCACACCGACCTAACCGACTGCATCATGGCCTCCTCAGTCGACGTCTACCAAGGCAACTCCGCCTGGAAAAATCACATCCCCACCACCTACTGCTGGACCGAACTCGACCAGCTTAACTCCATCAAACAATAACATTATTTTTAGGTCAATTAGAATAATTAGGTCAATTAGGTCAATTTTCTATTCCCTACTGCCTAACCCCTATACCCTATTAACTTCCACGCTTCCTCCACTCTCTTCGTCCGCATCAGCTCGTCTCGCAGTTTAGCCGACCCCCGGAACCCCGCCAAGTACACCTTATAAAACCGCTTGATCCGGTCATAGTGTTTTGCCTCCCCCCACGTTTCCTCCCACAACTTTAGGTGATACCGCAATAGCTCCAACCTCTCGGCCTTACCATGCCGCTTCGTACTCTCCGCCCCAAACAGCCACGGGTTCTCAAATATCCCTCTGCCTATCATCACCCCATCCACTCCATACTGTGCTACCTTCTCCATAGCCTCCGCCACGCTCTTCACGTCCCCATTGCCAATCACCACTGTCTCTACTCCCAACCTATCCCGCACCGCCACCACCGAGCCAATCGCTTCCCAGTTTGCCGCCACCCGCGACATCTCCTTGGTCGTCCGTCCGTGCACCGAAAGCGCCTCTATCCCCTGCCCTAGCAAAAACTCGCTCCACTCCTCCACCACATTCTGCGTGTATCCTAACCTAATCTTTACCGATACCGGTATCTGTCCCTGTACCCCCGTCTTCACCGCTGCTATCAATTCCCCTGCCAGTGGCCAATTCTTCACCAATGCACTCCCCGATCCTCGAGCCATAATCGACTTGTCCGGGCACCCCATATTTATATCCACCCCGTCAAACCCCAACCCCACCGCCAACTCTCCCGCCGCCTCATAAAGCGCCGGTGTCCCGCCCCAAATCTGCAGCACCAGCGGCCGTTCATCTTCCGTATACTCCAAATTCTCCACCATCTTGTAGTATCCCCGGCTATACAACTGCTCCACTCCAGTAAACTCCGAGAAAAACACATCCGGCGCCCCTGCCCGCACCACCACCTGCCGGAACACCGTATCCGTCACTCCCTCCATCGGTGCCAAACACATAAATGGTCTTGGTAGTTCTTTCCAAAAATTTCCCTTTCCCATATAAATCTACCCGCTTTTACTTTTTACTTATAGCTTTTCGCTTATCTCCCGCACCGTATTTTACCCCACCCCATTAGAAGCGCCCACTTCTAAGCGGAGCCATTCCCCCAACTCTCTAGCTGAATTCTCTAGCTGCCACCGTATTGTTCACTAATTTCCCCAATTGGGATTTTTTTAGGTCAATTAGACTTGCCCCGTTAGTTTTCCGAGAGAGGAAACGGCTAAATCAGCCGTCTTCCAACCATCGAAAAACTTTACTGGGGTCAATTAGAAATTAGGTTAATTCTGCCCCCCGCTTCGGCCCATAGATTCTCGTAACGAGCTTGCGAGTGAAGACCCTGAGTACCCGAAGGGCTTTACTCTCCTCTACACTCCTTTAAAGGATATTACAGGAAGCTATAGGACTATACAGAACCCCAGCCCCCCCACCCACTCCAACCTATAGATTTCTCTAAAATCCTGTAAATTCCTCTAATAATTCCCCCACCCCGCCTTCCGACTTATCCTCGCCTTCTCTATCTGATACCCCTTCCTTTCCTCGCCCAACTTCTTCTCCAACGCCACCACCAACTTCCGCAGCAGCCAATCCGACTTGTTACACAACTCCACCATCATCTCGTACGTCAAACTTCGTCCGTTAACCTCCTTTAAACTCCTATAACCTCCTCTATTCCCCTGTAGCTTAAACTCCAGTATCCTCACCTGATTCTCCGGCACCTTTACCCATTCGCCCCACTCCCCTAGATCAATCCCCAAGTCCGCCAAGTTGCTTCCCTTCACCGACCGGATAAATCCATCCTGATAGCACTTATTAATATCCCCATGCACCTCCGCCAAAGACCCCTCCGAGAACCCCAAAAACTCCAAGTACTCACTGGTCGTCGCCCGCCGGTAACCTTCCTCCACATTGCTCACACAAGACCTGGCCGCATCATCCAACTGCGTCTTGGTCCGGTACTCGCCCTTTGGCAGCGTCTCGGTAAACTTCCTCACCAGTATCCGTAGCAACACCAAATTACTCCATTGCACCAAGAACCGAAAGCCTTTTGCTGATTGTCCCACCCGCGACCGTGCCTCAGTTTTCACCGGCCGCCCCAGCTCCCACATAGTCTTAATCGACAAAAACCGGCCCACCTGGTCCGACGTCAACCCACCCAAATCACAATCAGGAAAATCATCAGGCATGCTACTCCAATCAGGGTGATCCACATCAACAGACTCCAAGAACTTCACCAAGTCCATACCTAAAGGATACTAAAGGAATTTACAGGAATCTACAGGAATTTATATTCCTCTACTCTCATAATGTCCTTCACTCTCCTTCGCCTCGCCGAAGCTTACTAGCATAGGCGGGTATCACCTCGCCGAAGCTTACTAGCATAGGCGGGCATTCTCCTTTACCTTCCTCTATCCTCCTTTATTTATGGCTACAGGGCCATAGTCTACTGCCTCTCCCCTATCCTCCATTCCCCCAACTCTCTAGCTGAATTCTCTATCTGAATTCTCTATACTGTTTCTATGCTGTCTCGCTTACGGTATTTTTTTCAGTATCTGGTGTATCTCATACGTCTTGGTGGATGGAAGCTCCGCCACCCCCACAAACCCTCCTCCAACCCAAGCCATCCTCCGAGGTTGCCGCATGGCATCCTCGGACGGTTGGCTGGTTCCACTCGGATGGCTGGCTTTTATAACCGATATAAAAGCTATAACCGTTATAAACGTTATCTCTTCTTAGCTGCTGCTTTCGCTCTCCCCACCCTCTTGGTCCTCTCCCTCTACCTCTCTCGCTCCGCTCCGCCTGCCTTGGCTGGCTGGTTCGACGATGCCTGGGCCTACCGCAAAAAAATCCCCGTTACCAACGCCGACACCACCGACCTTACCGACTACCAACTCGGGCTTACCCTCGACGTCTCCACCCTCATCACCGACGGCAAAGTCCAAGCCGACTGTGACGATCTCCGCTTCACCTCCGCCACCGGCCAAGAACTCAACTATTGGATCGAACCCGGCACCTGCGGCGCCTCCACTATAGTCTGGGTCAAAGTCCCCACAGTCCACCAGTCCGGCACAGACATCTACTGGTACTACGGCAACCCCTCGGCCACCAGCCGCTCCTCCACCACCGACACCTTCATCCGCGACATCCCCTCCGCCGCCGTGGCCTGGCCCCTCGACGACACCACCGCCGACCAGTCCTACGCCCGTGTCCTCAATCCAGCCCTTTCCCTCGGCCGCAACATCATCATCAACGGCACCTTTGACACAGACACCAGCTGGACAAAAGGTACCGGGTGGACAATTGCGGGTGGAATACTTCACAACGATGGCACTGGAGTCAACGCCAATACGAACCAGACTATACCACTCATAACTGGAAAAACATACGAAGCAACTTATACAGTTTCGAACTATGTATCTGGCAGTGTACGAATATTAGTGGGCACAACAAATCCAGGTACTTCAAGAAGTGCCAATGGAACTTACACAGAAACAATAATTGCCGGGGGGACACTTCAAGTTTGGATACAAACGATCAGTCCCACTTTTGTCGGTGACATTGATAACGTCTCCGTCAAACAAGTCAATCTCCCCTCCTCCGGCGATTCTGCCTTTAACGGCACCAACAACCTCCTCATAGATAACAACATGGAAGCTGCCGGTACCAGTGCTTGGGGAGCAACAAACGCATCAATTCTCAGTAAAGAAACTTCAACTCCTCATGGAGGTAGTCAGTTATTAAGAGTAACTGGTGGTGGCACATCTACCTATGGCCGAGCAACTCAAAATGTGATGACTACTGGAAAAAAATATAATATCTCTGGCTGGTGTAGAGGTGATGGATCACGTGCGCCACTCATAGCATATTATAATGGTGCTTGGGTTTTACCCACAGTAGGAACAACAGATACAACGTGGCAATATTTTGAAAGAGCTATTGACGGCATTACAAGTGCTAACATTGGTTTTGGATTATATAACACTACCGGATATGTTGATTTTGACGACACTGCCATTACCGAAATCAACCCACTTGTCGCCACCATCCCCACCTCCGCCTCTGGCTACCGCCCCACCATCGGCACCGACTCCACCGGCGGACATCTGAGCAATGCCTTTACCTTCGACGGCTCCAACGACTACGTTAACATTTACAGTAGCGACTTAAACTCCGTCTTCAACCCCTCCGAAGGTACTCTCGTCGCCTGGGCCAAATTTACCGGTTCTTGGACTGGTGGATACAGTAGCCTGGTAACTATTCAAACCGACGGAAACAATCGAGTCATTATTTGGAAAAACACAGCAGATAGTCGTATTTTGATGTACTACACTGCCGGAGGAACCGGCAGTAACATCGCTGCTACTAGCGGCTCTCCAACAGGTTGGTTTCAAGTCGCAATTACCTGGAGCAAATCTGCTGATCAAGTTAAAGCTTACTTCAATGGCACCCAAGCCGGCTCAACTCAAACAGGGCTTGGAACCTGGATAGGAAACCTCTCTTCATTAAACGCAGTTATAGGAGCCACCAGCACCACCGCCACTTACCCTTGGTCCGGCGACATCAACGACGTTCGCCTCTACACCCGCGCCCTGTCCCCCGAAGAAATCTCCCTCATGTACTCATCCACAGAAGACAGACAAGCCTACTACACCGAAACCTACCCTGGCCACGAACTCATCCGCCAATACAACACCAACATCAGTGCTGGTTCCCTTGCCTCCGAAGAACTCGCCCCCGGCCCAGTGGCCTACTGGAAATTCGACGAAGGCGCCGACAACACCTGCTCCGGCGGCACCAACGACGCCTGCGACTCCACCAGTAACCATAACGATGGAGCCTTCGGTGCCAGTACCGCCGCCCCCACCTGGAAACCCGAATCCGAATGTATCAGTGGCAAATGTCTCTATTTTGATGGCGACAACGATTACATCGCCACCACCGACATCGACATCACCTCGGGCGTTACAATAAGCGCCTGGGTAAAAACCGGTGAAACCTCTAACCAACAAATCGTCCGTAAGCAAAGTGCTTATCAATTAATCATTTACGACACTGGCGTTATCAGAGGCCTCATAGGTAACGGTTCTTCTTTTTCTGCCGGAGATGCGGCGGATGGCACTACTGTCATTACCGACAACAAATGGCATCATGTGGCCATGACCCATTCGGACTCTGCCGATGAAACAAAAGTGTATGTAGACGGAAAACTAGAAACCACCAAAACTGTCACCACCAATCTAGGAACCAATGATGACACCACAAACATTGGTTGGGCATATAGTACCTATTATTTTCATGGTTACATTGACGAACCCAAAATCTACCCCTTTGCCAGAACAGCAGCCGAGATCAAATCCGACTACGAGCGGGGTGCAGCAGCAGCCGGATCCTCCGTAGTCCTCGGTGCCCAAGACACTGATTTCTTAAACAAAGGCCTAGTGGGTTACTGGAAAATGGACGAGACCAGCGGCACCACCGTGGCCGATGCCAGTGGCAATGGAAACACAGGAACTTTGACTAATGCCCAGGAATCCGGCACCAGCGATGCCTCCGGCAACTCCACCACAACTCTCGTCGATACCGACGGCTCGCTATCTGCCACCGACGACGCCTACAACGGCATGGTCCTTAAATTCACTGCCACCTGCGGAAGCATTGCTAATAATACAAAGCGGCTTATCACCGACTACGACGGCACCTCCAAAACCCTCACCGTCTCCTCCGCCCTCGCCGCCGCCCCCGACTCCTGCGCCTACTCCATCCTCCACCAAGTAGGAGGTAAGTTTGGGAGTGGACTAGTATTTGGCGGCGATAACGATTACGTATCCACGGCTTATCCCGGAGACCTCGACTCCTTCTCTGCCTCAGTCTGGGTTTACTTCCCCACTCAATCATCCTACGAAGATGATGAAGGAATAATTGCTTACAGTTGCACATCATCAAACTGTAATTTTCGTCTTCGACGACGAAACACAGCATCTTCAACTTGGCGATTTGAGATTTGGAATGAATCTGGAACACTATCTGGAACTGACAGTTGTCTGCTTACGGCCAGTCCTGACAAATGGAACCAAATCACCATCACCTACGATCAAAAAACTATGAAGGGTTATGTTAACGGTCAAGAAAAATGCACTAACGACATTAATCTTGGACCCTTGCAAAAAACCAACGCCAACTTCTACATCGGCCGCCGCGACACCACCTACTTTTTCGGCAAGCTTGACGACGTCCGCGTCTACAACCACGCGCTTTCCGCCGCCGAAGTCGCCCAGCTCTACTCCTGGGCCCCCGGCCCACTGCGATATTGGAAAATGGATGGAAAAGTTATTGGTGACTCTAAAACCATCGTCGATTCTTCAGGAAATGGCGGAAATGGAACTACTTCAGATGGCGCTAATAATTCTGGTATGGACTGTACCCAAAACGGAAAAATCGGTACTGCTTGTGAGTTCGATGACATAGATGATTCCATCAGCTTCTCAGAACTAACCGAATTAACCGGACCAACTACCGCATTTACCGAATCATTCTGGGTCAAAGCTAAAGGTTACGGTGCATATCACGCCATATTAGGTGGTACCTGGTCTAGGTGGAATGCAACATACCTAGGTTCAGCCACCTCCTTTGTATACACAGCATACAACGAAAGTGATCACCTCTATAGCTGGATTGTCAGTGATTACACCAATCAATGGCAGCACCTAGCTATGGTATATTCATCCGAAACAGGATACGTCACTTTATATCAAAATGGAATTTCCAAAGGTGACAAAACTATACTAAGTTTTCCTTCTAGTGGCATCAAATACATCGGTAGTCAATCAAGCGGCATGGGCATCTTCAATGGAACGATTGACGACGTTAAAGTCTACAACTACGCCCGCACCCCAGCACAGATCCTCCAAGACATGGGCACCTCAACCGCATCAGTCCTCGGCACCACCTCCGGTGGCAAACCCATCCCCATTGCTTGGTACAAATTCGACGAAGGCCAGGGCCAAACCGCTCACGCCACCACTCCCGACAAGGGATCAACCCTCGACGCCACCCTCGGCGCCAACAGCGGCAGCAGCACCGACGACCCCACCTGGAATACCAGCAGTAGTGGTAGTTGCAAAAACCAAGGCTGCCTATATTTTGATGGCACCAGTGACTACACTACTTCCCCATATCTATTCGACCCCTCAACTACAGACTTCTCGGCTTCAGCCTGGTTTTACACTACACAAGATCCCGCTACTAACCACAATATAATTTCCCAAACATCAGGCACAGGTACTGGTCGTGGCTGGTTAATAGTGGCTAGTTCCAGCGGATCATATTACTTAAGCACCTATTTCGAAGGTTCCTTTCATAACGGTTCCACCCCAATTAGCTCTAACCAATGGCACCATGCAGTTATCACCAAATCAGGCACCACCGTCACATTTTATCTGGATGGCAAATTTGACAAAACCGATACTATCACAACTGAATCAGCCGACGGCGATATGCTCTTCGGGACCAATGTCACTGCGACTACTAACTGGTTTGAAGGCTACCTAGACGACATCAAAATCTACAACTTCGCCCTCACCGCTGATCAAATCAAATCCGACTACAACGCTGGATCCAACATCACCATGGGCAGTGTCCAGGGCGTTTCCGAAGCCTCCACCCTCTCCGACGGCGAAGGCAACCCCCCGGTAGCCGAGTGGAAAATGGACGAAAACACCGGCACCACCATAGCCGATACCAGCGGCAACGGCAACACCGGCACCTTCGGCGCCAGCACCGCTGCCCCCACCTGGACCGCCGGCAAGATCGGCCCTGGACTTTCTTTTGATGGCTCCAATGATAAAGTTCAACTCGACACTCCATTCGATCTAGGTACAACTCATACTTTTGAAACTTGGTTTAAACCAAGTACCATAATCAGTGGCTATAAAGCTGTCTTAGGTGGCGCGGATACCAACAATTACGCCCTTCTCATAGACGATTCAACTTTCCTTTATAAAGCTCAATCAAATTACGTTAGTACCCCCTTCTCTGTTCAACCAAACACCTGGTACCACTACGCATTAGTCAGATCAAATACTTCAGTTACCTACTATTTAAACGGAAAACAATTAGACACAGATACCCTGGGAAGTAACTCTAGCCTAACAGTCACCACCATAGGAGCCATCAGCAGCAGCTACTCATTCCCAGGTATTATCGACGATATGAAGATCTACAACTACGCCCGCACCCCCGCCCAAATTGCCTACGACTACAATCGCGGCGCCCCCATAGCCTGGTACAAAATGGACGAATGTGAAGGCACCACCATCCACGACGCCAGCGGCAATGGTAACAATGGCACCTTGACCATCGGCGCCGGCGGAGAAGACACCGTTGGCACCTGCCAAACCAGCAGCACTGCCTGGGGCAACGGGGCCTCGGGTAAGTACTCCTCCGCTATCTCTCTCGATGGAAACGACGATTATATCGATGTAGCCGACGACACCCGGCTTGACCTCGATTCAGCCACCAGTGAAATTACTCTTTCTGCCTGGATCAAAACCTCAGCAGCCAACGCCTCTATTTTTGGAATGCGAGACTCATCCGGCCCTAACGCAGTTATTGATCTGGAATTAGGTTTCAACGGAGTCAACAATGCAGACACCGGAATTCCCACATTTCTTGTTAGAGACAGCAACGGAAGTGGCCTTAAATACATCATTGGAACTTCCGCAATTAACGACAATAGCTGGCACCATGTAGTCGCCACCAGAAATTCTTCCAAAAATATAAAAATCTATGTCGATGGCTCCCAAGTAGCAACTGACACCGACACTATGGCAAACGCTGTGAGTACCGACACCGTCCGAATTGGTGATGAATCGAGAAATACCAGCATTACAAATTTCCTCGGCCTCCTCGACGACGTCCGCATATATAACTATGCGCTGAGTTCTACACAGGTAAAGAAATTATATAACGAGAATTCCTCGATACGTTTTGGACCTTAGTGCTTTTTTAGGTTAATTAGACTTGCCCCGTTAGTTTTCCGAGATAGGAAACGGCTAAATCAGCCGTCTTCCGACCATCGAAAAACTTTACTGGGGTCAATTAGAAATTAGGTCAATTCTACCCCCCGCTCCGGCCCCTAGTTTAGGATCCTGTAGTTTCCTATAAATTCCTCTAAAGGATATTAAAGGACTCTACAGGACCATAGCCTTCTGCCTCTCCCCTATCCTCAATTCCCCAAACTCTCTAGCTGAATTCTCTATCTGAATTCTCTATACTGTTTCTATGCTGTCTCGCTTACGGTATTTTTTTCAGTATCTCATGTATCTCATCCATCTATCCTGGTGGCGTCTCCGCCACCCCCACAAACCCTCCTCCCACCAATCAACCAATACTCCCCTACTTTCATCCCCTTGGAGCTTTTTTAGGTCAATTAGGAATTATCGTCGTTATCTTTTCCTCCTCACCCTCTTCGCCCTCCCCACTCTCCTGGTCCTTTCTCTCTACCTCTCCCGCTCCGCCCCACCTGCAGCCGCCTGGTACAACGATTCCTGGGCCTTCCGTAAAGCCATCACCATCACCAACAACACCACCGCGGAGGCTAACGTCTACATTGCCATCACCGGCTACGACGCCTCCGACACCACCAAATACCAGGGAGATTGCGGCGACGTCCGCTTTACCAAAGAAAATGGCCAGCTCCTCCCCTATTATGTTTCCTCCTGTGGCGCCTCCACCACCTTCCACATAGAACTCGACACCTTCCCCGCCGGCGCCCAAACCATCTACCTCTACTACGGCAACCCCAGTGCTGACAACGGCTTCTCCGCCTCCGACTTCTCCACGGTAGCCAGCGACTACACCATCACCGCCACTGGCTCCGAAGCCCTCGCCCCCGGCCCCGCGGCATACTGGAAATTCGACGAAGGCGTCGATAACACCTGCTCCGGTGGCACCAACGACGCCTGTGACAGTACCTCCAACGTTAACGACGGTGCCTTTGGTGCTTCCACTGCTGCTCCCACCTGGAAACCACAATCAGAATGTATCAGTGGCAAATGTCTTTACTTTGATGGTAGCAACGACATCACCAGCATCACCAGCTCCAGCTCCCTTGAATCCTCCACCAACATCACCATCTCTGCCTGGATTAAAGCCAATACCACCCAACCAGACACCTACAATACCATTGTCCGTAGAGACCCCAATACAGGTGCCGCCACCAGGACCCTCTATGTCCTCGACCTATCTAGCGGCTACCTTAGGCTCACTTTTATCGGCAAAGATTCTAGTGACATTACTACCGGTACCAGCACCATTACCAACCTCAAAGATAACCGCTGGCACCATGTGGTCATTGTCCGCGACAACACCAACTCCAAAGCCTATGGTTACGTCGACGGCAACAAAGAAATCGAAGTCACAGACATCGCCGACGGCTCGTTCAATGGCACAGACACCAGTCTACAGTTTGGTCAATGGAACACTGACGCTACCAATAGAAGATTTGCTGGTTACCTCGACGAAGTCAAAATCTACCCCTTTGCCCGCACAGCGGCAGAAATCAAGACCGACTATCTTCGTGGTGCCGCCGCCGCTGGATCATCAGCAGTCCTTGGTGCCCAAACCACCGGCTTTCTCAACAATGGCCTGGTGGCTTACTGGAAAATGAATGAGGTCAGTGGTAACGCTGCCGATTCCTCAGGCAATGGCACCACTCTTACCAACAATAGCAGCACCGTCTTCTCACCAGCCAAATATGGTAATGGCGCCGAACCCGATGGCACCGCCGACTACTTCTCCGCCGCGGACAACGCTACCCTCTCCCTTACCGGCAGCGTTACCCTGTCTGCCTGGATTAACCCAGATGATGTTTCTGGCTCCCAAGACATTATTGGCAAATGGGACGGTACCAACAATAGCTACCTACTCGCCCTCGAAGGCGACGAATTAAGAATGTATATCGACTCAGCCAGCAACTACCAAACCACCACCGCCTCCAATCTCACCGCCGCCATGACCCATGTGGCCGGTACTTTCAATGCCGCTACCCAAACTGTCCGGCTCTACGTCAACGGTGTCCTCCAAGCTAGCACCACCACCGGCACTATCCCCGCATCCATAGGTGACGATGCCGGAGCCATAGTCGTCGGTGCCGACAACTCACCCACCAACTACTTCGATGGCCACATCGACGAAGCCCGCATCTACAACCGCGCCCTCTCCGCCGCCGAGATCCGCCAGATGGTGGACTGGATCCCCGGTCCAGTCGGTTACTGGAACTTCGATGAAGCCTCCGGTACTGTCCTCCATGACCTGTCTGGAGTTGGTAATAACGGCAGTCTCCAAAACTTCCCCGCTAGTCCTTGGGTAACAGGCAAATATGGCGGT
>Ga0210057_1004085_pt1 | contig 19679 bp, 11 predicted proteins | sample CryGeyCG2114_010_2_FD_183968 | JGI IMG/M metagenome (GOLD analysis project Ga0210057, IMG submission 183968) | Groundwater microbial communities from aquifer - Crystal Geyser CG10_big_fil_rev_8/21/14_0.10 (SPAdes) (version 2) | ecosystem: Environmental > Aquatic > Deep subsurface > Groundwater ...
AAGACTTGCTCTCCCAGACAACTAAAGACATCAGAGAGCCCTTGTACCAGTCAACAGACAAGGTTGCTCCAGCAGGAACCTATGGCCTCGCATTTGGCATCCTGCCCCCGACTGTGCCATATACCGCCGTCACCGGCACAGACAGCCAAGGCAGCGCCATTGCTCCAACAACGTTTTCCACCCTGCCGGACAGCCTAAAGCCAGCCATCACTATCTCTTTGCTTTCCGAAGACAGCCAAACCGCTATCCTTTCGCATACGTTCAGCGCCGCTGAACTGGATAATACCTCGCTTATTCTCTCCTATGCCGGCAAAACCCAGACCGATGCTGATGTGATTGCTTCCTATGGCGGCATCCATGCCACCCCATCGCCATTGGTTGATATTGTGCCCTACCTGACCATAGGCGCGGCCAACTATGGAACCGAAACTACGGTTTTAATCGGCGACACTCTCATCCTCCAGTTCACGTACCAAGAAAAAGGCCAGACCATCTACGAAGACCAGAAGTTCTCAATCGCGGGCAATGAGGAGGGCATATTCATCGCGTTCGGAGACATTCAGCCCAATCACTTGTTTGATGATGCGTCTTTGTCCCCAGAACAAAGAAACAGCCGCATTCTGCTGGAAGGCAACACTGCCCTGGCGCGGGAGTATCTTAAGCATATCCAAGAACAAGGAGACCTCCTCTCAACATCTCTGGACTACTCGTTCCAGACGCAATTCTCCCGCGCCGTTGTCACCCAGAACCGCATCCTGTCCGCGCTTGACGGAACCCCCACCACCTTCGACTTCTCGGGCCTTACCATAGACGCCTCTGCCTACATCAACGACTACTCAAATAGAGGAAGCTACAAGAACCATCGGGATGATTTTCGTCTCCTCTGGGGTTTGGAGGCCTCATACTATGAAGGCCAATTATTCCAAGATATTGCGGGTTTAGGCGGCATCTCCACGGTCAAAGGCCTGCAGTATGCCTACGCAAACCCGGATACGTACACCGTGCATACCATTACTTCTGCGAATGAATCGGACATTGACTCTCTGAACCTCTCCACCAACACCAGAGCAAACCTGCATGCTGACGCGCAGGCCGGAAACACGGTTATCACCCCGGACAAGCCCGTAACTCAAGGCAATTTCACCGGCATCCTCTACATCTCCCTGCGCCAGAACGGCACGGCCCAGTATGCTATTGGGGAGCAGGTAGCGAATGGGGGGTTTACGATTTCTGAATTTTTGCTTCATGCATATTTAGATGAAAATGAGCAGCAACGTGATGGATTTTTGCGTCAATTCGGCGATAGCCGCATTTACTATGAAGACAAAGAGCAGGATAGTGTCATGTGTGTCATATCAAACGCAGAGTATAATGGTATTACAACAAGGTCGGATTGGAACAGTTCGTACGGAGAGCCGTGTATGGCAGATGCGGTCCAATTTGGCAATGCAGAGATTACGCAAAGCCAAATACCGCACTCATATATTTTAGCATCAAACGGAGCATACTTTTATTCGCCGGACAGATATGATTACTGGGAATACAGATTTGCGATGCAGTCCAAGCTGCGGCAATATATTTTTAATCTTCCATCGGTAGACGCTGTATATCATTTGCGGTTTTCATTGCCGCTGGGCACTTACGTTCAAGGGATATGCACTGATACAGGACTGTTTAACTGTAAAAATTTCAGTTACGCAACTATTTACTACACGCCATATCAAAGTGAGTCAGAATATGGAAAAATACACCGTCTTAAGGAAGGATTTTTGGATGAAGCATCAAAAAATAACAACAAACTAATTACAATACTCGGATTTCCATTAAATGACGAAACATCAATAACGTCAGGAACAGAATCATTAGCCGGAGTATATCAGAATTTTGTTAATGGCAGATTGCACTATTATCGCAGATACGGATTTGATAAAATATACTATACTTACAACAAGGTAACAGAAGCACATGATGCAAACGGAGGTATTGGAGGCGCGCTTGGCTTCCCGTTATCAAATCCCAAATTCAGAAATAACCATGTATATCAAGAGTTTGAAGGGGGTAAAGAGATTGGCTGGGATATTATTGCAAATACGATTTTGGTTGAAAACTATAAAAAGTACCGTTGCGAACTTTATGGCGATGTGACTAATCCTTTTCATCTTGCGTTCATTACAGGGCATGGCATTATTGATACCGGAGTGGCGACTATTGAAGATTCTACTGAAATGATTGGCTCTGTGGTATACGGTGTCATCCATTCCAAAGAGGTTGCGGAAGATGTTGAGGTATTTATAGATGAAGTTAAGAAAATCAACAGGCGCGAAGTCGCTGAATTTCTTTTACAAACGACAGGAGTTTTACATCAGGCGTTGTTTGAGGAATACGATACATCATTTGGCCCGAATGGATGCGAAGCGCGTTCAAATTATCTAGTTGGGCGCATAACTGGCGAGGTGTTGTTGATTTATTTGCCCGTGAGTAAATTAAAACTCGCGGAAAAAGTGAAAGCGGTCAATTATGCGAGCAAGAGCGATAAAGGGATTAAGATTGTTGGTAAGATTGGAAAGTGGTTGGAGTATAGAGGTGAAAAAATTAAAGAGATTGCCCTTTTTCCTGATAGTGTAAAAAACAAATTTTACAGAAGCGGAAAAGAATTTGGCCTACACCACACACTTTTGGGTAAATTTAATCCCATAACAGGAAAGTATCAAGGTCTTGGCTTGCATAGTCCGAGAACGCTTAAAGCAGGGATGGATAGCGGTGATTTAGAAGTATGGGATGTTTTTGAAGATATACAATATAAAAAGTATTCTGATATACCGGTAGATAGCAATGGAGTTCGTGAAGTGAAAATTAGGAAAACAAGCGGATTCTCTAATCCAAAAACCATGTTTCCAGAAAAATGGACTGATAAAGATATAGCAGATGCTATTGTCGAAGCCTCTCAAAACAAGGTAGGAAATGACGGATTTGCGGCATTGGTTACTAAACAAGGAATTACCATTGAGGTAAAAGGATATTTTAAGGTTAAAGATGACATAGTGACTGATTTGATTGATACGGGATTTGCTAAAAAAGATTAACAATTAGTAAAGTTGATTATATGTTCAAAATTTATTTTCCTTTTGTTGAGAAAAAATATTTTCATTATGATTATAAATCATTACTCGATTTTCTTGTTGATCAGTTGAATTTTGAACTCTATGAAAGTTCAGATCTTATGGATTTTATACTTAGTAAAGACGAAGGATGGGAAGGCCCTGATAGCACTCCCATCTATTTAGTTGTTAATGGTAAGGAAATGATTAATGGTTCCAGTGTCTCGGTCAGCAGTACGCTTAATTTTTTATTAAAACTTAATAACGCATTCTATTACTTATTGAATGGTCAAAAAAAAGCGGAAGTGTACGTAAGAAAAATGTACCGAAGAGACGAGACTATTAATCATAAACGAAAAGAATTTATATTGAATTTGGAATTGGAATTAGAAAATAGCGAATTAGAGGTATCTTTTAGCGTGCCTGTTTTGGAGGAAATCGGTCGTGGTAAAGATAGTAAATATATAGAAATAAAAAACGAAAAGGTTAATTTTTATCAAGCTATTGAGGAGGCAGTTAGGGCAATAAAAGAATATCGCGAGGTTTATTTAGAAGCGGTACGAATTATATCGCCAGAATATTTGGAAACAGTTAAGAAACTTTTTTTTAGCAGTAAAGAAAAACTTTACTATTCTGATACGCCCTGGCTCCCACTTGAGCAGGCCTGGCAGGAATACAAGCAGAAGCACAATATCTCCGATGAAGATGTGCAAAAGCTAATCAAACAAGAAGAAAAGAAGAATAAAAAATGGTGGCGTGGAATTCTAAACTAATTATTATAGAGTTATGGAAAATAATATAATCAATTAAACAAACTTATATGGACGCAAGCAAACCAATCCTCGTCATCAACCTTTTTCTGGCATTGTTAACAGGCCATATTGCCGCGCGAAAGAACCGTAATTCTTTTGGATGGGGCGTGTTTGGATTTGTTTTGCCCATCATTGCTTTGCCTCTAATTTTAATAAGCCCGAGATACTGTTTTAAGTGTAGGCAAGCAATCAGGAAAAAAGATGGAGAGCATGTTTGTAATGAAGGCGTTTCTTTAGACAATTTAAAAATCACTAAAAACAAAATAGCCATTACAGCATTTATAGTTGTTTTATTTGTTTTCGCATTCGTTTATTTTAACAACTTAAAACGAGATCGTTATTATGTGGATCCTGAATCTTTTGCTGAAACATTTGTAGATACCATGGAGGAATTTTTAAATAACCCAATCACAAAAAATCAAGAACATGTTTACTTATTTGGCAACATCATACCGGGTGCCGACCCTAAAACATTCGTAATACTGGACGGTGTTTATGGTAAAGACAGTAATCATGTATTTTACATGGACGAAGTTATTACCAATGCTGACCCAGAAACATTTATCTATTTGGGGTCTGGTTTTGGGTCTGATAAAAATCAGATTTATTATGAATCAAGGATCGTTCAGAATGCATCAAGAGGTTCTTTTACTCCACTGGAATTTGGTTACGCAAACGATGAAAATTTTGTTTTTAGCGAGAGTAATATAATAGAAGGTGCGAATCCAAAAACATTTAGGCTGTTAAACCATCTCTATTCTAAGGATGATAATCGTGTATATTGTCGAGAAAGCGAAATTAAGGATGCCGATGTTTTGACATTTAATGCATTAGATATTGATATTAGTGTTCTTTTTGCCAAGGACAAGGATTCATTATTCCATGATTGTCAGGTTGTTGAAAACATTAGTATGGAAAATTTTGAGTATCTAGGCGATTTTTATTTTAAAAATCTGTCTGCGGTGTATTACTATGATGATTATTTAGAATTAATGGAATATGCTGATCCAAGCTCTTTTGAGTTGTTAGGTGATTTTTACGCTAAGGATAATAATTATACGTATAGGTTTGGAAAAATTGAGAATCAAGAATAATTAAATTAACCAATTGAATATATTATATGCCCGCAATTAAATCATTTAAAGCATTTCCGCTTGGTTTGCAGATTATAATCGGATGGTTTTTTATAAGCCCCGCGTTTCTTTATCTGTTTCTGAAGGGTTCGTATATTCCTGATATTCTTGATTTTATTTTTGTCGGCGTGGTACTTATACTATCCTGGGGAACGGCATATTTTTTAATAAAACAAAAAAGCTGGATCAGAAAAATGATAGTTATTTTATCGGGTATTGGGTTTTTTTTCAGTGTAACAATATTCCTGATAGATGTTTTGCTTTTTTCTGCATGGAGCGATGCTTCTAATATCATTGCTTCATTGACCCAAGTAATTTTGCCAGTCACTTTTAATGGGTTTATTATTTGGTACCTGTCGCGATTTGAAATAAGAAAAATGTTCTGGAACCATGCATTAGATGACATGAGCACGACCGAGCGGCATATACTTGATAAATGGAATTGGGGAGCGTTTTTGATGGGTTGGATTTGGGGACTTGGTAATCACGTATATATTTCATTGCTCTCCTTTGTGCCAGTCCTTAATATTATTATGCCTTTTGTGTTGGGAATAAAAGGAAACGAATGGGCGTGGAAAAAGAAAAAATGGAAAGACATAGAACACTTTAAGCGTATTCAAAAACGCTGGACAATTGCAGGGGTTATAATTTTGTTAATAAAAATTTTAGCGGTAGTCGGATTTTTTGTATATTTCGGTGGCGATTATTATAAACATTCTTCTATCGCAGGTTCACCATACCAGATTGAGGGCGATGCAGTGTATTATGGCGTATACAATAAAGATCAGGTACATGGAGCCGATGTCAGCACATTTCAAATTCTTAATGAAAAATATGCAAAAGACGCGACATTCGCATATTTTGGCGATCAGCGGATAGAGGGTGCTGATATGGAATCGTTTGTTGCGTTAGATGTTTTTTACGCGAAAGATAGAAACCAGGTTTATAATTTCGGCGAGCCTGTTTACGCTTACGATCCTCCAAGCTTTAAAGTGCTGAGCGGGTTATACACAAAAGACAATATGTATGTTTATTATTCTGATGCCAAAATTCCGGACGCTGACCCAAGCTCTTTTACAATTTTTGAGAACGAAGCATATACTAAAGACAGCAATTATGTGTATTATCTTGGCGATAAAGTTTCTGGAGCAGATATAAAATCTTTTAAAATATATTATGGTAATAATTATGATGCAATGGACGATATGTTCGCGTATAGCTACGGTAAACGATATTTGCCCGGCTTAGATATGGATACTGTTAAATTTGTTGGGCAGGGGTTCTATACAGACAAAAGCGGAGTATGGGTTAAAACAGATGACCAGTGGAATATGAGACTACTTGAAGATGCTGATCCTGATTCTTTTATGGTTTTAAATGATAGGATTTTTACCGATGGAAACCATATGTGGCAGTATCTTGAAAATACTCGCATATTATCAGATATGGACAAAGTATTGGATCCGCCGATTAAAGTTTTTAGCAGGGGGAAAATAGTAGTTTTTAAGGATACGTCAGTGGTGCATATTTATTACAACGGAGAATTATATGATATTAAGGGCGCGGATTTAGAGTCATTTACTCGCGCATTTGATGAAGTGGATACAATTTATAAAGATAAGATATTTGTATATGGATTGTTATACGACAATGATAGTATTGAGTTCGGTTTCCAGCCTATACCGATAAATAATGCTGACCCGTCTACTATTGAATTGGCTCAAGAAATTCCGGATGGCTTACTGAATATTATGCCAAAATTGCGTGATAAAAATGCGACATACATTTTTAATAAACAAACTTTTGAATATCAACAAGCGGAATAATATGAAATTCTCCCTCTGCCTCACAACCCGCTTTCTCCTCACAACCCTCATCCTCATGAGTATCTTTCCCTATGGAGTTGAGGCCAAGGGAGTAAGCGGAGGTTGGGAAAGGCCCGAGGCGCGCTTAAGCCAGCTGCCGCCTTTTCCGGAAGACGCGCAAAGGGCTCCGGTGGACTGGTCGAAAATAGATTGGGAAAGCGAAGTTAAACTGCCAAAAGACGACATGGAATTTCAGGAGAGGATAAACAGGCTGCAGGCCCAGGAAGCATACGCCGAAATCGCTAAAATCCAGCAGCCGGCGCGCCATATGTGGGATGACGAGGTAATGCAGTATTATAATGTGCCCCCGGAAGCGCGCTCTATTGTGCAATGGCACCGAAGCGTGTATCCAAAATTGGCAACGGAGAAGCTTAAAACAGAAGCCAAGGAATTTACCGCGTTCCGCGTCAGAGGCGCTTTAAGAAGTTTGGGCTATTCTTTTGATAACGCGCAAAAAAATTTGCCAGCGCCAGAAACAGGGCCCATCATAAATTTAAAAGAAGCCCCGACAATCCAGATAAAGAAAATCATACCAAAAACGGCCCCCAGCCAAGACAGTATTTGGGTTGAAGCGCCAGAAGCAGTGAAGAACCAAACAACAGAATTTGAATCAACGCTCAAAAAGCCGAAAAAAGTGTCTCACACCGGCAAAGGCTTTTCTTTAGGCGCATTTTTGGCATCCCTTATAGCAACTCCGGCAAACGCGTATTACGAGCCCGCCATCCCAATCATCACGCACTACCAAGGCATAGAAGATCATTCAATTGAGCATTTATTGAACTATTTATCACAAACGCAGAATGAAGATGGAAGCTGGGGAATATTCAATCAATACGAGATAACCGGAAGCATTGCCATAATTTTGAGTGATTTTAATAGGATAGAAAACGACCAGTACGCGCTAGCGGTAAACTATCTAAAAAGTTATACGCCGCAAAACGACCGGGAACGGGCAATCAAAGCGCGCATGATGGTTGGCCTGGGAGAGCCGTACGCCAGTTTGCTGGACAGCGTGCTTGCGAACCAGCGCCCGGACGGCGGATTCGGGCAAGGCGAAGGATATGGAAGTGATATTAAAACATCGCTTGAAGCGGCGCTGGCTTTAAAAACCGCAAATTACGGAACAGAGGGACAGCGCGCGGCCGCATTAAAATACGCGGTTAATCTTATTGAAGGTAATGGAGCAATACGATACGAGCAAGACGCGAACCCCAGCTATTATCTTATGAATATTGCCTTGCAATTCCTTGAGCCGTTTAAAAATGAGATTATTGTCGAAGACGGGCAAGAAGATATTGCGGTGCAGGACAAAATAAGCGCGGCGCTGGGGTTTCTGGCAAATCAGTTTGACGCGGAAACAGCCACATTCTCCGGCGCGAGCGATATTATAGATGAATTAGAATCATTGCGAAGCTTCCAGCTCTATAGCGCGCGCCAAGACATACAGGATATCTTGTTTGATAAAACCGCGCAATCGCAAAACGCGAATGGAAGTTTCGGCTCCTCATTGCACGCCGCCATCGCGGCTTTGCGCGCCTTGAGCCAGCCGGACCTCGCAATCATTGGCATGCAAAATGCCGGCAGTTTAGTAAACGGCACTTCGGCAGTGTTTGAGCTCACTATCAAAAACATCGGCTACCAAACCATCTCGGACATGCATCTGCATAACTTTGTTGACAACTACCGATTCAATGCGGGTTATGACATCGGCTCCTGGGGCGTCTCGCTTGCTCCGGGCCAGCAAACCACGCTCACTATCAATTTTAATGACACCGCGTCATTCATTGGGCCAACCGAAATAAAATTCTACCTGGAAGGCGCGAATGAATATTCTTACGACAATAACTGGATTAGCCGGACGCATACATTCGCGCCTAATCCAGGCGGCGCGCCAGCTTTGCCTATGTATTATATCGCGCAAAAGCATAATGCCGAGACATTGCCTTTGGTTAATATCCGCTGGCAAGTAAAAGAAGACGCAAATAGAAAAAATTACGTGCTCATGTATCGGCCTGCCGGAACATTGGATTGGTCATTCCGCGGCATTGATACTGCGTTGAATGGCTCATTCTTTGGCGTTTTTGACGAGGACAGCATTTACGAAATCACTGCCGGAGTTCTTCATCAAGACGAAACAACTGTAACATATTTTTCTGATATTACAGAAGTGCGGATGAGCGGGGATGAAGCAAAGTACCAGGGAGCCGCGTCAGGCACGCTCACCGTACATAACGAGCCCACCGCTGGTTTGAGGCCGTGGGCGTACGGCGGAGGATTTGGAGATGCGACAGACAGCACGGGGTCATTCTCATATTTTGATTTGCCAAACGGAACTAACGCGGTATGGGCGGATGAAACATATAATCCTTATTTAGAAGAAATTATTACCCGGTTCGCGGTGCAAAGCAATGCCACCACCACAGATATCAGGGTATATACTAGGTATAAAGATGATTCAGAAGCGCCAGTCATCAGCCAGTTTTGGGTACCCTATAACTACAGCTATGCCATCAAAAATCAGCAAGAAAATATTCTGCAAGCTGCGGGCAATGACAACGTGGCTGTAAAAGAAGCTGATTTTTATTATTGGGATCCAAGCGAGCAAGCTTGGCTGTATATTGGCGCGCAATCAGCGGTTAATGGAGGAATTGCTGAATTCAGCTGGTTTGTGCCGGAAAGCTTGGCAGGACCAGGCTATAAAGTCCGCGCGGTTTTATGGGATTGGCAAGGCAACCAGTCCAGCCCGGCGGAATGGGGACCATTTGAAATTAAAGACAGCACGCCGCCCACAGGCAGTATATCGGTTCAAAATCTGACAAACAGCGAATGGCCCGCCGGAGAAGAGAGAACCATCTCCTGGAATATTGAAGCCCAAAATACGCTGACAAGCATTGAATCAATAAAATTGCATTATGTAACCAGTTCTCAGCGCATTGCGTCAAACTACGATATTTCACAAAATAGCATTGCCTATGCTGTTGGGCCAAACTCTTCGTATGTTTCTGATACAGCGTATATTACCATTGAAGCGTGCGATGCAAATTTAAATTGCGCTGTTTTTCAATCCGACACTTTCGCGATCACCGATGCCAGCCCGCCGCCGCCCGCGCCCTGGGGCCGGCCCCAGATTTTTGCCGGCCTTTCCACAAATTATGATTTACAGCGGAATTTGGTGGCCGTATTCCAGCCCACCGCGGACAGCGTAGAAATTGTCTACACGGAATTTGACGGCTTAAGCGGAAGCGCGGCCGGGCAATACCGCCGGATAATGCATAGAGTTTTTTCTAATGGCGCGTGGCAGAATCCGAGCGCGCTATACCAATATTGGTACAAATCCGGCGCAACTGCCGAGGTTTTGGCGCGCAATATTTTTGCTGTCAGAGCGGAAAGCGGCGATGTGCATGTGGCATATGAAAAAGAAACCGCTCTTGGCGCCTGGCAGGAAAACAGAGATAACACCGAGATTTTTTACTCGCGCCTCTTGCCGGATGGATCAATAATTTCCGATGTGCAGGTTTCCCAGAGCGAATTTAGCGCCAGGAAACCCAAAATTTTGGCGTTGGAAAACGGAATTATCAGCGTTTTCTGGCTGCAAGGCTATAGCTGGGTCTTGGCTGGTGGAACTACCACTTTGTACAGCGCTTCCGGGGACGGAGGAGCGTCCTGGGGCGCTCCCTCGCAAGTAACAGACACGCAGACAAATGAATTCGCGGTCGCGGAAAGCTCAGCCAATAATCCGATGGCTGTTTATCAGTCTTCCGGAGAATTATACGCGCGTTCGTTATTAGGCGGGCAATGGAGTCAGGCGGCCATGATAGACGCCGATGACGCGAGTTTTGTCAGTGATGTATATGTTTTCCAGGATGGCTCTGATGGGTATAATTTATTCTACAAATACGGCTCCAGCGCCACTAACTGGAAATACACGGTCCGGCACATTCAATTCTCTTTGGACGCGGCCGCTGCATCCACAACCGTCAATGCTTCACGCGACGCAATTGAACGGGTGGAAAGCATTGATGTGCGCGGATACGCCATCGCGCCGAACAACAGCCAAGGATACCATATTGTTTATACTACGCCTATTGAAGGCGGAGGGTTTGGGGCGCGGCATTTGTTTTATGACGGTTCGCAAGCGCATTTTGATTCTTATGTTTCCTCGCCTATCATGAGCGTGGAACAAAGCATGCTGGGTGTTTCGGAATACAGCCATATCGCCACTGTCTATTTTTCCGGGTATCAGGGCGGGGCGCAAGTTTATCTAACCAACCAAGCGGATTTTTCCGACGCCATCCAAGCGCTAGCGAACCCCGCAGACGGCATTAAAAATGTTAATCATTCCACTTCCGACCAATCGCCCGGAAAATACGCCACCCAGACCACGGTATTCGACCCCGGGTTAAGCCTGGGCGCGCCCGGTGAAATTCGGCTGGTATTCAGCAATCAAAATGAAAACGATTTTGATTTGCGCTCCGTAATTCCGGCAATTGATATTTCGGTTTCCGGCGGTGGCGCTGTTTGGGACGCCATAGAAAATACCGCGCTTAACGCGGATGCGCGCGTCTTAACCCTCGGATACAGCGCGGGCAGGCTTACTGCCGGCTTGCCGGTTACTGTTGAAATTAAGAAAGTCAAAAACCCGACGCAAGCAGGTAGTTATGTTTTTGCCATCCAAGAAGGCGCGGCAAGATTCAGCGAGCCGGCTTCATCCTATTCCGTTACGAGCGCGGTGGCGGATAACATTATTAAAATAAACGCTATCGTGCTTCCTCCTTCCGGCTAATTCCGCTCTGGCAGGTGATTGATTTTTTATGAATTGGTCCGGCTTTTGCCTGTTGATAAAATTTGCTTATAGCGCGTTTTTTTTGTATAATTCATTAGAACCTATCTCAAAATTACCAAATAACGGATAAGGACGCCCCAAGAAACTGTTTGAAAAGCCCTTTACGGCTCAAAACTTGACCTTTTTTCCGTAAAAGAGCTTCACATCTCGTCAACGATACTTTGGTATCGCTTCATCAATGTTCAGCTTTTTACGAAAAAAATCTCTGCGTTTTGCCTCGTAAAAGCTTTTCAAACAGTTTCTAAGCGCGCTTGCTATGGAAGATGACGTTTATAAACCAATATTATTGGGGGGTGAGGCTGAAGCCAAACAATTAATCAGTGAAAAGCCTTATATTACTGAACGTGATGCTTTTTCAATGCAGTTGAAAGAGCTTTTTGTTATACAGAACCCTACCTTGGCTTCTCATGAAAAGGAGGAAGTTTTTGCGAGTGAGGATTTTAAACAATTTATCGCATCAAAAAGGGAGTTATGCTCCCTTTTTTATTATCCCTGGAATCAGACTATTGTTAAGTGCTGTGAGGCGGATGATTATTTTAAATTAAAGACAAATCGGAACCAGGATTTAATAACAGCGGCCGAGCAGAAAAAACTATATAATTCCAAAGCAGCTGTCTTTGGATTAAGCGTGGGCAGTAATATTGCTTTTACCCTAACTCAAGCCGGCATATCCAGAGAAATTACTATCGCGGATTTAGACAAGCTGGATACAACCAATTTAAACCGGATACTGGCCGGAGTCCATCAAATAGGCTTGGACAAGACAGTTATCGCGGCCCGTAAAATTTATGAAGACAATCCTTACGCCGATGTTAACGCATTGAGCAATGGAGTTTCCAAAGAACTGTTGGAGCCTCTTTTGGCGGAAAAAAAGGTGGAATATATAATTGAAGAAATAGATAGCGTTAAAGTCAAAATAGATGTCCGCTTTTTGGCCATTAAATACCATGTTCCGGTTGTAATGATTACCGATAACGGAGACGGCGTTGTTCTGCATGTGGAAAGATATGATTTGGGATATGATAAAATTTTTGAAAAAGATGAAGCATATTGGCGGGAAAAGCTGAAATTACCCATGACAAAGGAGGCGGCCGGAGGCATAATTATGAATGATATTGTCGGCGGCGCGGAAAAGGTTGACCCTAAAATGATAGCTTCCGTAAAAAGAGTTTTATCTCAAGAATTAGTATCTTGGTCCCAGCTTGGAAGCGCTGCTATCCTGGGGGGCGCGATTGCCACGGTGGCGCTGAAGAGGATTATATTGGGAGAAACTAAAGCTCAGTTTGTCCGAGAGCACATAAATATACCAAAATTTTAATCATATGATAGACCTATTAACCCAAGACGAGCATATTAAGGATTTAGAGGAATTTGACGACCACCGTTGTGTTTATAGGTTTTCCGATCGCGCCATAGGTTTAAAAGGGTATATAGCAGTTCACCGCAAAAATGGAGGCATGCCTTCGTTTGGCGCTAGTCGCTTGTGGAATTACGCATCAGAAGGCGAGGCTTTGCGCGACGCCTTAGGCCTTTCGCGGACAATGTCGTACAAGTCAGCTTTGGCCGGCCTGCCTTATGGCGGCGCGAAAGCGGTAATTATGGAAACTCCGCAATGGAAGAGCAACCGCGCAGAACTTCTGCATGCTTACGCGGAAAAGGTTAATGAGCTGGGCGGAGCTTTTGTGACGGGCACTGATGTGGGCTTAAGCCAAGATGATTTAAGGATTATGGGCGAGAAATGCAAATTTTTTGTGGGGTTCAACAATAACGCTACTGAATCAACCGGCCTGGGGATTTACTATGCCATGCAGGTCTGCTTGTCAAAGGTTTTTGGCAGTGATGATATGTCTGGCCGGACATTCGCGATTCAAGGCATTGGAAAAGTTGGCACCGAGCTGGTGGAATTAATTTACAAGGCCGCCAAAAAGATTTATGTGGCCGATATAAACCCCAGCCGGATTCGCGATTTTGAACGCCAGTTCCCGAACTGCGCCGCGCTTAATCCCCAAGAGATACACAAACAGGCGGTGGATGTTTATTCTCCCTGCGCTTTAAGCCATGCCCTAAACAAAGAAAGCGTTAACGAGCTAAAATGCCGGATTGTGTGCGGCGGCGCCAACAATCAGCTGCAAAATCAGCAAATAGGAAATATTTTATCAATCAGAGGAATTGTTTATGCTCCTGATTATGTGGCTAATGCTGGAGGCTTAATCAGCGTGGCGGATGAGCATGAAAACAAAAAGTTCAATAAGAGCCGGGTGGCGGCGAAGGTTTTTAAAATAAAAAACACCATGAAAGAGATTTTGGAAAAAAGCGAAAAAATAAACGAGGGAACGAATTTTGTAGCCAACATGATGGCCGAAAAAATATTTAATAATTATAAATAAGCGCGCGGCGGTTTTTCTTAATAATGAGCAATATCCATCATATTTAAGCCTCTCCGCTTGTTCAGAACCTTGAACGGGCTTTTTTATCCCAGCCCTGTCATTTTTTGATAAAATGGTGTATAACTGGAATATCCGTTATAAGATAATGCCCTAGGTATGCCAAACGAAACTCGCGTCAATTTAAAGCACCTTCTGGAAGACATCAGGGATTCGTACGCCTCATCCTTGGAAGAAGTGATTTTCACTGAGCTTATTGCCAATGCTTTGGACAGCAAAGCCGCCAACATTCACATTATTGTTGATGTTGGCAGTACTGTTTTGCGGTGCATAGACGACGGCCATGGAATGAAGCGGGCGGCTCTGCGGGAGTACCACAATATCGCGTCCACGGCCAAGCGCCGGGGCGCGGGAATCGGCTTTGCCGGCGTGGGCGCGAAATTATCTTTACTGTTGGCGGAACGGGTGGTTACCGAGAGCAAGGGCGGATACGGATCTCGGTGCGCCACCGAGTGGAGCTTGGCCAACGCGTACCGGGCTCCGTGGAAATTCGTGCCTTTTTCCGGCGCTGTGGCAGGGCCCCGGGGCACTGCGGTCAGCATGCATTTCAGCGACGACCAGTCGCATTTGCTCAAACCGGATTTTGCGTGGCAAACCGTGATTCGGCATTTTTATCCGTTGCTGAACCAAACCATGCATAACGAACTCCTGCGTTATGTTTACAAAAAGCGGGTTCGTTTTTTTATCAACGGCGAGCAGGTTGAACTGCCGGAGTCAGGCCAGGACGCGCTCCAGCACTGGTTTAAGGTGAGCGTGGGCAAATCCCGGCGTCCGGTTGGGGTCGGGTTTCTGGCTAAGACCGATTTGGAGGGCAACTGGCTGGAGAATTTTTTGGGCAAAAAAATCATTGCCACGTCCCTGCCAGCGGGGTTGTACATTTCCACGTTCGGCAAAATCATCAAGGGCGGCTGGGAGTGGCTGGGGATTATTCCTCGGCATGCGGATAGCCTTTCCGGGGTCGTGGAGATTCCCGGGCTGTCGGAAATCCTTACCACCAATAAGAATGATTTTTTGACTGATTCTGGGTCATTAAAAAAATATTACAGATTCCGCAAAGCGGTTCAGGAGGCGGTTGGGCCAGTTTTGGAGCGGCTAGGGGAGCGCCCGGCGGGCTCGGCCGCGTCGCCGGAACATCTCGTCAAGCCGCTCGGTCGCGTGATTAGCGGCGCGCTCACCAGCCTCCTCGGCGATTTTCCGGAGCTGGAAGGATTAATCGGCGCCGGGCGCGCAAAAGCCATGGGCAGGAAAGAGAAGCCTGAAGCAGCATCCAAGAAAGCCATGCCCGGAGGCGAAGAACAGCAGGGCGCTTCAGATCAAAAAGCAGGGGATGGCCAGGATACTGCGGCGAAAGGCAATGAGAGCGCCCGGCCACCCTTTGGCGTTTCCGATGCAACCAAAAAGCGCGAAATCCGCGCCAGGACCAGCGGACTAAACATTGCGCTTGCGGACATTGCGGATTCGCCGGATATGCTGCTGGGCCGGATTATTGATAATGTGCTCACCGTCAACACGGCGCACCCAGCTTGGGCAAAAGCCAAACAGCGCGGCATGGAGGAGTATCACATCATCATTTCAGTCGCGTCCGTACTCTCCCAATTTTTGGAAGACCAAAAAAGCCCGCAGGAATTTTTGAACCGCTTCCTGCAATCGTGGGCCGAATTCGAGGGATCGACAAAAGCCGGGAAGCTGTTTTAATGCTTTCTGGATTGGATGCGGCGCGCGTTTCGCGGAGTCGCTTGACTTTTTTAGCAGTTGTGTTATTCTGTACATATGAGTACAGGAAAAATGAACGTACAATTTAAGCAAAAAAGCAGATTTGACGACAGGTTTGCCAAAATAGCGGTCCTGGGCCAAATCATTTTCCATGCCAAGGACTTGGCTAATTTATGGCGCATTGCGAACGAAAACACGCTCCATGCCACGCTCTCGCGATACGTTAAAAAAGGACTTCTCTTCCGCATCTACAAAGGACTGTACTCGCTCAAACCCATAGACCAGATAGATCCGATGTTGCTGGGCATAAAGGCATTGCACCGGTTCGCGTATGTGAGCGCCGAGACCGTGCTCGCCGATGCAGGAGTGATGCAGCAAAATATGCAAGAGATTACTCTGGTCAGCGACGTATCAAAACGGTTCACCATCGGCCCGCACCAGTATCGTTGCCGAAAACTGCATGACCGGTATTTATACAACCCGCTCGGAATCGCGTCAAATGGCGTATATAAAACCGCCGCCGCGCCAAGGGCTGCGGCTGATTTGTTGTATTTTAACAGACGGGCTCATTTTGACGCCCATGGCTCCATTGATTGGGGGCAGGCAGCAATAATCCAAAAACAAGTGTATGATTCTTCCTCATAAAAAAGACGCAATACACAAAGCATGGCTGTACCGCCTGCTCTCGGCCATATACGATAATCGCGCGCTCGCGGAGCAGCTGTATTTCAAAGGCGGGACCTGCGCCGCCATGCTTGGCTGGCTTGATCGGTTTTCAGTTGACCTTGATTTTGACTGCAAAGCCAAAGCTGGCGGAGCGCGCCAGGTGCAAAAAGACATGGAATCAGTGTTTGCCGATCTCGGGCTTGAGATAAAAGACAAAAGCAAGAACGCGCCCCAGTATTTTTTGCGGTATTCCGCCGAAGAGAACGCGCGGAACACCATTAAAATAGACGCGGCCATGCCGCCTCCGAAAGCAAATGCCTACCACACGGTTCTCCTGGGCGATATTGACCGGATTGTCCCGTGTCAGACAAAAGAAACTATGTTCGCCAACAAATTGGTCGCGTTGATTGACCGGTTTGAAAAGCACGAGTCAATTGCCGGCAGGGACCTGTATGACATCCACCACTTTTTTATGAAAGGATTTTCGTACACCAAGGAAGTTGTCGTTGAGCGCAGAAAAACCACGGCGCCGGTGTTTTTGAAAGAGTTGATTGATTTTGTTGAAAAGCGCATTACCGAAACTGTCATAACCCAGGATTTGAGCGCATTGCTTGCGCATGACAAATTTCAGAAAATACGCAAAGTATTGAAGGCAGAAACGCTGATGTTTTTGCGCGACGAGTTGCACAGAGCGCGCGAGGCCGAGTCTCAATCCGGGGTTTAGCGGGCATGGGTACCCGCTAAAACCACTGCCATCCGCATGCCGACTTGCTTGCCTGCCTCTGGCACGGCCTCTGGAGGGGCGTGTTTATGCTTAGTCAAGAATGCGTGCTATCAGTGTAACCCCCGAAGTATGTTGGTTGCAGAGAGGCGTTTTTTTGTGTTATACTGTATAGACCTCTTGCAGAATAATCCTTTCTGCTGCAATTCAAAAATTTTGGCTGCAAATTATTCATAATTCGTCAACGATATGGCTATATCGCTTCCTCATTCTTCATAATTTTCGCTCAAAATTTTTGAATTTCGCCACGAAAAATTATTCTGCAAGAGGTCTTATGTATATGGTTGCAGTAAAAAAGAAAATCAGCAGGGCGAGACGCCCGAAGCCGGGTATCGCATTCAGGCAGTCCTTGTTCTGGGATGTTGACCCGAAAACCATAGACCCTAAGAAGCACGCCACCTACATCATTGAGCGGATTTTAGATTTCGGCCGGACAAACGAAGTCAAATGGATGCGGCGATACTACACGCCAAGGCGAATCAGCAAGGTTGTTAAAAAATCGCGCGTCATTGACCCTAAATCACGATCACTATGGTCGCTCGTCTTTCGGTAGAAAAAGTCAATCCCGATGATTTGCATCTTGATGCGCTTCCCCGCGCAACCGGGCGCGCATTTTTGCATCTCGCGGAACTGCCGCTGTTAAAAGATACCAACTGGTACCTTGCGGGCGGCACCGCGCTCGCGCTGCAGGTCGGGCACCGGAAGTCCAATGAAAAAGCTATTATTTGAACACAGATGCTTTTAATGAGCCAAAACCCTATCAGACGGCTTTTCCGGAGTTCTGCGTTATCAGTGCAGCCCCCGAAGTGAAGCGAGGCATTGACAAAATATATACATTGTCATAAACTGCATACATGAAGCATTATCATTGGAACAAAGAAAAAAATAAATAATTAAAAGCGCGGCATGGAATTTGTTTTGATAAAATCATTGATATATTGATCGCAAAAAAAGATGTGCTGGATGTTATTCAGCATCCAAATAAAAAGAAATATCCTAATCAACGGATGTATATCGTTAAGATATGTGAATACGCATATCTCGTCCCATTTGTTGAAACAGAAGATGAAGTCTTTTTAAAAACAATAATACCAAGCCGAAAGGCGACTAAGAAATATATTATTAAGAAATAATCTATGATCAAAGACCTAGAAGAGAAATATTATGATACATTAGATAAAGGAGAAAAAGAGATATTGGACGCCTATAACAGCGGCGAATTTAAAAGTGTTCCGAATTTGGAGCAAGAAAAGAAGCGGTATCAAGAGATTGCGCGCGCAACTTCCAAAAAGAACAAAAACATCAACATCCGCATCGTCGAGAAAGATCTGCTCAAGCTCAAAGCAAGAGCCGCTGCCAAAGGCTTGCCGTACCAAACCCTGGTTTCATCTGTTTTGCACCAGTATGCAAACAACAAAATGAAAGAATTGGCTTAAGAGTATATTTTAAAAAACCCCTGCTATAAGCAGTATAGCAGGGGAAATGTTGTTGTTTTAAAAAATAGGAATTACTTGAGCAGAACCATCTTGCAGCTAGACAGGAAAATGGTTATATGCTAAAGTCACGCATTAGAACTGCATTGCGGCTTTAAAGCATAATATAGCTTATGCGCTTGCTGAAGCACATATCCGTGCGCTTGTTGTTAAGCGTACTCATCATAACGCTTGGCTTTGGAGTCCTGATTATTTTAAAAAAGAGCTCATCTCCACAAGGTAATGAGCTCTTTTTAGTTCCCCGGCCTTCGGCCGAACAATTCCCGGCGCACTCCGAATCCTACCCCGCGCTTATGCGGGAGGCGCGCGCTCTGCCATCCGCCACCTCGACAATCCCCATTGCCCAGCCAGCGCCGACTGGAAATGAACCAACGACAGGCAATACCGCGGGACAGCCAGTCCTGGCTGAACGCACTGAACTCGCCAGCCAGCTGGCCGCGTTCTCCCAAGCAGAAGACAGCTACCTCAAAGATTTGGGCGTTTCCCGCGCCAAGCGCCGGCAATACCGGAAACTGCTTGCGCAACAGAGCGCATCGCTGGCGTCAGCGTCCGCCTCACCGGCGGACAGGCCGCCATCAAAGCTCAAGGCCATGGCCAGCTCGTTCGTCAGTATATTGGGCCTTGGCCAGGGCGCGGCTGAACCGAGCCAAGAATCCGAAGCCATACCAGAAGCTCCAGCTCCGGTTGATGCCAAACTGCCCCCAAAACCGGCATCATTCCAGTTTCCGGCGCAAGACGTGCGCGTGCAGTCTTTACAGCTTGGCGGCAAGACGTCGTTCGCTGAACCGGCCCTGCTTCAGCGCGCCGCGTCCTTGCCATCTCTCGCGTCCT